>Ga0114945_10000473_pt1 | contig 25871 bp, 26 predicted proteins | sample OV2TP3_FD_87194 | JGI IMG/M metagenome (GOLD analysis project Ga0114945, IMG submission 87194) | Hot spring microbial communities from Beatty, Nevada to study Microbial Dark Matter (Phase II) - OV2 TP3 | ecosystem: Environmental > Aquatic > Thermal springs > Hot (42-90C) | place: USA: Beatty...
ATTTCTCCTCAAAGGCCCCTTCGCCGGGAAGATCAAAAGCACAACCATGGCAGATATCGAACGGGCCGTCATGAGGGCCATCGGTATCGTGGTTTAACGACGGACTCATAGTTCCGCTTTAACTCACTCCGCTTCCCAGCGTAACGGCCCGATCGACGCCCGCCAAGGACAATCCCTTCTCATCCTTGGCCGCCAAAAGCATGCCTTCGGATTTTTCCCCGCGGATCGTGGCCGGCTCAATATTATTAATCATCACAATTTGACGCCCGACCAACTGGTCTTTGGAATAGGCCTGGCGGATACCGGCGACGAGCTGCTTTTCTTCTTTGCCGGTGTCCACCTTGAGCACATAAAGCCGATCGGCGTTGGGATGATCCTTCACCTCTTTAATCTGCGCCACAATGATCTCCAATTTCTTGAAATCCTCTATAGTCACCATGGATCATCTCCTTTCTTCTTTCCATTCTTTCGCAAGAGAGAACCGGATTTTTATGAATCTCATCTCGGAGGAATATTATAAACGAAAATTATATTATTGCGAATTCTGTTTTGGGGGGCTTGGTGCCTGAATTTTTCATCCCCTCCATATCTTTTAAGGAAATTATTGCGAAAATTTTCAACGACTTTATAATGACTTTATCCATGCTCAAACAGCACCAAAGCTGTGTTTTTTTTCTTCTCACCCTTTGCGCCGGAGTCGTCCTTTTGCTGCCGACGATCGATGTCCAGCCCTTCCTCTCCCAAGGAGACCACGGCCGCGACCTCTACGCCTTCGAACAAACCCTCAACGGCAAAGGAGTCTACCGGGACTTCTGGTGGGTGTACGGGCCCCTGATGCCGGTGTACTACGCCTTCTTCGATCAATGGTTGGGGACAAATATTCAAAGTATTCTTTTCGCAGAAATGCTTCTGACCTTGGCTTCCGGTCTTTTGATCTACGCCACTCTGGCGACTTTGTTTAATCCTGGGATCAGTTTGATCGGTGGTTTGTGGATGTGGGTCTTTGGGGCGGAGTTCTTTTTCACCTACAACCATACCGGAGGGATTCTGTGCCTCGTCGCAGTGGTCTTTTTCCTTTTTCTTTATTTGAAAAACCCTCGGATCCGTTATCTCTTAGGAGGGCTGGGGGGAATCTTTCTTTTATCGCTTATTAAAATAAACTTTGGATTTTCCGCGTTGGGCGCTTTCCTGGTGTCGATCGTCCTCGCCGATTGGCTGTTGAAGAATCCTTTTTCTCCTCAGAAAAAATATGTGTATCTGGTGGCTTTAGGGATGCCGATCGTCATCCTGATGATCTATGCCTTCTTAAGCCGGGGGCTGACGGTGTACGAAATCCGCCAATGCTTCCCTTATATAAAAGGGGACCAGCCTTTTGAATCGCCCATTTGGGAATCCGTCAAATTCTTCGGCCAGTTCACCTTGAACAACATGCGCGCGTCGTGGGGAAATCTCATCTTCGCTTCGATTGTCCTTTTTTCTCTTGCTCAAAGTTTGTATCTTGTCATCGGCAAAAAGCTCGAGAGCCGTTTAAGCCGCCACCTCTCGGCGGCGATGGCGATTGTTCTTATCTTTCTTGTCCTCAATGCGCACGAATTTTTGTTAAGCGGAGTCTTTTATCGATTCTTCTGGGCGAGGCCGTTTCAGATTCTGGCTATCTTTATGGTGATTGCCACCGCCTCTTACCGGTTTCCTCGCATACTCAAAGGACTTGTGTATTTGACGCTCCTGGTGGTAGTGACAAAAGAGGCGAGCGCACAACTGCGTTTTGTTGAGCAATGGAAAACACCCGCCCATTATTTGAGTCATCCGCGGGCCAAGATTTTTGTCGGCAACAGCCCGCAGTGGATCGATACGGTCAATAAAACCACCGATTATCTTTCAGCTCATTTGAAGCCGAAAGAGCCTTTCTTTGCTCTTCCCTACGAGTGCCTGTATTATTATCTGACGGGCCGAGAAAGCCCGACGCGGCAGCTCATCTTTTTTGAGCATATCAAGATTCCTGCTGAGCAAGAACGAAAGGTGATCGAGGACTTGGAAGGCAGGAAGATTGATTTTGTCCTCCTCTCCAACCGCCTGGCCTCCCCGGAGCAGGGGTTGGGAGTCTTGGGGAGAGATTACTGCCCCCTCTTGGCAAAGTATCTGGAAGATCATTTCCGAGTCGTCGCGATCTTCGGAGACTGGAAGAATCCTCCGGGCTGGGCCTGGAATCATGGAACTATGATTTTGAAAAGAAATCCCTTGTAGAGGCCGCCTATGACGATCGTGCCCGCACGCAAAGACTTTCATCCTTCTTTCAGCGAATGGTTCCCTAAGGCAGCTATTGCTGTCGGCATTGCGTGGTATCTTCTGCTGTGTCTCCTGCATTATTTGTCAGACCGGCCGCTGTGGAATGATGAAGCCTGTGTTTTCCAAAGCATCCAGGCCTTTCGCCCGCACGAATTTTTTACACAGAATCTCCTGGCGTATCAGGTTTTCCCTCGGCTTTACCTTCTCTTGATTCAAAAGATCTCTCAGCTCTTCGATTTTCATCTTTGGGCCCTCCGATTCCCCTCTTTTGTATGCATGCTGGCAGCGTTTTTTGTTTGGCTCAAAATCGCCTCCTATGAGCTCAAGAACAGAATCGAATACCTCACCTTTGTCCTGTGCTGGTCGGCGTCGGCGGTCTTGATTTATTATTCCGCCGAGTTAAAACAGTATTCCCTGGATGTCTTGGCCAGCGCGCTGTATCTGGGGTTTCTTTATCACCAAGAAAAGCTAGAGAACTCCCCCAAGGCTTCTCGATATCTTTGGGTTTTGATCCTTTTGCCGGGGCTGGTCTTGTTTTCTTATCCCGCGTATCTTTTCGCCCTTTTGCCCTTGTATAACCTTTTTCTTTCTGTTCAACACAATCGGCGCCGGTTGCGCTTTCTGATGACCTACCTGAGCTCATTCCTCGTCTTTGGCCTTCTATCTTACTCTTTTGATATACGCCTGCGGCCGATTGCAGCGGTGACGCATGGGTTTGGGGATTATTTCGTTTCGTTTAATTCGGTGGGAGAGTTCTTGAAGACCACAGGGGAAGGAACCATGAATCTTCTCTCCCGCTGGTTCGTGGAACGTCCTAAGATTCTAAAATATATCGGAGTCTTTTTTGTGATGGGAGGATTCTTAAGGATGTTTTACGGGTTCTTTCTTCATATCAAAAAGGACTGCTATCGACTCAAGTCGATCCATACGGTTGCCCTTGTTATCTTTGTAGAATTGTTTATTTTAGGGGCTTTAAAAAAGTATCCTTTTACGGTCCCCCGGACTTCGCTTTTCTTCTGTCCAGTGGTCTTATTCCTGACGGTCAAAGCGATTGCGGACTTGAAAGGCCTTAAGCCTCTTTGGGGCCGAATCCTGCAAGGGGCCTTTTTGTATTATCTGATTTTTGTCAGCCTGGGGATATCCTTCTTCGTCTTTAACAAAGCCCTGACCTACCGCCCGGAGTTGTGGTGAAAAATTAAGAGCCTCTAAGAAAGGGCAGCCGTGATGTGAAGCCAACCCATCTTGATATCAAACAAGATCGGCACATAAACCTCGCCCCTTTGCAGAAGATAAACCTCAACCGGCAACTGGCTCCTCAAGCGATACCCGGCATCTCGGCCCAAAATCTTAAGTTTTAATTTCATGAGCCTTGTTTCAATCCCATCCTTGACGAGCGAACGCCTTTCCCCAACCTTGCCCACCACCGTATAGATCTTCCGGTTGATGTTGAGCGTGGATTTAAAAAGATCCTCGTTCTCATAATCCCGAGACATGAGCCATACGATCAAACTCACCGGATCGCGGGTATCCTCCTCAATATCCTCCTTCTTGGCTTTGCGCAGCATCCAGCGTTCCCCATGATGATACTCAATGGTTTTTCCCGTTTTGCCTTTACGCATGGCATAAGGGGTGGTTTGTTCAAAAAGATACGGCAATAAATTCTCTTTATTAAAAAAAGATACCCCGTCGACGCCAATCCCATCTGAGGAAATTGCTCTTAAAAACTTAAAAGGCCTTAAGCTCAGATGAGCTTCCAGGGCCTCACGGTCCTGATAGGGACTTTCCTGAATTCCCAGCTTGAGTTCTCCTGCGGCGATATTCATGACATAAATTCCATAGGAGAATTCCCGGCAGGGGGCATCCGGAGCACATCGTTTCTGACCGACTTTGACCAAATGCTCCAGGCTTTGTCGTCTCTGGACGATCAACGTGCTCACCAAGAACAAGACAAACCCTCCGCTGACGACGAAAAAAATGGCGGCTTTCAATCTTTTGTTTAAAGAAGGCATATTGCAAGATCCCTACATACTTAAAAAATGATCCACAACCAATTTTGCCTCACTTAAGGAACGGGTCTTAAATAAAGTTTTGGGCCCTTCTTTTTCTGATAGGCAGACATACTCGTCTTGGGCTTTAAAGATTCTAAAACTTTTATAAACGGTCTCTTCCTTAACGGAGGGCATTTCTTGTGTCTGGCGGGGAGTCTGAACGTCGATCCATGCCTGGTCAATGATCTTCCTGAGCTGGTGTTTTGTTGCACTGACCAGCGGGGTTAGTTTTTTTCTCAATCGAAATTTGGCGAGATTAAAATCTCCGGCATCTTTTGGCCAGGCGAAATAAAAATCATTAAACCATATCAAATGAAACCCCCGATAATTTTCAACGATTTCTCCAACAGGCCTATAGGTATCCGAAACCAAATGCGCAGGGGCCTGCGTGATGAAATGAGCGAACCCCGTTCTAAAAGAATCCGCAGAAGGAGTGGGAAATGGATTCATTTCCAGGAGCTCCTCTTTACTGACAAAAACAAACGCCTTCTTCAAAAGCGCCTGACTCTCTAGGGTATAACGCCCCTTGTATTTCAAATAGGAAACGACGGCCAGCGCCCTGGCGTAATCCTGGGCCTCGGTTTGAATCATATTGTTGATATACTCGATCTTGGGGTCGCCGTCGTAGAAACAAGCATACTTCTGATAGATTGTATCGGCTAACGCCGAAGATACGGCCTCTTCATAAAAATGAGGGCCGCGCTTAGACGATCCCCTTACAAAATTGATAAAAAAAGGCTTGGCCTTCAGCGCTTCTTCTAACAGCGCCGCGGCCCGCGCATCATCCGCCCTTCTTAGGTTTTCCAAACCAGCCTCAAGGAACTGATAAAAGGGCTCAATCGTTTTACCGTTCTCATCCCGGACAGTCACCCCGTCCACTCGATAAACAAGACCAGGACGAGGGCAGACCGCATTAACGATCATCTCCGGATTTTTGTTTGGGAAAAGCGGTGGATTCTTGAGCGGGCCATCCGGCTTAAGGACCGCGGCAAGGAAGGTTTGAACAAAAGGATCATGCCGCTGGAAGTCAAATCCCTTAAGAAAACTCTCCTTCCAATTCTGCGCATAGGGAATATCCTTCAGCCCCAAAATACATAAGGGCAGATTTGCTCTCGTTGGGTCTTTTGAAAGATCCTGTTTAATCAGGTTCGCTATTTTGATGTAATCATAACTCCAGTGATAATCGACGAGCGTTGTGCGCAGGAGTCTGATTTTGATGGAAAAGACGTTACCCGCCAGAAACAAAAGAAGAAAAAGGCAACACCCCTTCCGGCAGATTTTCTCTAACGCTTGAGGAAAATAATTGGGCAATATCTCCATCAAAAATAAAGAGAGTATCACACAAAAAGACACGGCAGGATAAATGAGGTATCGGGAGGGGATTCCATCGAGATACCGGCTAAGATAAGGGAACAGCGCTGCATAGAGGACAACAAAAATAATCAAGGACCGATTTCTTGTCCGCATATAATGCAGGAAAGACAACATCATGACCACCCCAAAGCCCATCCCCACGATCGTTAAGGGGCTTGGGTCCGGAAAGGCAATCACCTGCCATCTTTGCCACGCGGGAGCGCCCAAGGCTGAGGAAATGGGAGTTATAAAAGTGTGCAGGCACAAAAAGGCAATCTGCGGGATCAATACAATCAATAAAGAGCCCCACCCCACAATCGGAATAAAAACGTTGGATGTCCTTTTGGCCAGAATCCGTCTCAAGAAAAACCCCACCGCAAATAATCCCGCCATAAAAACGAGGACAACGCCAGCGCCCTTCAACAAGCTCCTCTTTTCTCCCAGGATTTCATAGAACGGCTTCACCGCGCCGCTTAAAACATCTCCCGGGCTGCCGTAAGAGAAAACAAGCAACTGGTAAACCATAAAAATGCCGAAAAGAGGCAGCCACCGGTCGTATTTCGCTAAAACCTTTTCTTTGTCTTTGGTGGCAAACAGAAGGTGAATCAAAATAATGACGGGAACGATGAGAATAGACAACCGCAAAAATGAAGCTGCAAAAGAAAGGCCAAGAGTGATCCAATAATATTTCTTACAATCGCTGTTGCGCTCAAAGAGTTCCTCTGTCTTTAAATAAAAAAATGTAATCAACAAAATAAAAAAGACAACAATCAGATGATGTGAGGCCAAAGGCCACGTATACGCATGAAAATGGCCGTAGAATCCTAAATAAAGAAAGGAGGCCAAGAAGCTGGCATCGAATGAAATTTTAAGCCGGTTTTTTAAAAGAAAAAAAAGCAAAATCGCGTTGACGAAATGAATCGCCACCGAGACCCAAACGTAATATTTCAACTGCAAACCAAAAATGGAAAACAGAATGGAAAAATAAACGCCATCCGAGAAAGTCAGCTCTCCCTTATGGAAAGCCATGATACTGCCCAGAAAGGATTGCTGCCCTGTCAGCTGGCTTAAAGAGGGCAGAAACCACAGCATGTCGTCTTCGAGGTAAACGCTAGAAATACGGTCGGATAGGGCAAAGACAATAAGGACGAGGAAAATCAGAGTGAAGCAAAAATAAACGTAAGGTTTGAAAAGCGGTTTTTCGTTGGAGGTCTTCAAATAGAAAATAACAGGTTGTTTGATTTGCTTGAGGCGTAATAGAACGGGCCCGACGAGATTTGAACTCGCGATCTTCAGATCGACAATCTGACATGTTGACCAGGCTACACCACGGGCCCAATTTTTTTCGATTCAATCAACTTTTTAAATGCTCTACCACCTTTATACTTTTTTATTTGAGCTTCTCTCTGCCTTACCTCTCTAAATGTAGAATAGTTTTCAGCGCAAATCAATTCAAAAGGCCCCTGATTTCTTAAAGACCGTGTTTTATTATCATTATGCTGTTTTAGTCTTTCCTTGAGATCGCGCGTAGAACCAATGTAGTATCTCCCACTCTTAGTACTTTTTATAACGTATGCATAGCACATGTTCACCAGGCTATCCCGCCTTCGTTTCACTTTGGCGGGACCCCGCCTTGTACGAAGTACAGAAGGCGGGGCACCACGGGCCCCCAAAAAATCAGATTTAAGAGCTAAGATTTATAAGTTTTCGATAATTCGGCCCTTCCATAAATCAATTTTCTTAGCTCTGATTTCTGAATTCTTAGCTCTGTCCTACTATGGCAGGAAAACGATCCTCAAGCGGGAGGTTATTTCCTTTAATCTTTTATCTTCGGTCCATAACGACACCCCTGTCAACAGCGCCGAAGCCAGCAAATGAGCATCTATGAGCCCAATCCCCAATCCAAACAAATTCCTTTGTTCAACAAAGGTCAGGACTTCGCCGTGCTCAGCGACTTGAGCTACCGGAAGATCTTGAAGCAGAGAAAGGATTTCTTTTCTGTTTTTGAGATTGCCGCAGGCTATTTCCACAATAATAAAGGGGTGACAGAGCACATCGCCATCGATCAACAATTGCTCCAAGCGTCCGTTGCCTTGCCTTAAATGCGACACCCATACCGAGGTATCAACGATGACCATAAGCAGGTCTCCGGCGGGGTGGGATCTTCAAGAGTTTCTCCGTACCCCCTAACCGTGCGAGCCTCTGGCCGCTGGCCCGGGCAATCAATGCTTCCAGTCCTAGCTGGACCAAGGATGTCTTTTCCTGAACGCCGGTGAGCTTAGAAGCTTTATGGAGAATTTTGTCATCAATATTTAAGGTTGTTCTCATATGCATAAGTATGCATAATCGATGCATAATAGTCAAGGGTATTTTATCCATTCCTTGAAAGAATGGAAGAAGCCAAATGGACGAAGAAGGATTTGAACCTCCGACCTCTTGAATGTAAGTCAAGCGCTCTGACCAACTGAGCTATTCGTCCTTTTAAGGCCCTATCGGCTTTTAACCGCTGAGTCTGCCAATGATCATCAAAAGGAAAATCATCACAAAAATGGCCACAGTCTCAATAATGCCGAGCGCAATAAGATAATTGCCGAACCCTTTTCCGGTCTCAGCGGTCGCATCGGCCGCCGCAGCTCCGATCTTTCCTTGGATGAAAGCAGAAAGGCCGATGGCCGGTCCCCCTAAGAGTCCAATGAACCAAAGATATCCCCCTTTATCAATGGCCTCGGCAATGGCGTTCATTAAAATCATGCCATAAATCGTCTGAGATAGTGGAGCTCCAATAAAAACCGCTAGAATAAAAGGTGCAGGTTTGTTTTGGACAAAGCATTTTTTCCAGGCGCCCACCGCAGCCAGCCCCGCTGCGCCAACCCCTAGAGACGAACCAAACGCCGCCAAACCCAACGCTGCCGCCAATCCCAAATCCTTAAATTGCGTTAATATCCCGTTTTCCATGTCTCCTCCCGTCATTTTTCCCTCATTTCCTATGCAAGAAATGACGAGGCTCGTCCCCCGCCACGATTCTTGGCGAGGGACGGCCTGTTTCCCCCGATGCCTCAGGTATCTGCCTGTTTCAACTCTCGAAAGGGATCGTACTTGATCCCGCTCCACTCCATGTTCAGATGGCTGGAAAATTCCAAGACATTCAAACGCAGGCCGTGGACCAAAACACCCAGAAGGCATAAGGCAAGGTTTAAAAACAGATGAGCGAATGTTAAAATCAAACCGGCCACCATAGCTGTGCCCACATTTTGGAATCCCACACCCAAAGCCATGTGATTGAACGCATCCGCCACCGCTACGGTGGCAAAGCCAACCGCAAAGAGCCTAATATAAGAAACAACATCCGTAAAGGCTCCTATCACGCTAAAAATCAATAAAAGCAGGCTAACCCCAACATCTTTGGCCTGCTTTAGGACGTCGATAATCACGGCCATAACCCCTAGGCCTACCAGAAAAAATTTCCCGGAACCGACAAGATCCGAGCCCACAATCATCGTATTCGCCAAAAAATACATGCCCCACACAATCGCAATCCACCCGATCTCCGAAAGTGCCCCGGTAATGTCCGGTATTTTCATAATCAAACGCCAACCATGCGCAATCGTCAAGTGAACAGCTCCTATAAAAAGACAGAGCATCTGTAAATTTTCGGAGTCCGTCAACCATGGTAAGAGCGGTTTCAATCCTTTAAATAACGCTGTTCCGAAAAACGTCCCTGTCAAAATTCCCCAAAGAATCGCCGCTGAGCTCAAGACATACCCTAAAACAAATACCGATCGATCATCCATCCTCTTGGCAAACCTCAAATGAGCAAAAAGACTCATACCCAAGAATATCAACCCATAACCGGCATCACCCACCAAAATGCCAAAGAAAATGGAGAAAAAAATCAAGAAAGGAAGACTAATGTCTCTTTCCATATACCCTGGCAAAAGGTTCATCACGCCAAACATGGGCTTGATGACATCCACCCACTTGGGATTTCGAAGCAAGGTGGGGACCCGGTCTTCCACTGAAGGGTCTTCCATAAGCAAACCCCATTGGCTCTGCCGGGCCTTGGTTCTTAACGCCTCGGTCGTCTCCGCCGGAACAAACCCCTTCAAATACACAAGGCCTTCCTCTGCCCCCATCCCTTGAAGGACTTCTTGAAATCTTAGCTGGGCTCTGCGTTCCTTGAGAGTTCTCTGAAAATTCTCTTGATAGAAAAAAAATTCTTTGATCCTCTTGTGCAATGCCGCCAACTGACGAAAATCCTCTTCTTGCAGAGATTCCATGGCCTTAAGACCCAAACTCGGAAGGGCCACCACGGGAAAAGGCAGATTGATCTTTTCCGAAGAAACCGCCGCACAACCGGCAAGGCCCGATTTCACAAAAATGACTTCCAAAACAATCGGAGATTGTATCTTCTTAAGATCATCGACGGGGATTTCATACAGTTGAACCTTAAGACCCTTACGGTTTAGCTCCAGAATGTTTTGAGGATCGAAGGAGCCCCAAGGTTTCCAGAAATTGATCTCCAACTGCCGCTTGCTGATTTGTTCAGATAATTGATCTTTAAAGAGAACCAGCCCCAGCAGCTCTTCGGCCTTTGGGAGGACGTCCGTCCCTTTCGTTGGAGGCGGCGCGTGATTCTCGCGACCCTCGCGGATCGTGAGGGCTAAGGCATTTTCCAACAGCTTGATCTCTTCTTTCAATTGATCCATATGCGCCCCGGAAGGGGTCCTTTCGTTCTCCACATGGACGACGCCCATCTCCCGCAAAGTCTCTAAAGTCCCGGAGGCATCTTTCTTTTGCATCACCAGAAAAACTTTTTTCATGGGTACGATCATACGTCGTTCTCTACCTTGAGCCGTCTCTTTATGCCGCAACCGGCGTTTCCAGTTTTCGTTTTGCCGCTTTGCTGATCCCCACGGCATTGGCCATTTGATCCCCGAGATAAATGCGGATCATGCGGATATTCTCCTGGCATTCGGGAATTTTTATCTTCTCAAAAAGGTTAACCCGTTGGGTCGTGATCCTCAGCTCATGCTGTAAAATAGCGATCTGTTTTTTGATGACTTCCATCTCGACAAGAAGCGTGACCACCTGCCTCAGCTCGGTCGTGGCCGCATCGATCCATAACGGTGTGGCGTAAAAATCATAATCCAGCTCGTTGAATCGGATTTCCTTCAGGAAAGGGATATCGGCCCCGGCGATATTCAGATGATCCGTAAGAACGATTTGAGGATGGATCCACTTTCTTAAATCGATCTTCTCTGGCGGCTCCTCTGAAGAAAATTTCCACCCCACCGGAGAGCGAACCCCGTAAAGAGGGGCCGCCCCCGCTGCTTCGTTTTGCCTATTCTTTTTCAAGTCGAAGCAAAACGGCGGGGGCGGCCCCTCTACGGGGTAAATCGCCGGATCCGCCAAGAGACCAATCCAGCCGCTCAAGGCGGTCTCTTTTTCCTGCAGGGCCTTCATCTTGGCCTCAAAAAGCTGGCGCGCCTCGAGGATCTTCATCTGGAGCTGCTGCTTTTTGAGCTGCAGCGTGGGAAGATAATGGAGGAATTGTTTGAGACGATCGCGTTGGCGCTTGAGCTCGCCTTTCGTCAGCTTGATTTTGCTCATTTTTAAAAAATCTTATTTGCTTTGGGCTTTGGGTCATGGGCTTTGGGCTCTATGAATAAAAACCCATAGCCCACAGCTCATAGCCCAAGGCCATTGTATTTTCTAATTGACCTTCTTCGGCCAGTATTCTTTGATGAGGGATCTCTTGATCCCCATCTCCGCCGGCTCAAAGACATCTGCCAAGAGGCGCCATCCCAAATCCAGGGCCTGCTCCAGCGAAATGTTGACGGATAAATCCATCAGCTCCCCTTCAAACCTCTTACCGTATTTCAAAAGCTTGTGATCCCAGCCGCTCATCTGAAACCCCATGGATCGCTTCTCGAGCGTCTCCCGGTATTCGGCAAATAACTGAATCATCCGGTCCATGATGGTCCGGTGGTCGGAGCGAGTTTTATCGTTGACGAGCTGCTTAAGCCGGCTTAAGCTGCCGAAAGGCTCAATGCGCCCTCCTCTTAAATAGAATTGCCCCTCGGTGATATAACCGGTATTGTCCGGCACCGGATGCGTCACATCATCGCCGGGCATGGTGGTGACCGCCAGAATCGTAATGGACCCCGCGCCTTCAAAATCCACGGCCTTTTCATAACGCGCCGCCAGCTGACTGTAGAGATCCCCCGGATAACCGCGGTTGGAGGGGATCTGCTCCATGGTGATGGCGATCTCTTTCAAGGCATCCGAAAAATTGGTCATATCCGTCAGCAAAACCAAGACTCGTTTGCCCTGAAGCGCAAACTGCTCGGCTACCGCCAGGCTGATATCCGGGACCAAAAGGCACTCAACGGTCGGATCGCTCGCGGTATGAATAAAAAGAATCGAGCGGGATAAAGAGCCGTGTGATTCCAGCGTATCCCGGAAGAACAAATAATCGTCGTACTTTAAGCCCATCCCTCCGAGGACAATCAAATCCACCTCGGCCTGCATGGCGATCCGGGCTAAAAGCGAATTGTACGGCTCGCCGGGAATCGAAAAGATCGGCAGCTTCTGCGACTCCACCAAAGAATTAAACACATCGATCATGGGGATCCCGGTGCGGATCATCTTTCTGGGAATAATCCTTTTGGCAGGATTAACCGGCGGGGTGGCGACGCTGATCATATTGTCCGTCAGCTCCGGGCCGTGATCCCGCGGCCGGCCACTCCCATCGAAGATCCTCCCCAAAAGATTCTCCGAGAAAGAAATCTGCATCGGCCGGTTCAAGAACCTCACTTGATCATCCGTTGAGATCCCGCGGCTGCCGGCCAAAACCTGTAAATAAACTTTCTTTCCTTCCAAGCGGATCACCTGGGCCAGCGACACGCCGTTTTTCGTCTGGACCTCCGCCAATTCACGGTTGCCCACCCCTTCGGCTTCCACGGTGATCACGTCGCCGGCAATTTGAATGATTCGATTGTAGGTCTTGTGCATGGTTGTTCACCTTAAGCCGTCTGCATCTCAACGCTCGCCAATTTCTCCCGGATCTCCCTTTCTTCCCTCTTGAACTCCAGGGACTGAAACGGCGTAGAATTCCAAGTGATGAATTTCTGCCTCAGCTCTTGAAAGAATCTTCGGGCTGTTTCTTTATTTTCAAAATGAAAGGGCCTCTGAATGATCTCATCCAGAAGCGCGAAGACATGCCTCTGGCGCTCGGCGGGAGTAGATTCATCTTCTTTGTCAAAGGCATTTTGCTGCAGATAAACGGCGTCCAGAAATTCCCCTTTGAGATAGTCCACAAATTCTTCCGTGGATATCCCTTCTTCGCCCACCACCTGCATCATCTGGCTGACCTCTTTGCTTTTCTTCAAAATGCCGACTCCTCCGGCGACCTGATCGGCATCAATGAAACTCTCGTATTTGCTCCAGCTCTCCAAGGGATCGATCGCGGGATAGCGCCGGGCATTGGCCCGGTCCCGGGACAACCCATGAAAAGCGCCAACGACTTTTAACGTGGCCTGCGTGACCGGTTCCTCGAAGTTGCCGCCGGCCGGGCTGACCGCGCCGCCAATCGTGATGGAACCCAGGCTTCCGTCGCGCAATTTTACCAACCCGGCCCGTTCATAAAAGGAAGCAATCCTTGTTTCCAAATAAGCCGGGAAGGCCTCCTCGCCCGGGATCTCTTCGAGTCTGCCCGACATCTCGCGCATGGCCTGGGCCCAGCGCGATGTCGAATCCGCCAAAAGTAAAACATTCAACCCCATTTGACGATAATACTCGGCGATCGTCACCGCGGTATAAACGCTCGCTTCCCGGGCCGCGACCGGCATGGAGCTGGTATTACAGATGATAATCGTGCGGTCCATCAGTGTTCGTTGGGTTCGGGGATCGATCAATTTCGGAAATTCCTTCAGAACCTCGACCACCTCCCCGGCCCTTTCCCCGCAGGCGGCGACGATCACAATATCGACTTCCGCATGGCGGCTCAAGAGGTGCTGTAAAACCGTCTTCCCTGCCCCAAACGGTCCCGGCGTACAAAAGGTGCCGCCGATCGCCACCGGCACGAGGGTGTCGATAATTCGCAATTTGGTGACTAAGGGTTCAACCGGTTTTAATTTTTGAGCATACGCCCGGATCGGCACCTTGACCGGCCAGGTCTGCTTTAAGGTCACACGGTGTTCTTTTCCCTGAATATCTTTCAAGACAGCGATCTCGTTGTTGAGGGTGTAGTCGCCTTCACCGCTTATCCCCACGACCTCGAATTCCCCGGAAAGATGAAAGGGCGCCATGATCCAGTGTTGGAATATTTTCTCAGGAACCGTGCCCAGATGATCTCCCGAGCGGACTCTCGTTCCTTTCTTAGCCGTTGGAGTGAAAGGCCACTTTTTATTTTCATCCAGCGGTTTTAGATAAGCCCCTCGCTTTAAGAAGAACCCATAAAGACCGGCCAGCTCCGGCAAAGGATTCTGTAACCCGTCGAAGATCTGCCCCAAAAGCCCCGGCCCCAATTCCACGCTCAAGAGCTCATTGGTGAATTCAACCTGATCCCCGATTTTAATGCCCTGGGTGTCCTCAAAGACCTGAAGATCCGCTGTGTTTCCCTTGACACGGATGACCTCGGATTTCAGCCGCTGGTCCTCCCGGATCACATAGGCCACCTCGTTTTGCATGACCCGCTCTTCAAACTGAACAGCCACCATGTTGCCGCTTAAACCGACGACCCGGCCTTTTCTCAACGTATCCGTCATGTAGCTCCTTTAAAAATCTGGCATTTCGAGCTTCTTATACTCGGCAAAAATCTCTTGCCCTTTGGAAGATTCAATCTCTTGATACCGCTCTAAAATCTGCAACTTAAAAGCATAAACCAAAAGAACCTCTATATCAAAATAATGTCCGTACAGTAGTCCATCTAGGCACTGCCAGCGGAAACGATCCAGCAGCTTCTCGGAAGCCAAGGGATCAGGCGCCTTGGCCGCCTGCGCGACCACATCGATGAATAGCGGTTCATAGGCTCTTGAGCCGCGGATATGCAAGAGGGGGTCTTTACCCGCTCTCAGCGCCCGCGCCCACGCCAATTCATTGCGAAGGTTTTGGTTGAAACGAAACCAGGAATCCAAAGAGAGGGTTTGGGTCTGGTCTTGGAGCTTTGAGCAGAGGCGGCCTTTTGAAGAATCTGAAAATCCCTTTCTGAGATTTGTCCCTGGCATTCTTTTAAAAAATCTTGAAGACTTAACGGGGGCCTTGATTCAAACTCCAGCCTCGGAAGGCTGGCCACAAGATAGTAATACGCCTGACTCATGAGCGGAATTCTTTGGGGCTACTTTGCGGCTTCTTTTAATAGAGAAGCCACCTCGGGATTCAGGAAAAGGCTTAAATATTCCGCCAAACTCCTGTCGGTAAAATCAAGGCTGGATTTGCCTCCGTCGAAGCTGATGGTGAATCCCGCCTGAATATCTTCTGAGGAGCGCAGCTCAATGGGCTTTTTCAATTCGTGCTTCAGTTTCTCGATAAAACCTATTTTAAGCTTCTCCAAATCCGAAGGGCTTAACACGACACGGATATCGAGATGGTCAGAAGGCTGTTCGGGAAATTTCTTGATCAAGGCTTCAAGAATGTGAGCCAGCGTCTGAGGGGCCAGGGCCTCTGAGATATCGAGAAGGATCACTTTTCCCAAAGTGCGTTGGATCTCGCGCTTCAATTCCAAAAGCATGTCGCGGCCGGCCTGCTTTAAGGCCATCTGGGTTGCCTGGGTCCTCTTTTGACATTCTTCCTGGGCTCGGGCGATCAATTGGGAGGCTTGGGCTTGGGCCTGCTCAATAAGAGCGCGGGCCTTCTTTTGGGCCTCGGTTTCAATCTCTCGGGCTTTGTTCTCCGCTGCCTGAATTCCTTCTTTTTTAATTTGATCGATGAGCTCTTGAAGTTGTCGAGGCATCGTGTTCTCCGAGTTAAGTCCAGGAATGAATTTGGAATGAATAACAAGCTGTGGGTTAAGCTGGGGGTTCCTTTCTGATCGTTATCTTCATGTCTTTCAATATCTTTTGGGTCGCCTCCAAAGGAGAAGAGGCTTGAATGATGGGCCGGCCAACCACCAAGTAATGGCTTCCGTTCAAGATGGCCTCAGCGGGTGTGGCGGTCCGTTGTTGATCGTCCGCCGCTCGGTCCTCCAGTCTAATGCCGGGGGTCACGACTATAAAATCTTCGCCGCACTTCTGATGAATAAGGGCGGCCTCCTGGGCTGAGGCCACCACCCCGTCCAATCCCGATTGTTTGGCTAACAAAGATCTTTCCAAAACAAGAGAAGTTATGGTATCGTTTTTTTCTTCGCTTGTCAAGACTGTGACGCCCACGGCCCAAGGTCTGGGGAGATCCAACTCTCGGGCTCTGGCCCGGCCGGCCAAAACCGCTTCTTTCAGCATCGTCTTGCCTCCTAACGTGTGCAGGGTGTACATAAAAAGGCCCTCCCCCACCGCCGCCTTCACCGCCTTGGCAACCACCGTGGGAATATCATGAAACTTCAGATCCAAAAAGACTTTTTTCCCTTGAGATTGAAGATAACGGATGATCTCTGGACCGCAGGCCACAAAAAGCTGGCTTCCCACCTTAAAGAGATCGACGACATCAGAAAGGCTTTTTACCAGACGTTTTGCCTCCTCCAAGGTATCCACATCCAAGGCCACAATCAATTGGCTTTTACGCTGAGTCATGGTTCGCTGATCTTTTCTTTCTTAATGCTTCCGATGAGCCCTTTAATCTCCCTCATCTTGTTATGCCTCATATACTCTCCAATGCCTTCCAGGACCTCCAGCGGCGCGCGGGGATTAATAAAATTGGCTGTCCCCACCGCGACCACACTCGCCCCGGCTATGAGAAATTCCAAGGCATCTTTGGCATTCATAATGCCCCCCATGGCCACCACCGGAATCTCGAGCTTTTGGGCCACTTCATAGACCATCCAGAGGGCGATCGGTTTGATGGCCGGGCCGCTTAAACCGCCCGTGAAATTTCCCAAAAGAGATCTTCTTGTTTTGATATCGACCGCCATGGCAAAAAAGGTATTGATGAGACTCACGGCGTCGGCACCCGCCTCCTGGGCGGCTAAGGCGATTGTGGTGATGTCGGTGACATTCGGTGAGAGCTTGGCAAGGATGGGGTACTTTGAGGCCTCTTTAACCTTTTGGACGACTCGAAAGGTGGCCTGCGGATCCTGAGCAACCAAGGTCTTTTGTTTCAAGTTGGGACAGGAGAGGTTCAACTCCAAAGCGCTAACCCCTTCGGCATGATTGAATTTTTCTGTCAGAAGAACGAACTCTTCGTCAGAATTCCCCAAAATACTGATAATCAAAGGAATCCCGATTTTTCTTAAAACCGGCAGTTTTTTCTCAATAAAGCCGTCGGCGCCCGGATTTTCGATCCCGATAGCGTTGAGTATCCCCGAGGCGGTCTCCAGAATTCTCGGGGGGGGATTTCCGCCGCGCTCATGCAAGGTCACGGTCTTGGGAACCAAAGACCCCAGCTTTCTGACCTCCTCCAGATTGTAAAACTTTTCCGCATGACCAAAGGTACCCGAGGCGACCGTCACAGGGTTCTTGAGAATGAGAGAGCCGATATTGATCGAAAGGTTCATACATCTCCTCTATGAGAAACAGAGAAGTAGAGAGGTAAGAGGTAGAGAAGCAACGTCTTTACTTCTTAAATTTTTATTTTAATAACGCCATCTTCAATCCAACCAGCATTAAAAAGATCCCAAAGGCCCGCCTCAAATGCGTATCCGCCACGCCTTGCACAACATGCGCGCCCAAAAACGCCCCCATGGTAAATCCCACAGCGATAAAAATCACAATCGACAGATTCACGTTTCCAGCCTGATAATACCGCCACACCGCGAGAATAAATACCGGAAGAACCATGACCGCCAGCGCCGTTCCCTGGGCCTGATGCTGGGTCAACCCCCAAAAGTAGACGAGGGCGGGGACCATAATCGTCCCGCCGCCGATCCCGAAGCCGCCGCTCACCATTCCCCCAATCAATCCGAGGATTAAATAGAGAAAAATACTCATCGTTCGTCTCCTTGTATCGTGCGAGGAATTACGTTTTAAAAGATCACATCCCGAATCTCAAACACCGGCCCGTCATAACAAACGGTTTTGTAGCCGGAGGTCGTTTCAATGGAACACCCCAAACACGCGCCCAGGCCACAGGCCATGGTCTCTTCGCAGGAGGCCTCGCAGCGAAATCCTTGCTCCCCCACAAACTCCTTGACCGAGGCCAGCATAGGTTTGGGGCCACAGGTATAGATCATCGTCGAACGGGGGTGGGATTTGATTTTCGAAAAAAGCTTGGAAACTCTTCCCTTAACCCTTGTGCTTCCGTCGTCGGTGGCGACATAAACTTGACAGCCATTCTGGCGAAATTCTTTCATCGGCCAGACATGGTCTTTGGTGCGTCCACCATAGAGAAGAAGCATGGAATAACCTTTCTTCTCCAGCCGATCGGATAAAATCAAAAATGGGGCGATGCCAATACCACCGGCAATCATCACCACCTCCCGCGTTCCCGGCGGAGGCGGAGTAAACCGATTTCCCAAAGGACCCAACACATCCAAGGGGTCTCCTGGTTTCTTGAGGGACAAAGCCTGAGTCCCCAGCCCCACCACCTCATAGAGTATCTCAACATATTTTTTAGCCCGATACACGCTGAACGGCCGACGGAGAAACGGCTCCAGACCATCCGAGACTTTGATATGAATAAACTGCCCCGGCTGAATCTTGTCCAAAATATTTTTCGCGTCCAGCGACAAACAAAAAAAACGTGGGCACAGCTTTTTATTAGAAACAACCGGAAACTTGTGTTGAATTTTACCCATTACTGCTGTTCCTGGATGCCCCTTCTGCTGCATCCCCAAATGACGGCCCAAAAAATGATCGTGCTTAAAACAAAAATGGAAGCGGTCCTTTCTATATCAACGGATCCAAAAGCAACCCGTTCCCGAACAAGCTCCACCCCAAAAGCCAAAAGCGGGAAAAGGATGAGGCCTCTTTTTTCCGAGGTATTCCAGATATCGCTTAAGGGAAAAATTTCTGTAAATCTCATTTTCTTTAGATCGCTCCATCGGGGGAAAAATTTGGGGACATTTTCCACATACGCCTCATAAGTCTTGCCAAAATTTTTGTGTAAACAATCTTCTTCTTTCTTCATTTGTCGATTAAAGCGCATGGCAAAAAGGTAAAGAAAAATCCAAACAAGAAACCACGGCCAACCAATCAAAATGAACCCTGTCCCGATTAAAAAACTGCCCAGATACATGGGATTTCTCACAAGCCGATAAGGACCCGTCATCACTAGCTCCTGCCCTTTATCCGAGCGGGCCTTCTTGTGACCGCGTGCCGACATGCGCAAGGAGACCCCCGCTAAAATCATCTGAAAGCCGATAAAATCCAAACTATCGTCTAAAAAGATATTTTTCGTATAAAGATCCTTAAACTGATAGAAAATGCCGGTTAAAATAATGATCAAAAATAAAATAATCGTGTCGACTTGGATTCGGCGTTTCATGATCCCTCTAACCTTTGACACCGCCTGCAAAAAAAGGTGCTGCGTCCGGCCTGGACAATCCGCGCAATGGGTGTTTGGCATTGAAAGCACCCCTCGCCTTCCCGCCCATACACTTTAAGACGATTGAGGAATTTTCCCTTTTGTCCGTTAAGATCGCGGTAGGTGTTCAGGGAAGTCCCCCTAAATCGCAGGGCCTCTTTTAAAGTGGAGGCGGTGGTTTGAGAAAGCACCTTGATCTCTTGCGCTGCCAGGGTGTTGGCCGGTCTTTGGGGATGGATCCGGGAGCCGAATAAAATCTCCGAGGCGTAGATATTCCCAATTCCGGCCATAAAATTCTGATTCATCAAAAGCGATTTGATGGGGGCTCTTCTGGCTGCCAACGCCTTCTTTAAATCATCGACACGAAGGCCACCCATCAGCGGATCCGGCCCTAAGGACTGGAGATATTTTATTTCGTTTAGGTCGCGGACAAAATGCAATCTTCCGAACAACCGCTGATCATTATAATTAAGGCAGCGGCTGTCAGAAAGATGAAATTGCACTTTGGCCTTTGTCAAGGCCTTGCCGTAAATCAACTGGCCGGTCATCATCAGCTGAATCACGAGATACCCCGGATCCGTGAACGTCAAAACGATCGCTTTTCCCCGACGGGTGATATTAGAAAAAGTTTTACCGGCAAGTCTCCGGATGAATTGCCGTGGGCGGGGACGTCTGATCACGCGGTGATCGGTAACGGTGATACGGACAATTCTCTTATGGATAATCTTCTTTTGGAGGTCTCGTTTGAGGGTTTCGACTTCGGGCAATTCGGGCATGGTTTTTCTAAGAAAGAGATTCCATCAGCTCTTTGATCTTCCGCTGGGCTTCCTCTATATTCCTAGCTGGAATCATCCCCGGAATATTCCAGCCTCCCAAATCAATGACGGGTCGATCAAAGATCAAGCCATAGGAAATTTCCGACGATGTCCCGTAGCTTCCCGGGAGGGCGACGATGATGTCGGCCGAGCAGGCGACGATCGCATTGCGGGCCAAACCGATCGAGGTGGGAAGCGCGATATCAATAAACGGATTGGCGTCTTTTTTGTTTTTGCCGGGCAAAATCCCAATCGTTACCCCGCCCGCCTCTTGGGCCCCGCGGCAGGCGGCCAGCATGACGCCGTCCAATCCGCCACAGACCAAGACGGCCCCCAATTGAGCGACCATCTTCCCAACGTCATGGGCTAATTGTTCTGTCTTCTTCGTCATCTGGTGCCCGCCGATGACGGAGATGGTGATTTTTTGCTTCATATTTAAATAGATCTCATCAGGCTCCGCTGAATACCCGACTGCCGTCAGGCAGGCTTATCGTGTTCAGCTACGCCTGACAACAGTCTTCACCAAAGTGCTTTTAATTTCAGCTTTCCCTGGCAAAGCCAGGCGAAGCCAAAGGCCGACCGAAGGTCGAGCACTTTGGCGAAGACTGGCGCCCCCGACAGGAATCGAACCTGTACTCCTAGCTCCGCCCCGCCGTTTTTAAATTTCACGTCCCTGGTAGGAATCGAACCTACACCACCAGCTCCGGAGGCTGGTACTCTATCCGTTGAGCTACAGGGACTATTAAATTTACAAACACACTATGTGACTTACCAGCCAAAATCCGATGAGGCTGGCGGGGTATCCGTTGAGCTACGGGGGCAATTTTCTAATCTTCAGGAAGGGTCACAAGGACACAAGTCACAAGGTCACACGTTAAATTTTTTTTATCCTTGAACCTGTGACTTGCCCGCCCTGGCTGTCGCGATTGGCGGGCCAGGGTGACCTGGTGACTTTGTGACTATCATCAATTTACCTGATAGACGACTTTCCCGCCACAGATCGTCGCCACGACACATCCCTTCAGCTTCCGTCCGATAAAAGGAGAATTCTTGGATTTCGAGGCAAACTCTTCTTTCTTAACCACCCATTCTTTTTGAGGATCCACAATCGTCATATCGGCGTCTTTGCCTTCTTGGATTTCGCCCTTATTGGCTAAGCCGACGATCCGGGCCGGACGCGTGGACATTTTTTCAACAAGCTGCGGCCACGTGAGATATTTCTTCTCGACCAACTCGGTGACGGCTAACCCCAGCGCCGTCTCCAAGCCGATCATCCCAAACGGCGCCTGATCGTATTCAAATTCTTTTTCCTCCTCGGTGTGGGGCGCATGATCGCTGGCAATGCAGTCGATCGTGCCGTCCTTCAAGGCCTCTTTGAGGGCCTCCACATCCTCCGGAGTGCGTAGTGGCGGATTCACCTTGGTTTTTGTGTCGAACGATTTTACCATATCATCGGTCAAGGTGAAATGATGCGGTGTGGCCTCGGCGGTCACGCCAATAGCCTGCGCCTTGGCCCAACGGATGAGCTCAACCGATCGCTTTAAGCTGATATGAGCCAAATGGATTTTCGTCTTCAGATAATGGGCCAGTTCAATGTCGCGGCCTACGATGACGGTCTCCGCAGCACCGGGGATTCCCTTCAATCCCAACAAGGTGGAATTCATCCCCTCATTCATGACCCTGCAGTGACTTAAGGTGGGGTCTTCGCAATGCTCAATCAAAAGCAATCCCGCCATCTTGGCGTATTCCAGGGCGAGGCGCATGAGCTGAGCGTTCCCGACGGCCCTGCCGTCATCGGACAGGGCCAGGCACCCGGCCTCTTTTAATTCAAACATGTCGGTCAACTCCTGGCCCTTTTGTCCCCGGCTGATCGCCCCCACGGGAAAGACGTTCACCAAGCCCACCCGCTTCGCCTCTTTGATAATCGCCTCGACAATCATGGCGTTGTCGATGACCGGGTCGGTATTGGGCATGCAAAAAATCGTGGTGAATCCTCCTTTGGCAGCGGCGCGGGATCCCGTTTCGATGGTTTCTTTATCTTCCCCTCCGGGCTGCCGCAGATGGACGTGGAGATCGATCAGTCCCGGCAGGACGAACTTACCGCTCGCCTCCACGACGTCGGTGGGTTGAGCGTTGATTGTGGTCGCGATCTTAGCGATGACGCCTCTTTCCAGCAAAATATCCTGGGGCTGAGCGGAGATTTGATCAGCGTTCACGATGACGGCGTTTTTGATGAAAAGGGACACGCGAAATTTCCCCCTTATTGACTACTGCCCTGTAACATAAATTATTGAATTCCCCTCCCTTGATGGGAGGGGATTCCTCCCCCATCAAGGGGGAGGAATCCCCTTCGTCCCCGCAACCAAGTACAAAACCGCCATGCGGATGGCCACGCCATTGGTCACCTGTTCCAAAATGACCGAATGCGGCCCGTCGGCGACCTCCGCTGAGATTTCAAGGCCCCGATTCGTCGGTCCCGGATGCATGATCAAAACATCCTTGAGCGCAATCTTCAACTTTTCTTTGTTGATCCCAAACATCTTGGCGTATTCCCGCAGAGAAGGCAAAAATTTCTCTTCCTGGCGTTCCTTCTGCAATCGTAAAACCATGAGAACGTTGCTGTCTTTAAGGATGTCCTTCAGATCGTAGGTCACCCGGGCGCCGGTTTGTTCAATGCCCACCGGCATGAGGGTCGCGGGGCCGCACAAGGTTACACGGGCCCCAAGTTTGGTCAAACCCCAAATGTTGGAACGGGCGACCCGCGAGTGCAGGATGTCGCCGACAATCCCTACCTTCAGACCTTCGATTCTGCCAAACCTTTCTTTGATCGTAAACAAATCCAAAAGGGCCTGTGTGGGATGAGCGCGGCAGCCATCTCCGGCGTTGATGACCGACGGCCCCAAGGCATCCGCCAGCATCTGAGGAACGCCGCTTGCGGCATGACGGACCACGATGATATCGACGTTCATGGCCTCGATATTCTTGGCGGTGTCGAGAATGGATTCTCCCTTGGCGAGGGAGCTGCCGCTCGCGGAAAGGCTGAGGGTGTCGGCCGAGAGCCGCTTGGCCGCGAGCTCGAAAGACGTCCGCGTGCGGGTTGAGGACTCAAAAAATAACATGACGACCGTCTTGCCGCGCAGGGCCGGAACCTTTTTAACATCACGGGTGGAAACTTCTTTAAAGGATTTGGCGGTCTCTAAAATCAACTCAATCTCCTCTTTCGTTAATTCTTGAAGATCGAGAAGGTCGTGTCTTTCCCACGGCGGCATAGTCTTCCCTTCCTTAAGAGCTCTTTGTTTCCACAATTACACTATCGTCTTGATGATCGATCTCCTTCAAAATGACCTGCACATTTTGTTTAAGCGCGGTGGGAATATTCTTTCCCACATAATCGGCTCGGATGGGAAGCTCCCGGTGCCCGCGATCGATCAAGACCGCCAGCTGAATTTCCGACGGACGGCCAAAATCGATCAGCGCATCCAAGGCGGCGCGAATCGTACGGCCCGTGAAAAGCACATCGTCGACCAAAATGATCTTTCGGTCGGTTAAGTCAAAATCGATTTGGGTTTCCCGCACCAAAGGGTGGCTCGAAATCATCGTCAAATCATCCCGATACAAGGTGATGTCCAAAACCCCCACGGGAAGATCATACTGTTCAATTTGTTTCATGCACTCTTTGAGCCGCTGAGCCAAGATCACCCCCCGCGTCCGGATCCCGACCAAGCCAACGTCTTTCACTCCTTTATTTTTCTCAACGATTTCGTGGGCCATCCGGACGAGGGCCCGGCGGATCGCTTCTTGATCCATGATTTTGGAAACTTGTTTATCCATAAATTAGCTTAAGGTAGAGCCTATATTTCCCCCGCTGTTTTGCTTGCCTGCCTGTCGGCAAACAGGCGCAAAACAATACGCGGGGGTTATCCTGCTAAGCAGAATGCTCATACTTTTAACTCCAACGAGAAATCCTGCGAAGCTCCCAAACGAAAGTTTTGGAGCGTAGCAGGATAAAAAAAATGCCCGCTTTTTGGGGCGAGCCGTTGGTATTTTGAATTTAAAATCGACATCTTAAGTTTTCCTTCCCGGTCTCGCAGAACCGGTCTTAAAGGGTTCAAAACTGCCTTAAGCTTACCATCCGTACGCAGGATTTGTCAAGGCATAAAAATCAAATTACTTTTGACAAAAAGCAGGGGCATGATAAATTTTATTTAAGGCAGGATGGCCAAACCTCATATTCTTATGATATATTTTAATCAGACAGGCTTATCAAGGAGGGGCTTATGAAAAAAATCTTTTTTCTTCCCTTATTTCTTCTCAGTTTTTGTCTGACACAACAAAGCCTTTACGCCGAATCGATCACCCTGACGACCTACTACCCGGCACCCTTTGGGGCGTATGACCGGCTGCGGCTGGTCCCCCGGGCACCCCTAGATGGAGAAGGGGCTTGTAACCCCGGCACCTTTTACGTGGATAATATCACCAACCAAATGCAGTTTTGTCAAAGCGATCGAACCTGGGGTTCTGTGACCGGGGTCTGGGTTAAAAGAGACGATAATATCTATCCTGCGGATACCAATGCTAATCCCAATTTAAGAGTCGGCATCGGGACGACGAACCCAGGAGCGATAGATTTGGGTTTTACGGATAGGCGTCGGCTTAGGAATGTACCCATAAAACTTGATATATTTGATAACTTGGCAAGGATCCGCGGCGATGGCGCACGGCCGGACTTGCCCACCGCCTTGGTGATCGATGAAGACACGCGGACCGGCGGGGGAAGCTGTACTGACCCGGATGGGCCAGGATGCGGAACGGAAGCTTCAGCCTCTCTCGCATTCTATCGTCGGGGTGTTTATAAATGGGCGATGATACTGGGAGATTATGACGGCTTGAACATTTATAACGCGATGATACCAGCTCCTGCTTTTGTGGCCGCTCCTGACACTAACGCTATCACGATGGCCAGAGACCAACAGGGGCATTGGCCCAACACTGCCTATGACGGGATTCAGTCGAGGGTCAAGGTGCACGGAGCAACCGGGAAAGATTCAGGGATCATGATGCACAGTGACGCCGACCGGGCTGCCGCTCTGGGATTTGTTCACGGCGCGGCCGACTACGGAGACTCCGAGTGGGAGATCGTCTCGGTCGGGACGGCCAGTTCCCCGAATCATCGGCTCGGGATTAACGCGGTTCTGGGGACCACGGGGGGCGGTGAGCGGCTGACGATTCTACAAGACGGCAACGTCGGCATCGGGACGACGAGTCCGAAGGGGGACGCGCCTAACGGCCAACCCGGCAACCTCGATGTCAACGATGTGTACCTACGCGCGGCCAATGGCGGGACTGGCGGCTGGGTGAGTCAAAGCAACAAAATGACGTACCTCAATCGCGTGCTCGTTGGGATTGGGGTCGGTGCTGGGAGCCTTGGCTATCCTAGCGAAATTCCAACGACAGCGACCAATATTATCGTCACGTTTCATGTTATGACAAGGAGTAAGCAAAACTGCGAGCTGTATGCCTCAGCGGATAATTTTGGTGAACGGTCTTTCGCCCACAGTTACAGCCCCAATAACAGTGACGACGCTGCGTCTGATATGAACACGGTGATCCTGCCGTATAGCAACTCTCGAAGCTTGAACTTCCGTCTCCAACCCCTGGGTCCACTTCCTACATGCACGGGCGCAGATGTCGCTTTTGATGGGTATATGTGAAACTCCACGACCTGACGGTCGTGGTTTCTTTTGTTTCAGGGTTTCAC
>Ga0114945_10000476_pt1 | contig 25649 bp, 21 predicted proteins | sample OV2TP3_FD_87194 | JGI IMG/M metagenome (GOLD analysis project Ga0114945, IMG submission 87194) | Hot spring microbial communities from Beatty, Nevada to study Microbial Dark Matter (Phase II) - OV2 TP3 | ecosystem: Environmental > Aquatic > Thermal springs > Hot (42-90C) | place: USA: Beatty...
CCGTCGCCATCCGGCGTCACTCGTCGTCGACAACCTCTTCAAGGTTAGGTCTCCTCCTCGTTCCTGGGCTGGCTCGGTTCTCGGCGCGCCGCGGCTCACGAGGATTCGTCAGACAGAGCCTAGTGACGCGTGACGAATTCCCCGGAATTGACCAGCGCCCAGATCACGTCCTCCAGCGCCTCGCGACTTCCCTCGCGACCGTCCACGTAGGCGGCATGCCGCTTCCGCTCGGGCTCGGTCGGAGGTCGAACGAGGATCGAGAGGAAGAGCGCCGAGATCTTCCGGTCCGTGGAGCCCGACATCGAATGGACCTTTTCGGCCAGCCCCGATAGGACGCTCTCCACGAATCCGCCGTTCCGCAGGAAGAGCGCCTGACGCGTATTCCCCGGAAGCGGCGTGACTTCGGTCCACTCTCCGTCCGCTCCGTACAACCCCCGAATCTGATTCAAGAATCCGTTCCACCGGTCGCGCATCGCCGTCGAAGCGAAGTCCGGAGGAGCGTCCTCGCCCGAGCAGGCCGTCACGATCGACTTGAAGAGCTGTTCTCCTGTGAGCGGCCGGATCGCCGCGGTCGCGAAGCTCTCGCTTCCGGTCCCCGCGCACGACCTCTGGTACGCCTCCGAGTTGCAGATCGCGCGAAGGAGAAATCGAAGCGAATATCCGTGGGAGGCGAACCCGCGAGAGAGCTCATCCAGAAGCGAGCCGCAGATCGGCTTGTTTTGGAGATTGAAATCGTCGAGCGGTTCCACGAATCCGCGGCCCATGAGGACCGCCCAGGTTCGATTGACCACGTTGCGGGCAAGCTGGGCGTTTCCCGGCATGACGAAGTATCGGGCGAGGGCGGACAATCGCGCCTCGCTGGTCCCGGGAGTCCCGCCGAAAAGGAATTTCGGGCGCAGGACCTTGCTCGTCGCCGGGATCGTGAGTTCGCCCTTCGGCTCCTCGAGGATCTCGACATCCGGGGTCTCGTTGTCGTCGCCTCCCGACGGAACCCCCTTCATCCGGGTAAGGAAGGCGGCCAGTCCGTAGTAGTCCTCCTGAGTCCAGCGATCGAAGGGATGGTCGTGACACCGCGCGCAGGAGATGCGCATGCCGAGGAGAGACTTGGACAGGTTGTCGGCGCCGTTCAGCGCGGGCTCGCCTTCATAGTAGAACGAGGTCTTATAGAGGAGCGCGGGGTTCGCCGAGAGCTTGCCGGTCGACTGCACGAGCTCGACGACGACGGTCGGCCAGGGAGCGTCCTTCGCGATCTGGTCGCGAAGCCATCGCCGGAACTCCGCGAAGGCTTTTCGGATCGACTTCCCCGAGACGGTCTTCCCGGCCACGTTCGCGCGAATATCGTAGTAGTTGCGGAAGAGCACGGAGCACCACATCCGCGCCCACAGGTCGGCATGAGCTTCCGTCGCGAGAAGGCGCTCGATCGCCTCCTGCCGCTTGGCGGGCGAGGCGTCGTCGAGAAAAGCCTGCGTCTCCGCGGCCGTAGGAATGGTGCCCGTCAGGTCCAGCGTGACGCGCCGGAGGAATTCCCCGTCCGCGGCGGGAGAGGCCGCGTCCTTTCGCCCCTTGAGAACGTTGTCGATCTTGCGCGAATACTCCAGCGCCTTGCGGGATTTCTCCTTGTCGCGATCTTGCGCGGAAGGCACGGAGGGAACGGCGAGGAGGAGCGCAGCCCCGATCGCCCGAATCATTCGCACCCCCGAAATCTCTCGCCCCATGAATGTACACGCCGGGCCGCGAGGATTTTCAGAAATCGACGACCGTGCGCCGGTGGCGGCCCGGGGATAGCACTCGCTTGTGGGGCAGAAGCTCTGGGTCATCGGGCGCAAGGCGCGCCGAAAGGTCGAGGTGCTCTTCGACACCGGCTCTTCCGATTCCTGGATCCGAGAATCGATCGCCCGCAGGATCGCGGATCCTGAAGAACTTCCCGAGCCGAAGACGTACGAGGCGGTCGTCGGTCGATTCCGCCCGACGCCATAATCGAGATCTCGCATCCCTTGCCCAAAGTCGTGCGCGGAATTATCCTAGGAGCCGAATCCAACCTTCAACCGGAAAGGGGTGAACCATGAAGGCCAAGGCGAAACCGAAGGCGAAGAAGGCGGCCGCCCCCAAGCTGGACGCCCATCGCGCGGCGCAGGTGAAACTGCAGGAGGCGTTCTTCCAGGCGAAGCTCGCCTCGATTTGCCAGTTCGCGGACGCGATCAAGCGGGTCAAAGTAGGCAAAGGGGACTTCGTCCTCCTGGACGCCCGCGACTCGGCCTCGTTCAGCGACGGGCACATTCCGGGCGCGGCCAGCGTCCCGGCGGGCGACATCCGCAGGATCGAGGCCCTGGACAAATCGAAGTCCTACGTCACCTACTGCTGGAACGGGACCTGACACCTTTCGGCCACTCTGGCTCTGCAGTTGGCGGAGCTCGGCTACCACGTCCGGGAAATGAACGCGGGCTGGGAGGAGTGGACCAAAGCGGGACTCGCCGTCGAGAAGGTCCAGGAACCGGTTCCCGTCGCCTAACGGATCCGATAGCGTTCCATCAGATTGTAGAGGCGCTTCCGCGTCGTCCCGAGAAGTCGCGCGGCCTTGGACTTGTTGCCGTCGGAGACCGCGAGCGCGCGTTCCACCATGGCGCGCTCCGCCTCCCGGAGCGTCAAGAGGCCGCTCTCCGACAACCGTGCCTTCTCGGACGACGCGACGAGGTGGGCGGGGAGCTCTTTCCTCAGGAGGATCGGCCCGCGTCCCAACACGAGCGCGCCTTCGATCGCGTTCTGGAGTTCGCGGACGTTTCCCTCCCAACGGTGGTTCATCAGCGCCTCGAGCGCGGCGGGTTCGATCTCGCGGATATGACGCCGAAACCGATCGGCCCCCAGGCGCAGGAAGTGATCCACGAGGAGCGGGATGTCCTCCCGTCGCCGGCGCAGCGGAGGCACCGACAGGGTGATGACTCCTACGCGGTAGTATAAATCCTGCCGGAACGTGCCGTCTTCCACGGCGTGGTGGATGTCGCGATTCGTCGCGCAGAGAACGCGCACGTCCACGGCGCGTTCCTCCGTGCTCCCCACCGGACGTATCCTCCGATCCTGAAGCACCCGAAGGAGCTTCGCCTGGGTCGAGGGGGGCGTATCGACGACCTCGTCGAGGAAGATCGTGCCCCCGTCGGCGGCGCGGAAGAGGCCCGCGCTGTCGGCGACCGCCCCGGTGAAGGCTCCCTTCTTGTAGCCGAAGAGCTCGCTCTCGATGAGCTCGCTCGGAAGCGCGGCGCAGTTCACGGCGATGAAGGGACCCTTGGACCGCGGTCCGTTGTAGTGGATCGTCCGCGCGACGAGGTCCTTGCCCGTCCCGCTCTCGCCCAGGATGAGGACCGTCGAATCCGCCTCCGCCGCCTGGAGAAGCCGGGCCGTCAGATCGCGCATCGGGGCGGTACGGCCGATCATGCCTTCCACGGCATTCTCTCGCCGGAGCTCCGTCCGGAGACGCGCGACCTCGTCGCGCAACGCGAGGACCTTGGCGGCCTGCTCGACGGCCGCCAGGAGGCGTTCCTTGCGGAACGGCTTCTGAAGAAAATCCGAGGCTCCGTGCTTCATGCACTCGACGGCCCCCTCCACGTTCCCGTGGGCCGTCATCATGATCACTTCGAGGTTCGGCCGGAGACGCTTGAACTCCTGCAGGAGCTCCGCCCCATCCGCGTCCGGGAGGCGAAGGTCCAGGAGCACTACGCCCAAGGACTCGTCCTCCATCAACCGCTTCCGAGCCGCCGCCCCGTCGTAGACCGGTTCGACGAGATACCCATCCCGTTTCAGGAAATGGACGCAGATGTTGGCGATCTCACGCTCGTCGTCGACGACGAGGACTCCCATCCGCCGGCCCTCTTCCACGGATTGGATCTTACCACCCGGCGAGGGATGATGCTGTATCGAAAGGATACGGTGATTCGAAAGGGAACCGATCAGGGAAACTGGAGCTTGAGTTCCTCCCGCTTCCCTTTCCGAATTACGACGACGGGGATCGTTTGTCCCGCCGGCGCCTCGTCGATGAGACGGTTCAAGACCCGGCGGGGATCGACCTGGGGAAGGGGCTTTCCGTTGAATTCCACCAAGAAATCGAACGGCTGAAACTTCGCGGCGGCTGCGGGAGAGCCCGCCCGGACGTCCATGACCCAGAGGGCGCCTTGTCCCTTCGGGAGTTTGAGATGCTGGGTCGTCGACGTTTCGTCCAGGGGGCCGAACTCGACGATCCCCAGTCTCCTTCCCGCCTCGAACGCGAGTTTCTCCGGCGCCTCCGCCGCGCTCCACACCACTCGGAACGCCGTCCGCGTCGTCTTCTCCATCGAAGCGAAGTCGAGCTTCTCGATGTGGTCGGTGGGCTCGTGGTAATCCTCGTGCAGCCCCGAGAAGAAGAACAGCGTGGGAATCCCGGCGCCATAAAACCAGAGGTGGTCGCTGTCCGGTTCTCGGATGTCCCCGAAGTCGAAGAGTTGCGCCTGGAGCTCGTTCTCCGCGACCGCCTTCTGGACCATCGCCCGCAGCCCCGCCGCCGTTCCCGTCCCGTGAATCTGCACTCCGGCCGCGGGGGCCCGGCCGATCATGTCCAGGTTGGCCATCAATCCCGTGTTCTCGAGAGGACGCGCCGGATGGAAGCGGTACCATTCGCTCCCTTTCAATCCGTGTTCCTCCGCGCCGAACGCCACGAAGACGACGGTCCTTCGTGGTTTGAGCGCCGAGAAGGCCTGCGCGAGCTCGAGCAAACCCGCTACGCCCGAGGCGTTGTCGTCCGCGCCGTTCCAAACCTCGTCGTCCTTGATCTTCTTCTGATTCCTCCGGCCCGGATTCCACTGGCCGCGCTTTCCGACGTGATCGTAGTGCGCCCCGACGACGACGAATTCCTCGGGCTTTTCCCGGCCGCGGATTTCTCCGATCACGTTGCAGGTTTCAGCCTGCTTTCGGAATACCGTCGTGCGACGTTCGCCGTCGTTTCGCACGAGGAAGGAGAACGTCTGGCGATAGCCGCCTCCGACCGCGGGCGAGAGACCGTACTCCTTGAACTTGGACTCCACGTACGCGGCGGCCTTCTCGCTCCCCTCCATCCCCGCGTTTCTTCCCTCGTAGTCGTCGCCCGCCAAGACCCGAACGTGGTCCTTCAGATCGTCCGTCCGAATCGATTCGCGCGCTTGCTTGGTCGAATCGTCCTGCTCCCGTGCGGCGAGGAGCAGCAGCGCCGCGAGGAAACTCACTTTTCCCATTTCGCCTTCAACGTAACTTTCTTTTCTTCCCTCAGGACCACCAAGTCTACCTCGACGCCCGGTTTGAGCCCCTCCATGATTTTCAGGAGATCTTCCCGCGGCTCTTCGCGCCCCAGCGTCTTTCCGTTCAGGGAGAGGATGACGTCTCCCCGTTTCACTCCGGACGACGACGCGACGGTGTTCTCCCCCACGGACCGAACGCGCAGGCCGCCTTGCCCTTCCGGGATCCCGAGTTTCTCGCACTCGTTGTCCGAGAGCTCCTCTCCTTGAATCCCCAGGAGTCTCTTGGGGGCTCCCGAATCGTCGTCGTCGTCCCGAGGTTCGACCCTGCGGCCGCCCGAGAACTTGAGCCGTCCGTCGCGATCGGCGATCGAGGCGAGGATGTGGCCGGAAGTCTTGGCGATCTTCACCATGTTGCCGTAGGCGAGCTTGTCGGCGTGGTCGCTCGGCTTGTGGTAATCCGCGTGGAAATCGGTGAAGAAAAAGGTGTAGGGGACTCCCTTGTTCTTGAACGAACTGTGGTCGCTGTCCCCTCCGAAGACGTCGCCGCCGTCCTCGAGCTTCGTCTTGAGTCCGGTCTTCTTCACGGCCTCCTCGACGACCTTCCGGAGCGCCCCGTCGACCGCGGAACCCATCCCTTTCACCTGGACGGGCTTGTCCGGATTTCGCCCGACCATGTCGAGGTTGAGCATGAAGACGTGGTCGCCGATCGGAGCGACCGGGTGATCGCAATAGTGCTGCGATCCGTACAGTCCCGCTTCTTCGGCGCTGAAGAGGATGAAGAGGACGGACCGCCGGGTCTTGATCCCGCCCTCGGCGAACGCCTTGGCGAGCGCCAGGACGCACGAGGTCCCGCTGGCGTTGTCGTCCGCGCCGTTCCAGATGCCGTCCTCGGCCGTCGAACGACCGAGTCGCCCGAGGTGCCTTCCCTCCCCCTCCTTGCCAACGTGGTCGAAGTGGGCTCCGACGACCACGATCTCCTTCTTCAGTTTCTCGTCGGTTCCCTCCAGGAGCCCGACGACGTTCTGCGTCTGGAGCCGCTTCGAACCCGTGTAGAAGGATTGGAAACCGAATTTCTGAAGATAGGTCGTCTCGTTCTTGCCGTTCTTGTCTCCGACCGGCTTGAGCCCCGCGATCCGGAACTGCTCCGCGCAATACTCCGCCGCCTTGTCGTTGCCCGGATATCCGGCGTTGCGCCCGGCGTACTCGTCGGCGGCGAGCGTCGTCGCGTGCTTCTTCAGAAGTTCCTCCGTGACGAGATCGAGTCCCTCGGAGCTCGTCCTTCGGCGGACTCCCTCGCGGACGATCTCGGCCACCTCCTTCCTCAGGCGGGCCATCTCCTGCGCCAAGACCTCGTCCACCCGTTGAAGGACGCGGCGGACGTGCTCGTCGTCCCGTTCCTGGGCGGAAACGCCCGTGACGAAAAGAGCGCTGATGGCGATCAAAGCGAGGCCGCGAATCCGCATGGTTCCTCCCAAGTCAAGCGCACCGAGGGAACGCGTACTATATATATACGGTTCCCGGTACCGTTTGCGAGATACACTCTGGGTCATGTCTTTTCAGGGAGACGTGCGAAGCCTCGCGCTCGCGAACGTCTTTCAGGACCTCGCGATGAACGAGCAGACGGGGACCCTCCGCGTCCGCCAGGGAGAGCTTCAGGTCAACCTATGGTTCGACCGCGGAGCGCTCCGCCTCTTGGGCTTCGGACGCAAGGAGGGACCGTCGATCCTGAACGGTCTCCTCGCGCTCCTGAAGATCTCCTCCGAGGACGCGGGGGAAGACCGGAGGTCCGAGGCGAACGTCGTCCGCCGACTGGAGCGGGCGAAGAAGATCACGCGGATGGACGTCCGGCAGGCGCTGGAGCACCAGATGACCGAGCACGTGTGCGACGCCTTTCTCTGGCCCGAGGCGACCTACGAGTTTCGCGAGGGCGATCCCGACGACGAGTCCTTCGACGTGGACCAAATCGATCACGAACCGAGGCTCCTCGTCGACGGTCTGGTGATGGAGGCGGCCCGGAGGACGGACGAGTGGAGGGAATCGACGAAGCAGATCCTCTCGTCCTCCGAAATCCTCCTCGTCGATACCGAGCGGCTGGACGGAGCGGACCCGCTGGTGCGTCGGATCGGCCCGCTTCTCGACGGAGAGCGGAATTTACTCGAGATCATGGAAGAGACGCGGTTCGGCCGGTTCACGGTGCACAAGGCCGCGGCGCAGCTTCTCCGCTCCGGCGCGGCCCGCCCCCTCCGCGCCGCCGAGGCCCTGGAGCGATCGCGAAGGCACGCGCACGCCGAGCGCTGGGGCCGGGCCCTTCCGCTGGCGCAGTACGGGCTGGAACGGGAGCGGAACCATGCGGAGCTTCGCCTCCTCGTCGCCCGGTGCCACGAGGAACTGGGGAACGCCGAGGCCGCCGTCGCGGAGCTTCGACAGCTCGCCGGCGCTCAAGCGGAGGCGAAGGAGTTCGACGCGGCGCTGGCCACCTACGGAAAAATCTCCTCGCTCGCTCCCAAGGATCTCTATGCCCTCGAACGGATCTTCGAACTCCAATGCGCGCTGGGCCGCAAGGAAGAGGCATTGCGAACGGGGGATGAACTGGCGGCGGCCTGCCAGCGGGCCGGGCTTCCCGAAAAGGCGCGCGCCGCCTATGCCCGCCTCCTCGAACTGGGGGGCGAGGAGGACGGCTTCGTCGAGTCGATCGCCGAGATCGCGCGGCATCAGGGCGAGAAACGCGAAGCGGTGGCCCTCTACCGCAAGCTCCTGGCCCGCGCCCTCGACCGCAAGGACTCCTCCGGCGCCCTCGACTACTGCCGCACCGTCTTGCGCATCGATCCCGCGAACGAGGAGATCCTGGAAGTCAAAACGGAACTGGAGAGCGGCGCGCGCGAGAAGAGGACCCGCCGGAAGCGGCGCCTTTGGCTCGCGGCGATCGGGATCGCCTTCCTCGTTCTCGCCTCTACTGCGGGAGGATACGAACTCCGGGCGCGCCGCCGCTTCGCCGTCGTGCGTTCCTCCATCGTCGACGCGACCGCCGAGAAACGTTGGGCCGACGCGCTGGCCCTCTACGATCGCGTCCTCGACGACTTCCCCTGGAGCGTGACCGCGCACGATCTTCGGCCGGAGCGCGCCCGGATCGAGGAGAAGCTGGCGGAGGACGAACTGGTTCGAGCCAACGATGCGGCGGAGCGGGGACAAGTCATCGAGGCGATCGAAGGGCTCCTGCGGGCGAGCAAGCCGATCCGCCGCGAAGACCTCCGGCAGCGCCTCCGAGATGCGATCGCCTCCTACCGCCACCGCCGGGCCGGGGAGGAGGACGCGTGCCGCCGGCAGGCGACCGAGGCGATTCGCGCGCGGAAGTACGAGGATCTCCTCAAGCTCGATCGCGCGCAGGCGGTTCCCGCCCTCCGGGAATGCCTCTCTCACGCCGAAAAGGAGGTTCGGGATGCCGCGATCCGCGCGCTCGGCCGGATCGAACATCCGCTGGCGCTCGATGCCCTCGTCCAGGCGTTGGGAGACCCGGAATCGTCGCTCCGAGAGCGTGCGCTCGGGATCCTCCAGAAGCGCACGGGCCAGAAGATCGGCCCCGAGCGGGAAACCTGGGAAGCCTGGCTTCGGGCGAAGGACCCGATCCGCGCCTTCCTGCGGCCCCGAGCCGGCCGCCTCGCGACGGGAGAGCCGGTGGTTCTGGAGTGGAAGATCGTGAACGGATCCTCCGTCGAAGCGATTCTCGACCTGCCGGGAGACCTGGCCGGCGGTCTTCACGTGCGACCCGAAGGGCTTCGAGCGCGTCGCGCTCGGGAAGGCGTCCGGACCGTGACGCTCCGCCCGGGGGAGCATCTGGCCGGCGTCTTCGAGTTCGAGGCTCCCCCCGAAAAGACCGGCCTCTACACGTTCTCTTGGAAGGTGGAGATCAAAGGGAGGCCGGATCCGGTCGAGGCGACGGCGGTTACCGTAGAAGTGGCGGCCCGCTAGCGAAGTTCCTGAACGACCAGGTCTCCAATCCGATCGGTGGGGACTCCGCTGTCCGTTCCGATCGACGGGAGTTTCGGTAGGACGGCGACGACCGCGTTCTCCACCGCCGCGGCGGCGTCCTTCTCCCCGACGTGGTCCAAGAGCATTCCGGCGGCCAGGATGGCCGCCAGCGGATTGGCCTTCTTGAGTCCCTTGTACTTCGGCGCCGACCCGTGGATCGGCTCGAAGACGGAGACTCGGCCGGGATGGATGTTCCCTCCGGCCGCGATTCCCAGTCCGCCTTGAAGCACCGCCCCGAGATCCGTAATGATGTCGCCGAACATGTTCGTCGTCACGATCGTGTCGAATCCTTCCGGATTCCGCACCATCCACATGCAGCAGGCGTCGACGAAGGCGAAGTCTCGCTGGACTTGGGGATACTCCCTCCCGACCTCCTCGAAGACGCGGCGGTACAAGTCGTGGGCGCGGACCGCGTTGGCCTTGTCGACGAGGGTCAGCTTCTTCCGCGGCCGTCTCGACGCCGCTTCGAAGGCGTAGCGGACGATCCGCTCCGTGCCCTTCCGCGTGTAGACCATCTCCTGCGCGGCGACCTCGTCGAGCGTCCCGCGGTTTTCGAAGCGGGGCTTCGAGCGATAGGCGTCTTCCGTGTTTTCCCGGACGACGAGGATGTCGAGGTCCTGCGGCGTCTTTCCCTTGAGCGGGCAAAGATGTTCGGAGTACAGCCGGATCGGCCGCAGGTTCACGTACAGGTCGAGGTCGAATCGGAGGCGCCCCACGATTCCGAACTCGAGGAAGCCCGGCTCGAAGCGGGGATCGCCGATCGCCCCGAGGAGGATCCCCTCCAGCTGCTTCATCTCGGCGAAGGCCGAGTCGGGAATGAGTTCCTTCGTCCGAAGGTGGTATTCCGCGCCGAACGGATAGTCGACGATCTCCAGGCCGAAGCCGAAGACCGCCCCGGCCCGCCGGAGGAGCTTGACCCCCTCCGCCGTCACCTCGGGGCCGATCCCGTCCCCCCCGAGCGCCCCTATTCTATGGGTTGCCATGATATAAAAGAAGCCTGGCTATTTCTATATCATCAGCTTCGTCTTGCGGATGTAGGGGAGGAGTCCTCCCGCGTCGATGATGGCGCGGATCTCCGGGGGGTAGGGCGCCACGGTCGAGCGCGCCCCGTTCGCTCGATTCCGAAGCTCCCCCTTCTCGAGATCGATCTCGACTTCGTCCCCCTTCGAGCATCGCGAAGCGAATTCCCCGGACTCGACGATCGGCAGGCCGATGTTGATGCAGTTGCGGAAGAAGATCCGCGCGAAGGAGTTGGCGATCACGCACGAGATCCCCGCGGCCTTGAGGCTCCCCGGCGCCACCTCGCGGGAGGAACCGCATCCGAAGTTGTTGCCGCCGACCACGACGTCCCCCGAACGCACCTCCTTCGCGAACGACGGATCCAAGTCCTCCATCGCGTGCTTCGCCAGCTCTTTCGTGTCCGTGATGTGACAGTACCGCCCCGGTAGGATCACGTCGGTGTCCACGTTGTTGCCGTACTTCCAGACGCGTCCCCGCAGCGTCATGCCGTTCCCGTCCGGACGTCGTCCGGATGGACAATCGTGCCCGCGATCGCGCTGGCGGCCGCGACGGCCGGATTCGCCAGGAAGGTCTTCGCGTTCACGTGTCCCATGCGACCGACGAAGTTCCGGTTCGTCGTCGAGAGACAGGCCTCATCCCCGGCGATCACCCCCATGTGCCCTCCGACGCACGCCCCGCAAGTCGGAGTCGAGACCGCGCCGCCCGCCGATACGAACGTCTCGAGAAGCCCTTCCTTCGCCGCCTGAAGATAGACCTTCTGGCTCCCCGGCACCACGATGAGTCGCGTCCGGGGATGGACTCGGCGGCCGCTCAGGATCTCGGCCGCAATCCGCAGGTCCTCGATCCGGCCGTTGGTGCACGACCCGATGAAGACCTGGTCCAGCCGGACCTTCGGGGCTTCGCTCACCGGCACCGACTTGTCCGGCGACGGCGGGCACGAGACCTGAGGCTCGAGCCCCTCCACGTCGAACTCATAGGTCTCGGAAAAGGGAGTTCCGGGATCGTCGAGCACGGGCGCGATCGCGCGATCGCGCGCGGGCGTGGTGCGAAGGTATTCGAACACCGTCTCGTCGGGTTCGATGTAGCCGCATTTGCCGCCCATCTCGGCGGTCATGTTGCACATGGTAAAGCGGCCGGTCATGTGGAGCGCCTTCACCGCGCTCCCGCAGTACTTCACGATCTTGTACCGAGCGCCTTCGACCGTGAGATTCTTGATCGCGAAGAGAATCAGGTCCTTCGCGTAACAGTGCCGTCCCGGCCTCCCGTCGAAGACCAACCGCACGGACTCAGGCACCCGGAGCCAAATCTCGCCGGTGATCCACGCGGCCGCCAAGTCCGTCGCCCCGACCCCGCACGCGAACGCGCCGACGGCTCCGTACGTCACCGTGTGCGAATCGCCACCGATGATGAGCCCTCCGGGAAGCGTAAGCCCTTCGTCCGGAAGCACGGTGTGCTCGATCCCCCCGCGACCCACCTCGAAGTAGTGCGGGATCTCCTGTTCCCACACCCACTCGCGCAAGGTCTTGCAGATCTCCGCGGTGCGGATGTCTTTCGCGGGCGTGAAGTGATCCGGCACCACCGCGATCTTCGTCGGGTCCCAAACGCGCTTCGCCCCCGCTTTCCGAAACTCCTGAAGCGCGGCGATCCCCGAGAGTTCGTTCGCCAAGGCGAGATCCACTTTGGCGGTGACGATCTGGCCGGGGCGGACCTCCGGAAGACCGGCATGCGAGGCCAAGATCTTCTCGATCAGGTTCATCCTTTGTCACGATATCGGAGCCCTCCGGACCCGGCAAGGCAAATCGGGAAGGTCCGCATTCGAACCAGTCCTTGACATTCGTAAATTATGATCCATAATTTACATAGAGAGAACGCCCGTAGGGGAGAGAGAGGGGGAATCATGTCGGCCAGCGCCAAGCGTCCGCCCGTCGTCGCCATCGGAGCCGTCGCCGTCACCGTCACCGCGATCGTCTACTTCGTCTTCCTCCGCGGAGGATCGGAATCGCACGCCGCCAAGGCCGACGCGGTACCGACCGCATCCCCCCGCACCGAAGCGCCTACGCCCGCGCCGCCTCCCCGAGACACCGCCCTTCAGACTGTCGGCGAACTTTGCGATGCCGGGAAGTGGATTGAAGCGCGCGCCGCTATCGCCCGAGTTTTCGCGAGCGAACTCCCCGACGCGATGCGTTCGGAATTCTCCGCGCTCGCCCTCAAGATCCAGGAGAAGATCCTCGCCGCCGGCAGCCCGGATATCGAGAGCTACGAGATCCAGGCCGGAGACTCGCTCTCCAAGATCGCCGGCCGCTTCAAGAACCTCAAGGGATGCTACGGTCCGGTCCTCATTTTGAACGACCTCAAGGACCCCGCGGCGACGCTCCGGCTCGGCCGCCGCCTTCGCATCCCCAAGGGCGCATGGACCGTCGTCGCCGACAAGTCCCTCTTCGCCCTGTGGCTGTGCTACGAAGGGGCCCCGATTCGATCGTTCCGCGTCGCCATCGGACGCGAGGAGAAGACCCCCGCCGGAGTCTTCGCCGTCGGAAACAAAAACCCCAAACCGGCCTGGTATCCTCCCCACGAGCTTCTCCCCGAACTCAAGAAAGAAGGCGTTCCCATCCCGATCCCCTACGGCCATCCTCGGAATCCCCTGGGAGAGTACTGGGTGGCGCTGGACCACAAGGATCACCAGGGACTCGGGATCCACGGGACGAACGATCCCGCCTCGATCGGAACCCGCGCCTCGAACGGATGCGTGCGGATGAACAACAAGGAAGTGCTCCTCGTCGCTTGGACCGTGGCGCCGGGTACCGCCGTCACGATTGTGGAATAGGGGGCGACCGGACGGCTGATCCCGGCCGCGTTCCCCCTCGCGCCCACGGTCGCTCCGGGGTAGACCTCGTTCCGCGACCCGGCGAACCGACTCTTGCATCCGCGGGAGATCCCCGCTAGTATTCGCCCCCTACCTTGCGCCTCTTCCCGAGGTCGATCTCCTGGAGGGTATCGTGCGATTGTGGAAGGTGAGTCTAGCGGCGCTGATTCTCGTGTCCGGTTGCGAACCGAAGACCTGGACGGAAGCCGCGGAGATGAACACGAAGCGCAGCGCCCATACCGCCACGCTCCTGAACGACGGGCGCGTTTTGGTGGTCGGAGGCGCCGAGAGCGCGAAGGGAGAACTCTACAATCCGCAGACGAATTCTTGGGCGACCACGGGATCGATGGCGCATCCGCGCGCGGGTCATTCTGCCGTGCGCCTGGCGGATGGTCGCGTCCTCGTTGTCGGCGGAGACCAGGGGGCCAACGTTACCGTCCAGACTGCGGAGATCTACAAGCCCGCCACAGGATCGTGGTCTTCGACCGGTTCCATGTCCCAACCGTTCATCCACACGAGAGTGGCGGTCCGTCTCCAGGACGGAAGCGTTCTGGTCACCGGCGGCCAGGGTCCGAACGGAAACGTATCCCTGGTGGAACGGTACGATCCCGGTACGAACACTTGGTCCCCCATGACGCCCATGACCCAGACCCACGCTTGGCACACCGCGACGCTCCTGCAAGACGGCCGCGTCCTGGTAGCCGGCGGCGCGCAGCAATTCGGCCCGGCGGCGAAGCCCGAGATATTCTCCCCCACGACCGGAACCTGGTCGAGTGCGGGGACCATGGTGAAGTCGCGATTCAACCACGAGGCCGTTGCGCTTCCCGATGGTCGGGTGCTGGTCGCGGGCGGGAAGGGATTCTCTCCCTCATCGTCCTTGAACTCGGCGGAGACCTACAATCCGACAACCAACTCCTGGTCGGTCTCCGGATCCATGGCCGGGGCCCGCATGAGCCACTCCCTGACGACCCTCGCGGATGGGAAGGTTCTCGCGGCGGGAGGAGACAAGCTGAAGTCGGCGGAAGTTTTCGATCCTGCGACGGGGAAGTGGACCAGCGCGGGCGAAATGAGCGCCTGGCGGAACGATCACACCGCCACCCTGCTCCCGAACACCAAGGTACTGGTTGCCGGGGGGATTACGAAAAACGGCGTACTGGGGTACCTCGACGACGGCACGTCGACCACGCCCGCAAAGACCGCGGAGTTATACACTTCGAATTGACGCCGGCCGAAAACCCATGAATAGGTCACTCGCGGCGCGTTCCGCCTGAGCAAGAGAGCGCCGCGGGCCGGCGGCGAGGGGCGGCCGGTTGTGGCCGCCCACAGGAGTCGTGCGGCCTGCGCGTTACCGACCGCTTCCGGTGCCGGACGTACTACCACGGAATCCCGCGATCACTCGCTCCGGCATCTCCTCCCCCGTAAAGAGCCGGTGTTGGAGGGCCGCCTGGCGGAGGAACATCTCGACGCCCTCGATCGCCCGCGCTCCCGCGGCGCGCGCCTCCCGGAGAAAACGCGTCTCGCGCGGCGTGTAGACGACGTCGAAGGCGGTCATCCCGCCCCGCCACGACTCGCGTGGATACGGAGACTCGTCGGTTCCCATTCCGACACTGGTCGCGTTGACGACGATCTCGGCCTTCGCTCCGCCGCGATCGGTCCACGGGACGAGATCGTATCCGAGACTCTTCCCCGAGCGGCTGGACACCCAGACCCGCGCGCCCGTGCGGGAGAGTCCCCACGCGATCGCTCGGGCGGCGCCGCCCGAGCCCAGAACGAGTACGCTTTTCCCCTCGACCTCCCCGATCGCGTCCGCCACCGCCGGCGCGTCCGTGTTGAAACCGAGCGAGCGCCCTCCCCGCATCACCACCGTGTTCACCGCCCCGATCTCCCGCGACGCCTCATCCCGCTCGTCCGTCTCGATTCGCTCCTTGTGGGGAATCGTGACGCTCGCTCCGCGAAGATCCAAACTCTCGGCGACTTCGCGGAAGAGCCGGGGATCCTCCAGCGGAATTCGCACGTACCGCGCATTCCTTCCCAGAGCCCGGAACGCCGCCTCGAAGAGCACCGGACTCTTCGAATGCGACACCGGCATTCCGACGACCGCGTAGACCTCCGTCTCCTCGTCGAGCGGCGCACCAGCGAGCTCCGCGACGGGGACTTGCCCCTCTGCGGTCTCCGCTCCCGCGCGGAGCGAGGCGTACGTCATGAATCCTCCGTACTTTCGATAGAGGATGCGAAGCGCTTGACCTGCCTCCCCCATCGCGATGACAGAGGACGGGACTCGGAGGGATCGCTGAAGCCGGACACACCGCGCGAGATCCCCCGCTCCTCGCGCGGTTACCGCGAACTTGAGGAGGAAGGGATCGAGGCCCGTCATCTTGGAAATCAGTCGCTCCGACTCGGACGGGATCCCGGCGAAATCGTGATAGGAGAGGACGAGCCGCGCCTGGTGTCGGGCGAAGTCCTTGTACGCGCGAAACTCCACGTCCACGTACTCCGCGCCCGCCGCGCAAGCGGATTCGAGGGTCCGAACTCGCTCCCCCTCCGTTCCGTCCCATCGGCCCCCCTCCCAACGGGGGCGCACCGTGACCAACACGGGCAAAGGCCGGCGGGCGACGATTTGAGGAAGGATTTCGGGACTTTCAAGATGGTCGCCGCGGATTTCCGCGACATGGGCGCCCTCTTGCTTGGCCTCCTCCATGCCGGCGGCCGCCTGCTCGGAAGTGCGGGGAGCCAGGGAGACGCAGATCAAAGCGGAAGCCTCACCACTTCGCGCCCGACGATCGCTCCCACCAGTCGCGAAATCGCGAGAGGGCCTCGCGATTCTCCCCGGCCGAGAGACGAGGATCGAATCCGAATCCCTCTCCGGCCGCCCCCTCGAGCAACCGGAAGGCGCCCTGCCGCACATAGGGATCCTCGTCCTCCAGGGACTGGATCACCGCTCTCCGCGCCTCGGGAGTCCCGATCGCGACGAGGGTCGCCATCGCATTCCGTTTCAGGCTCGAGTTCCGCTCGCTCCGGTCCCGGAGAAGCTGGGTGAGGGGCTTCACCGCGAGAGGAGATCGGAGCGCGGCGAGGTCCCGGAGGAGCCCGGCCCGTTGTTGGACGAGCGCGGGATTGGAATAGAGCTCGAGCGCGGCCTCCGCCGCCACGTCCGCCTGATCGGAGGTCAGATGTTTCCGGAGGGTCGCACCGGCCTGGGCCGCCGCGCGCCTCAGATCGAGACTCCGGGAACCGAGTCCGCTCAAGAGCGCCGGCACCGCGCGCGCATCGTCCAACTCCCCAAGGATCCGAGCGACCGCGGCCTGAAGCGCCAGCTCCTCTTTCTCGTCTTGAGCCGCTTGTTCCTGGATCTTCGCGATGGCGGCGCGAACGCGCCACGCCACCTCCGGGTCGGACGCATTCTCGTGCTCCTGGAGCGCCTTGAGCGCATGCCGCCCCAAGGCCACGAGCGCCCGCATCGCCCCGTCCCGCTTCTTCCAATCGCGATCGGCCAGGGTCCGAACGAGCTCGGCGACCTGATCGCGCATTCCGCCGTGCTCGTTCTGGAGTATCCCCACGAGCACCATCACCGCCTTCGCTCCGGCTTTTCGGAGGAACTCCTCGCCGGCCAACCGCTCGGTGGGATCCGAGGAGGTGAGTTTTTCCGCGGCCTTGCGGATCTCGGTCTCCTCCTGCGCGAGGAGGCCGAGGGCGAGAATCCACGCCATCACTCGAGCTTCCGGACGAAATCGATGAACTTCTGCTCGAGTTGGTGCAGATCCATGTCGAGGTGGGATCGGATCGCTTTCTCGAAGCCTTCTTTCCCGCCCGCGCCCTGGAGCTCGAGCCGGAAGTACTCGTCGAACGCACGGCGGTAGTTTCCTCCGGAGGATCGGAGGAAATACACCAGCGCCCACGATTGCGCATAAAAGTCCTGGGCCTTCCGTGTCGCCAACAGGTTGTCGCTCTCCTGCTCCTTGCGGAACCAGGACCACCAGCCGTCCACCGTCATCCCCGTCAGGACCTTCAACGGAGTGTACGTCCGGCTCGGATCCGTGATGGCCTGCTTCACCGCCGGCAATCGGACGCGATGGCGGGCGGGATCCAGCAGGATCTGTCCGTCTCCGGTCCGCCGGAATCCCTCGAAGTACGTCCCCAACCCTTCGTGGAACCATTGCGTCATCGAACCGGCCTCCCCCTTCGAGAGTCGCTTCGTGTAATAGTGGACGAGTTGGTGCGTCCCTTCGTGCAGGATCACCTCGTAGGGTCCCATGGGATCGTGGTACAGAACGATCCGCCCCCGCGTCGGTTCGTACAATCCCCGGATCTCGGGCGAATGTTCCTCCCCCTCCATGACGCGTCGAGTGTACGCGTCGAAGCTCTCCCGAGAGGAGAAGATCAGGACGGGCAGGACCTCGTCGTCGATGCCGGGCAACTCGAGTGCCGCGCTGAACTCGCGGCGGAAAAAATCGTAGAGTTCGACCAGCCGCGCCGCGTAGTCCTTGATCACCACGTCCGCGGAATACCGCTCTCCCCGCTCCAAGGCCACGAGGAACGGACGGCAGTCCTCCTTGAACCGGAATTGGTCGAATCCGAACTCCTGCCGCAAGTTGAGCTTCAGCTGCATCAACCGGAGGTTCGAGTCCAGGTAGACGGGATTGGCGGGCTGCTTCCGAGGCTCGGGCTTCGGCGCGGCCGCCGGCGCGGAGGCCGTCGCCTTCTCCGCAGGCTTGGGATCATCGGAGGTCCGAAGGAGGCGATAGAGTCCGAAGCCCAATCCTACGGACACGACGAGGGCGGCCGCGATCTGCACTCCCGCCCTGCGCCAGGAGATCGGACGGGGGGCCGGTTCGGCGGCGCGGGGAACGGAGAGCACGGCGCGGCAGGATCCGCACCGGAGTCGGGTGCCCGCGGGAACGTTTGCGATGTCAAACCGCTTGCCACAATAGGGGCACCGCACGATGCGAACGGACATCACGTCCCTCCCCACACGCTATGCGTGGGAACCGGTGAAGTCTAACACACGGTAGGTACCGTCACAAGCCAAGAACTCCATCACCCCCCACTCCCTCCGGAGCGTTTCCGGACGGGCGAATCCGAACGTCCCCATCCCATCCCGGATCCGGCGATTCGCGGGTCCGGCGGAGGCCGTACGAAAGAGATCTCGCGCCGACGCCGCCTGCTCCGGACTTCCCGCGGCCACCGCGATGGGGAGCGATACGTTCGCCGCCATCTGCCGGTCCCGGTCGCGGCCGATGAGGCCGGAATGTCGCGGATCGAACGACGCCGAGAGGGGCCGCTCCAGGTGGGACGCCTCCGGCCGTTCCGTTCCCACGCTCCCCAACCACCGAGCCAGGCCCGCCATTCGCCGAAGCGGTCGATTGGCGGGACGGACCCCGCGCGTTCTCCACCGCACGCCGCTCGCCTCGCTTCGAAGACGAGCCTCGATCGACGACTCGTCGAGTCCCTGCAGGGATTCGAGCGGAACCAGCCGCGCGAGCTCTTCGAACCCGGCTTTGTTGTGTTTGTATCCGAGAGCGATCAGCACTTCTCGCCAGAAGGCCGAGAGCAGCCCGGTCCGCTCGATCCGGAGTCTCAACGAGGCGACGCGGCGATCGAATCGAACTTCCCCCAGACGGTCCAGCTCGGCGGGAGTCGTTTCGGAGAGGGGACGGACCGGCCGCGCGACGTCTCGCGCCAACTCCGCGCGGCTACGATCCAGATGCGGCGCGAGAATGAGCTCGGGGGCCGCGGCGGTCCCGACGTCCCGACCCCGCTCCAGGGCCACGTGGAGCACCACGCCGTCGTACGCGCCGTTCTTCCCGTGGCCGTGATGCCGCCATCCGTCCGTCGTCAAATGCATCTCGACGTCCCCCAGGATCGGGCGTCCTCCGATGCGCAAGCGAGCCCCTCGGAAGTCCGGCCCCCCTTCGACCGAACGTAGCCCGGGGAAATCAACCACGAGGGGCCGCGCGTCTTCGGTGAGAAGCCCCTCCGGGCGGAAGAGCCGGCGCTCCCAAACCGTCTGGAGCTCTCTCTCGCGAAACACCGACTCAGGCGATCTGGGCGTCCCCATCCTCGTGCGCCTCCTCCACCCCGAGCGGCTTGAGATGCGCGAGGATCTCTTTGACCACCTCCTCCACCGGCCTCCCGTCGGTGTGGACGACGAGATCCGCGGCGCTGAGATAATACGGGCGGCGGAATTCGACTTGTTCGCGGATTTCGGTGAAAAGATCCTTGCCCGTGAGCGAGGGTCGTCGAGTTTGCGTCTTGGGATCCGATTGGCACCGCTCGAAGGCGCTCTCCGGTCCCACATCCAGGAACACCACGACGCTGTTGCGCTTGAGATTCCGGATGTTCTTGTAGCGCATGACGGCGCCCCCGCCGGTCGCGAGCACCAGCCCGTCTCCTTTGGAAAGATCCGCGACCGCGTCGCTCTCGACCAGTCGGAAGTAGCTCTCGCCCGCGATGTCGAAGATCTCTCGAATCGTGAGATCCGTTTTCCGTTCGATGTATTCGTCGCAATCCACGAAATCGCGTTTCAGTTTCTCCGCCAGAGCGCGTCCGACGCTGGATTTTCCCGCGCACCGAAACCCGACGAGAACGACGTTCACCTCCGCCCCTCCCCCAGCGAGCCGAGGACCTCCCCGGCCCGGTCGCGGTCGATCGACCCCTTGGCCAGCGCCACCTCGCAGGTCACCCGCGCCAGTTCGGTGTACAGGCCCGAGAGCGCCGGGACTCGATCCCTCATGGCCTCCGCGTGCCGCCGGATCGTGGCGACATCTCCCCGCTCGATCGGCCCGGAGAGGGCCGCCGGAATACCGATGCGGGAGACGTTTCGAATCGTGCCCTCGGCGAGCACCCCGAGCGCTGGTGCCGCTTCCTCCCGCGAAATCCCGGCCGCCTCGAAAAGTCGGAGCGCCGCCTCGAGGGAAGCGACGAGGTAGTTCGAGGCGAAGACCGCCCCCGCGTGGTAGAGCGCCTTTCCTTCGGGCCGGACCCGCAGGGGAACGCCGCCGATCGCGCGGACGAGTTCGGCCAACTCCTCGCTCGCCTCCCCCTCCACCGCGCAGTAGGTCCCCCGGAAGGCCTCCGCCGCGGCGCCGGGATCGGCGAAACTCCGAAGGGGATGAAGCGCGCCGGTCCGCGCCCCCTTCTTCCTCGAAGGCGCGAGCACCTCCGAGGACAGCGAACCGGAGAGGTGCACTACGAGAGAGCCCTCGACCTCCGACAGAGACGCCACGACTCCCGCGATCGCGTCGTCGGGCACCGCTAGGAGAACGAGGTCGGTCCGGGCGACTCTCTCCGAAACCGAGGCGGCGCCGATGAATCGAGCGGCTTCTTGGGCTCGAACGAGGGATCGCCCCAGGACGCTGACGGCCAGACCGGCTCGCGCGAACAGCTTCCCCATCGCGCGTCCCGCCTGACCGGTTCCGACGATGCACACGGATTCTATCATGAGGGCAGGGATCCGGTCGTGGGCGCGACTCGGCACTTCCAACTTCTCTGAACTCCGGACCCCAGACCTTGGACTCAAAAAAAAGACCTCCACCCTTGCCGTCAGGGCAGTCCTTCCGAACCTTGTCCGTTCAGAAGCGGCGCGACCCCACTGGATACGGACGTCCCCCTCCTCCCGGCAAGCGCACGTGGCGAAGGGGGCATGCCGTCTTCCCGCGGAGGATCCGCGCCCTCAATAACTCTAGTCAGGTTCCGGCATTACCCTTAACGGGCACGGCAGAGGTCGCTCCAATTATATCCCCCGCTTCGCGATAGTCCAGCGGGCTTTTTTCTTGACCGCCTGAAGGGTTTCCCTAGGATACTCCCGTCTACCTTAGCGGTCGAACTGGAGGCTCGCTATGCCCAAGAAATGGATGCGCGTCCTGATGATGGTCCTGGCCTTGGTCACGTTCAGCGGATGCGCACGCGGCGGCGAGGGCCTCTTCGATCACATGTGGAAACACGTCCAGTGGCATCTCCTGGGCGCATACAAAGATCTCGTCGAGCTCCACAAAGACATCGATCGCTACGTCTTCAATCTGGACGAGCGGAATCCCGACCGGTATTAGCCGCGATACTGGTCGGATAAGGGATCCTGGAACAGAGGATGTCTGAATTCTTGAACCGCCAAGACGAAAGCGCCAAACGATGCCCGGTAATCGAAAAAGGAACTTCGAATCTGCGAAGAATCCTCTAGGATTTCTCGGCGGTCTTGTGACTTGGCGGCTCCTTCAACCATGACCGACTGGTATTGGTAGTAGCCGCGCCTCTCAGTAGTCTTTCCTCTTCTCCAGCTCTCGCGATTTTCCTTCTTTCGGGAAGCCTACTTTGAAGTACGCCACTCCTTCGGACAGGACGATGTCGGTGATAAAAACCCCCGAAGGACTCGCGGGGTCGGTCGTCGGAGTGAAGTCTCGGTTGTAGAGACTGGGCCAGGGGATCTCTTCGGGCTCGACCAACGACGCCTCCGGGACGGACCGGCCGTGCGCCTCGACCAAGTCCGGCGGCGCTCCCCGCCGCACTCGCCAGAGGAGGAGCCCGGTTCCCTCCAAGTCGGTGTCGAAGCCGACCCGCTGACGGTTTTCCAGAAGGAGCGCATCCGAACCGTCGGGAGTCAGGAGTACTCGGAATACCATCGAACCATCCTTCTCGACGGCGGAGAGTTTCAACCGCTGCGCCTCCTTCGGGGAAATCGTCGTCACCGATGTCCAGCCGAGTCGCTCCTTGCACCAGACGCAAAGGTGAAAAGGCCGATGCGGTCCGCTTTCCCCCGCGCCCATGTGCCCTACCGCCATCGTGCACCATTTGCCGATACCGGTGGCATGTTTCTTCCCGTACTGGTCCGGGAGCCCCAGCATGTGTCCGAATTCATGGACGTGCACGTTGAGCGCGTTGAAGTAGCGCCCCCCTTCGGCCGTCAAGTAGTACGGAAGCGATCGATTCCCCACCCGCTGATTCGCTCGATGCGGCCACAGCAGCTTGGGACGCAGGTACGATTGACGCCCGGCGTAGAGAAAAACGAGACCGTCCAAATCGTCCAAGCACTCTTTTCCGTCCCGTTCCCGAACCAGCTCCAGGGCCCGAGAGAGCAACCTTTTCCGCGCCTCCCGATCTCCCATGGACTTCTCTTCGAAATACTCGCGGGGCTGTTCTAGGGTAACCCAGTCGAAGACGCGACCGGAGACCGCGAACCGCCCCCCCGAATTCTCGGCGTAGTAGTCCGCCAAGCTGCCGTACACCCGCTCTCCCGAAGGACTTCTCCCGACGTACTCCCCTCGGGAAAAGAGCATCCGCTCGAAATCCTTGCGGGCGAACGCGGGGTTGTGCCGGCCATCGGAGAATTCCAAAAGGATCACTCCAAGGCGGAACGAGGACGTTTTCCAGATCGTTAACCCGTTCTCGCGCCCTCCGGGTCGCCTCCCCAAGACGATCTCGAGGTCCAACGACTCGCCCTCCCGATCCGCCACCAGTCGAACCCGTTCCCCGGGACGGCGCTTGGAGAGGGCTCGGGAGAGCGCGTCGAAATCGCCGATCTCCTCGTCTCCGAACCGGAGGATCCGATCGCCGGCCCGAAGACCGGCCCGCGCCGCCGGACCGTCGGCCTCGACCTCGCCCACGGTCATTCCCCCTTCCTCGTGGGCGACGCCCGGAGTGATGCCGAGCCAAGGACGCTCGCCGGCCGTCCTCTCCCCGGTCGACTCGACCCGCCGAGCCTCGGAGGGAAATCGATAGAGCGAGGGATCGTCGACCTGCGCCAGGATCGCCAGCACCGCGCCGATGACCATGTCCTTATGATACGGCGTACCCCCGCGGGTGGTTGGATTTGACACCCGCGAGCCCTCTCCCTACAATGCCCGCCTTCCTGGGGAGGCCTCGTGAAGCTGGGACAGACCGCCGCGTTGCGCCGCCGTCTGGCCGACCCGCGACCGCTCTTCGTGGCCGGCGCGCACAACGCTCTGAGCGCCCGTTTGGTAGAAGAAGCGGGATTCGACGCGGTTTGGGCCAGCGGATTCGAGATCTCCGCATCCTTCGCGGTCCCCGACGCGAACATCCTGACGATGGCCGAAAACCTCGAGGCCTCGAGGCAGATGGCGATCGCCGCCCGGATTCCGGTGATCGCGGATTGCGACACGGGCTACGGGAACGCCGTCAACGTCATCCGAACGGTTCAGGAGTACGAGTCCGCCGGCGTGGCGGCCATCTGCATCGAAGACAACGTCTTCCCGAAGCGATGCAGTTTCTACTCCAGCGTCAAACGGGAGCTCGTCTCGGCCGAAGAACATGCCGGCAAGATCCGCGCCGCGAAATCCGCCCAGCGGGATCCGGACTTCCTCGTCATCGCCCGCACCGAAGCCCTCATCGCCGGATGGGGCATGGAGGAGGCCCGGATGCGCGCCTCCGCGTACGCCGACGCGGGCGCCGACGCCATCCTCATCCACTCGAAGGCAGATTCGCCCGACGAGATTCTCGAGTTCGCATCGAAGTGGAAGCGGAACGTCCCGCTCGTCGCCGTTCCGACCACGTACAAGTCGGTCCCGGCTCACGTCCTGGCGGAGGCGGGCTATCGAATCGTCATCTTCGCGAATCACGGTCTTCGCGCGGGAATCCGCGCGTCGCAGACGGCGCTCCGCACGATCCGCGAACAGGGACGGGCCGACGCCGCCGACCCGATGATCGTTCCGCTGGAGGAGGTCTATCGGCTGGTCGGCGTCCCGGAACTCCAGAAGGAAGAGAAGACGTTTCTCCCCAAGGGGGAACCGCCGGTGCGCGCCGTGGTCCTGGCGGCGGGATTCCAGCCTCATCTCGGCAAGCTCATCCAGGACGTCCCCAAGAGCCTGCTCGAGATCAAGGGGCGCACGATCCTCGGCCGACAAATCGAGGCCCTCGAGGCCCTCGGCGTGGACCGCGTCTCCGTCGTTCGGGGCTACAAGAAGGAGCGGATCCGACTTCCGGACATCCGCACCTACGACAACGATCGGTACGAATCGACCGGCGAACTATTCTCGCTGGGCTGCGCCGCGAAGGAGCTCGAAGGCCGCACGCTGCTTCTCTACGGCGACATCGTCTTCGACCGGTCGGTACTCCAGCGCATCTTGGAAACGCCGGCGGACATCTCGATCCTCGTGGATCGCTCCTGGCGGGACGAGCCTCCCGGCTCGCGGGCGCCCGAGGCCGCGCCGGATCTCGTCGTGGAAGAATCGCCCCCTCCTCCGGGACGGCGATACGTTCCCTCGAGGGAACCGAGCGAGGTGGTGCGCATCGGAGCGCGCATCCCCGCGAGCGAAGCTCACAGCGAGTTCATCGGAATCGTCCAGCTCTCGGAAAAGGGAGCGAAGATCGTCCGCGCCTCTCTCGAGGAGATGTCCCAGCGTCCCGGCTTCGAGAAGGCGGGGCTCACCGACCTCCTTCAAGCACTCGTGGATCGCGGACAGTCCGTCAAGGCCGTAGAGGTTTACAAGGGATGGATGGAGATCGACAGCTTCGAGGACTACCAGCGGGCGTGGGCCATGCTCCACTAGCGTTCAGATGCTTCCCCCCACATCTCACGCGTCTGATTTCCTGAAGGAACTCAAGAGCGCCGGATTCGATTTTTTCACCGGCGTGCCGTGCTCCTTCCTCAAGGGAATCTTCACGCTCCTGGAAGGCGAGTCGCCCGATCGCTACATCTCGGCGGTCCGCGAGGACGCGGCGCTCGGATTCGCCGCCGGAGCATGGCTCGGCGGGCGCCGACCCGTGGTCCTCATGCAGAACTCGGGGCTCGGCGTTTCCGTGAATTCCCTCCAGCAGCTCCACAACCTTTACGAGTTGCCTTGCTTTCTCGTCGTGAGCTGGCGCGGATACGGCGGCAAGGACGCCCCCGAACACCTGGCGAGCGGGGAGATCACCAGGGGGGTGCTGGACGTCCTCAAGATCCCCCACCGGCTTCTGGAGCCGTCGCGGATGGCGGAGCAAATCCGCGAACTCGCGGGACTCATGGAGGAGCGCCGGAAACCGGTCGCGCTCCTGGTCCCGGGCGAGGTGCTGGAATGAAGAGATGGGAGGCGCTGGCGAAGATCCTCCCGGAAATGGGAGACGCCCTGGTCGTCGTCTGCAACGGAATGCTCGGGCGAGATCTCTGGGCGCTGGGGGACCGGCCGCAGCATTTCACGATGATCGGTTCGATGGGACTCGCCTCGTCCATCGGGCTCGGCCTCGCCATCGCCCGGCCGAAGAAACGCGTGGTCGTTCTCGACGGGGACGGCAACATCCTGATGAATCTCGGCGGACTCGCCAACGTCGCCGCGTCGAAGCCGAGGAATCTCTGGCACGTCGTCCTGGACAACGGCACGCACGCCTCGACCGGAGACCAGAAGACGATCTCGAATTTCGTCCGCCTCGACGAGGTCGCGCGGGCGATGGGCTATCGGCGCGTCGAACGAGTCCGTGCCGAGGTCGATCGTGCCGCCCGCGACCTCTTCGCCTCGGAGGGTCCGGCGCTCCTCTTGGTCGAGGTGGAACCGGGAAACCAGCCGAAAGTTCCCCGCGTCGCG
>Ga0114945_10000478_pt1 | contig 25594 bp, 22 predicted proteins | sample OV2TP3_FD_87194 | JGI IMG/M metagenome (GOLD analysis project Ga0114945, IMG submission 87194) | Hot spring microbial communities from Beatty, Nevada to study Microbial Dark Matter (Phase II) - OV2 TP3 | ecosystem: Environmental > Aquatic > Thermal springs > Hot (42-90C) | place: USA: Beatty...
ACCTCCACGCCGCCGAACATCATCGGCTGCACGAGCACGCCATCCATTTCATGGGGGCTGTTCTCATTCACCAGACGATCACGCATCGTGCCGTAGGCGTGCCGGACCGCCGCCTCATCCGCCAGATTGAGGTGGACCCCGCCGACTTCCGTTTTATGCACGAGGCGATGCGAGGCCAGCTTTACCGCGACAGGGAACCCGATGGCCATAGCCAGGTCCGCCGCTTCATCCGCGGTCTTCGCTACCCCGCCAGGCGGCATCGGCAAACCCACCGATTTGAGGAGCAGGCGGGTTTCTTCTGCGGAAAGCCAGCCCTCGCCACGTTGTTCCAACGCCGTCCCGCAAATCTCGCGGGCCGAGCGTAGATTGATACCTTCAAAGTCCGGCACCGTCCCGAGCGGTTGCGCCCGCCAGTCAGCGTATGCGGTCACCTTACTCAAGACCTGCGCGGCCGCCTCCGGAAAGGCATACGCGGGAATGCTTTCGTGTTCCAAGGCCAGCGGCCTTTTGATCCCCTCTCCCCCCATCAAGCACCCCAGCACCGGCTTCTCCTTTCCGCCTGACGCGCGCCCCGCCGCCACCCCGTCGCGAATGGCGTTGACCAATGCCTCCGGGATGGTCATGTCCAAAGGGATGTAGAGGACGATCACGGCATCCGTTTCGTCAGCCGCCAAGACCGTCTCGATCGTCCGGCGGTAGTGCTCGGGTGTGGCCGACGCGATCATATCCACAGGGTTTGCCACGCTGGCCGTCGCCGGCAGGAACGCGGTCAGGCGGGCCCTGGTCTCAGCCGAAAGCTCCGTCACCGTGAGACCACCCGCTTCGCACGCATCCGCGCAGAGAATGCCGGGGCCGCCGGCATTGGTGACGACGGCGACCCGACGACCTCGCGGCAACGGCTGGCTGCTCAACGCCGCGGCCAGCCCGAACATGTCCTCCAACGTCTCGGCGCGGATGACCCCGGTCTGACGGAAGAGGGCCTCCACCGCCACATCGCTTGCCGCCAGGGCCGCCGTGTGGGATCCCGCCGCGCGCCGCCCTGCCTGCGTCCGCCCGCCCTTGACCGCCACGATGGGCTTGGGCTGACTCACGCGCCGGGCGATGCGCGCAAATCGGCGCGGGTTCCCGAAGGATTCGAGGTACAGGAGGATGACGTCCGTTTCAGGGTCTCCCTCCCAGTACTGGACAAGATCGTTGCTGGAAACATCCGCCTTGTTCCCGAAACTGACGAAGCTGGAGAGGCCCAGATGGAAACGGCGGGAGGCGGCCAAGAGCGCCACACCCAGCGCCCCGCTTTGGGAGGCCATCGCCACCCTCCCTGCCGATGGAAACACGGGCGAGAAGGTCGCGTTAAGTCGGACTTCCGGATCCGTGTTCAGCAGCCCCAGGCAGTTCGGACCGACCAGGCGCATGCCGTAGCCGCGCACCTTCTCCACCAATTTTCTCTGCAACTCACGGCCTTCGGCATTGACTTCCGCATAGCCCGCCGTGATGACGATGAGCGCCCGGATCCCGCGCTCCGCGCATTCGTCCACCACGCCCATCACGGCGTCCCTGGGAACCGCGATGATGGCCAGATCAACGGGCGGCGGCAGGTCCCGCACGGTGGGATAGGCGCGAATAGAGCCTACCACGGAGGTCTTCGGATTGACCGGATATACTGGACCTTGAAAGCGGTTCATCACCAGGGCGTCAAGGATCCGGTAGCCGATGCTCGACGGGTCGCGGGAGGCGCCGACCACCGCCACCGACCGGGGCCTGAAGAAGGGACGCAGCGAGGCGGTGGTCGCCACACGGTCCCGCATCTCGGAGCGGGCCAGGCTCGTTTCGGTCGGGACGACCGACAGATCAATCTCGATGTCGCCTCCTTCCAGCATCTCGCGGAACGGAAAGCCGGATTCGCGGAAGATATCCCGCATCGGCTTGTTGTCGGCGTGGGTGATGGCCCAGAAGCGGACGAAGCCGTGGCGCACCGCCAGCAGCGCGAGCCGCTCCAACAGCAAAGTTCCTAATCCCTTGCCTCGAAACTCATCGTCCACGGCAAAGGCGACTTCGGCCGTTTGCTCATCCTTCGACAGGTAGGTGCCTGTCGCAATGATCCGGGTGGAGCCTTCCCGCGTGCGGGTGACAATGAGGGTCAACTGAGAGCGAGGGTCTGAGGAATCGCACAGGGCATCAATCTCCTGGGCCTTCGGAGGCGCCTGAGAAAAGAACCGCCGGCTCATCGCCTCCGGCGAAAGCCGCGCAATGAAGGCGCGCAGCGGTCCCCGATCGTCAGGCTGGGCGAGGCGGATTGTTGCCGTCGTCCCATCTCGAAGAATGAGTCGTCCGGAATCAGTGGGTTCCTGGTTCAGCCTCACTTATTTTTCCTTGACCTTCTCCAGCCGCACCGTCGAGACCTTGTACTCGGGACACTTGGAGGCCTCATCGGCGCTCGATGAGAGCAGCGTGTTCAGGTTGTTCTCCGGGAAGTGAAAGCTGGCGAAGAGCTGTCCCGGGGCCACACGTGCGGAGACCTTGACCGGCATCGTGATCTCGCTTCGCGCGCTGACGACCTTGACCCGGTGCCCGTTGCGGAGGCGGAGCTTGCGGGCGTCGTCCGGATGGATCTCCAGGACGTCTCGGTTCACGAGATCCATGATCCGCGTCCGGCGCGTCTGGGCCCCCGAGCAATAGTGCTCCAGAATGCGGCCCGTCACGAGTACGAAAGGATACTCCTCGGTCGGCTCCTCACCCGGCGGGAGATAGTCCACGCCGACGAATTGCGCCTTCCCGTGGGGGAAACCGTCCTGGTGCATCACCGAAGTACCCGGGTGGCCCGCCTCCGGGACCGGCCATTGCAGGCCGTTCTCGCGATCCAACCGCTCGTATGTGATCCCGCGCATCATCGGCGTCAGGAGGGTCATCTCGTCCATGACCTGCGAGGGATGGTCGTACCGCATGGGATAGCCCATCCGCGTCGCCACTTCGCAGAACACCTGCCAGTCCGGCTTGATGCCGGCCGGCGGATTCACCACCTTGCGGACCCGTTGCACGCGCCGCTCGAGATTCGTGTAGGTCCCGTCCTTCTCGACGAAAGCCGCGCCAGGCAAGATCAGATGCGCATATCTCGCCGTCTGGCTCATGAAAAGGTCTTGGACGACCAGGAACTCCAACCGCTCGAGCGCCGCGCGGACCTTCTTGAGGTTCGGATCGGTCTGGGCGACATCGTAGCCGATGATCCAGAGTCCTTTGAGCGTGCCCCCCAGCGCGGCATCCCACATGTCGGGAATTTTGAGCCCGCGCTTCTGCGGGAGCGGCCGGTTTGTAACGTTCTCGTGCAGGGTCCGGAGCACGGGATCGTCGAATCGCTGGTACCCGGCGAAGGAGATGGGCATCGAGCCGGAGTCGCAGGCGCCCTGGACGTTATTCTGTCCCCGGAGAGGATTGATCCCGGTCCCGATCCGCCCGATGTTGCCGGTCGCCAGCGCCAGATTGCAGAGCGCGATCACGCCGTGGCTGCCGAATTTGTGCTCGGTCACGCCCAAGCCGTGAATGCACATCGAGGCTCCGCTCCGAGCATACAGACGCGCGGCCTGCCGGATGAGATCCGCCGGCACGCCGGTAATCCGTTCGGTCACCTCCGGCGTGCAGGGCATGACAGTCTGGAGCCAGTCCGCGTACTGTTCGGTGCGCGCCTCGATGAAGGCCCGATCGGTCAGGCCCTCGGTGACGATCACGTGAGCCAGACCGTTCAGGAGCGCAACGTTGGTGCCGGGACGCAGACGTAAGTGCAGCGTCGCGTACTTCGTCAGCTCGATCCGGCGCGGGTCAATCACGATCAACGGCGTCCCCCGCCGGACCGCCCGCTTGATCCGCGCCCCCGCCACTGGGTGCGCCTCGGTGGGGTTGGCGCCCACCACCATGATGAGCTTCGCATGCTCGATCGAGTCCAGTGAATTGGTCGCCGCCGAGGCCCCGAGGACCTCCATCATGCCGGTGACGGTCGCGCTGTGGCAGACCCGCGCGCAGTTATCAATGTTGTTGGTGCCGAGAACGCACCGGACGAACTTGGAGATGAGGTAGTTCTCCTCGTTCGTTCCCCGGCTCGACGAGATGACGGCCAGGGACTCAGGGCCATAAGTCTTCCGCATCTTGCTGAAGCGGTCGGCCAGGAAGGACAAGGCGTCGTCCCAGGAGGTCTCGACCAATTGTTTGTCTCGTTTAATAAGCGGTTTCGTGAGGCGCTCTGGCGAGTATAGATAGTCCCAACCGAACCGGCCCTTCATACAGGCGTGGCCCTGGTTGACCGGGCTCTCGTCCACCGGCGCCATCTGCACGATCCGACCCGCGCGCAGCCCCGCATCGAACTGGCAGCCGACGCCGCAGTAGGTGCACGTGGTCCGCGTCATGGAGTCGGGACGGCCGAACTCGGCCATCGCCTTCTCGTACAACGCGTCGGTCGGACATTCCTTCACGCACGCGCCGCACGAGACGCAGTTGGAGGCCGCGTAGCCCACGTCGTTGCCGGCGATCATGCGCGTGCCGAACCCGCGGTCGGCCAACGCGAGGGCAAAGGTCCCCTGCACCTCGTCGCAGACCCGCACGCACCGCGCGCAGGCGATGCACTTGGCGGGATCGAATGCGAAGTAGGGATTCGACGCGTCAATGGCGCCTGGACGCTTTTGCGGCTCCCGATAGCGAACGGCGTGCAGCCCGAATTGCCGGGCGAGGCGCAGCAGCGGCTCGGAGGCGGCAAGGCCCTGGTCGGCCTGCTCCGACAGATACAGCTCCAGGATATTCCGCCGGTGCCGGTTCAAGATTTCGGAATCGGTCCGGACCACCATCCCTTCCCGGACCGGCGTGGTGCAAGAGGCCGGGAGTCCCGCCTGGCCCTCGATGTGACAGAGGCACAAGCGGCAGCCGCCATAGGGCTTCAGATGAGGCGAGGCACAGAGGGTTGGGATCGGCATGCCGGCCTTCTGCGAAGCCGTCAGCACCGTGTCCCCGGATACGGCTTGCACCGTTCGCCCGTCTATCGTCAGATTCACCGTCACTGAAATTCCTTTCTGAAGTGCTCAATCGCCGTCAAGACCGGATAGGGCGCCCGGCCTCCCAGCGCGCAGAGGCTTGCTTGTTTCATCGTCTCGCCGAGATCGGCCAGAAGCTCAAGATCGCCCGGCTGGCCCTGCCCCGCCGCAATCCCGTCCAAAATCTCACGCGCCCGGACCGATCCCACACGGCAGGGCGTGCATTTGCCGCAGGACTCGTCCGCCGTAAAGGCCATGTAATGGCGCGTCAACTCGACCATGTCCGTCTCCTGGTCAAAGACCACGATGCCTCCATGTCCGAGGATCGCACCGGCCCGCGCAAAGGCGTCGTAACAGATTTTCGTCTTGAGGTTCGCGCGCGTGAAGAGGCTCCCGAGCGGTCCGCCGACCTGGACGGCCTTGAACCGAGCGCCCACCGACATGCCGCCGCCGTATTCCTCGATGGCCTCTTCCAGGGTCAATCCGAACGGAACCTCCACAAGCCCGGGCCGCTTGACGCGGCCGCCGATCTGCAAAGGCATGGTGCCCTTCGAGTGCTCGGTCCCAAGGGAGGCGTGCCATGGCCCCCCGCGCGCGAGGATCGTCGGGATGGTGGCGAAGGTCAGCACGTTGCTGATCAGGGTGGGCTTACCGTAGAGGCCGCTGACGGCGGGATACGGCGGCTTGGCTTGAACCATGCCGCGCTTGCCTTCCAAAGATTGCAGCAAGGCCGTCTCCTCGCCGCAGACGTAGGACCCGGCGCCGACGAAGACCTCCAGCTCAAAGGCTCCTGCCCCCCCTCCCTTACCCTCCCCCTCGAGGGGGGAGGGATAGGTGGGGGTGCCCAGATATCCCGATCTCGTCAGAATGTCTATGGCCGCGCGCAGAGATCGGGCCGCCGCCGGATACTCGTAGCGGCAATAGATATAGCCCTTCGTCGCCCCGATGGCATGCGCGGCGATCAGCATCCCCTCGATCAGCCGGAAGGGCTCACCTTCCATGATCATCCGGTCGCAATAAGTCCCGGCGTCCCCCTCGTCGGCGTTGGCGACCACGTACTTCCGGTCGGCTTGCGTCTCTTGAGCCGCCTGCCACTTGCGCCACACCGGAAACGCCGCGCCCCCGCGCCCGCGCAACTCCGAGGCCGTGACCTCTTGTATGACTCCTTGAGGTGTTGATCGCAACGCGGCCTCGAGCCCTTTGAAGCCGCCATGGCTTCGGTAGTCTTCCAGGGAATGCGGCCGCGTCACTCCTGCATTGGCGAAGGTCACCCGCGTCTGCTTCGCGAGAAACGCGAGATCCTCGACGGGCACTCCACCTTCACCCTGAAGGATTCGGGGCAGGTCACGTACGGTGGCGTTCGGCCAGCCGAGTCGGCCGTTCGGGCCGTCCACTTCGACGAGCGGTTCCAGATAAAAGGCCCCGCGGCTGGACGTGCGGACGAGTTCGATGCCCGGTTCCTTCGCCCAGGTCTTCGCCAAGCGCTCGGCGCCGACCGCCCGCGCGGACGTGTCCTGCGAGAGATAAAGCTGGCGCGTCATCGGTAATCCTTCAACAGCGTACTCACCGAGGCGGGCACGACCCGGCCATGCACATTTTCATCAATCATGACGGTCGGCGACACCGCGCAGTTGCCCACGCAATAGACCTTCTCCAGCGTGAACCGGCCGTCTCTCGTGGTCTCGCCCAGATGAACAGCCAGCGTCTTCTCCAACTCCTTGAGGGTCCGCTTGCAATGATTGGCCACGCAGGATTCCCCCAGACAGACCCGGACCACATGGCGGCCCGGGGCTTGGATACGCAAATCTGGATAGAACGAGAGGACCCCCGCCACTTCCGCATCCGTCACGCCCAGCACCGCGGCAATCTCGGGGACCGCTTCTTGAGGGACATGCCCCAGCTCAGACTGAACGGCAAGGAGGGTCCCTAAGATGTTCGGACGGCGCGAGTCGGCATGTTCGGTCTCGCAAAGCCGTTTCAGAATGGAGGCAATCCGGCTCATGGTATCACTTCATTCAGCAACCGTAATGCCACACCACGCCGGCCGAAAGCAACGTTGGTCTCCCCGCTATTTTAAGAAGTTAGCGTTGACCGACGAGCCGCGCACCCTTATCTGACATGCTGACTGTAGAGAAAGGCGACAGCAAGAAGAATTTGTTGTGGGGCCTAATGGGACGAGGCTGGCGGACGAGCCTGGTCGCCGGTCTTCCATGACGGGGGGTGTTGACGGCGTTCACGACAAATCAGGCGACGAGCGACCGGCTGTTCCGGTACAATCAAGCCCATGCCGTTAAATGAGGAGGAAGTTGCGGGCTTGAGCGTTCAGAAGCGGGTACCCGGCCTTACGGGCGATGGGGAACCGTCGTTGCGGACACCGGGCGCCATCCTGCTGATCTCATCCTACGAACTGGGCCACCAGCCGATCGGCATCGCCCAACCGCTTGCGTTCCTCAATAAGGCGGGGTATGCACCAGCCGCGTTGGACATCGCGGTCGAGGACTTTGATATGGAGCGCGTCCGGCGCGCTTGCTTCGTCGGGATCTCCGTGCCGATGCACACGGCGCTTCGCCTCGGCGTCCGCGTGGCCGAGTTGATCCGGAAGAGCATTCCACCCCGTCACATCTGCTTCTACGGTCTCTACGCCTCACTCAACGCCGAGTACCTCCTTCAACATTTCGCCGACTCGATAATCGGCGGAGAATATGAGGTGCCGCTCGTCAACCTCATCGAGGCTTTGGAGAGAGGCCAAGAGCTCGGAGGGATCGAAGGCGTCAGCCGTCGCGGTCGAACGGCAGGTCCGTATCTAAAGAGAATCTTGAACTTCCCTACGCCAACCCGGGGCAGATTACCGACACTCGACAAGTACGCCCGCCTCGAATGCGATGGCCGCCGGCACCTCGTCGGGTACGTGGAGGCCAGCAGAGGGTGCTTGCACCACTGCCTCCACTGTCCCATCGTGCCGGTTTACGAGGGCCGCTTCTTTATCGTCCCGGAAGACGCCATCCTGGAAGACATCCGCCGGCAGGTCCAAGCCGGCGCGACCCACATCACGTTCGGCGACCCGGACTTCCTGAACGGGCCCGGCCACTCGTCGAGCATCGTCCGCGCGATGCACGCCGAGTTCCCGCATCTGACTTTTGATTTTACGGCGAAGATCGAGCACATCTTGAAGCACCGCGCCGTCTTCCCCGAGCTTCGGGCGCTCGGTTGCCTCTTCGTGATCTCGGCCGTGGAATCCTTCAGCGACACCGTGCTGGGGCGTCTCGAGAAGGGACACACGCGAGCCGATGTCATCACCGCGGTCGAGATCCTGCGATCGGCAGGAATCACGCTCCGCCCTTCGCTGGTGGCGTTTACCCCGTGGACGACCCTGGGCGACTACATAGAGATGTTCGACGTCATGGAGGCGCACGGCTTGATTGACGCCGCTGACCCGGTGCAGTACACGGTCCGCCTGTTGATCCCGCCCGGCTCCGCCCTATTGAACCGTCCGGAGATACATCGCTTCCTGGGCCCGCTCGATCAGGCGAGTTTTCAGTATCACTGGGCACATCCCGACGCGCGCCTGGACACGCTTCACAAGATGGTCACTGCGGCCGTGGAGGCGGCGGCCGAGACCGGCCAGGACCCTGCGGTTACATTCGACCGCTTGCGCGCGCTCGCCTGTGATATGGCGGGACGGCCGTCACCGGCTGCCGATGTGTCGCAGTTACGAGCGCGGGAGCGGCATCGGCCGCCGCGGCTCACTGAACCCTGGTTTTGCTGCGCGGAGCCGACCGAGGGGCAGTTTCGCCCGCTCCACACGAACGAGCATGATGGGATATAGAAGGAGGAACAGAAACACATGGACCTGAAGACGCAAGGGATGCAGATGCAGGAACTCCTCGGTCTTACATTGCCGCCGGTCGCGATCGCGTTCCGAGACGCCCCCCCGGCAGGGGTTCCTCGGATCAAGGGGCCCGCACCGGCAGGCTGCGGCTATTGGCGCCTCGCGGCGGATGGAAACGTGTTCTACACCGAGGCCGCCGATCACTATTCGTGTCCTGTGGGCGCGCACACCCACGGCATTGATCTCCCTCCTCCGACAGCCAAGGAGTTGGCGGGTCTCGTACAGACGATGGTCGCGCTGCAGTACATCAAGATGGAGGAGATCCCAACCATCCCGCGACGGCAAGACGCGTTCGGTGTGGCGGTCTATGCCCCGCTGGCCCACTCCCCGTTCGAACCGGATATCGTCCTGGTGCGCGGGACAGTGAAGCAACTGATGTTGCTGGCGGAAGCGGCGCAGGCTGCCGACATCGCCGGCGGCGGCGCGACGATGGGACGGCCTACCTGCGCGGTGCTGCCGGAAGCGCTGCAGTCAGGGCGCACAGCGACGAGCTTCGGCTGCATCGGCAACCGCGTCTATACCGGGCTTGGGGACGACGAAGGCTACTATGCGATCCCCGGCCTCAAGATCGGCGAAGTGGTGAGCAAGCTGGTGGTGATCACGGAGGCCAATCGCCAACTGGAGGTTTTCCACCACAGTCGCGCGGAGACGAAAGCCTGAACTCAGGCAGGTCCTGCCGTGCTTCGACTAGCTCAGCATGACCGGAATCAAGCCGTTTGCTCTGAGCCTGTCGAAGGGCGCTCCGCCAGGGCACCCGCTCGGCGTCACCCGCCTGTCGTTCGGATAATCGAAATGCCACGGCTCCTTCTGCTACTACCAACTACCACTTACCGAGCTGAAGCCTTCCTAGACGCGGCCCGCAAGCTGGGACTGGAGGTGATGGTCGGCTCCAAGAGGGCCAATGTGCTTCCGGATCCGCACACCGCTGGTTTTCTCCCGTTGAATCTCGATGATCCGGATGAGGCGGTCCGTGCGGCGGTTGAGTTTGCCGAGACTACTTCGATTGATGCCGTGATCGGGGTGGACGACAACACGACGGTCCTTGCCACAGTGATCGCGGCCGCCCTGGGCCTGCCGCACAACTCCGTGGCCTCGGTCTCCGCGGCGCGAAACAAGCATCTGTTGCGAGATCTTCTGCGTCAACACGGCGTGCCCGTCCCGAACTTTACGCTGTTCTCCATTGACGACGATCCCCAGGCCCTCGCAGATACGATAACCTTTCCCTGCGTGGTCAAACCGCTTGTCCTTTCCGCAAGCTGCGGGGTGATCCGCGCCAACCACGAAGCCGAGTTCGTCGCCGCCTTCCGGCGCGTGAAGGCGCTTCTGACGAAATTGGGGTTGGTTGCGACGGATGACGCGGCTCGGAAAATCCTCGTGGAGGACTTCGTGCCGGGGCGCGAGGTGGCGCTGGAGGGGCTGCTGACAAACGGCAAGCTGCGGGTCCTGGCCCTCTTCGATAAGCCCGACCCTCTAGATGGGCCCTTCTTCGAGGAGACCCTCTATGTCACCCCGTCACGACTGCCGGCGAATGTTCAAGTGGAGATCGCCTCCTGCGCGGCCAAGGCGGCACGCGCGCTCGGTCTTTGCGAAGGAGCGATTCACGGCGAGCTGCGTGTGAACGACGACGGCATCTGGGTCATTGAAACGGCGGCCCGCTCGATCGGCGGCCGGTGCTCCCGGACATTGCGCTTCGCCGCCGGCATGTCGCTGGAAGAATTGATCCTGCGTCACGCCCTCCGAATGGACCTCCCCTCGCTGGACCATGAGCAGGAGCCTGCCGGGGTCATGATGCTGCCGATCCCGCGCGCCGGGATTCTCAGCGAAGTCCGAGGGCAGGAACGAGCGTTGGCGGTCCCGGGGATTGAGGAACTTGCGATTACCGCGCAGCCTGGCCAGGAACTTGTGCCGCTGCCGGAGGGGACTCGCTACCTCGGCTTCCTCATCGCCCGCGGCGACACCCCCGAGGCGGTCGAAGCGGCGCTTCGCGAAGCGCACAGCAAACTGGAGCTTGTGATCGGCGAGACTGTCACGCAGGCGCCGAAGTCCAAAGTGATACATTTTTGAGAGGCCGACGGCAGAACCCGCCGCCACTGCATGCGGTCAGGAAGGCTTCTTTTTAATCTCGGCCGCCGTCTTGCGGGTCCAGTCTTCCAGGGTGTTGCTTTGCGCGATGAGATCGGGCATGGCGGTCATGTCGTGCACCCACATCCCCTGAACCTCCTCGCCGTTGCCCTTGAGATTCTTTTTGATGAACTCAATCTCGGTGTCGAACCGCTCCGGAGCGACCGCCATGATCCGCGTGATCCTCCACTTCGTCGCAGGATTGCCGTCCGCGTCGAGGTCACAGGCGTAGTGGACGATATCCACCTTCCCGTTGGGGAAGGACTTGGCCAGCATCCGATACGTCGTTCCCTGGTTGGAGTGCAAGAGGGCCGCCTTAAACAGACGTTCCCCTTTATCCGGATCGACCTCCATCGAGGTGAGATCGGCGACAGCCTTGGTAGCAACGTCCGGTGAGGCGTTCACTTCTCCCATGGTCTTACCTCCTGATAGGGAATTGAGTGTGTCTTTCAGACGTCAGCTTAGCAGACCGGTCCCCGCTAGACAAGGGCCGATCACCCCGCCCGTTGCGGAAGTCGCTCCCCTGCTGCTAGAGTAAAGCGTCTTTGCTCCGGCACCTACGGGAGGAACGGCATGAAGCGACTGCATGGAATGGCGTGGCTTGTCGGGTTTCTTCTTGCAATCGGCAGTCTCGCCGGCTGCAATTCCGGGTACTAGCCGTTGTGCCTCAGGCGACGGCCGCTGAACTGAGCGATCAGGCGATCGTGCGTTATCCCCACCGGACCAAGCCCCTGTCCGCTGAGACCGTGGGCAGCATCACCGAGCCGCTGGCGAAGAATGAGACGCTCGCGCTCCGTTGAAGATCGCCACATTCAACGTCAATTCGCTCCGCAGGCGTCTGCCCGTGGTGTTAGCTTGGCTCGAGCAGCAGCGGCCCGAAGTGCTCTGCCTCCAGGAAACCAAGGTCCAGGATTCGGAGTTCCCGACGCTTGCGCTGGCCTCATCCGGCTATGTTGCAACCTTCCGCGGCATGAAATCCTACAACGGCGTTGCCGTGTTGAGTCAGACACCCCCCGATGCAGTGTTCTACGGGTTTGACGACGGCGGAGATCCCGACGACGTCCGGCTCCTGCGGGTAGTGGTCCAGGGTATTCCGATCATCAATACCTACGTCCCCCAAGGTTTCGAACTGGATTCGCCGAAGTACGCATACAAGCTGGACTGGTTCAAGCGATTACGGGCGTACTTCCAGAAGCATCTCTCGCCGAAGAAGCCGGCGATCTGGTGCGGGGACATGAACGTGGCACCGAGCCCCATTGATGTCCATAGCCCTGAAAAGCATCTCAAGCATGTCTGTTATCACGAGGCCGCGCGCAACGCTTATGCAAACGCCGTTTCCTGGGGTTTTGTGGATGTCTTTCGCAAGCTCTACCCCGACCGCCAGCAATACACGTTCTGGGATTACCGCAAGCCGAGTTCCCTCGATGCCAACAAAGGCTGGCGGATTGACCACATCCTCGCGACCAGGCCGCTCGCCGAAAAATGCACGAAGGTCGAGGTGGACATAGAACCGCGACGTGACCCGAACGCCTCCGACCACACCTTCCTCTGGGCTGAATTTTGTTGAATCGGCAGGCCGGCGGTGTTTACACGCACGGTACTTGCGTCTGCCCAACAACTATGGTAGGGTATAGCCGCAATTCATTGCTGAAGGGGTCTGGCGATGAAGAGCAGAGAAGCGATTGACCCCAGCGCGATTGTGCCTTGTAGTAGGGATCTGATCGGTAAGCCTGCCTTGAAAGACGCCACAGTCTGTGCGCCTTCGGTGCTCTCCTTGCCCCTCTCGTTCCTTGCTCCCAAGACAGCGTCGCATCAGTAAAGGAGGTACCCGATGGGTACGAAGTTGTATGTGGGCGGCCTGCCCTATTCCACCACCGAGCAGCAGCTCAGCGAGCTGTTCTCACAGCAAGGGTCGGTGACGTCGGCCAAGGTGATCTCGGATAAGTTCACCGGCCAGTCTCGCGGATTCGGATTCGTCGAGATGGCGACCGGCGAAGAGGCCCAGAAGGCGATCACGGCGTTGAACGGGACTCAGATGGACGGCCGGACGATCACCGTGAACGAGGCCAGGCCGCAAGAGAAACGCACCGGCAGCGGGAGCGGCGGCTACGGCGGCGACCGAGGAGGGCGCGGCGGACGTTGGTAAATCATCCTGCGAAATAGGATAAAACCGACTCTCCACAAGGACAGGGGCGCCGGATGTGGCGCCCCTGTCCATAATTAATGGGCGACCTGACAGGCCCGGGAGGCAATAATCCCACGACCAGGAAAGGCGACCCTCGCGAAACGCGATCGCGAGCGGGCCAAGCAAGCCAAGCAGAAGGAAAAAGAAGAACGCCGGGCGCAACGGAAGGCGGAGAAGTCGCTTACCCCCCGATCGAAAGACGGGGAAGACCCTGACCTTGCCGGCATGGTCCCCGGACCTCAACGACCTCTCTTTTAACCTCTAACTTCCCAATGCCGTCCAAGGCGCATATGCCGCTGGAACTCGGCATGATGGTCTTCGCCGGGAACTGCACGCAGCATTTGAGTCAGGTCAGCCGCAGGCCTCTCTGGGCAGGAATTGCCTCCAGCAACGCAAAGTCTGTCCGCACCGACGCGACCGGTTCGCCGACCTGACGGATGTTCGCCTCGGCGATCGGCCCGAGCCAGTCGGAGGCTTGCGAAAGATAGCGCACCTTGTGAGGATCCACGCCCATGATCCGCGCGCAGGTGGCGTCCACGGCCGGGAGGGCACGCCCCATCACCAGCACACCGGCATGCCGCGGGGCGCCCATGATCGGCCCGTCCCCCTCCATGCCCACAATGCCGTCCACGATGGCGAAGTGGGGACGAACCGTGGCCACGATATCCAGGATGCAGCCGTCAATGCCCGCATGGTGCAAGACGTTTTTCGGCCACCCGTAATAGATTCCCGGCATCACGCCGAACAGATTCTTCATGGACAGCGTCACCCCCGCCCAATGGTGCGTTTTTAACTTGGCCATGGAGACGATCCAATCCACTTCTTGGAACAGGGCCGGCAGCGTCAGCGTCCGGAGTCGCGTGCGGCGACCCGCGTTCGGCACGGTGTACCCCGTCACATAGTTCAGGTCCACGAATGGAATCCGGTCTTCGCGGAGCACGTCGGTCAGGCCGGATTCTTCCAGGACCTCCAGCGTGTCCCGGCGATGGCCCGGGCCCTCGGCCACGATGACGTTGGCCGCGCCTAACCGCAGGAACGCCTCCACGGCCCCTCGGACAAGCAACGGGTGGGTGTTGATGTGGTGCGCGCCGACACTCGTCTCAACCAGATTCGGTTTGAGCAGAATCCGCTTGCCTTTGACCTCCTGCGAAGTCACACCCAACTCGCGGAATCCCTGCGAGAGCACCGTGGCGAGATCCGCTTCGTAGCGGGCGACCTTGGCGATCAACGTCTGGGCCTGCACGCGCGGCCCGGCCAGCCAGTACATGAGGGACACGCCGGAGGCCGCAAAGACTCCGCCGGCGAGCACCTTCACCAATTCCCGCCGGCTCCAGCCCTGCTGGTTCGGGAGGTCAGGCAGCGCGACCATGGTTCACCCGCGGTCTCGGCCCCGTCGTGCTCGTTACCTGCGCGCGGCCATTAGCCGACTCGCGCGAGCCCCGCAGGGGTAAGGAGGGGGAGCAGCGCCAGGCACAGCGACGCCGTGTCATAACTGCCATATTGCTCCTGTCGGTTGAGACTCTCAAACACCCTGGATCGGGCCCCGGCCGGAAAGACCCCCCACGAGCCGAGTCCCAGAAGGCTCCAGCCGAGCGCAATCGGGGTGCGCAATCGTCCCATTTGAGCCGCGAGATAGTCCAGGCTGCGCCGGACCTGCTCCTGAGGGACACGACCGGCCAGCGCATGGAGCGCGGCACCGGTGCTCTCAGGGAATGGACGCAACTCTTGCCCGAACACGACGGTATTGCCGTAGTTCCAACCGCCGCTCGGCAACTGCCGATCCGTCAGCAGGCGAACGGCCTCCTGGACGCGCGCGTGCTCACCGAATCCGGCCGACCGAAGCGCGATCACGGATAAGGCCGTCGGTTCCACCCATGAGTGCGTCTCGGCGATCCAGGGCCACCCCTGAAGAGCGCTGTTGTGACCGATGGGGTCGTCGGGACGCCTTTTCCAATGCCGGCCTGTGGCGCGCAAGAGAAACCGGATGGCGCGCGTTTGCGGGTCACGATGGGCCGTTGAATCCTGCCAGGCGAGAACGGCCAGAGGCGTCGGCCAGAAGGCCTCGGGATGATCCGGCGCGATGCTGACGCGCCCGTCATCGAGTTGATCCCGCGCGAGCCGCGATCGAGCCGGACCGAGCAGATCGAATCCCGTGTCGCCGGCCGCAAGGACCAGCACCGCCCAGGCCGTGGCATCCGGACGATACCGTCCACCGTGGCGATCGGCGAACCCGCCACCGGCCAGCGCGCGGTTTTGCAAAGCCTCCAGAGCAAGCCGGCCGGCGGCCAGCCCCATCATTATTTACCCAGGACGGGAAAGAGGGTTCGCCACACCTTGATCCCAGCCGGCCCCAAAATGATGATGAACAGGCTGGGGAAGACGAAGAAAATCAGCGGAAAGAGCATTTTGATGGGCAACTTGGCGGCTTGTTCCTCAGCCTTCAGATGGCGGGATGTTCTCATGGACTCCGAGTACACACGGAGAGCCTGACCGACGCTGGTTCCAAACCGATCCGTTTGGATCAGCAAGGCCACGAGGCTCTTGATCTCATCCAGATCCATCCGCTGGCTGAAATTGCGGAGTGCATCTATACGCCCAAGTCCGGTTCTCAATTCTAAGGACATGATATTGAATTCTTCGCTTAATTCCTCATGCGCGAACTTGATTTCATCTCCGACTCGAGCAATCGCCGCATCCAAGCCCAGCCCGGCCTCAACACAGACTACCATCAAATCGAGGGCGTCAGGCAACGCGTGCAAAAGTTTTCGCTTTCTCTCATTGATGGCCACCCGAAGCCAAAGGTTCGGCCCGTAATATCCGGCCAGAGCCGCCCCCACGTAAAGGCCCATCTGGAGTTGGAAACTGGGGAACTCCAGGACCTTGACCGGGATCAGAGCAACACCCAGCAGCGCGAAGACGCCGCACACCAGCTTGGCGCCTAGGAAGATGGCGGGGGCTTTCGGATGTCGGTATCCGGCCGTGATCAGCCTCTTGCGGAGTGACGAGACCTCGGTCTCATCCTTGGGTTTGGTCGCCTGCCCGAGTCGTTCAAGAAGCGCCTCCAACTGCGTCATGAGAGCGGTAAACCCGTCAGTTCCCCAGGCGGATGTGGGCGCTTCCGTTCGGGCCTCAAGCCGCCGCCTCCACCCTTTGAGCACTTCATGGGAATTCAGATAGGCATACAGCGCCAAGCCGCCCAGCAGGCACATCAGAAAGGTTGAAAGAGTGATGACCCAGACAAGCATGACGACGGGTGCTCCTTACGCTTCGACGGCGATCATGTTTTTGGTGACGATGGCCCCAGCGGTCATCAGCGCGCCGCCGGCAATGAGAAGGGTTTGCCCGACCGGGTCCGTCACGAGGATCTGGAAGTACCCGGGGCTCACCAGATACATCAGCAAGCCCATGGCAAAGGGCAACGTGAAGAGAATGATGGCCGAGAGTTTGCCTTCCACTGATAATGCCTTAATCTTCGCGCGCAACTCGAACCGCTTACGGATGATGCGGCCGAGCGCTTCTATGATTTCGGCCAAATTCCCCCCCGTTTCCCGCTGAATAGTCACGGCCGTGACAAAAAATTTCATGTCCAGCGACTCCAGCCGCATGGCGAGGTCCTGTAAGGCCTCGGTCACAGGCACCCCCATTGCAACTTCCTCAACCGCGCGTTTGAATTCGGTCCCAATGGGGTCGGAAAATTCCTCCCCGACGAGTTTCATTCCGACTAAGAAGGCATGCCCGGCTCGCAAGGCCCGAGCGATCAATTCCAGACCTTCCGGGAGTTGACCCTCGAACACGGCTCTGCGCTGCCTCTTTTTCCAGTAGAGAAACAAAAACGGGAGAGAACCACCGAGCACCGTGAGGCCCAGCCCTATCAGGACGCCGGTTTTCAGGTTCAAGGCGACCATGATCCCCACGGCCGCCAGCAGAAGGGAAAGCAACAGATAGGCTCCGAACGGCATGCGGCCGGCGGCCTGCTCATGCAGGCGCTGGAGCCCGCTCAGGCGCCGCAGACGCCCCAGGACGTGATCCAACCAGGGAATGTCGCTGAGGACCTGCCTGCGGACGATATCGGGTCTGGTTTGCGTCTCAGTTCTGTCGGGCCACTCTCGAAGGCGTTCTTGGAGACGCACGGCCTCTTTATTGAAGAGGGCCTGGTAGGCGTAATAGGCGCCTTCAAGAAACAGCACAACGGCGAGAAAGACGAAGATGGCGATGTACACGACGGTCATGCGTTGCCGCCCGCTCTCCCGTCACCGGAGACCCTGCCCGAGCAGGGGAGCCGGGCGCGGGACATCAGCATTCGTACACCTTGACGGGGTCAAAGACCTCCGGAGGAATGTCAATGCCCTGGGCTTGAACGCGCTTCATGAACTTCGGCCTGATCCCACTGGCCCTGAATCGTCCTCTCACGCGCCCGTTCTGGTCCACTCCCGACTGCTCAAAGATAAAGATTTCCTGCAGGGTCACGATTTCCCCTTCCATCCCGGTAATCTCCTGCAGGCTGGTCATCTTCCGGCTGCCGTCCGGGAACCGCGTCAGTTGGATCACGACATCCAGTGCGGAAGAGATGTAATGCCGCAAGGCTTTCGTCGAAAGATTCAGCCCGGCCATCGCCACCATCGTTTCCACCCGGGTCAAGGCATCACGGGGCGAATTCGCATGGATGGTGGTCAACGAGCCGTCGTGGCCGGTGTTCATCGCCTGGAGCATATCCAATGTTTCGGCGCCTCTGACCTCACCGATGATGATGCGGTCGGGCCTCATCCGTAAGGCATTCCGAAGGAGGTCGCGCTGGGTCGCCTCCCCTTTCCCCTCGATGTTCGGAGGCCTGGTTTCCATGCGCACCACATGCTCCTGACGAAGCTGGAGTTCAGCCGCATCTTCGATGGTGACGATCCGTTCCGCGCTCGGAATGAATCCCGACAGGACATTGAGAATGGTCGTCTTGCCGCACCCGGTACCGCCGGAGATCAGGACGCTCAGCCTGGCCCGGACGATCCCTTTCAGCAATTCCGCCATCTCGGGGGTCAACGACTTCTTTTCCACCAAGTCTTCGGTCTGGAGCAGGTCCCGGCCGAACCGTCGGATGGACAGGCAGGGACCATCAATCGCCAGCGGCGGAATGACCGCATTCACCCGGGAGCCGTCCGGCAGCCGGGCATCCACCATCGGCGACGATTCGTCAATCCGGCGACCTACGTGAGACACGATCTTCTCGATGATTTTACGGAGATGGCCGTCGTCCCGAAACCGGACATTCGTGTGCTCCAGCTTCCCGAACCGCTCGACGAAGACGTTCTTGTAGGTGTTGACCAGAATATCCGACACCGTCGGATCGGCCAGCAGAGGTTCCAAGGGACCGAGCCCCAGCACCTCGTGCAGGATCTCTTTGCTCAGTTGGACGCGCTCACGGAGATTGAGCGGTACCGAGTCCTGTTGGAGGATCTGGTCGGTCAGCTTGCCGAGTTCGCGTTCCAACGCCTCCTGACTCATCGAACTGACCACCGTCAGGTCCAGCAGCTCGACCACACGAAGGTGGATCTTCCCCTTGAGCTCCTGATAGTAGTTGGTGCTGCGCGGCGTCTCGAGCTGTTTCAGATCGGGCATCCGGTCCTCCTACTGTTTTGTCTCTTTTGCGCTGCTGAAATACCTGGAAAAGAACGAGCCCTTCTTCATCTCCTTCTCCGGGGGCGCGTCCTCGGTCACGGCGACCGCCACCTGAAGATACCGATGGGTGATCTCCGCCCGAGGCGCGATTTCCAGAAGGGGCTTCCCGTTATTGAGCGCGGCGGTGGTCACGAAATAGTCATTGGGAATGAGCCAGGCGGCCTTGTGCTGGAGCACCTCTTCCGTGTCCCGCAACAGAGTTTCGTCACCCGAGCTGTAGCGATTCACGACCAGTTTGAGCTTCTCCTCCCTGTAGTTCGCCTCCCGCAGCAGCTTCATGAGTCGTTTCGTCCGGCGGATCGCGGGCAGGTTAAGCGTCGTGACCACCAAGATGGTGGAGGAAAAGTCCAGCGCCTCCAAGGTGGCGGCCTCCAGCACATGGCCGCAATCCACAACCACATAGTCGAACATCGCATGCATGAGATCCAACGTGGACTGCACACACCCCCGGGCCGGCTTCTCGGCCAACAGGTCATCATAGCCAGACGACAAGAGCGGCACGCCCGAGGCATGCTTCACCAGAACGCTCCGCACGATGGTCTCGTCCAGGCGAGAGACATCCTCGGAGAGATCGTGGAGGCCGCGCGCCACCTCAAGATCCAAAAACAAGGGGAGTTCGCTGTCTTGGAGGTCGAGATCCACGAGCGCCACCGATTTCTTGTGGTTCTGGTCCACCTTGGGCAGACTCATCCCCAGGTTCACTGTCACGGTGCTGGCCCCCACGCCGCCTTTGGCTCCGATCACGCTGATGACCTTGCCCGTCCTTCTCCCGGTCCACGGGTGGCCGACGTTGTAGCGCGACAAAAACCGGGCCAACGCATCTTCCACCTCGTGCCGATTGATGGGTTGGGGGAGAAACTCCTTCACGCCGATGCGAAACGCTTCCAGCATGACCTGGGGATCGGTTCGGCGGGCGGTGAGAAAGATTTCCGTCTTGGAATCCGAGCTCAGGGTGGACCGGACATAGGAGAACGTGTTCGGCGGATTATTCTCATCCAGCTCGAGAATGATCACATTGGGAGAGCTGGCTCCCTTCGCGTGCTTGTAAAGGAATTCGCGATGGGAGCCCAGAATCTCTTCAAACTCTTTGCGAAGCTCCGCGTTCTTACACTCAAGCAATACCGTCACAAACCCGGCCATCAGATGAATTCCTCCACACGTGATCTCGCTACTGGACTAATCCGGGGATACTCCCCATCGTTCCGAAGTCCGATCCCCCACCTCGCCCGTCATTGACTTGACCGCACGTAACGATACCGTCAATTTGCTGGGTGGGCGCGTCTTGCACATTGGTCACCTTGACGTTCGCGAATCCGACGATCGGCAGGGCGCCAGTGGGATTCGCGCAGCCGGCCGCGCCGCCATAGACAGCCACAAAGATTTCCCAGCTAAATCCTGTCGGACTCGATGCATCGGCGATTTTCTGGGCATTCCACAGATTGATGAGATTGGGGAACGCGCTGGCGACGCTTCCCCCGAAAAAATTCAGGGGTGTCTGGCCCACCGTCACCGGAGGCGTGGTGTAGGTGCCGTTCAACAATCCGTCTATCACCGTATTCCTCAGCGTATTGGCGTTCGCCGGGTCGTTGAACGTGGTCCATCCAGCACACCCGATCGGGGTCCCTGTCGGATGGAACTTAATCGGTTGGTTGCAGCCGAACGAGGTGAACCAATCCTCCGAAATCCCAAACGGCGCGTCCAGTTCCCCGGGGGTGGTTGTGCTCTGACCCGTGAGAGCGGCGGTGGCGGGAGCGGAGACGTCAATACTCTGGACCCCCATGAGGCCGGCAAGAAAGGTGCTGATGGGAGTATTCCCGCTTGCTGAGCTATCCCGTCGGGCTCTGGCGCGGACCGCATCGGGTACAGAGTTTGTGACCGTCAAGGTCTTGGTCGCATTACTCCAGTCCCCGATTTGAATATCCGCCGGACCAATGACAATGGCGGTGCCTGCCGCATAATTCTGTTGCGCGACGGCCTGAACGGCCGCGATGATGGCGCTTTGATCTTGGGAGGTGAGGGTATAAGTGGCTTGTTGCGCAGGTGTCAGCGGCTCGTAGATCTTACCCAACTGCCTGGCCCCGGCTAAGACGGCCGCATCGGCGACATTTTGCAGCTCATTCCTCGTCACCAGGGCATGGCCGATGTCAATAACCAGCGCGGCAAAGCCTAACAACATAACCAGACTGATGGCGACCATCACGGCGACCGCGCCACGCGAATCGGTGAACAGAGCGTTGTCGTTCATCGCGCGTCCCTCATTCCGAATCATGCCCTTATTCATGCCGCATGACGGTCTGAGCCGTGAGCGTGATTAAGGACCCGATCCCGGCAAAGTTCGGCAGCACCGTAAAAGCATAGGGATACGTGACCGTGACCGTCAGGTCGGTCGGGAAGGCCCCTCCCGCCCCGTTGACGGTGGTGATCGCCGTGGCCGGATCCACCCCCGTCCCTGTGAGGTAGGTCGTCACGACGGTCTGAATCTCCGGGACAGTCGGCTTCGGCGCCGCCTGGACGATCCCGCTCCTTGCCGCTTCCCGGCTGGCATTGGTCAGGACCTCTTTAGTGTAAAAGGCGAACCCGAACTCGATGATCCCGAACAACACCGTCACCAACACGGGTAAGAGAATGGCGAATTCAACCGCGGCCGCGCCCTTTTCCCCATGGCGGATCATGGTTCCTGTTTCCCCTAGCTTACTTCGATGTGACTCCTGAGACCACAATAGACGGTACGAGGGACGGCGGCGGCTCAGGTTTTTCAAACGACTTCCGGTACTTGTCCATCACTTTCGTTGCCCCCTGACCGTCCAATCCGGATACGGGCTGTAAATTGGCTCCGGCCTCCGGGTTGAGGATTTGGTTGTGCACGGCCAGCCCGTAAGCCGCGCCGTAATCCGGACCCAGTGTCGCGGGGGCGCTGGTGCAGCCGACTCCAGTCAAGAGGAATAGGCCGGCTACGCCACGCAGAGCATGGTGAAGCGTACGCATAATGGTCTCCTTCTGTGTGTTCTCAAGTTGCCTCATGGGTTCACATCCTCACGGCGCGAGGTGCCCAAATACCCCCTCCATCTGCCCCGGCCGACCCGGGCGACCTGGGCCGGAAGCCGTCACCCCGGTCGAGGCGGATGGATCAACTGGCCCTCCTCGGTGGGTCAGACCTTCCGTATAGCCCATCAGATAAAATTCGAAGTCATTCGGTTCGAGATAGGAGTCGGTCGGAAGGGTCTGTTTGACCAGATCCAGCGGTTTGACCAGATGAGGGGTAACGATAATGACCAGTTCCGTCTCCCTTTTTCTAAAGGACGAGCTTCGGAAGAGGGCGCCCAGAATAGGGATGTCACCCAGGACGGGAAACTTCGCGATGTCCTCCCGCACGGTGTCCTGGAGAAGCCCCGCAATGGCAAAGCTCTGGCCATCAGCCAGTTCAATGACCGTGGACGCCCGTCTGGTGGTGATGGCGGGGATGCGAAACCCGCCGATAGTAACGGAGTTCGTAAAGTCCAGCTCGGAGACCTCGGGGGCGACGGTCATGCTGATGTGGTTGCTGCTCAGCACGGTCGGATGAAAGCTCAATCCGACCCCGAATTTTTTAAATTCAATCGTCACCGTGCCCAATGACTGAGGAACCGGGAACGGAAACTCCCCGCCTGCCAGAAATTGAGCATCCTGCCCGCTCAGCGTTACGAGTGTCGGTTTCGCCAGGATCTTGAGGAGATTCTGATCTTTTAAGGCGTCAATGAAGGTGGTCCAGGTGACATTTCCGGTCCGAAAGCCGAACAGGGCATTGATCACCGACGTCACGGTCTGCGTGACCTGGCCGGCCGAACTTCCCCCGCCACCGAGAGCCGTCAGGTTACCCAAGGCGGAAACGCCGAACGCGTTGTTGTCGATATAATTGAAGTTGATGCCGAGGCGCCTGGTGAGTTCGCGATTCATTTCGGCCACCCGCACTTCCAGCATGATCTGTTGCACCCCGCCGACCTGCAACAGATTAATGACCTTTTTCGGGGCGTAGGCCTCGGCGATCTCGCGGACCTTCGTCACAATGGCCGTGCTGGAGACCGCGCCAGCGAGAGTCACATGGTCGTGATCGGCCGTCACTCGGATGTCCCGTTCGTTCGGAAGGAGTCGCTGCAACTGCTCTTTCAGCCGGTTCAGGTCTGCGCTTACCACCACGTCGAAAATCGTGAGGATTTGCCCGTTCTCCTGCCAGAACGTCAGATTCGTCACCCCGACCGCTTTCCCCGTCAGGTAAATCTGCGTGGGTGACAGCACCACGGTATCGGCGACATCCGGATTGGCCAAGGACGCGCGCTTGATGGGCACGGGCGTATCAATCACCTTGGATTTCCCCACCACCAGTTCCAAGGTTTGGACCTGGCTGCTCTTCACGGCGGTCTGGGACAGGCTTTCAGTCCGAGCTGCAGAAGGGAGCAAGAGCGCCATGGCCACGCCCATGAAAAGAATGAGTTTGTTCGCCATTAGAACTTCACCTCGTTGACGGCGGTGCCCTTGATGACCTCAATGATGACCGGCCGCGGCGGCTCAACCCGCTTGGCGACTTCCGTCGTCACGATGGGCGGCTGGGACGCCTGCAAAAAATTGATGACCTTTTTGGGGGCAAAGGCTTCGGCCACCACAAGGGCCTGCGCGAGTCTCGCGACGCTGGAAACCGTGCCCGAGAGCGTCACATGATCATGGGCGGCCGTCACCTGGATGTTCGACTCCTCCGGAAGGAGTTGGTGCAACTGCTCCTTCAGCCGGCTCAGGTCCAGGCCGACATCCAGATCGAAAATCGTAAACACCTGGTCGTCTTTGCCCCACAAAGTCATGTTCGTGGTGCCGAAGGCCTTTCCCGTCACGTAGATCTCCTTCGGACTTAAGATGATGGCATCGGCGATCTCCGGATTGGCCAGAGAGGCGCGCTTAATGGGCACAGGTACGGCAATGACGGTGGATTTCCCCATGACCAGCTTTAAAGGTTGCGCCTCAGTCGTTTGTCGAGCCGCATGGGTCAAGCTGCCCCCCCAGGCGAACGCAGGAGCCAGTAAGACGAGCACCCCGCCCACGACCAGGATCGCTCGCTGCCATGGCTGCTTCCATACGTCTCGCCGCGTCCTCCTTGGTCCCATGACGTTCCCTCCTTTGACCTGCGGCGCTGATCTCTTGGGCCACATTAGAACTTGATCTCCTTGATGGCAACGCCTCTAATGAATTCCACCTTGGTTTCCTCCGGGGGTACGGGTGCCGGTGGAGGAACGGATGCCGGTTGGGCAATGGGTTCCGATTTGGCAACGGGTTCCGGTTGAGCAACGGGTGCGGGTCGGGCAACGCGCACCGTTTTGGGTTTGGACTTCGGCTTCGGCTGCGATTGCGACTGGTACGAGCGCAGGAGGGACGTAACGGTGATCCCTTCCGTCAGGACCGGTTCGGCATTAATGGGATTGCGCAACGCCAGCCGCAGCCTGCCTTGGTTCGAGGCCAGCGTCAGTTTCTCCGCCTCTTGCATATCCACTTCGAGGGTAATCACCTGGACAGGTTTCGCCTCCTGATCCTTTCCCGATCTCTCCATCTGGGTGCCGGCGGCGAGCACCCTGATGTTCTGCAGCACCACCTTCGAGACGACATTCCCGCTTTCTTGAGATGGCTGAATGGTCACCATGACATCCACCCGATCCCCTGACTTAATGAAGCCGGCGACTCCGATCACATCATCCACTTTCACCGCCATCGCGCGCTTGCTGGGATCCAGCACGGCCGAAACGCCGCCGGTTGCGGCGGTCACCGGAGCCAACTTGGACTCCAGCAGCAGTTCGTTGCGCTTGACGGGCACGAGGAGGACGCGCCCGTTGAGCACATTGGGCGAGTTGAATGAGCCGTCCGGCAGACTGCTCTTTGGATACGCGGTCATTTGCACCATCTCGCGCTGCAGTTTCGTGCCCCACGCAAGGTCGGAGTTGGCGACCGCCGCCATGGTGGTTTCGAAGGTCGCGCCTGCCTGTTTCTGACGATCCGCCTCCAGCCCGCGCAGCCAGTTGTAAGCCACCACGGTAATAACCACCGCGACCACGAATGCCAATCCCAGAAACAACGCGGGCCGGTACCGTCCCATCCCGTTTACCTCCTACTCCACCCCCTGCCCCTGCCGCAAACGAAGTCCCTCATGCGCATAAGACAGGGCCTTCACACCATTGCGAAATCAGCGTACCCAGACCGATCACCAGACCATACCGTAACTTCGGTTGTGGACCGGGATCGGTCAGCGAGTAAACGCTACCGCCCGTCAAAACCCAGGACTTGACCATCATCCCGGCATCCCGGCACGTTGAAGGCTCGATCGAGGCCCCCAATGTCTCATCAACACGGCCACCGCGTATACTCCACCCAAAAGAGCCGTCACAAGAGCGGCCGCCAGGACACCACTTGGCCCCACAAAGCTGCCGACCGCGGCAAGCAGCTTGACATCCCCTGCGCCCATGCCGCCCATGAGATACGGGATGAGTAACAGCGCCAGGCCGAGTCCCAGGCCTTTAATACTATAGAGCAACCCCGGTTGTCCATTAAAGAGAGTGTGGCCGACGAGGCCACCGACCATGGCAGGCAGGGTAAGCCACTTGGGAATCGCGTGCGACCGAAGGTCCGTCACGGCCGCGATCAGGAGAACAGCAACTAACAGGAGGTGGAGAAGCGGGTGCGCCATGCGGTGCCTCTAACACTCACACGAAG
>Ga0114945_10000479_pt1 | contig 25553 bp, 28 predicted proteins | sample OV2TP3_FD_87194 | JGI IMG/M metagenome (GOLD analysis project Ga0114945, IMG submission 87194) | Hot spring microbial communities from Beatty, Nevada to study Microbial Dark Matter (Phase II) - OV2 TP3 | ecosystem: Environmental > Aquatic > Thermal springs > Hot (42-90C) | place: USA: Beatty...
ACGTCGGTCGTCGGCGGCGTCACGCCGGGCAAGGGCGGCTCGGCGGTGCACGGGGTGCCGGTCTTCAATACGGTCAACGACGCCGTGGCGCAGACGGGCGCGAATGCCACCGTCATCTTCGTGCCGGCGAAGTTCGCCGCGGAGGCGGCGCACGAGGCGATCGACGCGAACGTGCCGCTGATCGTCATCATCACCGAAGGCATCCCGACGCTGGACATGGTGCGGGTCCGCCGGCGGGTGTCGGGCCTGCCTGCCGCGCCCGGCGCGGCGCAGGCAGGCAGCGCGGTCCGCATCATCGGACCGAACTGCCCCGGCGTGATCACCCCGGGGCAGTGCAAGCTCGGCATCATGCCCGGCTACATCCATCAGCCGGGTGCCGTCGGGGTCCTGTCGCGCAGCGGCACCCTCACCTACGATGCGGTCTTCCAGCTGACGCACGCGGGGCTGGGGCAGTCTACCTGCATCGGCATCGGGGGCGACCCGGTGCTCGGCTCCAGTTTCGTCCACCTGCTGGAGCTGTTCGAGCAGGATCCGCAGACCGAGGCGGTGGTGCTGATCGGAGAGATCGGCGGCAGCGAGGAAGAGGAAGCCGCCGCCTTCATCAAGGCCCGCATGACCAAGCCCGTCTTTGCGTTCGTGGCCGGGCGGATGGCGCCGCCGGACAAGCGCATGGGCCATGCCGGGGCGATCATCGCGGGCGGCCGCGGAACCGCGGCGGAGAAAATCGCCGTCCTGCGCCAGGCGGGCGTGACCGTGATCGAGAGCCCCGCCGCCATCGGCCGCACGGTCAAAGCGCACCTTAGAAAAGTGTCAGACACTTCACCAGGCGCGGGAGGTGTCTGACACTTTTTGACCTCGAGGCGCCCCGGTGGTATCCTGACAACAAGGAGAGAGCGCGATGGCCGATACGCCTATGCGAGCGCGCGTGGAACAGGTCGTCAACCGAATCCGGCCGGCCGTGCAGATGGACGGCGGGGACATCGAGCTGTTGGGGGTCGAGGGCGGGCTGGTGAAGTTGCGCCTGGTCGGCTCGTGCTCTGGATGCCCGTCGTCCATGATGACGCTCAAGATGGGGATCGAGCGGGCGATCCGCGCCGAGGTGCCGGAGATCACCGGCGTCGAAGCCATTTAAAAGTGCCAGGCACTTTGCCGGTTGGATTTTTCGCGCACCTGTGGAAAACTTAGGTTTTCCACAGGTGGTCGGAAATTTGAAGCGGCAAAGTGCCTGGCACTTTTATTTGCCGACGAGGCGCTCGAGCTCCTCGACATGCTCCTGGCTGTCTTCGAGGATGTGCTCGATCGCCTCGTAGAGGATCACCTCATCATGTGGGATGAGGTTGAGGGTCTTGCGGTAGAACTCGACGGTGTCGCGCTCGTACTTCAGGTTGATCTTCACCGCCTGCAGCGAGTCTTTGTGGAGCTGGATCGGGCCGATCTTGGTCGTCGGTATCCCGCCGAGCGCCGCGATGCGCGTGCGCAGGATCTTTGCGTGCTCCATCTCGTCCGCGGCGATTTCTTCAAACCGCGCGATCAATCCTTCCGCGTAGGGCCCCGTCGTCACCGCGGCCTGCGTCAGGTACTGGATCTGGCTCGCGTACTCCATCTCCAGCCCCTCGTTCATCAGCTGGATCAGCTTCTTCGTGTCGAGCGCCATGCGATCCTCCTTGTGGTCGTCTCGGCTGAGTCTAGCGCACCCGTTCCCGCGCTGTCAACAACCGCTTGACCGTTTCACCCCCTGTGGGAGAATAGACATGTCCCTGGGGCTGACGCAACACGGAGGGAGAGGATGCCAGCTACTGCCGCACGGCGCGCGGTGACGCCCGCGATCAACCCTGCGACGCCCGCGCAACTGAAGCGCTATTTCGAGGCGAAACTTGCCGCCGAACTGGGGCCGCACAACGTCAAACGGCTGATGGACCTGGAGCCGGGCCGCATCGTCATCCTGGATGTTCGCACGCGGGAGGGGTTCGCCAAAGGCCATGTTCCCGGGGCGCTCCACATTCCCTTCGAGGAGCTCCCCACGCGGCTCTCGGAGCTGCCGAAGACGAGAGAGATCATCACGTACTGCTGGAGCGTGACGTGCCTGCTGTGCACGAAGGCCGCCCTCATCCTCGCGTCCAAGGGCTTTCGCGCCCGGGAGATGATCGGCGGGATCGAGGAGTGGAAGCGCGCCGGCTTTCCCGTTGAGCAGTAATTGCGCACTGTGGAATGCGGAGTGCGGAGTGTGGAATTGGTCATTCCGCATTTGCAAATGATCCCCTACGAGTTTGCGGCCGAGCGGTTCAGCCGCTGGATGGCCTACGTGCTCCGGCATAACCCGGAGCGCTACGGGCTGCAGATCGACCGGCACGGCTACGTCGATTTCGAGGAGTTCAGGCGGGTCGCGTGCGGCCGCTACCCCTCGCTGACACCGGAGCGGCTGCGCGAGCTCATCACCGCGTCGGCCGGGGCCGAGCGGTTTGAGATCGCCCAGGGGCGCATCCGCGCCCGCTACGGCCACTCGATCCCCGTCGAGCCGCCCGGGCCTGCCGTCGAGCCGCCCGCCCAGCTATACCACGGGATCGCGGCGGGCAGCGCGGAGACGGTTCGGACAGCGGGGTTGAAGCCGACCGACCGGCGATTGCTGCACCTGAGCGAGACGGCCGAGGAGGCGCTGGCCGTCGCGCAGCGCAAGATCGAGCAACCGGTCATCGCGCGCGTGCTCGCGCGCGAGGCGCATGAGGCGGGCGTGGTGTTCTTTCGCGAGAGCAAAGTGTTCCTTGTCGCCCAGGTTCCGGCCCCGTTCGTCCGCATCGGGCAGCCGCAGGCCAGCCCGACGGGTCCTGCCGCGGCGTGACCCCGCAAGTTGATGGCCCACCCGACGTTTGTCATCCACGAGCATCATGCCTCGCGGCTCCACTATGATGTCCGGCTGGAGATCGACGGCGTGCTGAAGTCGTGGGCGGTGCCCAAGGGGCCGTCGATGAGCCCGGCCGACAAGCGGCTCGCCGTGGCGGTGGATGACCATCCGCTCGAGTATGGCGATTTTGAGGGCATCATCCCGGCCGGCCGGTACGGCGCCGGGCCGGTCGTCATCTGGGACCGGGGGGCGTTCACGCCGCTGGAACCCGACGATCCAGGCGCGGCGCTGTCACGCGGATCGCTGAGGTTCGAGCTGGCGGGCAAGCGGCTGAAGGGGGCATTTGCGCTGATCAAACTGCAGGGTCCGCGCGCGACGGGCAAGGAGTGGCTGCTCATGAAAAAAGCGGATGCCCACGCGCAGCCAGGCTTTCGCTTGGTGTCCGCGCTCACCCCGGCGAAGCGCCGGCAGCTGACCGAGACGGTGCCGCCCTGCGACACCTCGTGAGGAGATGAAGCCCTCTGAGGTCATCGTGTTGGGCGGAGGGATCATCGGCTGCGCGCTGGCCGAGGAGCTGGCGCGCCACGGTCAGCGCGTGGCGGTCGTCGAGCGCGGCCGCATCGGCGCCGAGGCCTCCGCGGCCGCCGCCGGGATTTTGGCCGCGCAGATCGATCTCGTCAGCCCCGGGCCGCTGTTTGAGCTGTGCCAGGCCGCCCGGCGGATGTATCCCCGCTGGGTGGAGCACCTCGAGCGGCGCTCCGGGATCTCGGTGGGCTACCACGTTGACGGCATCCTGTATCCGGCCATGACCGGCCAGGAAGAGCAGGTGATGCGCCGGCGGGCCCGCTGGCAGCGACGGCTGGGGCTGCGCGTCGACATCTGGTCGCCGAAGGAGGTCCGACGGCATGAGCCGATGCTCGACGGCCGCCTGCGGCGCGGCTTCCACTTTCCCACCGAGGCGCAGGTGGACAACGTCGTGCTGATGCACGCGCTGGCCGCGGCGTGTCGGAAGGCGGGGGTTGCGCTGTTGGAGCAGACCCCGGTCCGACGCGTCCTGGTAGAGCGCCACGCGGTGCGCGGCGTCGAAACCGCGCAGGGCCTCTTGGCAGCGCCGGTCGTCGTGAACTGTTTAGGCGGCTGGGCGAATCTGGACGGGGCGTTTCCGGTCCCGCTTCCGGTCGAGCCGGCGCGCGGGCAGATCCTGGTCTTCAAGGGGCCGACGCGGCTGGTGCGCCATGCGATCATGGCCGAGCGCGCGTATGTGGTCCAGCGCCGCGATGGACGGCTGCTCGTCGGCTCCACCGTGGAGTATGTCGGCTTTGAGCGGGCGCTCACTGTCCACGGCATCCACAGCATCCTCTCCGGCATTCGGCATCTGACGAGCGCCCTCGATGCGTGCACCTTCATGGAGGCCTGGGCCGGGTTCCGGCCCGCCACGAGCGACCGCCTGCCGATCATGGGTCAGACCCCGGTCGAGGGGCTCTATGTCGCCACCGGCCACTTCCGCCACGGCATCCTGCTTGCCCCGATCACGGCCAAGCTGATGGCCGAGCTCATCCTGCGCGGCCGCCCCTCGTTCGACCTCACCCCCTTCGCCCCCTCCCGCGTCTGAGGCCGTTTCCTGTATGACCCGCGTCATGGTCGGCGCGATGCCACCTGATGTAACGTTTGTTATGGCAGGTGTGAGCGCACCAAGGGGGGCGCATGGACGATCAGACCGCGTTGACGAAACGGAAGCTCGAGCAGCTCGCCGCGATCAGGAAGCACCTGGGATGGTCTGAGGAGCGATGCGCCCATGAGCTGGGGGTGACGTACGCGACGCTCAGCCGGTGGGAGCGCGGGGAAGCGCTGCCACGCAGTCAAGTGGTGTTGAACGCGATCGGGGCGTTCATTGCGGTGCACGCAGGCGGGGACGCGAGAGACACGAACCAGGAGGAGCAGCGATGAAACGGTTGGGTGTGCTGGTAGGGGTGGTGGGTGCAGCGGCGTTAGCGGGGCTGGTGATCGGCCGGTCGCGGACGCCTCAACAGCCGAGCGCAACGGCATCGGCTGTGGCACCAGAGGCCACCACGGCGGTGATGCCAGGGGATGCGGCCGAGCTGATCCGCGAACGCAACCTCAACCCGGCCGACGTCACCGGCGCCTTGGCGACGTACATGCCGGCGGGCCGCTACGACGAATACGTGATGTTCGCCTCGGGGGGGCACAGCGGCCAGGTGTTGGCGATCGGGCTGCCCTCGATGCGCCTGCTGCGCGTGATCGCCGCATTCACGCCGGAATCCTGGCAGGGGTTCGGCTATGGCGTGCAGGAGAACCCGCTGTACGTCAAGGACGCCGGGCGCACGCCGGAGAAGCTGGGGCTGACATGGGCCGACACGCATCACCCCGCCCTGAGCGAAACCAACGGCGACTATGACGGACAGTACCTCTTTATCGGGGACAAGGCCAACGGGCGCCTCGTCGTGATCGACCTGCGGGACTTCGAGGCCAAGCAGATCGTGGACAACCCGATCTTCTTCAACAACCACGGCGCCGCGTTCGTCACCCCGAACACCGAGTATGTGGTCGAAGGCTCGCAGTACGCCATGCCGCTCGGCGGCGCGTACGCCCCCCTCGACCAGTACCAGCAGGCCTACCGCGGGATGATGACGTTCTGGAAATTCGACCGAGCGCGTGGGCGGCTTATTCCTGAGCAGTCCTTCGCGGTGGAGCTGCCGCCCTACTGGCAGGATTTGTCGGATGCCGGCAAGCTCGTGAGCGATGGCTGGGCGTTCGTCAACTCCTTCAACACCGAGATGGCCACCGGCGGCATCGAGGCGGGCAATCCGCCGTTCGAGGCCGGCGCCTCGGAGCGCGACATGGACTACCTCCACCTCATCAACTGGCGCAAGGCCGAGCAGGTGGTGGCGCAGGGGAAGGGCACGACAGTGAACGGCTTCCGCGTCATCCCCCTGGCGGCCGCGATCCAGGAACAGGTCGTGTACCTCCTGCCGGAGCCGAAGAGCCCGCACGGCGTGGACGTGTGCCCGGAGGGCAAGCACCTGGTGGTGGCCGGCAAGCTCGACCCGCATGTGACCATCTTCAACTTCGAGCAGATCCTCCAGGCGATCGCGAAGGAGGACTTCGAGGGGAAGGACGCGTACGGCATCCCGATCATCCGGTTCGACGCGGCCAAGGAAGCGCAGGTGGAGTTGGGCTTAGGGCCTCTGCACACCCAGTTCGATGCCCAGGGCTACGCGTACACCAGCCTCTTCCTTGAGAGCGCGGTGGCCCGCTGGACGATGGGCGACTGCAAGTTCCGCGCGCCGGAGGGACCGTGGAAGCTGGTCGGGAAACTGCCGGTCCACTACAACGTGGGCCACATCGCCTCCGCCGAGGGCGACACGGTCAGCCCGGACGGCAAGTACCTCGTGTCGCTCAACAAATGGTCGGTGGACCGGTTCCTGAACGTCGGGCCGCTGCTGCCGCAGAACCTGCAGCTCGTGGACATCGCGCGGGGCGGCGAGCAGATGGGGCTGCTCTACGACATGCCGATCGGCATCGGCGAGCCGCACTACGCGCAGATCATCAAGGCGGACAAGCTGAAGGCGTGGGAGGTGTACCCCGAGGTCGGGTGGGACGCGCTGGAGCAGGCGAAGCGCCCGCACGCATCGTATGAGAGCAAGGTCGTGCGCGCCGGCCGGTCGGTCGACGTCGCGATGACGGCGATCCGCAGCCACTTCGATCCGGAGCACATCAGCGTCAAGCAAGGCGACCACGTGACGCTCACCATCACGAACCTCGAGCGCACGCGCGACGCGACGCACGGCTTTGCGGTGCCGGGGTACAACATCGCCGCCAGCATCGAGCCGGGCGAGACGGTGACTATCGCCTTCGACGCCGACAAAGCCGGCGTGTACCCGTTCTACTGCCTGGAGTTCTGCTCGGCGCTGCACCTGGAAATGGCCGGCTATCTGCTGGTGGAGCCGGCGGCGGCTGCGGACTAGGCGACGCCGGCCCCGACCGCTGAGGCGCATCCGAGCGCAGGGTGAAGCGACACAGAAAAGGTGTCAGACACTTTTCCCGCTTTGAAAAGTGTCTGACACTTTTTGAGACATTCGGAGGAGGGCGGAGCGTGATGAGCGGACGTCAGCACGGCGCACCACGCTGGGCAGCTTGGGCGACGCGGCTGCTCCTCGTCGCCGCCGCCGGGCTGTTGTGGGCCTCGTTTGGGCTGCCGTACTGGTCCATGCGCGTCCGCGCCCCCCAGTATCCGAAGGGGCTGTCGCTCCAGGTCTACCCGGATCGGCTGGAAGGCGACGTGCAGGAAATCGATACGCTCAACCACTACATCGGCATGCGGCCGCTGGCCCAAGGGGCCCAGTTTGAGCGGCGCCTGGCCCGCCCCATCGGGCTGATGGCCGGGCTGGGGCTGGTGCTGGCCGCGCTCTTCCGCATCCGGCGGGTGCCGCTTCTGGTGCTGCCGGCGCTGTGCTTTCCGGTGGTCTTCGCCGGCGATCTCTACTGGTGGCTGCGGCGGTTCGGCCTGAACCTGAACCCGCACGCGCCGCTCAACCGGTCGATCAAGCCCTTCATCCCGACGCTGGTGGGCGAAGGCCGGGTGGGCCAGTTCGACTCGGTGGCGTGGTTTGCGGAAGGGTTCCAGCTCAGCGTGGCGGCCTCGGTCTGCATCCTCCTCGCGCTGGTGCTGTGGGGGTGCCGCCGTCCGGGCGCGCCGGTTGCGATGGCGGCGCTGGCGGCCGCGCTCTGCTGGGCCTCCGCCGCGCACGCGCAGACGCTGACCGTCGGCCCTGGCGGCGCCGCCTCGATCGCGGACGCTCTCGAGGCAGCCGCGCCTGGCGACACCATTCTTGTCCAGGGTGGGGTGCACCGCGGGCCGCTCGTGGTGGACCGCGCGGTCCGGCTCCTCGGCGAGGGCCAGCCGATCCTCGACGGGGGCGGCCTGGGCACCGTCGTGCGCCTGGCCGCGCCCGACATCCATCTGCAGGGGTTCACGATCCGTGGAAGCGGCGACCGGCTGGCGGCGGATGACGCCGGCGTGCTCGTTGAGGGCGCGCGGGCCGTCGTCGAGGCGAATGCGCTGGAGGATGTGCTGTTCGGCATCGACGTCCGCCGCGCGCCAGGGACCGTCCTGCGGCGCAACCGGCTGCGCGGCAAGGCGCTGCCGGTCGCGCGGCGCGGCGATCTCATCCGCATCTGGTACAGCGATGGGGTGACCATCGAGGGCAACGAGCTCGCCGAGGGACGTGACGCGGTGCTGTGGTACTCGCAGGACCTCACGGTGCGCGACAACACGGTCACGCGGGCGCGCTACGGCCTGCACGTCATGTACTGCCACGGGGCCACGGTCATCGGCAACCGCCTCTCGGACAATTCCGTTGGTGCGTATCTGATGTACAGCCGGCGCCTGCGGGTGACCGGCAACCGACTGACCGGCAACCGGGGGCCGAGCGGGTTCGGGATCGGGCTCAAGGACATGACCGAGACCGTGGTGGAGGCCAATCTCATCGCGGACAACCGCGCGGGGCTGTTTCTCGACGGGGTGACCGGGGACTTCCGCGGCAACATCGTCGCCTACAACGACACCGGCCTGACGGTGGTGCCCACCGCGCAGGGCAATCGCTTCACCGAGAACAGCTTCATCGAGAACGGCCGCCAGGTGCGCATCGAGGGGATCGGGGAGCGCTCGACGAACCGGTGGGCCGGCAATTTCTGGAGCGACTACCGAGGATATGATGCGGCGGGAGACGGGGTCGGGGATTTGCCCTACGAGGCGGTGGCGTGGTTTGAGCACCTGACCGACCGGTACCCGGCGCTGCGGCTCTACACCGGCAGCCTGGTGGTCGAGGCGCTGGAGCTTGGCGCGCGGCTGTTTCCGATCTTCGCGCCGAGGCCGCTGTTGGTCGACGCCTCGCCGCGCATGCGACCACCGGTGGCAGCGGCCGCGGGCCGTCACGGGTGAGGATGACGATGCCGCACGACGCGTTACACGACTGCTCTCCTGCAGCGGCGCTGTCCGCCCGCCGCCTCACCAAGCGGTTTGGGCGCCTCACGGCGCTCGATGCGGTGGATCTCGAGGTGGCGCGCGGCGAAACCGTCGTGCTGTGGGGCCCGAACGGCGCCGGCAAGACGACCCTGCTGCGGTGCCTGCTCGGGATCGTGCCCTATGAAGGACAGGCGAGCGTCTTGGGGCTGGATGCGCGCCGGCAGGGCCGCGAGGCGAGGCGTCTGCTCGGCTATGCGCCGCAGGAGGTTCGGTTTCCCATCGATGAGCCGGTTTCGGAGGTCTGCACCTTTTACGCGCGTCTGCGCCAGGTCGAGCCGCGCCAGGCCGACGCGCTGCTGGACGAGTGGGGCCTGACGGCGCTGGCCGCGACACCAGTTGGCGCGCTCTCCGGCGGGATGAAGCAGAAGCTGGCGCTGGCGGTGGCGCTGCTGGGCGATCCGCCGATCCTGCTCCTCGATGAGCCGGCCAGCCATCTGGACGTCGCGACCCGGCATGAGCTGATGGGGCTGCTGCGCCGCCTCGCGGAGCGCGGCAAGACGCTGCTGTTGTGCTCGCATCGGGCGGGCGACATCTGGAGGCTCGCGCAGCGCGTCATCGTGTTGCGCCAGGGCCGCAAGGTGGCGGATGGTCCGCCGGAGGCGGCCGCAGCCGAGATCGGGGGCCGGGCCATCCTCTGGATTACCGTGCTGGAGGGCCGGGCCGCGGACGCCGCGTTGGTGCTCTCCCGCCATGGCTTCTCCGTCCATCCCAACGGCGCGCAACTGTGGGTCGGCGGCACGATCGGGCGACGGGCCGAGCCGCTGGCGCGGCTGCAGGAAGCCGGCATTCCGGTGTTGGATCTCGACGTGGAGAGCGAGGGGTAGCGCGATGCGCTCACGCGTGCTGGCGACGATTGCGGGCAAGGAGCTGCGTGACGCGCGGCGCAACCGGTGGTTCGTGCTCTTCGCCGCCGTGTTCACCCTCGCCGCCCTCGGGCTCAGCGTGCTGGGGCTCTCCGGGCTGGGCACGTTCGGGCTGGCCGGATTTGGACGGACCACCGCCAGCCTCTTGCAGTTGGTGATGCTGCTCGTGCCGCTGATGGGCCTGTTGCTCGGGGCGATGAGCATTGCCGGGGAGCGCGAGCAGGGCACGCTCCTGACGGTGCTGGCGCAGCCGGTCACGGCGGTAGAAGTCTTCGCCGGCAAGACGCTCGGAACGCTCGCTGCCGTCGCCGGGGTGGTGGCCGTTGGCTTTCTGGTCAGCGGGGCGTTCCTGGCGAGCGCCACCAGCCTGGACCGCGTGGGCGGATTCCTCACATTGGCGGCGTGCACCGCGCTCCTGGGCGGAGTGCATGTGGGGCTGGGGCTGCTCCTGTCGGTGTGGGCGGGACGCACGGCGACCGCGGTCGGCCTGGCGTTGCTGGTGTGGCTGACGGTGGTGTTCCTCAGCGACCTCGGGGTGATCGGCACCGCGATGGTGCTGCGCCTGACGCCGGGTCAGCTCCTGTGGGTGTCGCTCATGAACCCCGTGCAGGCGTTCAAGCTCGTGGCGCTTCCCGCGCTGCACGGGACGCTGGACACCCTGGGCCCATCGGGCCGATACGCGGCGGACGTGCTCGGCCCCTGGCTGCGGCTGGTCATGGCCAGCGTCTTGGCCGCATGGATGGCGGCTGCCCTGGGCCTGGCCGCCTGGACGTTTCGCCGACGCGGAGCCCTGTGAGGATGTCGCGGCTGGCGGCGTGGGCGCTGACGGCGGTCGTCGGGCTGGCCGGCTGCGGCTCGCGGCAGGCCGCCGGGCCACCCGTGATCCGGTACGGCGAGGCGGCGTGCGCGGAGTGCCGCATGCTGATCAGCGAGGAGCGGTTCGCGGCGGCGGCGCGGTCGGTGGGCGGAGAGACCGCGGTGTTTGATGACATCGGCTGCCTGATCCGTCACGTGGCGCGATGGCACGCGCCGCCGTCTCACGTGTGGGTCCATGCGTACGAGACGGGCGCGTGGGTGGATGGCCGACACGCCTGGTATGTTCGCAGCAACGCGCTGATGACCCCCATGGGCTCCGGGATCGCCGCCTTCGCGGGCGATGCGGAAGGCCGGGAAGCCGCCGCGTCGCTGCGCGGCGAGGTCGTGCCGTTTGTCGCACTCCAAGAGGAGGAACGCGCATGCGTCGATGCCTCGCCATCCTGCCGCGGGTAGGGGTGCTCGCCGGAGCGCTCGTCGGCGCCGTGGGGCTGTTGGCGGCGACGGCGGAGGCCGGCGGCGCGGTCACCGGCACCGTGGCCTTCAAGGGGACGCCGCCGCCGCGCCAGCACGTGAACTTCGGAGGAGAAAAAGCCTGCGCGCTAATCCACGGCGACGCGCCGCCCGAGATCGAAACGCTGATCGTCAACGACAACGGGACGCTGCGCTGGACGCTCGTCTACCTCAAGGACGCGGCGGCCGGCGCCTACACGCCGTCCAGCGAGCCGGTCGTGTACAGCCAGAAAGGCTGCGTGTTCGTCCCGCACGTGGCCGCGGTCATGGCCGGCCAGCCGGTCGAGGTGTGCAACGACGACGCGCTGCTGCACAACGTCCGGGCCCAGTCGAAGCAGGGCCAGTCGTTCAACCTCGCCCAGCCGGTGCAGGGCATGAAGACGCGACGGGTCCTGTCGAAGCCGGAGATCGGCATTCCGCTGAAGTGCGATGTCCACTTCTGGATGGTCGCCTACCTGCACGTGCTCCCGCATCCTTTCTTCGCCGTCACCGCTGCGGACGGCCGCTTCACCCTGCCCGACGTGCCCGCCGGCACCTACACCTTGGAGGCCTGGCATGAGACGCTGGGCGTTCAGATCCAGCCGGTTACCGTGACCGACGGCGGCACCGCCTCAGTCGAGTTCGCCTTCGAGAACCCCTAACCGCTCAAGGTGTCAGACACCTTTCAAAGCGGGAAAGGTGTCTGACACCTTTTACGGGAATACTTGACAAAAAGGTCATATTAGAGTAGTCTCGGAGGTAGGATGAAGATCACGGCGAAGGAAGAATACGGGCTGCGCTGCCTGCTCCAGTTGGCCCGGATGCCGCAGCATCAGCTGGTCAGCGTGCGGGAGATCGCGGCCAAGGAGGGGCTCTCCGGCGCGTACGTGGAGAAGCTGCTGCGCGACCTCTCGCGGGCCGGCTTGGTGCACAGCGTGCGGGGGATCAGGGGCGGGTACGTGTTGAACCGCCCGGCCTCGGCGATCACGCTTGGCGAGGTGGTGCGGGCGCTGGGCACGATCCAGACGACCAACCACATCTGCCGCCAGTACACCGGCAACCTGCAGGTCTGCGTCCACTTCAGCGACTGCGGCATCCGGTCGGTCTGGTCCGGCCTGACCGGCTACATCCAGACGTTCCTGGACCAGACCACGCTGGCCAATTTGCTGGACAGCGAGTACACGGTGGCTGCGCGGCTGACGAAACGCTGGTCCTGAGCGAGGAGACGAGGTCGACGATGTCACAGAACGGAAAGGCGACAACTCAGTCACCAATGGCGCCCCTGTTGCAGGTCGAGGATCTCCACGTGTCGGTGGAGGGCAAGGAGATCCTCAAGGGGTTGACGCTGACGGTGCGCGCCGGCGAGGTCCACGCGCTGATGGGGCCGAACGGGTCGGGCAAAAGCACCCTCTCCTTCTGCCTCATGGGGCACCCGAAATACCAGGTGACCGCCGGCCGGATGCTGTCACAGGGGCAGGAGCTCGGCGGGCTCTCCCCGGATGCGCGGGCCAAGCGGGGGGTCTTCCTCGCGTTTCAGTACCCGATTGCGATCCCCGGGGTGACCATCGCGAATTTCCTGCGGGCGTCGCTGCGCGGGGTGCGCGGGCAGGACGTGCCGGTCCGGGAGTTTCGCCAGACCATGAAGACGCAGTTGAAAACGCTGGGCATCCCGGACGCGTTCATGAACCGGTACGTGAACGACGGCTTTTCCGGCGGCGAGAAGAAGCGGATGGAGATCCTGCAAATGGCGGTGCTCAACCCGGCCCTGGCCGTCCTCGACGAAACCGACTCCGGGCTGGATATCGACGCGCTGAAGACGGTCGCCGCCGGCATCAACGCGCTGCGCAGTCCGCAGCGGGGCATCCTGCTGATCACGCACTACCAGCGGCTGCTCACCTACGTCCAGCCGGATGCGGTGCACGTGCTGGTGGACGGCCGCATTGTCCGCTCGGGCGGCCCGGAGCTGGCATTGGAGCTGGAGTCGAAAGGCTACGAGGGGTTCAAGCCGGCCATCGCGCCGGCTCAGGCGTGAGGGAGCTGATGGCGACGCCCAAACCGGATCTCCACATCAACGAGGAGTACGAGAAGCTCTACGGCTTCCACGTGCCGGAGCGCTCGGTCTTCAAGGCCGAGCCGGGCCTGGATGAGGAGAGGGTCAAGCAGATCTCCGGGATGAAGGAGGAGCCTGCGTGGATGCTGGAGCAGCGGCTGCGGGGGTATCGGCATTTTGTCAGCAAACCGATGCCGCAGTGGGCCAACACCGCGCTCCTGAGCAGCATCAAGTTCGGGGACATCTATTACTACCTCAAGCCCACCGAGAAGAAAGGCACGTCATGGGACGAGGTGCCGGCGGAGATCAAGGAGACCTTCGACCGGCTCGGGATCCCCGAGGCCGAACGGAAGTTTCTGGCTGGAGTGTCGGCCCAATATGAATCTGAGTCGGTGTACCACTCGATGCGAGAAGATCTGCAGAAGCTGGGTGTGATCTTCCTCGACATGGACACGGGGCTCAAGGAGCAGCCGGAGATTGTGCAGCGCTTCTTCGGGACGGTGATCCCCCCGGCCGACAATAAGTTCGCGGCGCTGAACACGTCGGTCTGGTCGGGCGGTTCGTTCATCTATGTGCCGAAGGGCGTGAAGGTGCCGATGCCGCTGCAGGCCTACTTCCGGATCAATGCAAAGAACATGGGCCAGTTTGAGCGCACCCTCATCATCGCGGACGAAGGCGCGGAGGTCACGTATATCGAAGGCTGTTTTACGAAAGGCGCTCTGGTAACCACCAACCCCGACTACAAGCCCATTGAGGACATTAAAATCGGTGAGCGCGTCCTGACACACACCGGCGAGTACCGCCGGGTCTATCACACCCAGGAGCGACCCTACAGCGGGCCGCTCTACACCATTGAGGTCTATGGCGACGCCACCCAGCGTCTCGAGGTCACGGAAGAGCACCCCTTCCTGTATGTCAAACGTGAGCGAGGCAACGAGCGAAATCGCCACTGGGACGTTCGCTGGGGAACACCCAAGGACCTGCGCCGCTTAGACTACCTCGCCGTACCGGTGAACCGCATTGTGGAACCGGGGCCTTCGGCTTCGGTTCCCGTCACGTTTCGGCGCCAGCAGGAAACGGTTGAGCTGCCGAGCACCCCGGAGTTCTTCCGGTTGGCTGGGTATTTCCTTGCCGAGGGCAGCGTGAATCCTCGCGGCTACCTCCACTTTTCATGTGGGGAGACTGAGCGGAATTGGATCAATGACGTCAAGCGACTCCTGCGCACCACGCTCGGCGTCACGAAGGTGGACGAGTTTCCCCACCACCAGAACCACGGCATTTCACTCGTCGTGAGCTCCGCGAGGTTGGCGCAGGCGTTCCGGCAGTGTTTCGGCGAGTCGGCTGCCACGCGGCGCATCCCGCAGTGGATGATGCTCGAGACGCCGGAGAAGCAGCGGGAGCTGATCCGGGGCGTCTTCCGCGGTGACGGCAACTCCTACAACCAGCGCAACAAGCATGGGCGAAAGGAAATTTTCCGGCTTACCACGATCTCGCCGGTGCTCGCCCGTCAGTTGCGGGATGTGCTGCTGCGCCTCGGCGTGGTGGCATTCCTCAACAAGCGCGATCGGCGGCATGAAAGCCGGCAGGCAATGTACGTTGTCGGCGTCGGAGGGGAGTTCGCGGTCGCGTTCGGCAAGCTGGTCGGCCGCACAGTGAAAGCATCGCTGAATCGGAAGAAGCGGGCGACGATGTTCGCCATCGATGGCCGTTACGCCTATGTTCCGATCAAGCGGATCACGAAGCGCCAGGTGACGCGTGTGCCGGTGTACAACTTCAGCGTCGAAGGGAACGAGTCGTACGTGGCGGGTGGCGTTGCTGTCCATAATTGCACCGCGCCGAGCTACTCGTCAGATTCGCTGCACTCGGCGGTCGTGGAGCTCATCGCGCTGCCGCACGCGAAGATCCGCTACGTGACGATCCAGAACTGGTCGAAGAACGTCTACAACCTCGTGACGAAACGCGCGGTCGCGCATGAGGGTGCCACGGTAGAATGGTTAGACGGGAACCTCGGTTCGCGCCTCACGATGAAGTACCCCGGGGTGTACCTCATGGGGCGCGGGGCGCGCGGTGAGGTGCTCTCTGTCGCGTTCGCGAGCGACGGGCAGCACCAGGATGCCGGGGCGAAGATGATCCACGCCGCGCCGGATACCGCGTCGGTCATCACGTCGAAGTCGATCTCGAAGGGGACGGGGCGCACGAGCTACCGGGGCCTCGTGAAGGTCTACCCGGGCGCGGCGAACGCGAAATCCACCGTGCGCTGCGATGCGCTGCTGCTCAACCCGGAGTCGCGGTCGGACACGTACCCGACGATGGAAATCGACGAGAAGCGCGTGCAGATCGGCCATGAGGCGACGGTGTCCAAGATCGGCGACGAGCAGCTCTTCTACGCAATGAGCCGAGGGCTGAAGGAGTCCGAGGCGATGATGATGATCGTCAACGGGTTCATCGAGCCGTTCGTGAAGGCGCTGCCGCTGGAGTACGCGGTGGAGCTGAACCGGCTCGTCCAGTTGGAGATGGAAGGGGCAGTGGGGTGAGACAGTTCCGGTGTCAGGCACCCCGCTTCGGCGCCTGGCTCTTCACTGTCGGATGTGATGGTGAAGTGCCTGGCGCCGGGCGACCGCGGAGAGCCAGACACCGGTGAGGAGGAGGAATATGGTGACACTGACGCCGGCGGCCGCTCAAGAGGTCAGGCGGCTCATGGAGAAGGAGCAGAAGCCCAACCTCGGCCTGCGGGTCGGGGTGAAGGGCGGGGGCTGTTCGGGGATGACCTACGTCCTGTCCTTGGACGAGGCAAGCCCGAAGCAGTACGACACGGTCTTCGAGCAGGACGGCATCAAGATCCTGATCGACGCCAAGAGCCACCTGTATCTCGACGGGACGAGCATTGACTACAAGAACAGCCTCATGGGCGGCGGCTTCGAGTTCAGCAACCCGCTGGCCAAGAAGTCCTGCGGCTGTGGCACGTCCTTTAACGTGTAAAAAGTGCCAGGCACTTCGCCGGTTAGATCTTCCGTGCATCTGTGGAAAACTCGAGTTTTCCACAGGGCAGCAGAAGTTTGAAGCGGCGAAGTGCCTGGCACTTTGGAGTCCGCGGCGATGGCCCAAGCGTTTGACCTGGCGACGATTGATGCATTGGCCGGTCGGAGTGGGGAGCCGGCCTGGGTGACCGAGCTGCGCCGCAAGGCGCTGGCGGCCCACCAGCAGCTGCCCTGGCCGCATCCGAGCGACGACATCTGGCGCCGCACCGATGTCTCGCTGCTGGATCCGCTGCGCGGCTTTGCGCCGAGGGCCCCGGCACCGTCGCAGGCGGCGGGCGGCCTGACGCCTCAGCTGGAGGCATGGGCGCGGCCGCTGGGCGAGGAACACGTGGCGGTTCGCGTTGATGGCGCGTGGAAAACGCAGGCGTGGCCAAAAGCCATCAGCGTGGAGGAGCTCAGCCGGGCGGCGCGCACCACGCCGGGTCCCATCCGCCAGGTCATCGAGGCCGACGGCCTGACCCCGTCCGAGCAGAAGCTCGCCAGCCTGAACCTGGCCTTTCACCACGACGCCCTCTTCATCGCCATCCCGCCGGGATTCGCGCAGACGCCACCGCTGCGCCTCGTGCGGGCCTTCACCGTGGAAGAGCGCGGGGCCCTCTTTCCCCTGACGGTGATCACCATCGGCGCCGGCAGCGCGGTCACGCTGATCGATGAATCGATGAGCGCGCCGAGCGGCCGCACCGACGCGCCGCACCTGGTGAACGGCCGCATCGAGCTGGTGGTGGGCGACGGCGCCTCGGTCCACTATGTCAGGCTGCAGCGATGGGCGACCACCGCGCGGGAGTTTCTCCTGCAGCGGGCGACCCTGGCGAGGGGCGCCTCCCTGACGCTGGCCAACCTCCACCTCGGCGGGTCGCTGTCAAAAGCCCACCTGGTGACGAGGCTGATGGGCGAGCACGCCTCGACCCGCCTGTACGGGTTCGTCTTCGGGCAGCGGGGGCAGCATGTCGATCAACACACGCTGCAGGACCATCAGGCGCCGCACACGACGTCGGATCTCCAGTTCCGCGCGGCCCTGCAGGACGACAGCCGCATGGTGTATACCGGCCTGATCCGCATCGCCTCCTGCGCGAAGCAGACGCAGGCGTACCAGGCGAACCACAACCTCCTCCTGAGCCAGCACGCGCGCGCCGAGACGATCCCGATGCTGGAGATCCTGGCGGATGACGTGCAGTGCAAGCACGGCGCGTCGATCGGGCCGATCGACGAGGAGCAGGCCTTCTACCTGATGAGCCGAGGGGTGCCGCGCGAGGCGGCCCAGCGGCTGATCGTGATGGGGTTTGTCGAACCGATGATCCAGCAGGTGCCCTTTGCGCCGCTGCAAGAGCGGCTGCGCGCGGAGATCGAAGGCGGGCTCCATGGCTGAGGCCGGCGGCAGGAGCGGAGGCGTGACGGTGGCCACGGTCGGTGAGATCCCGCTGGGGCAGTTCAAGCCGGTGACGGTCGCGGGCCAGCGACTGCTCGTCTGCCACACCGCCGAGGGGTTCTTCGCGGTGGAGGACACCTGCACCCACGACGACGGGCCGCTGGCCGACGGCTGGCTGGAGGGCAACGCCATCGAGTGCCCGCGCCACGGCGCGCGGTTCGACGTGCGCAGCGGGGCGGTGCTCTGTCTGCCGGCCGCCGTGCCGATCAAGGCGCACCGCGTGACGGTTGAGGGAGACGAGGTGAAAGTGGAAATCGAGGGGCGTTCCTGACAACCGGGTTGCTCATGTTCGACGCCAAGCGCATTCGACAAGACTTTCCGATCCTCAGCCGCCGGGTCCACGGCAAGCCGCTGATCTACCTGGACAACGCGGCGACCACGCAGAAGCCGCGCCAGGTGCTCGAGGCGCTGGCGACGTACTACAGCCGGTCCAACGCGAACATCCATCGGGGGCTGCATGCGCTGGCCGAAGAGGCGACCGAAGCCTACGAGCGGGTCCGGGCCGACACGGCCCGATTCCTCCACGCGCCCTCGCCCCGCAGCATCGTGTTCACCCGCAACACGACCGAGGCCATCAACCTCTTCGCCAACGCCTGGGGCCGGACGAACCTGAAGCCGGGCGATCAGATCCTGCTCTCTGAGATGGAGCACCACTCCAACCTCGTCCCGTGGCAATTGGTGGCGAAGGCGACCGGCTCGACGCTGGCGTTTCTGCCGATCACCGATGACGGGCGGCTGCGGCTGGAGGCGCTGGACCGGGAGCTTTCGCCGCGCACCAAGCTGGTCGCGATCACCCAGATGTCCAACGTGCTGGGGACGATCAACCCGATCGCGCAGATCGTGGAGCAGGCCCACCGGCGCGGGGCGCTCGTGCTGGTCGACGCGGCGCAGAGCGTGCCCCATCTGGCGGTCGATGTGCAAGCGCTTGGCTGCGACGCGCTGGCGTTCTCCGCGCACAAGATGCTCGGGCCGACCGGCGTCGGCGTCCTGTGCGCGCGCGAGGCGCTGCTGGAGTCGATGGAGCCGTTCCTGGGCGGGGGCGAGATGATTTCGGACGTGCAGCTCGCCTCCTCGACGTGGAACGAGATCCCGTGGAAGTTCGAGGCCGGCACGCCGAACATCGCGGATGTCATCGCCTTCGGCGAGGCGCTCGCCTACCTGACGCGGCTCGGGATGGACCAGGTGCAGGCGCACGAGCGACAGCTGCTGGCGTACGCGGTCAAGCGGCTCGGCGAGCTCGACGACGTGACGCTGTACGGGCCGGACCCGGCCACGGGGATGCGCGGCGGGGCGGTCTCGTTCAACCTCGAGGGGCTGCATCCGCACGACGTCGGCACGGTCCTCGATGCGGAGGGCATCGCCGTCCGGGCCGGGCACCACTGCGCCAAGCCGCTCATGCGGCGCCTGGGGGTCGCGGCGACGGTGCGGGCGAGCGTCTACCTCTATAATACGCCGGAGGAGATCGACCGGCTGGTGGAGGGCGTGCAGACGGTGAAGGCCTTCTTCCGCAAGCCGGTCCGCGTGGCGACGTGATCCCACCACCTGCCGCTGTCCGCCGGAGGCGGACGACCAGCCCCCAGGGATGTCTGCGACGCCGCTGGTCCGGCGGCGCCCAGCTGGTTCCGTGCCGCAGGCACCGCCGCCGGCAGGTGGTGGGATGATGACGACGCTGACAGAGCGGTGGAACCGAGTCCGGACGCAGCTCAGCCTCGGCGATCTGGCGCTCGATGTGAGCGGCAAGATGCTGGCGGCGTTCGGGCTGGGCTTGCTCGCCGCGGCGGGCGGCTGCCCGGCGTCGAGCGGCGGCTGGCTGATGCTCGTCGGCGTGCTGATGAGCGCCACGGTCAAGGCGAAGTACTGGAAGTCGTTCTGGGCGGAGTGATGCTCGAACAGCTTGATGAGCTCTATCGCGAAGTCATCCTGGAGCACTTCCGCAGCCCCACGCACAGCGGCGAGCTGCCGGAGGCGCAGGTCCACGCCGACGGCGCCAACCCGCTCTGCGGGGACGAGATGACCTTTCATCTCAAGCTGGCGGACGGCCGGCTTGCGCGCGTCCGGTTTCGGGGCAAAGGCTGCGCGATCAGCCAGGCCTCGGCCTCGATGCTGGCGGCCCAGATCGAAGGCAAGACCCTCCCGGAAGCCGCGCAGGTGATTGAGGCCATGAAAGGCCTGATGCAGGGCCGCGAGCCTGATCCGGCGCTGGACCTCGGGGATCTGGAGGCGCTCGCCGGGGTGCGCAAGTTTCCGGTGCGGATCAAGTGCGCCGCCCTGTCGTGGAACGTCGTCGAGCAGGGGTTGGAGGAGTACGCGCATGGCCGTCACTGAAGAGCAGGTCCTGGCGGCATTGAAGCCGATCGAGGATCCGGAACTGCACTTAGGGATCGTGGACCTGGGGCTGATCTACGCCGCCGATATCAATCCGCAGCCGGACGGCGACGCGGTGAAGCTGACGATGACGTTCACCTCGCCGTTCTGCCCCTACGGGCCGCAACTCAAGGCGATGGTGCAGCGCGCGCTGGCCTCAGTGCCGGGTGTGAAGCACGCCGTCGTGAATATCGTGTTCACGCCGCCCTGGGATCCGCGCACGATGGCCTCGGAAGAGTGCAAGATCGCGCTCGGCCTGGAGTGGGACGAGGAAGCCGATGCCGGACCTGAGGTTGAGAACCAACGTTAGCCTTGGCTCTGGGCTGAGGGCTGTGGGCTCAGGGCGCCTGATGACCCCAGCCCGGAGCCCCAAGCTCCCCGCCAACGGTGTGTTGGGGTTGATTGGCCGCACGCCGCTGGCCTCCAGCTCGCCGAGCAGCGTTCCGCCGATCAGGAGGACACGCCGGCCACCCTCGTCATGATCTTCCCGGACTCCGGCGCCCGCTACGTATGATGGGAGTCATAGACGCAGCCTGAGGGCGCTGCTATGCTGGATCGAGCACCGGAGGATCGATGACACGCCCCACCCACGCCGCGCGCCGGCGCCATCTCCCGAGCGCCACCCGTCGGACCGGTCCGTCCCAAGCCGATGACACCTTAGCGCGCCACGGCATTCGGCGCCCCGACCGCGTCTTCTGGAACCTCGGGGTGCCGGCGCTCTATGAGGAAGCCTTGCGCCGGCGCGAGGGCCACGTCGCGCAGGGCGGGGCGCTGGTCGTGCGCACCGGCCAGCACACCGGCCGCTCCCCAAACGACAAGTTCATCGTCCAGGAGCCGTCGAGCGAGCAGCACATCTGGTGGGGCACGGTTAACCGGCCGTTTGAGCCCCGCCGGTTCGACCGGCTGCACGCGCGCGTCCTCTCCTACCTCCAGGGCCAGGACCTCTTCGTGCAGGACTGCTCCGTCGGGGCGGATCCGGCCTTTCGCCACCCCATCCGCGTCATCACCGAGACGGCGTGGCACAGCCTGTTCGCCCGGACGATGTTCATCCCCCCACCTGTGCTCGGCCCCGCTTCCGGCGGGGCCGTCAGCGAGTCGTCCGCAGGTCGAGCCCGCCGCCTGGTTGGCGGTGGGCACACAGGTGGGGGGATGCCGCAGCGCGACCCCGCGACGTCCCCGGTGGAGTTCACCCCGCCCCACGGAAGCCCCGCACTTGAGTGCGGGGAGGAAGGAGAATCCCCGAAAGGCGATTCCCCGAAACCACGGGCTTTAGCCCGTGGGGCGGGGTTCACGGTGCTGCACGCGCCCAACTTCCACGCCGAGCCGGAGCGGGACGGCACCGCCTCCTCGACGTTCATCCTCGTGCATTTCGGCAAGCGGCTCATCCTCATCGGCGGCACGAGCTACGCGGGGGAGATCAAGAAGTCGGTCTTCACGATCATGAACTACCTGCTGCCGTTGAGGCGCGTGCTCTCGATGCACTGCGCGGCCAACATCGGCCCCTCAGGCGACGTCGCGATCTTCTTCGGCCTGTCCGGCACCGGCAAGACCTCCCTGTCGGCCGATTCGCGCCGCACGCTCATTGGCGATGACGAGCACGGCTGGAGCGATCGCGGGGTGTTCAACATCGAGGACGGCTGCTACGCGAAGATGATTCGGCTCTCCCCGGAGGCGGAGCCGGAAATCTACGCCACCACCCGCCGCTTCGGGACGGTCCTGGAAAACGTCCTGATGGATCCGGCCAGCCGCTGGCTCGACCTGAACGATGACTCGCTCACGGAGAACACGCGCGGCTCGTACCCCATCACCTTCATCCCCAACGCCAGCGCGACCCGCATGGCCGCGCATCCCGCGAACATCATCATGCTGACCTGCGACGCGTTCGGGGTCATGCCGCCGATCGCGAAGCTCACGCGGGAGCAGGCGATGTACCACTTCCTGTCCGGCTACACGGCCAAGGTCGCGGGCACCGAGCGGGGGATCACCGAGCCCAGGGCGACGTTCAGCGCCTGCTTCGGCGCGCCGTTCATGGCGCTGCGCCCGAGCGTCTATGCGGACCTGCTGGGCGAGAAGATCGCCAGGCACCAGGTGGCCTGCTGGCTCATCAGCACCGGCTGGACCGGCGGGCCGTACGGCGTGGGCAACCGCATCAAGATCAGCGACACGCGCGCGATGGTGGAGGCGGCCCTGCGCGGGGCGCTGGCCGAAGCGCCCACCCGGCCGGATCCGCTGTTTGGCTTCGCCACGGTGACGCGCTGTCCCGGCGTGCCGGACGAGGTGCTGGATCCGCGGGCCAGCTGGGTCAGTTCGAATGCCTACGACGCGAAGGCGAAAGAGCTTGCTGCGCAATTCGAGGAGAATTTCCAGCAGTTTGCCCAGGACGTCCCGGCGGCGGTGCGCGAGGCCGGATCCCGAGGGCCGGTCGCGCGACGCGGACCTGGGGCGTGACCGCAGGAGGTGGGGACATGGCCGATCAGACGGCGGTGCATGGGACGACAGGGATGCCGGGCGCCAGTCGGTCGTCGCTCATGACGTCACTGGGGCTGGTGGAAGGCGACCTCTTGACCTACCTGGAGCGCCACGGGGCGACGACGCTCCGTCGGCTCATCCGCGAGTCCGACTGGCCCGCGCCGATGATCATGATGGGGCTGGGGGCCCTGATCCGGCAGGGTCTGGCCCGCGCGCTCCAGCACGATCTCGAGGTCATCGTGGAGCCACAGCCCGATCGGGTGCCGCCCAGCGAGCAGCCGGTTGAGCCGCCTGGGGTCTGGGGTGGGTGAGGTCTCCCTGAGCCAGATCATCGAAGCCCTCAGCGGCTCGTGATACGGTAGCGTGGGAACGGGGGGTGGCAGGCGCGGGCGACCATCCGCCGTGGCAGCGAACACGAGGTCCCGCCCAGGGAGTCGGGGTGCGCGAGCCTCCCTGGGAGATAGTTGACCCCTGGATCCGCCGAAGCATCGGTGGCAGTCTCAAGGACGTGGCGGGTCCAGGGGGGTTTTCATCCCTCCTCTCGTTCCGCTTGACCTGCGGCAGCCCAAAGGGGTATTCTCGACTCGGGGGCTGCGACGATGATCGAGCGATTCCTGGCCAGCGTGGAGTTGTTCAAGCGCCTGTCGCCCGCCGAGCGGCAGCGTCTCGCCTCCGTGTCCAGGGAGAAGCGGTACGCCAAGGGCCAGACGATCTTCCGCGAGGGGGAGGTCGCCGACAGCGTGTGCATCGTCAAGGAAGGCCGGGTCCACTTGATGAAGTTCCTGGACGGCGGGCAGGCCTCCACGACCTGCGTCATGACGCCGGGCGAGACGTTCTGCTGCCTGCCGGCGCTGGATCAGCAGCCTTACCCGGTGGATGCGGTGGCGGCGGCGGACGCCGTCGTGGTGCGCATCCCGACGGGCGCCTTCCACGACTTGCTGGAGAAGAACCCGAGCTTCCTCCACGCGTCCCTCTGCCTGTTCTGCGACCGGCTGCGGCAGGTGGAAGACAAAAGCTGCATGGTCTACGACTCGGTCGAGCGACGGCTGGCGCAGGCGCTGGTGACGCTCTCGAAGAAGTTCGGCTCGACGATCCCGCTCACCAAGCACGAGCTGGCCGACCTCGCCAGCACGACGGTGGAAACAACCATCCGCGTCCTCAGCCAGCTCAAAAAGCAGGGGGTCCTCAAGTCGTCCCGCGGCTCCACCACGATCGTCAAGCCGGGCGAGCTCTCCCGCCTGGCGCATTCCTAGCGCCGTTTCCAAAACGGTGGTCTGACGTGCTCCAGCTCGTCAGCCCGGCGCCCTGGCCGGCGGGAGCTGGCCGCGTGGCTCAGCAGCGTTTGCCCGGAGGCGGAGGCCGGGCCACCCGCCTCCACAGCCGCCGGGCAAACGCTGGATTCGCCCCGCGGCCACTCCCTCCGGCTAGGACCGTCTCGACAGCACCCGATACCCTGATCTGCGTCATAGACCGTCGCACGCGTGGGGGGTACACTGCGGGCATGGTGCGGGTGCGACTGCTGCAACAACACCTGCCGCTCTTTCGCCATCTGTCCGCCGCCCGCGTGGCATGGCTGCTGGCCGCTTCGCAAGAGCAGCGGGTGGCGCGGGGCCAGGCGGTCTTTCGGCAGAGCGATCCGGCGGACGCGGTGTGGGCGGTCTTGCGCGGATGGGTGCATCTGGTCCGCGCCCGGGGCCGTCCCTGGAGACGCGCAGCGTGGTGCTGTTCACGATCACGCCCCGCGAGGTCCTCTGCGGCATCTCCGCGATCGCCCCCGGGACGTACACCGCCACCGGCATCGCCGGCAGCGACTGCCGTCTGCTGCGGATCCCTGCTGAGCGGTTCAACCGCGCCTTGAACGAGGAGCCGGCGTTTACCTATACCGTCCTGCACCTGTTCGCGGAGCGCCTCCGGCGCATCGCCGAGTACTACGGGACGATGGCCGAGCCGGTCCCGCAACGGGTCGTGCGGACGATCCTGCGCCTGCGCGACCAGTTCGGCGCGACCATCCCCGTGACGCACCGCGAGCTGGCGCAGATGTCCTGGACGACGACGGACAGCGCCATCCGTGCGGTGCGGACCCTGAAGCGACGCGGCGTCGTCAGGGGGCGCCGAGGGCAACTGACCATCCACAACCTGCGCGCGTTGACCGCCCTCGCGGCGACGGTGACCAACGGCCGTGCGGCTCTCTGAATGGGGTCATCGCGCAACGCGGCGCGGCCAGGGATCGTGGAAGCCGATGGAGGGCCGGCGCGCGCCCATCCGGGAGGTCGCCCATGGACCCGATCGAACGCCTCAAGCGAGACCACACCCTCCTGCGGGCCAAGCTCAATGTCCTGGAGGCGGCGCTGCGCATGGGGCCGGAGACGTGGTTCGTGCTGCGCGAAGTGTGCTTCACGCTGTCGCGGCAACTGCAGCACCATATCCGGCGTGAGGAGGATCTCATCGCGTCTGGGCGGAACGCGCTTGATCCCCAGATGCTGGGCCGCATTGCCCTCGAGCACCGGGATGAACCCGGGCACCTGCGCACCCTCAATCGGTTGTTCGGGTCTGAGGCCACGCAGTCGCTGGAGTCGGTCCGCCCCGTCTTGACGCAGATCATTCAAGGGCTGCGCCGTCACATGGCGGAGGAGGAACAGGCGCTCTTTCCACAGTTCGCGCGCGTCCTGGCCGGCCCGACAACGCTGCCGGCGATGCCTGAGGCGCCATTGCCCGAGGACATGACGGTGAACCGGGTCATCCAGCAGTTCCCGCAGAGCCGGATGGTCTTTGAACGGCTCTTCATCAGCGTGCCGATCGAGGGGTGCAATTGCCTGGACGAGGTGGCCTGGCGGCACGGCATGGAGGTGCAGGAGCTGCTGCGCCAGTTGGCGCCGTTCATGCAAAAGGTGTCAGACACTTTTCCCGCTTTGAAAGGTGTCTGACACCTTTTCCAGACGTCGGAACTTGTGCCGCCAACCCGTCCATGGTATCCTGCCGCTGTGTTGATGAGCCAGGTCAGAGAACGCCCCCCAGGCCGCCCGTAGCATAAGGCGCAAGATGGCCTGCCTGGAGGGAGCCCGCTGGTGATGGAGCCGATGCTCCAGCTTGTGGGGATCAGCCACCATACGGCCCCGCTTGCCCTGCGCGAATCCCTAGCCATCCCTCCCCGAG
>Ga0114945_10000482_pt1 | contig 25489 bp, 17 predicted proteins | sample OV2TP3_FD_87194 | JGI IMG/M metagenome (GOLD analysis project Ga0114945, IMG submission 87194) | Hot spring microbial communities from Beatty, Nevada to study Microbial Dark Matter (Phase II) - OV2 TP3 | ecosystem: Environmental > Aquatic > Thermal springs > Hot (42-90C) | place: USA: Beatty...
CACCCCCGCCCCCTCCCACCCCCTCCTGGGGCTCCTCCGGCGCTTCGGGACGAAGCAGCGGGAACAGGATCACGTCGCGGATGGAGGCCTGGTCGGTGAAGAGCATCACGAGCCGGTCGATCCCGACCCCCTCCCCCGCCGTCGGCGGGAGACCGTACTCGAGGGCGCGGACGAAGTCTTCGTCGAGCCGGTGCGCCTCCTCGTCGCCCGCCTGCCGCGCCACGAGCTGCGCTTCGAAGCGCCGTCGCTGCTCGATCGGGTCGTTCAGCTCCGAGTAGGCGTTCGCCAGCTCCAACCCCGCCACGAAGAGCTCGAACCGGTCCACCAGCCGCGGATCCTCCCGCTTCTGCTTCGCGAGCGGCGAGAGCTCGATCGGGAAGTCCACGACGAACGTCGGCTGGACGAGCGTGGGCTCGACGAAACTCTCGAACACGTCCTTCCACATGAGGTACGCGCGGGTGGCGGCGCCCCAGCGCCACCCGCCCGCGTCCGCCCCGCGCTCGGCCGCCACCTCTCGCGCACGCCGCCGGACCCGCTCCGCGTCCCAGAGCGCCTCTCCCCCGAGCCCGAGGACGCCGCCGACCGCGTCGAGGTACCGGAGCCGCGGCCACGGGGGCGTGAGGTCGACCCGCGCTCCCTGGTACGTGAGGCCGAGCCCGCCACGGAGCGCCTGCCCCAGCTCGACGAAGAGGGCCTCCGTCAGCTCCATCAGGTCGCCGTAGTCCGCATAGGCCTGGTAGAACTCGAGCATCGTGAACTCGGGGTTGTGTTCGGTGGAGATACCCTCGTTCCGGAAGATCCGGCCGATCTCGTAGACGCGGTCGAACCCGCCCACGATCAGGCGCTTGAGGTGGAGCTCGAGCGCGATCCGCAGGAAGAGCGGCAGGTCGAGGGCGTTGTGATGGGTCGCGAAGGGCCGGGCCGCCGCCCCCCCGGGGACGGCCTGCATGGTCGGCGTTTCGACCTCGAGGAACCCGCGCGCGTCGAGGAAGGCGCGGATCGTCTGGATGAGCCGCGTCCGGACCCGGAAGATCTCGCGGGTCGCCGGGTTCACCAGAAGGTCCGCGTACCGCTGCCGGTAGCGGGTCTCGACGTCGCGGAGCCCGTGCCACTTCTCCGGCAGGGGCCGGAGCGACTTCGCCAGGAACGTCCACGCCTTCACCTGGATGGTGAGCTCCCCCGTCCGCGTCCGGAAGAGCTCCCCCGTGACGCCCGCGAAGTCCCCGACGTCCAGCTCGGTGAAGCCGGGGTAGGCGTCCCCGAGGACGTCCGCGCGCGCGTAGACCTGGACCGTGCCGGTGCCGTCGAGGAGGTGGGCGAAGCACGAGCGGCCGTGGTGTCGGTGGGAGATCACCCGGCCCGCGACGCTCACGGGGCCGGCGCCCCGCAGCTCGCCCTCGGCCGCCCCGTCCCACCGCGCGTGCAGCGGTCCCGCCCAGTGGGAGACGGGGTAGCGCATGCCGAACGGATCGATCCCGGCCGCGCGCAGCCCCGCCAGCTTCTCGCGCCGGCGGCGGACCAGCTCGTGACCCGGAGGGCCGCCCGGCTGCGCGTCGCTCACGGGCGTGGTGTCCTGGGCACGGCGGACGCCCCGACCGTCCTACTTGGCGCCGCCGAAGAGGTACGCCTCAATGAACGGGTCGATCTCCCCGTCCAGCACCGCCTCGACGTTGCCGATCTCGAGGTTCGTGCGGTGATCCTTGATGAGCTGGTACGGGGCGAAGATGTAGGAGCGGATCTGACTCCCGAAGGCGATCTCCTTCTTCTCGCCCGTGAGCTGCTCGAGCTCCGCCTTGCGCTTCTGGTCCGCGAGCTGGTAGAGGCGGGCGCGCAGGACCCGCATCGCCGTGTCGCGGTTCCGCAGTTGCGAGCGCTCGTTCTGGCAGCTGACCACGATCCCCGTCGGGAAGTGGGTGATCCGTACCGCCGAGTCGGCCGTGTTGACGCCCTGCCCGCCGGGACCCGACGAGCGGAAGACGTCCACGCGGACCTCCTCGTCACGCACCACCACCTCGATCTCCTCGACCTCGGGGATCACCGCCACGGATGCGAAGGAGGTGTGCCGCCGCCGCGCGGCGTCGAACGGCGAGATGCGCACCAGGCGGTGGACCCCGGTCTCGCCCTTGAGGTACCCGTAGGCGTACTCCCCACCCATCTCGAGCGTCGCCGACTTGATCCCGGCCTCCTCCCCGGGGAGGAGATCCACGACCTCGGCCTTGTACCCGTGCCGCTCCGCCCAGCGCGTGTACATCCGCAGCAGCATCTGGGCCCAGTCCTGGGACTCGGTTCCGCCGGCGCCCGCGTGAATGGAGAGGATGGCGGTCTTCCGGTCGTGCTCGCCCGACAGCACGACGGCGAGCTGGAACTCGCGGAACTCCTGCTGGAGGCGCCGGAGGCCGTCCTGGATCTCCGGCTCGAGGCTCTCGTCTCCCTCCTCGGAAGCCATCTCCCAGAGCAGCCGCACCTCGCCGAGCTTGACCTCGAGCTCCCCGGCGCGGCCCACGAGACGCGAGAGCTCGTTCCGCTCCCGGATCAGCGCCTGCGCCCGCCTGGCGTCGTCCCAGAACGCGGGCGCCCCCATCTCCCGGTCGAGCTCGGCTAGTCGCGCCGCCTTGGCGGGGAGGTCAAAGATGCCCCCGGAGGTCCTCGAGCCGCCGCTCGAGGTCGCCGAAGTCGCGCCGAAGCTCCCCGAGCACGCGATTAGCTCACGCGCCCGCCGGCGACCCCCGCGGCGACGGCCGCCGCCCCCAGGGTCGCGCACGCGTACGCGAAGACGTCGCCGAAGCGCGTGAAGAAGGTGGAGCCCCGCCGCATCGGGACCGAGGCCCGCAGGCTACCCCGCCACCCGAGCGGGAGCTCCGTGCCGATCCGCCCCGACGGCGCAACGAATGCGGAGACGCCGGTGTTCGCCGCGCGCACGACGGCGACGCCGTTCTCGACCGCCCGGAGCGGCACCATCGCGAGGTGCTGCAGTGGTCCCCCCGAGTCGCCGAACCAGGCGTCGTTCGTGATGTTCACCATCAAGTCCGCACCCTCCGCGACGAACCGCCGGAAGAGGTCCGGGAAGATCACCTCGTAGCAGATCACCGCCCCGAATCGCGCCCCGTCCACGGCGAAGATCACGGGCGCCCGTCCGGGGGTGAAGTCCCCGATCTGGGCCGCGATCGCGCCCACAAAAAAGAGCAGCCGCTTCAGGGGCACGTACTCCCCGAACGGCACCAGGTGCATCTTATCATAGCGGCCTTCGACCCCTCGCTCTTTGATGAGAAAGGCGCTGTTGAAGTAGTGCACCACCCGTCCGTCGCGGCGGGCATCGGGCGCGCCGACGAGGAGCGGCACCCGCGTCTCGCCGGCGAGCGACACGAGCGACGCGAGCACGGCCGGCTCGTAGCGGACGTACGCGGGGACCGCCGCCTCGGGCCAGACGACGAGCCGCTGCCCCGCCGCGACCTGGCGCGTGAGGTCGGCATAGATGCGGAGCGTCTCCTCCCGGAAGGTCCGGTCCCACTTGATCGCCTGGTCGATGTTCCCCTGGACGATCGCGATGGGCAGCGCTCCCCCGCCCGGCACGGACGCTGGCTCGCGGCCGACGGCGACGGTGCCACCGATGGCGACGACGGTGACCGCCGCGCTCGCCAGCACGGCGCGGCGGGTCCGCTCGAGGAGGGTCCAGGCGATGGCCGTGTTGACGAGGATCAGCAGGAGCGAGACCCCGTACACTCCCGTCCAGGCCGCGAGCTGGATCAGCTCGAGCCGCCGGTAGGGGATGTAGCCGAGGAGCCCCCAGGGGAATCCCGTCAGCACGTGGGTCCGCGCCAGCTCCGCGCTCACCCAGAGCGGCGGCGCCAGCCACAGGGCCCCGCGTCCGAGCCGCCGCCCGAGCCAGGCGAGGAGCGCCGCCACGGCGCCCCAGTAGAGCGCGAGGTAGCCCGACAGGAGCAGGAGGACCCCCGCGGCCAGGGGGAAGCCGAGCGTCGAGTAGGTCGTCATCGTGTGGGTGAGCCAGCGCAGCAGTGGGACGAAGAACAGGAGCCCGGCCAGCCACGCCTCGGCGAACGCCGACCCGGGTGATCGGGCGGTCGCGGCGAGGCCGAGGACCGGGGCGAGGCTCACCCAGCCGAGGAGGTCCCACCCCGGGCGCGGGTACGCGAGGTGGAGCGCGAACCCCGCGGCGGCGGCGACCAGGAGTCGCGCAGCCGCTCCCGCGCGCCCGGGCGCGGCCCCGCCCACTTCAGCGCCCCGCGAGGAGGCGATCGCCGAGGATGCCGGGGAGGCCGGCCCGATAGATGCGCCGGCGCGCCTCGTGGACGTCGTACGGCGCGCGCCGGATCTCGACCTCGCCCAGCTCGGCGTCCCAGACGGCGTAGACCGCGGTCGGGTCGCCGTCGCGCGGCTGCCCGACGCTCCCGACGTTGACCACGAGGCGCGCGTCGGGAGTGAGGCGCGTGGCACCGACGCCCCGCCGGAACTCGAGCCTCCCGTCCACCCGCAGCGTCCACACCGCCGGCACGTGCGAGTGGCCGACGAAGCAGAGCCGCGTCGCGAAGGCCGGAAAGGCCATGGCGCCGTCGGCCGGCGACATGAGGTAGGGCCAGCCCTCCGGGTCGTGCGGGGAGGCGTGGACGAGCGTCGCCCCCGCCTCCTCGGCGACGACGGGCAGCTTGCCGAGGTACGCGGACTGATCGGCGCGAAGTTGCCCCGCGGTCCACTCCGCCGCGGCGCGCGCGTACGGGTTGAACCACTCGAGGTCCATCAGCCCCGCGGCGGCGCGGTCGTGGTTGCCGGCGACGATCGCGGCGTCCCGGCTGCCGATGATCTCGACCACGCGCCCGGGGTCGGCGCCGTAGCCCACGAGGTCCCCCAGACAGATCAGGCGCCGGACCCCGAGGGCGTCGAGCCCGGCCAGCACCGCGGTGAGCGCGGGCTCGTTCGCGTGGATGTCGGCTAGGACTCCGTAGCGGACGGCAGCAGCTCCCGGCGGACGCGGTCCAGCAGGCCATTGATGAACCGTGTCGATTCCTCGGTCGAGAACTTGCGCGCGATCTCCAGGGCCTCGTTGATCGCGACCTTGTACGGCACCTCGTGGACCCACAGGAGCTCGAAGATGCCGGCGCGGAGGATGTTCCGGTCCACCACCGCCATCCGGTCGAGGTCCCACCGCTCGGCGAAGCGCGTGATCAACTCGTCGATCTTCCCCTGGTTCGCTTTCGTGCCCCGCACGATCGTCTCGGCGAAGCCGCGGACGTCGTCGCCGACCCGCTGCCGCCGCCAGAACTCGTCGGCCGTCGGGCCGGGGTCCTGCTCCTCCCGGACGTCCAGCTCGTAGAGGAGCTGGAGCGCCAGCTCCCGCGCCTTCCGCCGTCTCCCCATCAGCGCCGCCCTCGTCGCGGCGCCCCACGCCGCGCCGGCCGCCCGTCGAGCGCCCGCAGGAGGCCGACCAGCTCGAGCGCCGCCAGGGCGGCCTCCTCTCCCCGGTTCCCCATCCTGCCGCCCGCCCGGTCGAGCGCCTGCGCGCGCGTTTCCGCCGTGATCACCCCGAACGTCGCGGGCACCCCGGTCAGCCGGCCCACGTCGGCGATCCCGCGCGCCGCCTCCCCGGCGACGTACTCGAAATGGGGCGTCTCCCCGCGGATGACGCACCCCAGGCAGACCAGGGCGTCGATACCGCCCCGCCGCGCGAGGGCGAGGGCGACCTGGGGGATCTCGAATGCCCCCGGCACCCACACCACCGCCACGTCGCGGTCGGCCGCCCCGTGGCGCCGCAGGGCGGCGCGCGCCCCCACGACGAGCCGTGCGGTGATCTCCTCGTGGAAGCGCGAGACCACGATCGCGAACCGGCGGCCGCGCGCGGTGAGGTCCCCGCGCACCCCAGGGGCTGTCCCCGCCATCCGCCGTCCTCCCGGCCCCCGGCGCTCAGAGCGGGCGCTGGGAGAAGAGGTGACCCAGCTTGTCCTGCTTGGTCTTCAGGTAGAAGCGGTTCGCCTCCGACGCAGGGATCTCGATCGCGACTCGCTCGACGACCCGCAGGCCGTACCCCTCGAGCCCCACGATCTTCTTCGGGTTGTTCGTCAGGAGGCGCATCGAGCGCACGCCGAGGTCTACCAGGATCTGCGCGCCGATCCCGTAGTCCCGGAGGTCGGCCTTGAAGCCGAGCGCCTCGTTCGCCTCGACGGTGTCCTTCCCCTGGTCCTGCAGCTCGTAGGCGCGCAGCTTGTTCAGGAGCCCGATCCCCCGACCCTCCTGCCGCATGTACACGAGGACACCGCGGCCTTCGGTGGCGATGATCGCCAGCGCCTTCCGGAGCTGCTCGCCGCAGTCGCACCGCTGGGAGTGGAAGACGTCCCCCGTCAGGCACTCGGAGTGGACGCGGACGAGCACCGGGTCGTCCCCGCGGATCTCCCCCATCAGGAGCGCCGGCACCACGCGGTCGTCCACGGTCGTCTCGTAGGCGATGGCGGTGAAGGTCCCGTAGGGGGTGGGAACGTGCGTGGTCGCGGCGCGCCGGACCAGCTTGTCCTTCTGGATCCGGTACTGGATCAGGTCCCTGATCGTGATCATCCGGAGCCCGTGCTGCGAGGCGAGCGCGACGAGCTCGGGAAGCCGCGCCATCCCGCCCCGCTCGTCCATGACCTCGCAGATCACGCCGGCCGGGTAGCAGCCGGCGAGCCGGGCAAGGTCCACGGCGGCCTCCGTGTGGCCGGCCCGGCGGAGCACGCCGCCCGGCATCGAGCGCAGCGGGAAGATGTGACCCGGGCGCGCCAGGTCCTCCGGGCGCGTCGCCGGGTCCACGAGCGCGCGCACCGTGACGGCCCGGTCGTACGCGGAGGTGCCGCTCGTGACGCCGCGCTTGGCGTCCACCGAGTCCGTGAACGCGGTCCCCATGAGGGCCGTGTTCTCGGTGACCATCATCGGAATCCTCAGCTCGTCGAGGCGCTCCCCCGTCATCGGCGCGCAGATCAGCCCGCGGCCGTGCTTCGCCATGAAGTTCACCGCCTCCGGCGTGACGCGGTCGGCGGCCATCACGAGGTCGCCCTCGTTTTCCCGATCCTCGTCGTCGACGACGACGAGGAGGCGCCCCTGGCGGATCTCCTCGATCGCCTCCTCGATCGGCGTGAAGTGCCGCGCCAGCTCGTCCCGCTCCCCGCTCATGAGGTCCCCCCACACCCCCGACCCCTCCCACCCCTCAGGGGGGGAGGGGAGCCGCCCGCCTCCCCGTTACCGTCCCGGGGGCGGGTCGACACCGGGTGTCTCATCTCAGGCCCCTCCGGCCGGCACCGTGAGCCCGTGCCGCGCCAGGAACTCGCGCGCCTCCCCGCCGGCCCCGAGGAGCGCGCGCACGTACTTGCCGATGACGTCCATCTCCAGGTTGACGCGCGCGCCCACCCCGCGCCGGCCGAGCGTCGTCTCGGCCAGGGTGTGCGGGATCAGGGCGACGTCGAACGTCGCCTCGCCGAGCCCCGCCACCGTCAGGCTCACCCCGTCCACCGCGACAGAGCCCTTGGGGATCAAGAGCGGCCGGAGCGCCGGCGGCACGGCGATCGTGATCCGGCGGCCGGCCCCCTCGGGCTCGGTGGCGGTCACCTCCCCGACGCCGTCCACGTGCCCGAGGACCAGGTGCCCGCCGAGCCGCCCCCCGAGACGAAGCGGCCGCTCGAGGTTCACCGGGTCGCCGGGGACGAGCTCCCCCAGCGTGGTGACCCTCAAGGTTTCCTCCGCCAGGTCGAACGCGACACCCGCACTCCCCGTCTGGACGGCGGTCAGGCAGACGCCGTTGACCGCGACGCTCTCGCCCCGCCCCATGTCCGCGCCCCACCCAGGCGGCGGGCGGAGCCAGAGTTGCCGGCCCGACGCCTGGCGGCGCTCGAGGCGCTCCACACAACCCAGGCCCTCCACGATTCCCGTGAACATCAGCGGGCGACGTCCGCCTCGATGAGGAGATCTTCGCCGACCTGGCGGTAGGTTAGATCGGTCAGACTCAGGGCTTCCTTGAGGGCCCGCCCCGGCCCGCCGAGGGGACCGGGGGCCGTCCGGCCTCCGAGCAGCTTGGGCGCCAGGAAGAACGCGATCCGATCCACCAGCCCCGCGTCCAGGAGGGCCGCCCCCAGCTCGGCGCCACCCTCGGCGAGCACGGAGACGACGTCCATCGCGGCGAGCGCCAGAAGGAGCGCCCGGAGGTCCACACGCCCCTCCCCGTTCGCCGGCAGCTCCAGGACACGGGCGCCCCGCGTCCGGAGCGTCGCCAGACGTTCGACCGGGGCCGGGGCGACGCAGGCGAGGATCGCCTGCCCGGGATCCGCGGCCGTCAGGACGCGGGCGTGAGGCGGCGTCCGCAGGCCGCTGTCCGCCACGACGCGCCAGGGCTGCTTGGGCGGCGCCGCCGGCAGCCGCACCGTCAACTCCGGATCATCGCGCAGGACCGTCCCCACCCCGACCAGCACCGCGTCGGCGACGAACCGCATCCGGTGGGCCTCCTGGCGCGCGGTCTCACCGGTGATCCACCGCGACGTCCCGTCGGCCGCCGCGATCTTCCCGTCGGCCGTCATCGCCGACTTCAGCGTGACGTGCGGGCGTCCCGTGGACATCCGGGTGAAGAACGCGCGATTCAGGCCGCGCGCCTCCGCGTCGAGCACGCCGAGGCCCACCTCGAGGCCCGCCGCCCGCAGTCGCTCGAGCCCGCGCCCGTCCACCACCGGGTTCGGATCGCGGCAGGCGACCACCACCCGCGCCACCCCCGCCGCGACGAGGGCGTCGGCGCACGGCGGCGTCCGCCCGTGGTGGACGCACGGCTCGAGCGTGACGTAGCACGTCGCGCCCCGGGCACGTTCCCCCGCCGCGGCGAGGGCCGCCGCCTCCGCGTGCGGCCCGCCCGCCCGCATGTGCCCACCCTCGCCGACGATCGCGCCGCCGCGGACCAGGACGGCGCCGACCGCGGGGTTGGGGGAGGTGAGCCCGAGGCCCTGCGCCGCCAGCGTGAGCGCCCGGTTCATCCAGAAGGCGTCGTCCACGTCATCCTCGGAGGGGGGCTTCGCCCCCCTTTATTTCGGGGGGCCGAACCTCCCCCCCGGATCGATTGCGCGGGCCGGGGACCCACCCCGCAGGGGTGGGAACGCGCTCGAAGCGCTTCGTTCCGCCCCCTCCGACGGTCTCACCCTGACCAGTGTCGTCTCGCACCGTCAGGCTCCCGTGAGCGCCGCGACGAAGGCATCGGGGTCGAAGGCCGCGAGGTCGTCGGGCCGCTCCCCAGTCGCGACGAGCTTGATCGGCAGCGCGAGCTCCCGCCAGATGCGCACGACGACGCCGCCCTTGGCGGTGCCGTCGAGCTTCGTCAGGACGAGCCCGGAAAGCGCGAGCCCCTCGTGGAAGAGGCGGGCCTGACTGATCCCGTTCTGGCCGGTCGTCGCGTCGAGGACGAGGAGCGTCTCGTGCGGCGCCCCGGGAAGCTGCCGCGCGATGACCCGCTTGACCTTCGCCAGCTCGGCCATCAGGTTCGTCTTGGTCTGGAGCCGCCCCGCCGTGTCGACGATCAGGACGTCCGCCCGCCGGGCCTGGGCGGCGCGCACCGCATCGAACGCCACGGCGGACGGGTCGGCCCCGGGCCCCTGCTTGACGACGGGAGCGCCGACCCGCTCCCCCCAGCGTTCGAGCTGCTCGATCGCGGCGGCCCGGAAGGTGTCCGCCGCCGCGAGGACGACCTCGCGACCCGCCTGGCGGAGCCGCCAGGCGAGCTTCCCGCAGGTCGTGGTCTTCCCCGAGCCGTTGACGCCCAGGACGAGCAGGACCGCGGGCCGCGCCTCCAGCGCGAGCGGCGCCGCGGCGCCGGCCAGGGCCCCGCGCAGATGGCCCGCGAGGGCGCCGCGGACGTCACCGTCCGTGAGCCGGCCGCTCCGCGCCTGGTCGCGCACGACCTCGAGGAACGTCTCGGTCGTGGCCACGCCGAGGTCCGCCTGGAGCAGCAGCTCCTCCAGCTCCTCGAGCGCGCCCGGCGCGAGCTCCTGCCCTTTGAGGAGCCGGTCGAAGCCCTCGCGGAAGGCTTCCCGGGTCTTCTGGAGACCGTCGCGCAACCGCTCGGTCAGAGAGGCGAAAAGCGCCACGGGCGTAGTCTAGCACACGCCGTCGCGAACAGGCGGCGCAGCGGGCCCCGGAGGGGCCGGGTACTGGCCCGGCCTACGCGCGTCTCGGACTAACCGGGCGCAAAGCGACGCTCGTTCAACGCGCCGATGGTGGTCCGCTCCGAGCGGCGGCTTCGCCGCCGCAACGTGTCCTGGGGGAGGGTTCGGAGGGGGCCGTCGAGGCCCCCTCCGATCAGCTACGTGAGGTTGACTGAAACGATGCGCGAAAGCCCGGGTTCCTCCATCGTGACCCCGTACAGCACGTCCGCCGCCTCCATCGTCTTGCGGTTGTGCGTGATCACGATGAACTGGGTCTGGGCGGCCAGCTCGCGGAGAACCCGCGTGAAGCGGTGAATGTTGGCGTCGTCGAGGGGGGCGTCCACCTCGTCCAGGAGGCAGAACGGGCTCGGGCGGTAGTAGAAGATCGCGAAGAGCAGGGCGAGCCCCGTCAACGCCTTTTCTCCCCCGGACAGGAGCGAGATGGCCTGCAGGCGCTTGCCGCGCGGCTGCGCCACCATCTCGATCCCGGTATCGAGGGGATCCCCGTCCGGCGGCGCCTCGGTGAGTCTGAGCTCCGCCCGGCCGCCCTCGAAGAGCCGCGTGAACAGCTCCTGGAAGTTCCGGTTGATCGCCTCGAACGCCTGGGCGAACCGTTCCTGTGCGGTCCGCGTCATCCCGCGCAGCGCGCGCTCGAGGTCCTTCACCGACCCCAGGAGGTCGTCGTGCTGGGCCCGGAGGAAGCCGAGCCGGTCGCCGAGCTCGCGGTACTCCTCGTCCGCGATCAGGTTGACCGGCTCGAGGGCCGCGATCCTGGCGCCGAGCTCGGCGAGGCGCGCCCGTGCCGCTGCCAGGTCCAGGGCCGGGTCGTGGACGGCGCGGAGGCCTTCCGGGGTCACCTCGAACTGGCGACGCGCTTCCACCTCGAGATCCTGGCGGCGGACCCGCGCCTCGGCCGCCCGCACCGTCAGCTCGTGGAGGGCGTGCGTCGCCCGGGCCAGCTCGCCCTCGGCGTCGCGCAGCCCTTCGCCGAGCGCGCGGAGCCGCTCGGCGAGCTCCTGCACCCGGTCAGCCGCCGCCTGGGCCGCGGCCCCCGCCTCGTCCCGCTCGCGCTGGAGGGCCCCCGCCCGCGCCTCGAGTCGCCCCCGCTCCTCCGCGCTCTCCGTGGCGCGTCCCCGCAGCGCGCGCAGCCGCTCCGCCCCCGCGTCCCGCCGCGTCCGCGCCTCGGCCTCTTCTGCCTCGAGCCGCGCGGCGTCCCCCTCCGTCGTGTCGGCCCGCCCGGCCAGCGCCGCCAGCTCCACCTGGGCGTCCAGGAACGCCTGGGCGCGGGCGCTCTCCGCGGTCGCGTCGGCCTCGATGGCCCCGAGGAGCCGCCCGACCTCGGCCTCCGCCCGCGCGGCGGCCGACTCCACCTGGGCGAGCTCGCCCCGGCGCTCGCGAGCCTGGGCGCTCACGGCCTCCGTCTCGACGGCCAGCGCCCCGGTCTCGCGGGCGAGCGCTTCCGCGAAGAGCCCGGTGCGCGCCAGCTCCTCCCGGAGTCGCTCGAGGTCCTTCGCCGCTCCGAGCCGCGCCGCCTCCGCCGCCTCCCGCTCCGCCCCCGCGTCCCGCTCCCGCGCCCCCAGCGTCGCGAGCTCGGCCTCGGCACCCTGGGCGCGGAGCAGCGCCGCCGCGACCCGCCGCTCGTCGTCGCCGACCGTCGCCCGCAGGTGTCGGACCACCCGCTTGCGCGCCAGGAGCGAGGCGTCCTGCCCCCCGCCGGCGCGCCCGCCCCCGAGGGCCCCCGGCGGGGTCAGCACCTCTCCCGTCATCGTGACGAAGCTCGCGCCCGAGGCGCCGTTCCCGTTGTGGCTCCACAGCCGCTCGGCCGCGCCGAGGTCTCGGACGACGACAACCGCGCCGAGGAGGTTCTCGACGAGGGCGGGGTACCGCGAGGCCACCAGCCCTCCGGCCACGCCCACGACGCCCTCGTCCTCCGCGACCCGCACCTTCCCGCCGCCGTTCAGCCAGTCGAGCGGCAGGAACGTCGCCTGCCCGCCGCCGTTCGCGCCGAGATACGCGAGCGCGCGCTTGGCGGCGACGAACGTCTCGACCACGACCCACTGGAGCCGCTCCCCGAGCGCGGCCTCCACCGCTCGCTCGAGGTCCGGCGGCACCTCGAGGAAGTCGGCGACGGTGCCGACCACGCCGCCGAGCTCCGCCGTCCGCGCCGCGGCGAACACCGCCTGCACGCCGTGGGCATAGCCCGCGCGCTGCGCTTCCAGCTCCTCCAGCGCCGCGAGGCTCGATCGGTGCGTCGCGAGGTCGAGCCGGCACGCCTCCGCCTCCCCCGCGGCCGCCGCCCGCACCCCGGCCGCGGTCTGGGTCGCCTCGCCGAGCCGGCTCAGGGCGGTCTGCGCCGCCGCGACCCGCTCCGCCGCCTCGCCGAGGCGCGCCTCGCCAGCGCGGCAGGCCTCCTCGAACCGGGCGCGCTCGGCCTCCGCCTGCCGTCGCTCCCCTTCCAGCCGCTCGAGCCGCCGCGCGAGCTGCTCCGCCCGCTCCTCCAGCCCCCCCAGCGCCTGGCCGAGCTCCGTCCGCCGCCCGGCGAGGGCGACCTGCTCGCGCCGCAGCCGCTCCGCCTCCTCCCGCGCCGTGCGGAGCCGCTCGCGCAGCGTCTGGAGGGCCCGCTCGTCCTCGCCCGCCCGCGCGTGGAGTCGGGCGAACTCCGCGCGTAGGTCGGCGAGCAGCTCTCGCTTCGCCGCGCGCTCCGCGGCGAGGGCCTCGATCCGACGTCCGAGCGCGGCCCCTTCCTCGCCGAGCTGCCCGATCTCCCCGGCGAGGTCGCGCTCGATCTGGCGGAGCTGCTCCGCCCGCGTGAGGCATCCCTCGAGCTCGATCGCCGCCCGGTCGCGGCCGAGGCGCAGCTCCGCCGCGTGGTGCTCGGCAGCCAGGTGGTCGGCTCGGCGCAGCTCCTGCTCGGCGCCGAGGGCGGCCACGCGGGTCCGGAGCGCCTCGGCGCGCGCCCGCGTCGCCGTGTCGTCCACGGCGAGGCGCGCTTCCTCGGCAAGGAGCGCCGCGTGGTCGACCGCGAGGAGGGCGAGCTCCAGGTTCCGTCGCTCCGCCTGGAGCGTCTTGTACTGCTGGGCCCTCTTTGCCTGGCGCTCGAGCGCCGCGAGCTGACGCCGCACCTCGTCCATCACGTCGCGGACGCGCAGGAGGTTCTGGCGGGTCGCCTCGAGCTTCCCGAGGGTCTCGGCGCGCTGCTGCTTGTAGCGCGTGATCCCGGCCGCCTCCTCGATGAGCACGCGCCGGTCCAGCGGGCGCCCCGTGAGGATGGCGGCGAGGCGCTCCTGCTCCATGAGCGCGTACGCCTTCGGGTTGACCCCGGTGCCCAGGAAGAGGTCGTGGACGTCCTTGAGGCGGCACGCCGCCTTGTTCAGGAGATACTCCGAATCCGCGTCCCGGTAGAGGCGGCGGCCCACGGAGACCTCGCTCCAGGGAACCGCGAGGTCACCGTCGTTGGAGAACGTGAGGAGGACCTCGGCGTACCCGAGCGGCCGCCGCGAGACGCTCCCGTGGAAGATCACGTCGTCCATCCGGTGGCCGCGCAGGGCCTTCGGGCTCTGCTCGCCGAGGGCCCAGCGGAGGGCATCGGCGATGTTGGTCTTGCCGCAGCCGTTCGGGCCGACGATCGCGGTGATCCCGGGGAAGACCTTGACCTCGGTCCGGTCAACGAAGGACTTGAAGCCGAAGAGCGACACGGCCTGGAGGTGCATGACCACCGAGTATTTCTAGCACGCGCGAGGGGGGCTCACCAAGAAAAAAATACAAGGGGTGGCCCCCGGAGGGGTCAGCGGGCCCTAGATGTAGGACCTCCCGGTGAGCCTCCCAAACGCCGGCTCCCCCCTCGTGGCCGGAAAAGCGAAAGAGCGCGTTGGACCGTTCGCGCGCCCCTGAACGAAGCGCTCCGAGCGCGGGCTTTGCCCGCGCAATCGAACGGGGGAGGTTCGGAATGGGGGCGAAGCCCCCCTCCGAGAATCTAGCCCGCCTTGGCGAGGCAGCACTTCTTGTACTTCTTCCCCGACCCGCACGGGCACGGGTCGTTCCGGCCGACCTTCTGCCCGCTCCGCGGCCGCTCCGCCGGGCGCTCGGCCGGGCCGCGCGAGAGGACGACCTCCCGCGCCGGGGCCGGCTGGCGCGGCGCCGGGCGCGGCGCCTCGGCCGGCTCGCGGCTCACCTGGATCTTGAACAGCCACTCGACGACCGTGCCCCGGACCCGCTCCACCATCGCCTGGAAGAGGTCGAAGGCCTCGCGCTTGTACTCGGTCAGCGGGTCCCGCTGCCCGTAGCCGCGGAGCCCGATCCCCTCCTTCAGGTGGTCCATCGAGAGGAGGTGGTCCTTCCACTGGGCGTCGATGACCTGGAGCATCACCCAGCGCTCGAGATGCCGCAGCACCTCGCTCCCGATCTCCTGCTCGCGCGCCGCGTAGCGCCTCTCGACGGCCTCCCAGAGCACCCCGCGGACGGCGTCCCGGGATCCGACCTCCCGCGCCTGGATCACCGCCGGGAGCTTGACGTCGACCTGGCGGTGCACGGCTTCCGCGAGCCCCGCCACGTCCCAGTCCTCCGGGTGCGTCTCCGCGCCCGCGTACATGTCCACGGCAGCGTCGACCAGGTCCTCCAGCCACTCGCGGATGGTCTCCTCCTGGCTCTGCCCCTCCAGGATCTCGCGGCGCATCCCGTAGATGACCTCGCGCTGCTTGTTCATCACGTCGTCGTACTCGAGCAGGTGCTTGCGGATCTCGAAGTGGTGGGTCTCGACGCGCTTCTGCGCGAAGGCGATCGAGCGGGTCACCCACTTGTGCTCGATCGCCTCGCCCTCCTCCATCTTGAGCCGCTCCATGAGCTTCTGGATCCGCTCCGCGGCGAAGATCCGGAGCAGGTCGTCCTCGAGGGAGAGGTAGAAGCGCGAGGAGCCGGGATCCCCCTGCCGCCCGGCGCGACCCCGGAGCTGGTTGTCGATCCGGCGCGCCTCGTGGCGCTCGGTCCCGAGGATGTGGAGCCCGCCCCGCTCGACCACGTGCCGGTGCTCCTCCTCCGTGGTGTGCCGGGCCTCTTCCTGCGCCCGCGCCCGCTCCTTCTCCGGCGCCGTCAGCGGATCCAGCCCGCGCTTCCGGACGATCTCCCGCGCCAGGAAGTCGGGGTTCCCCCCGAGGAGGATGTCCGTCCCGCGGCCGGCCATGTTGGTCGCGATCGTCACCGCGCCCACCCGGCCCGCCTGCGCGATGATCTCCGCCTCCTTCTCGTGGTACTTCGCGTTCAGGACCTGGTGCGGGACTCCGTGCTTCTTCAGGAGCTTCGACAGCCGCTCCGACTTCTCGATGGAGACCGTGCCGATCAGGACCGGGCGCCCCGCCGCGTGCAGCTCCTTGATCTCCGCCACCGCCGCGTCGAACTTCTCCCGCTCGGTCTTGTAGACCACGTCCGGGTGGTTCGTCCGGATGAGGGTCCGGTTCGGCGGAACCACGACGACGTCGAGCTCGTAGATCTTCGCGAACTCCGCCGCCTCCGTGTCCGCGGTGCCCGTCATCCCGGCGAGCTTGTCGTACATCCGGAAGTAGTTCTGGAACGTGATCGTCGCCAGCGTCTGGTTCTCGCGCTCGATCCGGACGCCCTCCCTGGCCTCCACCGCCTGGTGCAGGCCGTCCGACCACCGCCGCCCGGGCATGAGGCGCCCGGTGAACTCGTCCACGATGATCACCTGGCCGTCCTTGACGACGTAGTCCACGTCCCGCTCGAAGAGCGTGTGCGCGCGCAGCCCCTGGTTGATGTGGTGGAGCGTATCGATGTGGATCGGGTCGTAGAGATTCTGGATCCCGAGGAGCTGCTCGCACGTGGCGATGCCGCTCTCCGTGAGCGTCACGGTCTTGGCCTTCTCGTCGACGATGTAGTCGCCGGCGCGGACCTCCTCGATCTCGTGGAGCTTCCCCTCCGTGATCGTGGCCGCCCGCGCGAGCCGCGGGATGATCCGGTCGATCCGGTAGTACTGGTCCGTGGACTCCTCGGCCGGGCCCGAGATGATGAGCGGCGTCCGCGCCTCGTCGATCAGGATCGAGTCGACCTCGTCGACGATCGCGTAGTGGAGCTCCCGCTGGACGAGCTCGTCGAGCGAGAACCGCATGTTGTCCCGCAGGTAGTCGAAGCCGAACTCGTTGTTGGTGCCGCAGGTGATGTCCGCCTGGTACGCCTCCGGGCGCGAGCAGGGCCGGAGCCTGGCGAGCCGGGCGTCCGCCGAGACGTAGGCGGGATCGTAGAGGAACGAGGCCTCGTGCTGGATCACCCCGACCGACAGCCCGAGGAGGTGATAGATCGGGCCCATCCACTGCGTGTCGCGCTTGGCCAGGTAGTCGTTGACCGTCACGATGTGGACACCGCGCCCGGTCAGGCCGTTGAGCACGGCGGGGAGCGTCGCGACGAGGGTCTTGCCCTCGCCCGTGGCCATCTCGGCGATCTTCCCCTGGTGGAGGACGACGCCGCCCATGAGCTGGACGTCGAAGTGGCGCATCCCGAGCGTCCGCCGCCCCGCCTCGCGGACCAGGGCGAACACCTCGGCGAGGATCTCATCCAGCTCGGTCCCGTCCTGGATCCGCTTGCGCAGCTCGTCCGCCCGCCCGCGCAGCTCGGCGTCCGTCAACCGGCTGACGTCCGGCTCCAGGGCGCCGATCGCGGCGACCAGGGGGCGGAGGCGCTTGATGTCCCGCTCGTGCTTCGAGCCGAAGATCTGGCGCAGGAGCGAGTCGAGCATCGCGCCCCATTCTACACCCGTGGGCCGTGCCGCCGGGCGGCCCGGGAAAAAAACGATGCCCCCGACCAGGGTTTACCCGAATCGGGGGCGCCGGGATCGCTCCCGGAAGAAGGAAGGAGGGCGGTTAGAGCTTCATGACCCGCGTGGCCTGGAGGCCCTTCGGCCCCTGGGTGACCTCGAACTCGACCTTCTGCCCTTCCGACAGGGTCTTGAAGCCCTCGCCCTGGATGGCGGAGTAATGGACAAAGACGTCCTCGCCGTCCTCCTGCTCGATGAAGCCGTAGCCCTTCGCGTCGCTAAACCACTTCACCCGACCGGTCTTCGCCATCGTCTCCCTTCCTCCTTCTGCGACTGGGTGAACACGAAAAGCCCCGAAAGCCGGCGCGATTATACGGGCGCGTTTCGGAGAGTGTCAAGAAAATATCGTGCGGGATCGGTGGTAAGACGCCTGTAGATTCGAGGACTTGGGGCTCTTCACCCTCGCCGCTCGGCCCCGCCGGCCTCACCTTCCCTGCCCCGGCCGGCCCCCGCCGCGGCGCGGCGGGCCGCCCCGCGCCCCGGGGCCCCGCCTGCCTGATCGAGCAGTTCCCGGGCGTGCCTGAGGCTGGTTTCGGTGACCGACTCCCCTCCCAGCATCCGGGCGACCTCGCGGGCCCGATCCTCCCTTCCGAGGACCGCCACGGCGGTGACCGTCCGGCCCTCCTCGACGCGCTTGTCCGCCCGGAGGTGGTGGTCCGCGTAACAGGCGATCTGGGGGAGGTGGGTGATGCACAGCACCTGGCGGCTCCGGGCGACCTGCCGGAGCTTCTTGCCCACGGTGTCCGCCGTCTTCCCCCCGATCCCGACGTCCACCTCGTCGAAAATCAGGACCGGCACCGCGTCCGAGGCAGCCAGGATCACCTTCAGGGCCAGCATGGTCCGGCTCAGCTCGCCGCCCGACGCGATGCGCGCCAGGGGCCTGGGCTCCTCCCCGGGGTTCGGCGAGAAGAGGAACTCGACCTGGTCCACCCCTCGGGGGCCGAGCCGCCACCCCTCGGATCCGACGGCGAGGTCTCCCGGACCGGCGCGCTCGCGGACGAACCGCGCCTGGAAGACCGGCTTGTCGAGGCCCAGCTCGGCGAGCTCCGCGACCACGAGGCCCTCCAGCCGGGCGGCCGCCTGCTCCCGCCGCGTGGCGAGGTCCAGGGCGCGGGTCGCGAGCTCCCCGCGGATCCGGTCGAGCCGCTCCCGGAGCTCGCGCGCCCCGGCCTCGCTCTGGGCGAGCCGCTCCATCTCCGCCGCCATCCGCTCCCGCGCCGCCAGGACCGCGTGCACCGTCTCCCCGTGCTTCCGCCTGAGCCGACCGATCGCGTCCAGGCGCCGCTCGATCTCGTCCAGCCGTGGCGGGTCGAACACGACCCCGTCCCGGTACGCCCGCAGCGCCCGAACGCCCTCGTCGAGCTGGACCGCGGCGGTGTCGAGGCTCTGGACAATCGGCTCCAGGGCCGTGTCGATCCTGGCCAGGTCCCGGAGGGCCGCGATCGCCTGGCCCAGGCGTGCGGCCGCCGCTGCGGGATCCTCGTAGAGGTGGCGGTACGCCGCCGCCGCCCCCTCGGCCAGCCGCTCGGCGTGCTGGAGGCGCTTCCGCTCGTCCCGCAGCTCCTCTTCCTCCCCGGGGCGCAGCCGCGCCGCGTCGATTTCGGTGATGGCCGCCTGGTACAGCTCGAGCCGCGCCGCCCTGTCGTGCGCGGCGGCTTCGAGCTCCGCGAGCTCCCGCCCCAGCCCCTGCCACTCCTCGAACCGCCGGTGGAGCTTGTCGCGGAGGATCCCGAGGCCCCCGAACCCATCGAGGAGGTCGAGGTGGCGGCCGGGTCTCAGCAGCGCCTGGTGCTCGTGCTGCCCGTGGATCTCGACGAGCGCCTCACCGAGCTTCTCGAGCAGGGTCAGCGTGGCGTTGGCGTCGTTGAGGAACACGCGCCCGCGCCCGCCGCGCACGAGCTCTCGGCGGACGATGAGCTGGCCGTCCTCCGGCGCGACCCCGTGCTCTCGGAGCAGGGCGGGGATCGGGCCTGTCGCCGAAAGCGCGAACACCCCCTCGATCGTCGCGCTCTCGGCACCCGTCCGGATCGTCTCCGCGGGCTGCGCCCGCTCCCCGAGGAGGAGCGTGAGGGCGTCCACCATGATCGACTTCCCGGCGCCCGTCTCGCCCGTGAGGATGTTCAGGCCCGGGCCGAAGGGCACCGCGAGAGACTCGATCACGGCGAGGTTCCGGATCCGCAGCTCCCTCAGCACGGCGTCACGCGCCGCCTTACCGGCGTGCGGGGCCGAGTAACGAGCATAGCGAGGGACGCAGGGAGGAAGCGCCCCGAGGCGTACGACCCGGCCGGCCTTCGGCCGGACCGGGTACCCCGCAAAGGTACGGGGCGCTGACGACCCCATCGGAGGGGCGGGACGCCCGCGAGGCCGCAGGCCGAGCGCGGCCCGGCGAGCTGGAGGACGACGCTAGGCGAAGTTAATCGGGCCCGCACTAGCGCTCGCCCCATTTCAGCTTCGCCCGCAGGACCTGGAAGTAGGACCGGTTCGGGTCGCGGATCAGCCGGATCCGGCTGGGCGCCCGGCGGACGCGCACCCGATCCTTCGCCGTGACCGGGAGCCCCGGCTGGCCGTCGAGCGAGAGGCCGACGTCCCGGCTGTCCGTGATGAGGCCCACTTCCAGCGTCGCGGTCGCGGGCAAGACGATCGGCCGGTCCGTCAGCGCGTGGCTGCAGATCGGCGTCAGCACGATCGCGTCCATCGTCGCGAAGAGGATCGGCCCCGCCGCCGAGAGGTTGTACGCGGTCGAGCCCGTCGGGGTCGCGATGATCACCCCGTCGGCCCGATAGGCCGTCACGATCTGCCCGTCCACGGAGACTTCGAGGTCGATCGGGCGGCCGAGCGCGCCCTTCGCGACGACCACGTCGTTCAGGGCGAGGTAGTCCGCCATGGCCGTCCCGGACCGGCTGAGCGTCGCTGCCAGGACCATCCGCTCCTCGGCCGTGTACTCGCCCCGGAGCACCGCGTCGAGCGTCGGGTACAGCGCTTCGAGCGTCGTCGCCGTCAGGAACCCCAGCGCCCCCAGGTTGACGCCGAGGATCGGCACGTCCCGCTCGCCGACGTGCCGCACCACGGAGAGCAGCGTCCCGTCCCCGCCAAGCACGACGATCAGATCCACCAGGCCGGGGAGCGCGGCCCGCTCCACGACCTCGGCGCCACCGCCGAGGAGCCCCCCGGTCTCGCGGTCCACGACCACGCGCCGGTCGCGGGCCCCGAGCCACCGCGCGAGCTCCTGCACCACCGCGGATGCATCCGGCCGGTCGACGCGCGCGACGACCCCGACGCGCTTCACCGGGCGGCCCCCCCGCCGACCGCCGCCTCCACCGCCGCCTCGAACCCCTCCGCCCCGAGCGCCGCCGCGCCCGGGATCAGGTGGAGGAAGAACTCGCGGTTCCCCTTGGGCCCGGTGAGCGGCGACGCCACGACGCCGCGCGCCGTCCAGCTCCGGGCCCGGGCGAAGCGTCCGAGCCGGAGCAGCACCTCCCGGTGGCGCCGGGCGTCGCGGACGACCCCGCCCTTCCCCACCTGACCCCGGCCGACCTCGAACTGAGGCTTCACCAGGGCCACGATCTCCGCCGGCCCGTCCGGCGGCGCGGCCAGGCACGCCGCGACGGCCGGGAGCACCTTCTCGAGCGAGATGAAGGAGACGTCCACGGTGGCCAGGCTCGGCGGCTCCTCGAACCCGGCGGGGTCCAGGTGCCGGGCGTTCACGCGCTCCATCGCCGTGACCCGTGGGTCCTCGCGGAGCCGCGGGTGGAGCTGGCCCCGGCCGACATCCACCGCGTAGACGCGCCGCGCCCCGCGCTGGAGCAGGCAGTCCGTGAAGCCGCCGGTCGAAGCGCCGACGTCGAGGCAGACCCGCCCGCCCACGCCGACGCCGAACGCCTCGAGCGCGGCGGCGAGCTTCTCCCCCCCGCGGCCGACATACGGCGGGGCGGCGACCAGGTCCACCCGGACGTCCGCCGGCAGGAGCCGCCCGGCCTTGGGCGCCGGCTCCCCGCCCACGCGGACCCTGCCGGCCAGGATGAGCCGCGTCGCTTCGGCGCGAGTCGCCGCGAGACCCCGCTCAACGAGCAGCATGTCCACCCGCACGCGGCCCGCCCTAGGCAAAGAAGTGCGCGAGCGCGGCGTCCCGGAGCCGCCCCAGCGCCATCTGGTCCGGGGCCTCGACGTACAGCCGCGCCACCGGCTCCGTTCCCGAGGGCCGGACGAGCACCCACGCGCCCCCCGTCAAGTGGAGCTTCAGGCCGTCCGTCGTCTGCACACGCTCGACCCTCAGCCCGCCGAGCGCGCCCGGCGGCGCCGCGATCCGACCGGGGAGCGACGCGCGGACCGCCTCGGACAGGGGGACGTTCACCCGGAGGGACAGGCGCCGTCCCACCTCGCCGTAGAGGCGCTCGAGGAGCGCCCCGAGCGAGACGCCTTCCACGGCCGCGACCTCGGCGACCAGGAGATCCGCGAGGATCCCGTCCTTCTCCGGCGGGTGGTCCCGGAGGCTCATCCCGCCCGACTCCTCGCCCCCGAACATCGCCGCGCCCCGGGTGATCAGGTCGCCCAGGTACTTGAACCCGACCGGCGTCTCGAGGAGCTCGCAGCCGTGGGAGTTCGCCAGCGCGTCGAGCAGGTGGGTCGTCGCGACGCTCCGGGCCACCCCGCCCCGCCAGCCCCGGTGGCGCAGGAGATGGCGGAGCACCAGGGCGAGGGTCGGGTTCGGCGCGATCACGGTGCCGTCCCGATCCACGATCCCGAACCGGTCGGCGTCGCAGTCCGTCGCGAGGCCGAGGTGCGCGCCGCGGTCGCGCACGGCGCCGATGAGCGCGCCCAGGTGCTCCTGCACGGGCTCGGGCGGGTGTCCCCCGAACGTCACGTCCCGCTCGCCGTGGAGCAGCGTGACCTCGGCCCCCGCCTCCTCGAGCAGGCGGTCGAGGTACCCGCGCGCCGGGCCGTGCATGACGTCCACGACCACGCGGAGGCGGCCGCGCCCGATGGTGGCCAGGTCCACCATCTTCCGGCAGTGCCCGAGGTACGCCTCGCCGAACTCCGCGTCGACCACCAGCCCCCGCCGCCGGGCCTCGGCCAGCGGGAGCGCTTTCCCCTCGGCGATCGTGGCGACGCGCGCCTCGACCGCCCGGGTGACCTCGGGGAGGGCGGGGCCGCCGCTGGGCCCCGTGAGCTTGAGCCCGTTGTCCTCGCCCCGGTTGTGGCTCGCGGTGATGGTGATCCCGGCCGCCGCGCCCCGGTGCGTCACGGCATGGGCGACGACGGGCGTGGGGACGTCCCGCACCGACAGGAGGCTCCGGATGCCGTGCGCCGCGAGGGTCTCGGCGACGGCCGCGGCGAACTCCTCGGAGAGAAAGCGCGTGTCGTAGCCGATCACGACCTCCCGCCCCGCCTCCCCCGACTCTCCCAGGTGCTCGGCGATCGCGGCGGTGAGGCGCCGGACGTTGGCGAAGGTGAATTCGTCGGCGATCCGCGCGCGCCAGCCGGAGGTGCCGAACTTGATGGGGTCCATCGGTCGGCGGTGGGACCCGCGCGGGCTACGTGGAGCCTTTGCCAGAGGTGCGGGGCCAAGTGACGAGCATGGCTAGGACGCAGGGAGGAGGGGGGCCGAGGCGTATGCCGCATACGTTGAGGTCCCCCGACGACCCCACCGGAGGGACGGGACGCCCGCGAGGCCGCAGGCCGAGCGCGTCCCGGCGAGATGGAGGACGACGCCAGGCGAAGTCAATCGGCCCCGCACTACGTGCGCTCGCTCCGCCAGCGCGTGATGAGCTCCTTGTACCGCTCGACCAGTTCCTGCGCGCGCCCGCGCGTGGCCGCCTCCCCCACGACGTGGAAGAGGGCACGGTCGGGGTCCGGGATCGCCGCCACCCAGTCCTCGCCGATCCGGATCCGGACCCCCTCGACCAGGTCCACGACCTCGTCACGGGTCACATCGAGCAGCCGCCGCATGATGCTGCCTTTGCGCTCGTGGGGGCACGGCACGTGGTCCCGGATGAGGTGGCTCGTGGGGAGCGCCCGCGCGAGCCCGTGGAGCCGCACCTCCAGGCGCGCCATCATCTCCAGGAGCTTCGCGGTCGCCAGCATCGCGTCGAACGCCGGCTGGAAGCCGGGGAAGATGAACCCACCGCGCTCTTCGCCGACGAACACCATCCCGGGCCGGGCGGCCTGCTCCATGAGCGCCCGCGGGCTCGCCCGCGTCCGGAGCAGCGTGAACCCGCGCTCCGCGGTGAGTTGCTCCAGCACGCGGGAGGCCGTCACGGGCACGGCGATCGTGCCCCGGTCGTGGGTCTGCATGGCGAGGAGCGCCACCAGGGCGAGGGCCGTGTCGCCCGACACTGCCTCCCCCTTGTCGTCCACGAGGAAGACCTTCTCACCGCCCGTGTCGAGCAGGATCCCGAGGTCGGCCCCGAGCGTCCGGACGATGTTCGAGAGCTGCTCGAGGGAGCGCGCGAACTCCTCCGCGGTCTTCGAGATGCGCGTCTCGTCCAGGTACGCGTTGAGCGAGATGACCTCGACCCCCAGCTCGCCCAGCACCACGGGGAAGATCGCCGACGCAGCGCCGAACGCGTAGTCGAGCACCACGCGGAACCGCCCCTGCCGGATCGCGTCCCGGCTCACGAAGCGGAGCAGGCCGTCCCGGTAGCGCTCCGTCCCCTGGTGCGGGAAGGAGAGCGCGCCCGTCTCCGCCATCACCGCCCGGTGGAAGTCCTCCCGGAAGAACAGCCGCTCCACCGACTTCTCCCGGTCCGGTCCGAGGTCCATGCCCCGGTGGTCGAAGACCTTGATGTCCATGAGCTCCGGATCGTAGGGGGACTTCCGGACGTACATCCCCCCCGCGAGCCCGAGGGCGGGGATCTGGTAGCGCACGACGGGGATCGGCGCCACTCCCAGGTCCTCCACGTCCACGCCGACCGACATGAGCCCCGCCATCAGCGCCCGGTTGATCATCCGCGAGGTCCGGTGGTGGTCCCGGCTCGTCATGACCGCGCGGCGGCGGCCCAGGGCCGCGCCGAGCGCCGCCCCCACCTTCGAGGCGAACTCGGGGGAGATCTCGACGTTGGCGAGACCGGTGATCCCGTACCGCCCGAAGAGGACCCGCGTCCAGCGCTCCCCCCAGACGAGGCTCACCGCGAGCGTCGCCCCGTCCTCGACCTCCTTGGAGGGCCACACCTTGACGTTCGCCCGGACGACGGCCTCGGCACCGATCCGGCACCCGTCGCTGATGACGGCGCCCTCCTGCACGGTCGCGTGCGCCCGGATCACGGCGCCCCGTCCGACCACGCACTCCTTCAGCACCGCGCGGGGTCCGATCTCGACCCCTTCCCAGAGGACACAGCCGTCCAGCACGGCGCCCTCGCCGATCGTGCACCGCGGGCCGATGACGGACTGGGCGATCCGGGCGTTGGCCTCGATGCTCGCATCCCGGCCGACGATGACCGCCCCGCCGAGGTGCGCGGTGAAGTCGACGCGCGCCCCCTCGTCGAGCCAGACCTCCCGGTCCAGGCCCGGGACCCGCCGGCCAGGGCGGCCGAGCCGCACCCGCCCCTGCAGGAGGTCCAGGTGCGCCAGGCGGTACTCGACCAGGTCGCCGATGTCCCGCCAGTAGCCCTCGGCCACGTGTCCCGCCAGCACCCGACCCTCGCGGAGGGCCGTCGGGAAGAGGTCCCTGCCGAAGTCGTACTCGCGGCCGGACGGGATCGCCGCGAGGGCCGGGGGCTCGAGGAGGTAGATACCCGTGTTGATCGTGTCGCTGAAGACCTCGCCCCAGGTGGGCTTCTCGAGGAAGCGCGTGATCCGGCCCTGTTCGTCCATGATGACGATGCCGTACGCGAGCGGGTTCTCCACCCGCGTGAGCACCATCGTCGCCTCGGCCCGCGTCGTCCGGTGGAAGGCGAGCGCGGCGCCCAGGTCGAAGTCCGTGACGATGTCGCCCGACATCACCAGCACGGGCTCCCCGAGGGCCTCGGCGGCGAACTTGACCGCCCCCGCGGTCCCGAGGTCGGCGCCCGGCCGCACGTAGTCCATCCGGACACCCCAGCGGCTCCCGTCGCCGAAGTGGTCGGTGATCGCCTCCGGCAGGAAGTAGAGCACCACCAGGAGCTCGTCGAAGCCGTGGGCCTTCAGGAGCTCGACCGCGTGCTCCATGATGGGCTTGTTGCCCAGCGGCACCATCGGTTTGGGGACGTTGGCGGTGAGCGGCCGGAGCCGCGTCCCGAACCCCCCGGCCATCAGGACGGCTTTCATGGCGGGTCTGCCCCCGAGGGGATTATAGACCCGGGCGCCGCGTTCCCGGCGCCCTCAGAAGGGCGATAATAAGCTTGACTCACCTTGCCCGGGAGACCCATTATGAGGGCGCCGGGTGGGGTACGCCGAGAGCGGTATTCGTTCATCAGGCACCTCGCCTGGTGTTAGCGCCCACGCTTTCTGACATCTCCCGGCTCGACTTCTTTGCCGCTGGCGTGGACGATACGGGGCGCGGGGCTCGGGAGGCGTCCCGGCGACGCTCGATTCCCTACGGATCCTGATC
>Ga0114945_10000486_pt1 | contig 25401 bp, 21 predicted proteins | sample OV2TP3_FD_87194 | JGI IMG/M metagenome (GOLD analysis project Ga0114945, IMG submission 87194) | Hot spring microbial communities from Beatty, Nevada to study Microbial Dark Matter (Phase II) - OV2 TP3 | ecosystem: Environmental > Aquatic > Thermal springs > Hot (42-90C) | place: USA: Beatty...
CACCCACACCTCGAAGGCGTGCGGCGCACCGTTCTCGACGTGGCCCACGAACACCGCGAAGTGATGCTGGGCATGCTCGATCATGCAGGTCCACGCCGGGTTGCCGGCGGCGAGCTCGGGCCTGCCGGGCCAGCGCAGGCTCGCCAGCACCGGCTGCGGCACGCTGCGGATGCGGATGCGGCGGTTGCGGTCGTCGTCGCGGAAGTCCTGGGGCTTCTCGGCCGCCTTCTCCACCGAGAGCACCGCGCCGAGCACCTTGTTCGGGCGGTAGGTGGCGAGGCCCTTCAGCCCCGACTTCCACGCCGCGGAATACAGGTCCTGGAACTCCTCGTAGGGGTAGTCCTCCGGCACGTTGACCGTCTTGGAGATGCTCGTGTCGATGAAGGGGGCGACGGCCGCGACCATGCGCTCGTGCGCCTGCGCCGAGATCTCCAGGGCGGTGACGAACCAGGGCGGCAGGCGCTCGACGTCGCCGCCCAGGGCGCGGTAGAGCCGCCAGGCGTGGTCCTCCACGGGGAATTCGCGCAGCGTGCCGTCGGCCATGCGCTTCTTCCTCGTGTAGGTCCAGGAGAAGGGCGGCTCGATGCCGTTGGAGGCGTTGTCGGCGAAGGCGAGCGAGATCGTCCCGGTGGGGGCGATCGAGAGCAGGTGCGAATTGCGGATGCCGTGCCGGCGCACCAGCGCCTTGAGGTCCTCGGGCAGCCGCGTGGCGAAGCTCGTCCCCGAGAGGTAGAGGTCGGCGTTGAACAGCGGGAACGCGCCGCGCTCGCGTGCCAGCTCCACGGAGGCCCGGTAGGCGGCGTCGCGCATCGCCTCGGCGACCCGGGCTGCCATGGCGCGCGCCTCGTCGGTGTCGTAGCGCAGCCGCAGCATCGCCAGCGCATCGCCCAGCCCGGTGAAGCCCAGGCCTACGCGGCGCTTGGCCATCGCCTCCTTGCGCTGCGCCTCGAGCGGCCAGGCGGTCACCTCGAGCACGTTGTCGAGCATGCGCACCGTAACCGCCGCGACGCGCGCGAAGCGCTCGAAATCGAACGCCGCGCGCTCGCCGAAGGGCTCGCGCACGAAGCGCACCAGGTCCACCGATCCCAGGCAGCAGCAGCCGTAGGGCGGCAGCGGCTGCTCCGAGCAGGGGTTGGTCGCCTCGATGTGCTCACAGTAGTCGAGGTTGTTGTCGCGGTTCATGCGGTCGAGGAACAGCACGCCCGGCTCGGCGTGGTCGTAGGTCGAGCGCATGACCTGGTCCCACAGCTCGCGCGCGCGCACGCGCCGGTAGACCCACAGGCCGTCGGCGCGCTGGGCGGCACCCGCGGCGAGCTGGTCGGCGCCCGGCTTCGCCTTGTGCACCAGCTCCACCACGCCGTCGGCCTCCACCGCGCGCATGAAGTCGTCCGTCACCCCTACCGAGACGTTGAAGTTGCTCAGGTCGCCGTGATCCTTGGCGTGGATGAATTCCTCCACGTCCGGGTGATCGCAGCGCAGCACGCCCATCTGCGCGCCGCGGCGCGCGCCGGCCGACTCGACCGTCTCGCACGAGCGGTCGAACACGCGCATGTACGACACCGGGCCGCTCGCGCGCGAGCGCGTGCCGCGCACCTCCGCGCCCTTGGGGCGGATCGAGGAGAAGTCGTAGCCGACCCCGCCGCCGCGGCGCATGGTCTCGGCGGCCTCGGCGAGCGCGGTGTAGATGCCGGGCCTGCCGTCGACCACCTCCGAGATCGAGTCGCCGACCGGCTGCACGAAGCAGTTGATCAGCGTCGCCTGCATCTCGATGCCGGCCGCGGAGTTGATGCGTCCGGCCGGGATGAAGCCCTCCTCGAGGGCGGCGAAGAAGCGCCGCTCCCAGCGCGCGCGCTCGGCCTCGGGCTCGACCACGGCGAGGGCGCGCGCCACGCGCTGGCGCACTTCGGTCGCCGAGGACTCGGCGCCCTTGGCGTATTTCTCGATCAGCGCCTCGCGGCAGATCTCCTGCTCGGGAAGCGCTGCAGTGGTCGCTGGCGGGAGGGTGGTAGCTTCGTTCATCTTATTTTTGACTCACATCAAGTATCTGGTGCAATGCGTTGATCGTAAAGGATAATCGCTCGATGCGCGAGACACTAAATAGAGGCCCCGGCGGAGCCGTCCCCCGGCGGCCGCGAACCCCGCCCGAACAAGCCGTTGGCCGCGGCCAGCGCAGCCTCGGCCCCGGGGCGGCGGGGCCTCGCCGGCCTACCGCTCGCGCTGTACAACTATACAGTATCAGCCCGGCTGGGGCTGCGCGGCAGCCCCGCCGCTCGCCTGCTGGCGCGCCGCCTTGAGCAGGTCGGCGACCTCGGCATGCCCGAAGCGCAGCGCGAGCTCCACCGGGGTGTCGCCCTCCTTGGTGACCACGCCGGGGTCGGCGCCGTTCCTGAGCAGCAGCTCGACCATGCGGTTGTTGCCCTTCATCGCGGCGTAGGCGAGCGGCGTGTAGCCGTTGTCGTGCTGCAGGTTGGCGTCGAAGTTCATCTCCAGCACCTTCTGCGCGTACACCAGGTTGCTCTTCTCGATGGCGTAGAACAGCGCGCGCACGCCCTCCGGGCTCTTCTCCTTGGGCTTCACCTCGAGGCCCGTGGGCATGAGCTTCACCACGTAGTTGATGAGCGAGACCCCGACCATCGCCACCAGCGCGAGGATCAGCGGGATCTTGGAGATGTTGAAGCTGTCGGCGATCTGCTCGTCAAGGTTGGCGCCGAGGATCAGCAGCACGATGGCGAGGAAGAAGAAGAACTTCAGGTAGAAGAACAGGCCGATGACGATGCCGCTGCCGAGCACCGCGAGCAGGTAGTTGCGATTGATGCCGTAGTCGCCGAGCGTCTCCTCCGGTAGGTTGGCGAGCACCGCCGTGATCGCGATGAGCCCGAACAGCAGCACCTCGCGCACTCGCATCCTGGACAGCAGGTCGTCCTTTTCGATCGTTTTCTGCAGTGCCATGGTTTCTCCCCGCGAGCCTTGCGAAGGCTGCCACCCGGGATTTTCGGCGGCCGGCGGGCGGATGGCAAGTCTCGGACAGGTAGAATCTGCGCCATGTCCAAGGCCTTCGTCCGTGAGCCCGAGGGCGCCGAGGAGGCCCGGGCGCCGGCCGCGGCGACGCCCCCCGGCAAGAACTACATCACGCCCGCCGGCCACGCGCGGCTCAAGGCGGAGCTGGCGCGGCTCGCCGAGGTCGAGCGTCCCGAGGTGGTGCGCGTCGTGACCTGGGCGGCCTCCAATGGCGACCGCTCGGAGAACGCCGACTATGTCTACGGCAAGAAGCGGCTGCGCGAGATCGACCGGCGCGTGCGCTTCCTCATCAAGCGGCTCGAGGCGGCCGAGGTGGTGGAGACGGCCGGGCGCGACACCGAGCAGGTGTTCTTCGGCGCCACGGTGCGCGTGCGCTCGCGCGAGCACGGCGAGCGCACGGTGACGATCGTCGGCGTGGACGAGGTCGAGCCGCAGCGCCGGCGCGTGTCCTGGGTGTCGCCCATCGCGCGCGCGCTGCTCAAGGCGCGGCCGGGGGAGGTGGTCACGCTGCGCACGCCCTCGGGCGAGGAGCGGCTCGAGGTGCTGCAGGTGCGCTACGAGGCGCTGGACTAATTGGTGGTAGTGTTGCGGGGAAAAGGGGGATGACCATTTGACCAGGACGACGCTCGCGGCGGTGGTCGCCGCGATGATCCCGCTGGGGCAGGCCGCCTGGGCGCAGGCGCAGCCCGGCGCCGGCCGCGTGGCGCACGACGAGGCGTCGCGGCGCGCGAACCCCGGTCGCGGAGGCGGCTCCGGGCCCAGCCGGAGCAAGGTGCGGTTTACGCCGCGCTCGGTGAGCGCGCTTCCGGACACGGTCATCAACACCGGCGGCACGGTGCGCGCGCGTGCGCTGATCGCGCGCAACGGTGTCCTCATGCTCGACGGCGCCGGCGTCGCGACGTGGGGGACGCGATCGCTCGTTCTGCGCGGTCGCTTCGACCCGCACGCGGTGAGGGCGAGCGAGATGTCGGGCAGATCGCTCGTGTTTCGCGGCCGGCTGGATCTGGCTTCCGCGCCGCCGTCCCTGATCTGGTCGGTGCAGGAGCGGGCCTCCTCCTTGGTGCGCCCGGCGGTGTACGAGGTTTTCGGCACGGACAGCGTCGCCAGGCAGATCGAGTACGGCTTCGCCGGAACCGTGGGCCCGTTGCCCCCCTTCCCGCACCAAGTACAGAAAACCGGGGTCGCGGTGCCGCCGTGCTTCGCCGGCAGTCGCGAGGGCGGGCCCTGCAACTAGCCCCTGCCGCCGCTTAATCGGCGCCGAAGTCCCCCGCTTTCAGCACCGAGAGCTTTCCCAGCTCGAGGTGCCGCCGCAGCGCCTCGCGCACCTCCTCCGGCCGCAGCGCGGCGATGCGCGCCTCCAGCGCCACATCCCACTCGAAGGTGCGGCCGAGGTAGAGGTAGTTGCCGAGCCGCGCCGCGAGGCTGCGGTCCTGCGAGCGCGCGAGGCGCCGCGCCTCGAGCAGGCCCTTTTTCGCGGCCGTGAGCTCTTCGCCGCCGAAGCCCTGCGCCAGCGCCCGCTCGAGCTCCTCGCGGATCGCCGCCTCCACGCGCGCCTTGTTCCCGGGCGCGAAGATCGAGCCGACGCCGAAGGAGCCCGACTCGTCGAGCGCGCTGGCGTTGAAGTAGGCGTAGGTGCTGTAGGACAGGCCCTCCTTCTCGCGCACGCGCGCGGGGAGCCGCCCCGCCGAGGTGCCGCCGAGCAGGTAGCTGCCGAGCACCAGCGCGGCGAAGTCCGGGTGGTCGTCGCGCACCCTGAGGTTCATGCCGCCGCGCAGCACGGCGTTCGCCTTGTCGGGCGTGCGCACCTCGTCGTCGAGCGCCGGCCGCTCGAAGTAGCGCGAGGGGATGCGTGCGTAGCGCTGCGGGCTGTTCCAGCCGCCGAGCAGCTCTTCGAGCAGCCGTGCCAGCGGCCCGGGCTCGAAGTCGCCGACGGCGACGAACTGCGCGCCGGTCGCGCCGACCAGATCGGCGTAGCAGCGCCGGGCGTCCTCCAGCGTCGTCGCCTCCAGCCGCGCGATGCGCTCGTCGACCGAGGGCGTGTAGTTCCAGTGCCCCGGGGGGTAGGGATGGAGATGGCGCGAGAGGCGCTCGGCGGCGCGCGCCGAGGGGTCGCTGCGCTGCGCTTGCGCCCCGGCGAGCGCCGAGCGCTTCAGCTCCTCGAACTCGGCGGCCGGAAACGCCGGCTGCGTCAGCATCTCGGCGACGAGGCGCAGGGCGTCCGCGAAGCTCTCGCGCCGCGCCTCGAGCGTGGCGCCGTCGACGCTCACCGAGACGCTCGCGTTGAGGCGGTCCAGGGCGTCGCGCAGCCCGGCGCGCGAGCGCTTCGCGGTGCCGCGCGAGAGCATGCCGCCGGCGAGCGAGCAGGCGGTGCCGCGATGCATCTTGCTCGCCTCGTCGCCCCAGTACAGGTTGAGGTGCGCGACGATGTTGCCGCCGCGCGTCTTCTTCGGCAGCAGCGCCGCGCGCATGCCGTTGGCGAGATCCAGGCGCAGCAGCCGTGCCTCGATGTTCTGCGGCGAGGGATCGAACGCCTCGCCCGCCTGCGGCGCCGCGGCGCCGCGGTAGGCGGCGAGCGCCTGCGCGAGCGGCGGCGCCTCCGGGATCTGCGCGCGCTCGGGCTGCGCCGTCGGCACGAACGCGCCGAACACCCGGTTCGCGGGCTTCAGGTAGGCCTGCGCCACGCGCTGCACGTCCGCCGTGGTCACCGCGCGCACCCGGTCGCGGTACAGGTAGAGGAGCCGCCAGTCGCCCATCGCGGCGAACTCGGCGAGCCAGCGCACCAGCGAGCGCGACTCGAGCAGCACCTTGTCAAGCTCGTTGAGCAGGCGCCGGCGCACGCGCTCGACCTCCTCGTCGCGCACCGGGTCGGCGGCGAGCCCCTCGAGCGTCCCGAGCAGGGCCTCGCGCGCGCCCCCGGGTGCCGTGTCCTTGGGCAGCACCGCGCCGAAGTAGGCGAAGCCGGGATCATGCAGCATGCGCTCGTAGCCCCAGACCGAGCTGGCGAGCCCCTTCTGCACCAGCGCGCGGTGCAGCCGCCCGGTCGGCACGCTCCCCATCACCTGCGCCAGCAGGTCGACCGCGGGATAGTCGGGGTGGGCCGCCGCGGGGACGCGGTAGAGTGCGGCGACGATTCTCTGGTCGCCGACGCGGCGCAGCGTCACCTCGCGCTCGCCGTCCTGCACCGGCTCCCGGGTGTAGAGCGCGGGAAGCGCGCGCTGCGGGCGCGCAATCGCGCCGAAGTGCTTCGCCACGAGCTCGAGCGCGCGCGGCTCCTCGAACCGCCCGGCGACGATCAGCAGCGCGTTGTCGGGCTGGTACCAGGTGCGGTAGAACGCGCGCAGCCGCTCGATCGGCACCGACTCGATGTCCGAGCGCGTGCCGATCACCGGGTTGCCGTAGTTGTGGAACGAGAACGCGAGCCGCTGCATGCGCTCGAACAGCACGCCGTGGGCGCTGTTCTCGCCCATCTCGAACTCGTTGCGCACCACGGTCATCTCGCTGTCGAGGTCTTCCCTGCGCACGAACGAGTTGACCATGCGGTCGGCCTCCAGGTCGAGCGCGAACTCGAGGTTCTCGTCGCTCGCCGGCAGCGTCTCGAAATAGGTGGTGCGGTCGTAGGCGGTGGTGCCGTTGTAGCGCGCGCCGCGGCGCACCAGCGCGGGCTTGATCTCGGGGTGGCGCGCCGCGCCCTTGAACAGCAGGTGCTCGAGCAGGTGCGCCATGCCCTTCTCGCCGTAGCCCTCGTGGCGCGAGCCGACGAAGTAGGTGAGGTGCACCGTGACGGTGTCGGCGCTCGAGTCGGGGACGGTGAGCACCCGCAGGCCGTTCCCGAGGCGGTACTCGGTCACCCCCTCGATCGAGGCGATCCTCTGCAGCGGGGCGGCGGCCGCCGCCAGCGCGGCGAAGGCGAGCAGCAGGGCGGCGAGGCGTGCTTTCACGGGGCGCATTGTACTGTCCCCTTGAAATCGGGCCGCACCGCCATTACCTTGCGGCGCCATGGAGACTGCCGAGCCCGCGCGCGACCGCGAGACCCTGGGATTCCAGGCGGAGGTGCGCCAGCTGCTGCACCTGCTCGCGCATTCCCTCTACAGCAACAAGGAGATCTTCCTGCGCGAGCTGGTCTCCAACGCCTCGGACGCGGCCGACAAGCTCAGGTTCGAGGCGCTCGCCGACCCGGCGCTCTACGGCGGCGACACGGAGCTCGTGATCCGCATCCGCGCCGACAAGGCGGCACGCACGCTCAGCGTGTCCGACAACGGCATCGGCATGTCGCGCGACGAGGTGGTTGCCAACATCGGCACCATTGCGCGCTCGGGCACGCGCGAGTTCCTCGCGAAGCTGAGCGGCGAGGCGCAGAAGGACGCGAGCCTCGTCGGCCAGTTCGGCGTCGGCTTCTACTCCGCGTTCGTGGTGGCCGACCGCGTCACGCTGGCCACGCGGCGCGCGGGGCTGCCCGCCGCATCGGGCGTGCGCTGGGAGTCCGACGGCACGGGCGAGTACAGCCTCGAGACCATCGCGCGCGCGGCGCGCGGCACCGAGGTGACGCTGCACCTGCGCGAAGGGGAGGACGAGCTGCTCGAGCCCTGGCGGCTGCGCGCGATCGTGCGCCGCTACTCGGACCACATCAGCCTGCCGATCCTGCTGGTCGGGCCTTCCGCGGTGGACCCGGTGACCAAGGAATTCATGCCGGGGAAGGAAGAGCGCATCAACGCAGCCGCCGCCCTGTGGGCGCGGCCGAAGGCCGAGATCGGCGAGGAGCAGTACCGCGAGCTCTACCGCCAGATCGCGCACGATCCGGAGCCGCCGCTCGCCTGGACGCACGGCCGCGTCGAGGGCCGCCAGGAGTTCACGCTGCTGCTGTACCTGCCCTCGCGCGCGCCCTACGACCTCTACGACCGGCAGCGGCGCCACGGCGTCAAGCTCTACGTGCGGCGCGTCTTCATCATGGAGGACGCCGAGCACCTGATGCCCGGGTACCTGCGCTTCGTGCGCGGGGTGATCGATGCCGCCGACCTGCCGCTCAACGTCTCGCGCGAGCTCTTGCAGGAGAGCCGCGACGTCGAGGCGATCCGCGCCGCCTCGGTGCGGCGCGTGCTGGGCCTGCTCGAGGAGCTGGCCGGGGACGCGCAGAAGTACGGCGCCTTCTGGCGCGAGTTCGGCCGCGTGCTGAAGGAAGGCCTGGGCGAGGATCCCGCGCAGCGCGAGCGCCTCGCCAGGCTGCTGCGTTTCGCTTCCACCGCCACGGGAGGGCCGGCGCAGACGGTGTCGCTCGCCGAGTACGTCGCGCGCATGAAGCCCGGCCAGGAGCGCGTCTGGTACCTGACCGCGGATTCGCACGCGGCGGCCCGCTCGGGCCCCCACCTCGAGGTGTTCCGCAACAAGGGCGTGGAGGTGCTGCTGCTCTCGGACCGCGTAGACGAGTGGCTGGTCGCGAGCCTGGCGGAGTTCGAGGGCAAGCCGCTCGCCTCGGCGGCACGCGGCACGCTCGAGCTCGGCGCGCTCGAGAACGAGGCCGAGAAGCAGGAAGCGCGCGAGCAGCGCAAGCAGCTCGCGGGGCTGGTCGGGCGGGTCAAGGAGGCGCTCGGGGAGCGGGTGAAGGAGGTGCGCGTGACGCAGCGACTCGCCGAGTCGCCGGCCTGCCTGGTCGCCGACGAGCAGGACATCGGCGGCAACCTCGCGCGCATCCTGCGCGCCGCGGGGCGCGAGGCGCCGGAGGCGAAGCCGATCCTGGAGGTGAATCCCTCCCACCCGCTGGTGCTGCGGCTGGAGCGCGAGGAGGCGCGCTTCGCGGACTGGGCGGCGCTGCTCTACGAGCAGGCGCTGCTCGCCGAGGGCGGAATCCTGGAGGATCCCGCCGCCTTCGTGCGGCGCCTGAACGCGCTGCTGCTCGAGCCTAGGACGTAGCGGGCTCGCGCTCGCCGTGGCGCTCGTGCCGGTGCTCGCGGCGCTGCTCGCGCAGGCAGGAGCGCATCTCCGCGCCTTCCTTGCCCTTGCAGGCTTCCAGCATGCGGCTGCGCAGCTCGGCGCGCTCCTTGGCACGCGCGTTGCACTGCGCGGGGTCGGGGGACTGGGCGCACATTCTCTCCACCATGCACTGGCGGCGCTCGGCGCGCTCCTTGCCCTGGCAGGCCTCGCGCGCATCGCGCATCGCCTGGCGCATCTTGTCGCGGCGCGCCTCGCAGGCCGCCTGGTCCTCGGCCTTGGAGCAGTCCTGCATGCGGTGGCCGCGCATGGGGCCGCGGTCCGGGGACTCGTCGGCGTGCGCGGCGAGGGCGCCGGCGAGCAGCGCGGCGCCGAGGAGGGTGCTGAGGGTCTTCATCGGGGCGATCCTTTCAGCGTTGAAATGTTGAGGCTTCAACGCGCACCCTACCGGGGCACATGCCGCGCTGCGGTAACGCTGTGTAACAGTCTGTTTCCGGCTCAGCCGAGCTGCCTGAGCATGGTCTCGGCGTCGGAGACCTCGAACTTTCCCGGCGCCTCCACGTTGAGCTGCTTCACCACCCCGTCGTCCACCAGCATCGAGAAGCGCGTCATGCGCTTGCCCATGCCGCGCGCCGTGAGGTCGAGCTCGAGGCCGAGCGCGCCGGTCCACGCCGCGCTGCCGTCGCCCAGGAACCGGATCTTGCCCAGCGCCTTCTGGTCACGGCCCCAGTGCGCCATGACGAAGCCGTCGTTCACCGCCACGCACCAGATCTCGGCGACGCCCTTCGCCATCAGCTGGTCGCGGTTGGACAGGTAGCTCGGCACGTGCTTGGCCGAGCAGGTCGGGGTGTAGGCGCCCGGCAGGCCGAAGATGGCGATCTTCTTGCCCTTGGCGGCTTGCGCGACCTGCACGTCCTTGGGCGCCATGGCGCAGTGCGTGGCGGAATCGAACTCGGTGGACTCGGTGAGCTTGCCGTCGGGCAGGCGGTCGCCGACCTTGATCGTCATGGAATCTCCTCCAGTGAGAATGCCTTCGGGGAGGGCGATGATAACCTAGCCTCATGGTGATCCACGGCAGGTGCCACTGCGGCAACCTCTCCTTCGACCTCGCCTGGGAGCCCGATCCCGCGGAGATCCCCGCGCGCGCCTGCACCTGCGCCTTCTGCACCAAGCACGGCGGCGTGTGGACTTCGTATCCCGCGGGAAAGCTGCGAGTGGCGGTGAAGGATCCGTCGCTCGTCTCGAGCTATGCGTTCGGGACGAAGACGGCCGAATTCCACGTCTGCCGCCGCTGCGGCATCGTGCCCGCCGTCACCAGCAGGATCGACGGGCGTCTCTACGCCGTCGTCAGCGTCAACGCGTTCGAAGGGGTGGAGCCCTCGCTGCTGCGGCGCGCGCCGGCGAGCTTCGACGGCGAAGGCACCGACGATCGCCTCGCGCGCCGCAAGCGCAACTGGATAGCGAATGTCGAATTCGTCGAAAGCAGCGCCTGATCGCGTCGTGGTGTCTTTCGAGAATTACTACGGCGACTACTGCGTCGATATCTTCTTTCGTGCCGACGGCACGTTCGGCTTCGAGGAGTGCCGCCGGGATCCGGAGGATGGCGCCAGCTGGCGCTCCCTGCACCGGTATTCCGGACTCGTCTTCGGCTCGGCGCAGGAGGCGATCGCCAAGGCGAGGGCGACCGTCGCCTGGCTGAGCGAGGACGCACGCCGATGAGCGCAGCCGCGGGCGATCTGAAGGCGATTATCAAGGTCTGCATGTTCGACCAGTACGGCACCGTGGTCGACATGCAGCAGGGGCTCACCGGGGCGGTCACCCCGTACCTGAGGGAAAAGGGCTGGAGCGGCCGGCCGGAAGCGCTCGTCACCTGGTGGCGGCGCACGCACTTCGAGAGCTCGATGATCGACGCGCTGCTCGGGCGCGAGCACACGCCGTACCGCGAGATCGGGCGGCGCGCGCTCGACTACACGCTCGAGCGGGCAGGGATCGCCCATACGATGCAGGAGGTGGCCCGGCTGGTCTCGGAAATCGAGCGGCTGAAGCCGTTTCCGGATGTTCCGGAAGCGCTCGCGCGCCTGAGGAAGCGCTACAGGATCGCGGTGCTGTCGAACGGCGACCCGGATATGCTCGAGACCGCCAAGGCGCACCACGGGATCGAGTTCGACGCGGTCATCTCGGTGGCGACCGCCGGCGCCTTCAAGCCGCACGTGGCGACCTACCGCAAGGCCGCCGAGATCATGGGTGTCGCGATGCAGGAGGTGCTGTTCGTCGCCAACCATGCCTTCGACTGCATCGGCGCCAAGTCCGCCGGGATGCGCACGGCGTTCATCGACCGGCGCGGGCGCCCCTTCGGCGCGACGCCCCACCAGCCCGATCTCGTGGTGCCGGACATGCAGCGCCTTGCCGAGCTGTTGGCGTAAGGCCTCAGGCCGCCAGCGCCGCCTGCCGCCCGCGCTCCACGTCGATCCCCGCGAGCAGCGCGAGGCCGATCACGAAGTACACGCCCACCGAGAGGATGCCGAGGCGGTGATCTCCCGGGAAGATCCAGGTGACGACGCCGTAGGTGAGCGGGCCGAAGATCGAGGCCGCCTTCACCGCGAGGCCCCACAGGCCGAAGAATTCCGCCAGCCGCGAGGGCGGCGCGAGGTAGCCTACGATCGCGCGGCCCGCGGCTTGCGAAGAGCCCATGCACAGGCCGGCGAGGTTGGCCGCCACCCAGAAGGTGGGCGCGTCGTCGGCGAAGTAGGCGAGGCCGATCATCACGATCCAGCCGAGAATGACGAGGAACATGGCGCGCACGTGGCCGATCACGTCCTGGGCGTAGCCGAAGCCGAAGGCGCCGAGCGCGGCGGTGACGTTCACCACCAGGACGAGGACGATGGTCTGCTGCTGCGTGAACTTCATCGCCTCCTGCGCGTAGATCGCGGCGAGCGCCACCACCGCCATGATGCCCGCCTGGTAGAAGAGGATGCAGACGAGAAATCGCCGCAGGTCGGCGAACTCCCGCGCGTGGCGCAGCGTGCGCAGCACGCGCCCCCAGGCGGACCCGGCGGCCGGCTGCGGCCGCGCGCGCTCCTTGAGAAACACGAAGGTCGGCGCGGCGCACAGCGCGAAGAGCGCCGCCGTGATCAGCATCACCACCGGCACGAACTGCGCGCCCGCCTCTCCCCGGCCGCTCGCCCAGGTGATGTAGGCGAGCGCGATGCCGAGCGAGACGATCCCGCCCACGTAGCCGAAGGCCCAGCCCCAGCCCGACACCCGTCCCATCGCCCGCGATGCGGCGAGCTCGGGCAGGAACGCCGCGATCAGGTTCTCCCCCGTCGAGAAGAAGAAGTTCGACAGGATCACCAGCGCGATGGCGAGCGCGACCGCCCCCGGCGCGGCGAAGTAGAGCCCCGCGGTGAACAGCACGCAGCCGGCGGTCGCGGCGGCGAGCAGCCGCTTCTTCGCAGCGTGCGCGTCGGCCCAGGCGCCGATGAGCGGCGCGCTGAGCAGCACCGCGCCATAGGAGACCGAGAGCGCCGCGGTCCAGGCGAAGGTCGCCCACGGCGCGCGGTCCGCCACCGCGGCGACGAAGTAGGCGTTGAACACCGCGGTGATCACCACCGTGGTGTAGCCGGAGTTGGCGAAGTCGTACATGCTCCATGCCCAGACCTCGCGCAGGCGCACGTCGCCGGCGAGCGGGCTTGAGCGGGGCGCCTGCATCGGACGATTCTAGCGGCGCTGGGGCATAATGGGGGGCCCCATGGCCGCCGTAGAGCCGAAGACCGCGGACCGCCGCCTCACGATCCTGGAGCTGCTCGACTGGCTGGTCGAGGACCGGCTCGTCGAGAGCGCCGCCGCCGAGCAGCTGAAGAAGGAGCGGCGCTACTACCGCGGCAGCCAGCACCCCCTGGCGATCATCGCCGAGCAGAAGTGGAAGAGCGCGGCCCCGCCTCACAAGCCGCTCGCGCTCGAGCCGCTCACCGAGTGGCTGGCCAAGCGCGTCGGCATGGAGTACCTGCACATCGATCCCCTCAAGGTCAACTTCTCGGCGGTCACCGAGGTGATGTCCTCGGCCTACGCGACCCGCTTCCGCATCCTGCCGGTGGGAGTGAGCGCCAAGGAGGCGATCATCGCCACCGCCGAGCCCTACGCGCGCGAGTGGGAGCGCGAGCTCGCGGGCATTCTCAAGCTCGGCATCCGGCGCGTGATCGCCAACCCGGTGGACATCGACCGCTACCAGGTCGAGTTCTACAACCTGGCTCGCTCGGTGAAGGGCGCCACGCGCATGGTCTCCGGCCAGTCGGGGCTGGCCAACTTCGAGCAGCTGGTCGAGCTCGGCGCCGCCAACAAGCAGCTGGATGCCAACGACGCCCACGTGGTGCGCGTGGTGGACTGGCTCTGGAGCTACGCCTTCGAGCAGCGCGCGAGCGACATCCACATCGAGCCGCGGCGCGAGATCGGCATCGTGCGCTTTCGCATCGACGGCGTGCTGCACCAGGTCTACCAGATCCCGGCCGCGGTGCTCGCCGCGATGACCAGCCGCATCAAGATCCTCGGGCGCATGGACCTGGTGGAGAAGCGCCGCCCGCAGGACGGCCGCGTGAAGACGCGCACGCTCGACGGCCAGGAAGTGGAGCTGCGCCTCTCGACGCTGCCCACCGCGTTCGGCGAGAAGCTGGTGATGCGCATCTTCGACCCCGAGGTGCTGGTGCGCGACTTCGCCGAGCTCGGCTTCTCCGAGGAGGACCGGCGGCGCTGGCACGAGATGACCGAGAGGCCCAACGGCATCGTGCTGGTGACCGGCCCGACCGGCTCGGGCAAGACGACCACGCTGTACTCGACGCTCAAGTCCCTCGCCACGCCCGAGGTCAACGTCTGCACCGTGGAGGACCCGATCGAGATGGTCGAAGCCTCGTTCAACCAGATGCAGGTGCAGCCGGCGATCGAGCTGGGCTTCGCGGAAGGCCTGCGCGCGCTCATGCGCCAGGACCCCGACATCATCATGGTCGGGGAGATCCGCGACCTCGAGACCGCCGAGATGGCGGTGCAGGCGGCGCTCACCGGGCACCTGGTGCTCTCCACGCTGCACACCAACGACGCCCCGAGCGCGATCACGCGGCTGTGCGAGCTCGGCATCGCGCCGTACCTGCTGAACGCCACCGTGAACGGCGTCATGGCGCAGCGCCTGGTGCGGATTCTGTGCCCGCACTGCAAGCAGCGGGTCGAGCCGCACCGCAAGGAGGACGAGGCGGCCTGGGAGGCGCTGGTCGCGCCGTGGAAGTCGAGCCGCCCCGCCGCCATGTACAAGGCGGTGGGCTGCCTGGAATGCCGCATGACCGGCTACACCGGGCGCGTCGGCATCTACGAGACGCTGGTCTGCTCGAGCGGCATCCGAGAGGTGGTCGCCGGCGGCGCCGATCTGGCGGCGATCCGGGAGCGCGCGACCAAGGAAGGCATGAAGCCGCTGCGCATCAGCGGGGCGATGAAGGTGGCCGCGGGCATCACCACCATCGACGAGGTGCTGAAGAACGCGCCGCCGGCGCAGGACGCGGCGCGCTAGCCGATGGCATCGTCGCTGCTCGCCGAAGCGCTGCTGCTGCTCGCGGCGGCCGTCACCCTGATCGGGGTCTGGACGAGCTACCGCCAGCGCGAGCAGCGCGCGACGGCCGCGCTGCGCTCGAGCGAGGAGCGCTTCCGCCACCTCACCTCGCTCTCGGCCGACTGGTTCTGGGAGACCGACGCCGAGTACCGCTTGAGCTGGCTCTCGGGGGGGGCGGCGCTCGCCGAGCTCTTCGGCGGCGAGCTCGCCTACGGGCGCGCGCTGTGGGAGGTGCCGGGGCTGGCGGTCGAGCCGCGGGCGCTGGTCGAGCACCTGGAGCGGCTCAAGCACATCGACGCGCGCCTGCCGCTGTTCGATTTCGAGGTGCTGCGCCGGGGCGAGGACGGGCGGCCGCGCACCCACACCGTGCTCGGGCGGCCGCGCTACGACGCGCGCGGGCGCTTCCTCGGCTACCGCGGGGTGGGGCGCGACATCACCGAGAAGCGGCGTGCCGAGCTCGCGCTGGGCGAGGCGAAGGAGCGGCTCGAGCTGGCCACCGAGGGCGGCAGCCTGGCGATCTGGGATTGCAGCGTGGCGCAGGACCGGATCTACCTGAACGAGCGCGGCGCGAGCATGCTGGGCCGTGCGCCGCAGCCGATGACGGCGAGCTCCGGCGAGCTGCTGGATCATGTGCACGAGCAGGACCGCGAAGCGACGCGCGAGGCTTTCGTCAAGGCGATCAAGGGTGAGACTCCGACCTGCAGCGCGGAATTCCGGGTGCGCGATGCGCGGGGCGGCTGGAAATGGGTGCACGCGATCGGGCGGGTCACCGAGCGCGACGCCGCCGGGCGCACCGTGCGCCTTTCCGGCGCCACGGTGGACATCGACGCGCGCAAGCGCGCCGAGCACGCGACGCGCGACGCCGAGGAGCGCTACCGCTCGCTCATCGAGCTCGCACCCGACGGCGTCATCGTCAGCTCCGGCGGCATCATCGAGTACGCCAACCCCGCGGCCGCGCGCATTCTCAGGGCGGGCGGCGCGCAGCAGCTGCTCGGCCTGAAGAACGAGGACCTGACCCATCCCGAGCACCGCGCCCGCTACCGCGAGCGCAGGGCCTATCTCGAAGCGGGGCCGGGCACCACCTCGTTCGAGGAGCGCAGGCTGCGCTGCCTGGACGGCAGCGACACGGTGGTCGAGGTCGCCGGCGTCTCGTACCTCGAGCGCGGGCGCCTGGTGGTGCAGGCGGTGCTGCGCGACGTCACCGAGCAGCGCCGCACGCGCGAGGCGCTCGCCGAGCGCGAGCGGCGCTTCCGCGACGTGGTGGAGGCCTCGGGCGAGTACGTCTGGGAGGCGGGGGCGGACTGGCGCTACGCCTATCTCTCGGAGCGGGCGGAAGCCGTGCTCGGCTACCTGCGGCACGAGATGCTGGGGCGCGCGCCGCGCGAGTTCATGCCGCTCGACCAGGCGCGCGCGCTCGAGGACTGGTTCGCGGGCCGCAGCGCGAAGCCGGAGGCGTTCCGCGACCTCGTGCACCGCTCGATCACCAAGTCGGGTCAGGTGATCTGGCAGTCCGTGAGCGGCGTCCCGGTGCTGGACGCGCAGGGGCGCCTCGCCGGCTACCGCGGCACCGGGGCGGACGTCACGGCGCGCAAGCACGCCGAGGAGCGCATCCAGTACCTCGCCACGCGCGATGCGCTCACGGGGCTGCCCAACCGCGTGCTGCTCGCCGACCGCGCCGACCAGGCGCTGCTCGCCGCGGCGCGCGCGCGGGGCAGCCTCGCGCTGCTGGTGATCGACCTGGACCGCTTCAAGCTGGTGAACGACTCGCTGGGCCACGCCGCGGGGGACGCGCTCCTGCGCGCGGTTGCAGAGAGACTGGGGGGTACCTTGCGGCGCGACGACACGCTGGCGCGCGCCGGAGAGGACGAGTTCGTGCTGCTGTGGAACGGCCTCAAGGGCGTGCAGGACGCGGCGCTCGCGGCGCAGCGCGTGCTCGGCATCCTCGCGCGCCCGTTCGTCGTCGAGGACCGCTCGCTCACCGCGACGGCCTCGATCGGCATCGCGGTCTATCCGGAGAACGGCCGCAACTTCGCCGAGCTGCTGCGCAACGCCGATGCCGCCATGCACCACGCCAAGGAAACGGGCCGCGACGCCTTCCGCTTCTTCTCGCCCGAGCTGAACGCGCGGGCGACCGAGCGCCTGGCGACCGAGAACGACCTGCGCCGCGCGCTGGGGCGCGGCGAGCTGCTGCTCTACTGGCAGCCGGTGCAGCGCGCCCGGGGCGGCATGGTGGGCGCGGAGGCGCTGCTGCGCTGGCAGCACCCGCGCGAAGGGCTGCTCGGGCCCGAGCGCTTCATCCCGATCGCCGAGGAGAGCGGGCTGATCCGTGCGCTGGGGGAGTGGGCGCTGGAGCGGGCGCTCGCGCAGGTCGGCGCCTGGCGCCGGCGCTACGGCGGGGGCCTCTGGTTCGCGCTCAACGTGTCGGCGAGCGAGCTGGCTCAGGGGCGGGGCTACGTGGCGCGGCTCGCGGCGGCGCTGGAGGCGCACCGCGTGCCGGGGCGCGAGCTCGAGCTCGAGGTCACCGAGCGGGTGCTGATGCAGCACCTGCCCGAGAACGTGGCCACGCTGAAGGCGATCGGCGCGCTCGGCGTGCGCGTGGCGATCGACGACTTCGGCACGGGCTATTCGAGCCTTGCCTACCTGCGGCAGCTGCCGATCGACAAGCTGAAGATCGACCGCTCGTTCCTGCGCGAGCTCGAGGCGAACCCCGGCGACGCCACCCTGGTGCAGACCATCGCGGCGATGGCGCGCACGCTCGGCCTGCACGTCGCCGCCGAGGGCGTGGAGGGCGCGCCGCAGCTCGCGCGGCTGCTCGCGCTCGGCTGCGAGGAATGGCAGGGATACCACGGCAGCCCGCCGCTCGATGCGGCGGCCTTCGAGCGGCTGCTCGAGCGCCGCGCCGCCGCCGCCGTCTGAAGGGAGAAGCCGATGGCCACCGAGTTCCGCTACCTGCTGCCGGTCGAGGAGACCGAGTGGCGTTTCCCGGCGAGCGGCGAAGTCGCCTTCACCTGGGACTACGAGGGGCGCGCCGAGGACCTGCTCGGCCTGTACGCCAAGGGCAAGCGCGAGCAGTGGGACGCGGCGGCGCGCATCGACTGGAGCCTGCCGGTCGACCCCGAGGACCCGATGCAGATGGACGACCAGGTGGTGCCGCTCTTCGGCACGCAGATCTGGCAGAAGCTCTCCGAGCGCCAGCGCGCGGAGCTGCGCTACCACAGCCAGGTGTTCAACCTGTCGCAGTTCCTGCACGGGGAGCAGGGCGCGCTGGTGTGCGCGGCGCGCATCGTCAAGGACGTGCCGACCATCGAGTCCAAGTTCTACGCCGCCACCCAGGTGATGGACGAAGCGCGGCACGTGGAGGCCTACCGCAGGCTGCTGAAGGAGAAGTTCCGCTTTGCCTATCCGATCTCGAAGCCATTGAAGACCTTGCTCGAGCAGGCGCTGAACGACCCGCGCTGGGACTTCACCTACCTCGGCATGCAGGTGCTGATCGAGGGGCTCGCGCTGGTCGCCTTCCAGCGCATCCGCGACTACTCGAGGAACACCCTGTGCCAGGCGGTCAACGCCTACGTGATGCAGGACGAGGCGCGCCACGTCGCCTTCGGGCGCCTGGCGCTGCGCGCCTACTACCCGCAGCTCACCGAGGCCGAGCGGCGCGAGCGCGAGGAGTTCGTGATCGAAGGGTCGTATCACCTGCGCGACCGCTTCAACTCGCCCGAGATGTGGCAGTGCCTGGGATTCGAGCCGAAGGAAGTCATGCGGGTCCTGGACGGGGCGGAGGGGCAGATCCGGTTCAGGAGGCGGCTCTTCTCCCGCATCGTGCCCACGGTGCGCGACATCGGGCTGTGGAGCGAGAAGGTGCAGCGGGCCTACGCCGATCTGGGCGGCATCCAGTACGCGAAGACCGACGCGCAGGCGATGCTCGACAACGACGCGCGCGTCGCCGAGGAGTTCGACCGGCGCATGAGGGAGGGACTGGGCGCGCCGGCGCAGGCCGAATGATCGACACCACGCCGCACATCATCACCTCGCTGCTGGCGGTCGGCATGGCGCTCGCCTTCATCGTCGCCGACCGCAACTCGCCCACCAGCCGCGCGCTCGCGCTGTTCCTCTTCTCGATCGGGCTGGCGATCTTCGTCGGCTCGCAGTTCGCCTATCCGATGCATTTCCGCGGGGTGATCCACGCCTGGGACGGGCTGCTCGCGATTCCCGAGGCGGCGGCGTTCTTCTTCGCCTACGAGTGGATCCTGCGGGTGCGGCGCACCGTGCCGTCGGCCGGGCTGAAGACCGCCGGCCCCGACCGGCTGCTGCGCATCGCGCAGGCGCTCGCCGTGCTCTACCTCCTGGCCGCGATCGTGTTCCCGCGGCTGCGCGTAGAGAAATTCCTCAACGCGGGGTTCCGCGAGGCCTTCGAGCGCGGCACGCCCGAGCTGTGGCTGTTCGCGCTGCCGCTCACGGTCTCGCTCGCGCTCGGCATGTTCTCCGGGCTGCTGATGCTGCGCCGGCGCCCCGATCGCGCCGAGGCGATCCGGCTGATCGCCTTCGCCGCCGCGGCGCCCTTCATGGCCTCGGGCATGGTGCTGCCGAACACCGTGGCGCCGCTCTCTACGGCGGTAGGGCTGCTCATCTTCCTGGTAGGCGCGGTGCAGTACCACGTCATCCAGGGCCAGCGCGCGCACTTCCTGTCCAAGTTCCTCTCGCCGCAGGTGGCCGAGCTCGTGGCGCGCCGGGGCCTGAAAAGCGCCACCGACGAGCAGACGCTCGAGATCTCGGTGGTGTGCTGCGACCTGCGCGGCTTCACCGCGTTCTCCGCGGCGACCTCCTCGGAGCGCGTCATCCGCATCCTGCGCGAGTACTACGACGCGGTGGGGGACGCCGCGGCCGAGTTCCGCGGCACCATCAAGGACCAGGCGGGCGACGGCGTGCTGATCCTGGTGGGCGCGCCGATCACGCTGCCGGACCACGTCCACAGGGCGCTCGCGCTCGCCAAGCGCATCCGCGAGAAGGGCATGGACGTGACGCGGCGCTGGTCGGATGCGGAGCTCAGGCTCGGGGTCGGCGTGGGCGTGGCGAGCGGCTTCGCCACGGTAGGCGTCATCGGGCACGCCTCGCGGCTGGAGTACACCGCGGTGGGCACGCCGGTGAACCTCGCCTCGCGGCTGTGCAGCGAGGCGCAGGACGGCGAGATCCTGGTGGACGAGCGCACCATCGAGCAGCTCGACGCCGAGACGCGCGGGCGGGAGCTGCGGCCCGGCGAGGCGCTGCGCCTGAAGGGGTTCGAAGCGCCGGTGCAGAGCTATACGCTCGCCGCCGCGGCATGACGCCGCCGTTCGCGCTGCGCAAGCTCGGCCACATCGTGATCCGCTCGCGCGACCTGGAGCGCTCGGTCGAGTTCTATAGGCGCATCCTCGGCTTCAAAGTATCGGACGTGTACCCGCCGGACATGGTGCCGGGGGGGATGGTGTTCCTGCGCTTCGGCTCCGACCACCATGGCGTCGCCCTCGTAGGGGGGATGGAGGAGGCCGCCACAGGGAAGGAACTGCACCACTTCGCCTTCGAAGTGGCGACGCTGGACGAAGTGTTCCGCGCGCGCAAGCACCTGCGCGAGAACAAGGTCGAGATCACCTTCGAGGGACGCCGCCGTGCGGGCGTGCAGATCGCGGTAGAGTTCCGCGACCCCGACGGGCACTGGCTCGAGATCTACTGGGGGCTCGATCAGGTCGGGCTGGACGGGCGGGTGCGCCCGGCCTCCGAGTGGCGCTGGGCGCACACGCTGGAGGAGGCGCTCGCCAATCCGCCGCCGGGGCAGGCGCCGGCGCTCGCGGATTCGTCGCTGCTGGAGCAGAAGGGCTGAGCCCCTCCGAGGCTTCGACCTCGACGCGGTTGAATTGCCTTGGGAGCCGTGCGACGGCTGAGAAACTTACGCCGCCCGCAGAACCGGTACGGACGAGCGCGTCGGCATCTCGTCGTAGAGCCGCCCGTTCAACCGGCGCCCGGTGAGGTTTTTCCGCGCACCGCCCCACTGCTTGTCATGCTCGCGCACGCCGGCATGTGAGTCGAGCTGACGGTGAGGAAAGCGGCGTAACTGCCGCTAGCTAGAGCGCGAGCAGCGATTTCGCGACTACCGGCCGGCTCACTAGCCCTTGGCGGTGGGCGCAATCGATAGCTGCCTGCAAGGCAGACGCCACGGCCTGCGCACCGACCGGCATAACCTCTGGCGCGAGCCCGGCGAGGCGCTTCGATTCCGCGAGCACGCGCAGCACCTCCGGCGCCGCCTCCGCCGCCGACTCCTTCACCACCACCATGTGGTTGATCTGGATCGTGCCGTGTTTCGCGCGCCAGGCCTCGGCCGCCGCCGCGGGATCCGCGAACACCGGCTTGATGCGGGGATCGGAAGGCGGCTCGCCACCGAGCACCGCGGCGTCCACCTCGCCCTCCATGAGCATCCCGAGCGGATCCTTCCCGGCCGGCGCGCGCTCGGCGTGCGGCGGATCGCGCACCTCGGCGACGTGCGGTTCCTCGAATGTCACCCAGCCCACGGTCGTCGGCTTCACGCCGCAGTCCTGCTCCAGCACGTCGCGCAGCCACACCGCGGTGGTCACCGACCAGGAGCGGATCGCGATGCGCTTTCCCGCGAGGTCCTGCGGCGCGAGGGGCCCGCGCGCCGCGTTGTAGACGAGGTAGGGGTGCTGGAAGCGCGCGGTGAGCACAACCGGCAGCAGCAGGAGCGGCTTGCCGTGCTCGCGCGCAAGGAGGAACGTCATGATCGCGAGCTCGGCCAGGTCGAACTCCAGGTCCCGCACCACGCGCTTGAACGCGGTGTGCGGCACCTTGACGTCGGCGAAGTCGAGCTTGACCTTGGACGAGACCACCTCGCCGCGCTTGAGCGGCAGCGTGCCGGGGTAGTCGCCGAGGAGCGTCTTCAGGCGCACGCGCGCTCGGCGAGCCGGGGGTAGACGCGGCGCACGTTGTCTTCGTAGATCCGGCGCTTGTCCGCGGCGCTCAAGGCAGAGGCCTCGACGTAGCGGCGCGTGTCGTCGTAGTGGAAACCCGTCTGCGGGTCGATGCCCCGCACCGCGCCCACCATCTCGGAGGCGAAGAGGATGTTCTGCGCCGGGACGACGCGCAGCAGCAGGTCGATCCCCGGCTGGTGGTAGACGCAGGTGTCGAAGAACACGTTGCCGAGGAGCGCTTCCTCGAGCGGCGGCAGTTTCATGTCCTGCGCGAGGCCGCGAAAGCGCCCCCAGTGGTACGGCACCGCGCCGCCGCCGTGCGGGATCACGAAGCGCAGCGTGGGGAAGTCCTTGAACAGGCTTCCCGTGAGCAGCTGCATGAACGCGGTGGTGTCGGCGTTGAGGTAATGCGCGCCGGTGGTGTGGAAGGCGGGGTTGCACGAGGTGCTGACGTGCACCATCGCGGGAACATCGAGCTCGACCAGCTTCTCGTAGAGCGGATACCACCAGCGGTCGGTGAGCGGCGGCTCCTGCCAGTGCCCGCCCGAGGGGTCGGGGTTGAGGTTGCATCCTACGAAGCCGAGCTGCGTGACGCAGCGCTCGAGCTCGGCGACGCAGGTGCGCGGCGGCACGCCGGGCGATTGCGGCAGCTGGCAGACGGGCGCGAAATTCCTCGGGTAGAGCGAGCAGGCGCGATGCACCAGATCGTTGCACAGCTCGGTCCAGACGCGGCTCGTGCCCGCATCCCCTACGTGGTGCGCCATGAAGCTCGCGCGCGGAGAAAACAGCGCGAGGTCGATGCCGCGCTCGCGCTGCAGCCTGAGTTGCGCGCCCTCCAGGCTCTCGCGCAGCTGCACGTCCGTGATCCGCAGCGAGGACTTCGCGGGTGCGCGCGCCGGGTCGCCGAGCGCCTCGACCTGGAGCCGGCGCCAGGTCTCCAGCCCGGCCGGCGCGGTGGTGTAGTGGCCGTGGCAGTCGATGATCATGCGGCAATCGCCTAAGATACCTCATGGCGTACGGCGCCGCCGCGCTCGAGGTCGGGCCGCTGCCGCAGGATGCGGCGCGATTGCTCGCACGCGCGCGCGGCAGCTGGACCTTCAGCGGCCTGAAGGAGCGCCAGAGCGAGATCGTGCACGGGCTCGCCCGCCTGGAGCGCGAGCCGCCGGGGCGCGTCGCCTGGGATCTCGGCGGCGTCTCCGCGCTCGACGACACCGGCGCGGTGCTGCTCGCGCGCGCGCTCCGCGGCGCCGCGAGCGTCGAGGTCGCGCCCGGTCATCGCGAGCTGCTGCGCCAGGTGAGCGAGGGCCTGCTCTCGCCGGCCGAAGGCGCGCGCCGCTTCGACCCGCTGTGGCTCGTGGCGCGTCTCGGCGAGGGGGCGGGCGAGTTCTCGGTGCACCTGCGCGACGGGGTGGCGCTGCTCGGGCAGCTGGCGCTCGATGCCGCGTGGCTCGCGCGCCGGCCGCGCGAGTGGCCGCTGCGCGAGCTCTCGGCGGGGATCTTCCGCGCCGGGGTCACGGCGCTGCCGGTGACGATGCTGGTGGGCTTCCTCGTCGGCATCGTGCTCACCTACCTGTCGGCGCTGCAGCTCAAGCGCTACGGCGCGGACCTGCTGGTGATCAACATCGTGGGGGTCGGGGTGCTGCGCGAGCTCGGGCCGATGCTCGCCTCGATCATCGCCGCCGGGCGCTCGGGCTCGGCGATCACGGCGCAGCTCGGCGTGATGCGCGTCACCGAGGAGGTCGAGGCGCTCGCGGTGATGGGCGTCTCGGTCACCGCGCGGCTGGTGCTGCCCAGGGTGCTGGCGCTCGCGGCGGCGCTGCCGCTGGTGGCCTTCTGCACCGACCTCGCGGCGCTCGCGGGCGGGATGCTCGTGTCGCGCTTCACGCTCGGCATCTCGCCGGGGGCGTTTCTCGAGGCGCTGCCGCGCGCGGTCGAGGTCGTGAACTTCTGGATCGGCATCGGCAAGTCCGTGGCCTTCGGCTTCGCGGTGGCCCTGGTCGCCTGCCACTACGGCCTGCGGGTGCTGCCCAACACCGACAGCCTGGCGGTCGGTGTGACGCGCTCGGTGGTGGCCTCGATCACCTGCGTCATCATCCTCGACGCGATCTTCGCGATCCTGCTGCGCGATGTCGGCTGAGCACGTCATCGAGATCGAGCACCTGGTGAACCTGGTGGGCGGGCAGGTGCTGCACCGGGACCTGAGCCTGCACGTGCGCCGCGACGAGGTGCTGACCCTGGTCGGGGGCTCGGGCAGCGGCAAGACGCAGCTGCTGCGCGTGATCCTCGGGCTGAAGCGCCCGGCGGCGGGCCGCGTGCGCGTGTTCGGCTGCGCCTGGGACGACGGCAGCGCCAAGCGCGTGCGCGACACGCGCCGGCGCATGGGCATGCTGTTCCAGAACGGCGCCCTCTACTCGGCGCTCACGGTGTTCGAGAACGTCGCGTTTCCGTTGCGCGAGCGCGGCGGCCTGGACGAGGAGCAGGTCCGCGCCATCGTGCACGGCAAGCTCTCGCAAGTGGAGCTCGACCCGCGCCACGGGCTGCTCCTGCCGGCGGACCTTTCCGGGGGCATGGTGAAGCGGGTCTCCCTCGCCCGCGCGCTCGCGCTCTCGCCGGAGCTGCTGATCCTGGACGAGCCGACCGCGGGCCTCGACCCGGACCGCTCCGAGCGGTTCGTCGCGCTCATCAGGCGCCTGCGCGACGCGCAGCGCTTCACCGTCTTCATGGTGACGCACGACCTCGACACGCTGAACGAGCTCGCCGACCGCGTCGCGGTGCTCGCCGAGCAGCATATAATCGCCTGCGATACGCTCACGGTGGTGCGCGAGCTGGATCATCCGTTCGTGCAGAACTTCTTCGGGGGGGACCGCGGCCGCCGCGCGCTCGCGCAGGGCTGAAGCCGCGACCACGGAACGCGCATGGAAAGCCGCGCCTACGCGCTCGTCACCGGCCTGTTCGTCCTCGGCCTCGCCGCCGCGATGGTCTTCTGGGCGCACTGGCTCGCGCGCGAGCCCCTCGAGCGCAACCTCTACCGCGTGATCTCCACCCTCCCGGTGTCCGGGCTCAAGGAAGAGGGCCAGGTTCGCTATCGGGGCGTGGACGTGGGGCGGGTCAGCAGGATCGTGCTCGATCCCAAGGATGCGCGCCGCATCTTCGTCGGCATCGATGTCGACGCGACCGTGCCGGTCACGCGCGGCACCTACGCGCAGCTCGGCATGGAAGGCATCACCGGGATCGCCTATGTGCAGCTGCTCGACGAGGGCCAGGACCCGCGCCCGCCGGCGAAGGGCGCCGACGGCGTCCCGGAGCTCGAGCTCAGGCCCTCGTTCATCGACGCGCTCTCCGAGGGCGCCGAGGGCGCGGTACGCGAGGCGCGCGAGCTGATGGCGGCGCTGCGGGCGATCCTCACGCCGGAGAACCGCGCTCGCATCGAAAAGACGCTCGCCTCGCTCGAGCGCGTCACCGCGAGCCTCGAGGCCACCTCGGCCCGGCTCCCGGGCACGCTGGAGCGGCTGGAAGCGCGCGCCCAGGCCTGGCTCGGCGAGGACAACCGGCAGCTCGCGCGCCGGTCGCTCGAGCGCTTCGGCGAGGCGGCCGCTGCGCTGCCGGAGCTTGCGCGCGAGGCGCAGCGCCTGGCGCGGGAGACCCGCGCGCTCGTCGGCGAAGTCGGCAAGCTCTCCGCCGAGGCGAGGGCGGGGATCGCCGCCGCGCGGGGCGAGACGCTGCCGCGCATCAACGCGCTCGCCGAGCAAGTCGAGCGCGGCGCCGAGCGCGTCGGGCGCCTCGCCGCGGGCCTCGAGCGCGAGCCCTCGAGCGTGCTCTGGGGGCGGCGCGCGCCGCGCGCGGGTCCCGGCGAGCCGGGGTTCGAGTGAGGGTCGGCGCCGCGGCCTGCATGCTGCTCGCGGCCTGCGCCGGGCCGGCGGG
>Ga0114945_10000487_pt1 | contig 25371 bp, 23 predicted proteins | sample OV2TP3_FD_87194 | JGI IMG/M metagenome (GOLD analysis project Ga0114945, IMG submission 87194) | Hot spring microbial communities from Beatty, Nevada to study Microbial Dark Matter (Phase II) - OV2 TP3 | ecosystem: Environmental > Aquatic > Thermal springs > Hot (42-90C) | place: USA: Beatty...
GAGGAAGATCCGGCCGACGGTGTCGAGGGATCTGGAGACGGTGATCCTGAAGGGGCTGGAGAGGGAGCCGAGGAAGAGGTACGGGAACGCGAAGGAGTTCGGGGAGGACTTGGGGAGGTACCTGAGGGGGGAGGCGATCCGGGCGAGGCCGCCGGGGAGCGTGGCGAAGGCGTGGAGGTGGGCGAAGAAGCATCGGACGATTTCGGCGGTGGGGGGGATGATCCTTCTGGCGCTCTTCGCGGCGGCGGCGGTTTCGGGAGTGAGACAGCGGAGTTTCCGCAAGGCGATCGAGAGGATGGTGGAACAGGCGGATGCCCGGTTTTCCGAGGGGAAGTACGCGGAGGCAAGGGACATCTACGGGAAAGTCCGGGCGCTGAAGCCGGACCATGGGCACTCGCAGCAACGATTTCTGGAGAGCGATCTTCTGGCGAAACGGTCCGAGCGCAGAAAGCTCGCACGAGTGCTTGTCGAGGATGCAGACCGCTTGTTCGTCGAAGTCGATCGGTTGGACCGGGAGTGGAACGAACAAACCGAGTTTGCGCATCGGCTGCTCATGGGATTGAAGCCTTGGGATGGCCCTTCTCGCAAGCAAACTTATTGGGACTTGAGGAGTCGACTGAAGGACATCCTGAGGAAGAGGGAGGAATCCGAGGAGGCCGGCATCAGTGCCTGTTTCAAGGCGATCGGCCTGGACTCCGAAAACGCTCTCGCGAGACAGAGGCTGGCGGCGGCCTTTTGCGCACGGTTCCTCAACTCGGATGCGGTTCGTGACGCCGACGGGGCTCGCAAGTGGGAAACGCTCATGCGCCAGTTCGACGACGGCTCCTTGGATGCGAAAATTGTCAGGACGGGAACGCTCGAGATCCGCTCCCGTCCGGAGGGCGCCGAGGCCTTCCTCTTTCGGTATGAGTTCGGGCGCGAACCTCGCCTCATGCCCCGCCCCTTCCGGGCCGGGAAAGCCGAATCAAGAAACCCCGCCGTCGAGGGAGACGACCTCACGGACTACGCGCTCGAATGTTCCGAGTTCAACTATCTGGGCCGATGTCCCATTCCCAAGATCGTCCTTCCGGGCGGCTCCTATCTCGTCGTGCTCCGCTTGGGTGGGGGGTGGGCGGCCGCGCGCTTCCCGATTTCGCTCCCGGGGGGAACACATCAATCGATCCAAGGGAATCTCTATGCCGCGGAGCGTATCGGGCAGGGATTCCTCTACGTGCCCGAAGGGACCGTTCGTCTCGGCGGCGATTTCCGGGCGTCGGGGAACGAACGAGATGTCTTGGACGTGAAGACGAAGGACATCTTCCTTTCTCGATATGAAACGCGGATAGAATACCGGGAGTTTATCGAGAGCCTTGCCGGCATCGATCTGGAAGAAGCGCGCCGTCGGCTTCCGCGTCAGGCTGGTCCGGGAAAAGTGGAGTTTCTCTGGAGCTTGGATTCGCTGGGGAGAGTCCAGATCCGTTCGGGAATGGAGCGGTGGCCCGTTCTCGGGGTTTCATGGGAAGATGTGGAGGCGTGCTGTCGGTGGTTGACCCGCCGGGCTCGGGAGCGGGGAGAGAAAGTAACCTATCGTCTCCCCACCGGCGCCGAGTGGGAACGCGCGGCCCGGGGTGCCGATCTCCGCACCTATCCTTGGGGACCCGAGCTCGAATTCTCCTTTGCCAATTTGGGATCGTCTCGAGAGGGAGCTCGCGATGTCGGGGTCCCCGGCGAATTCTCTCGAGATGAGAGTCCCTTCGGAATCCGCGATCTGGGGGGAAACCTGAGCGAATGGTGCCAGGACGGGCCGGAGAGCCTCCCGGGACACCGATATGTCAAGGGAGGTCACTGGAACAATGTCGTGGAATCGACCATTCAGTCGGGAAACTGGAGCGTTATGAGGGTTTCCGATTTCCAATCGACTGTGGGCTTCCGCCTCGTCCGAGAGCCTGACCCGGAGTAGGGCACCTCCCATCCTCCCCGAGACAATCGTTTCCGCGTCGAGTCGCTGGACAATTCCCCTCGCAGCCGGGTCGGAGAAGGGGAGGCCATTCTCACAGGCCTCCCCTTCAGGAGTGGCTAGTAGAATCGATTCAGAAATATCTGGAGGGGCTGGGGCGAGTCGGGCTTCATTTGAAGCAGGACCGCACTGGCCTCGCCGGCGTCGTTGATGCCCGCGTCCATTACGCCTCGTGCCTGAATCGGTCCGTCGCCGAGAAGGACCGCCGGGGACTCCCAGACGCCCGCCCGGTAGATTCTCCCCCGGATCGATTCCGAGAGGATGAAAGGCTTATCAGGCAGAGCGAGCATGTTGCCTTCTCCCCACGCCGCCACGGCGTGACCATGGCGACTCATGGCGAGGCTTGGGAGACGCGCATCCCCTCCGCCTTCCTGCAGGCGAGTGATGGGATCCCACTGTCGCGAGGAGAAATCGTAGAAGCGAGCCTGCATGCGGAAAATTCCGTCGGTATCCTGCTGGCTCCACACCGCGAGGCGCGCCGGGCGGGGAGGCGTCCCCCCGCCCGGCACGGAGCGGACGGGCCTATCCCTTGGGGTTCTCCTTCATCAGCTTCTTCCACTCCTCTTCGTACTTCGCCATCTTCTCGTCGAACTTCTTCATCTCCCCCTGCGTCATCGTCTCGAGCTTGAGCTCCTCTTTCGCCTGCAACATCGCGTCCAACCGCGCGCTCGCCAGATCGTACTCCGTCTTGATCTTCCCCTCCTTGATCTTGGCGACGACCTTCTCGTTGGTCTTGTCCGCCCAGCGTTCCCCCTTGTTGGGACCGCATCCCGCCAGGTACCCCGCCGCGATCAGAGCCATAGCCCACCGAGCGTGCTTCATCATTCTTCTCCTTTCGCACGTTCCTCTTCACTCCTCCTCTTGGGGACCGTCGCGGGTGGGGTTTCGGGAATGTGAAGCCAGACTCTGGACTCGGGACTCCGGACTGGGTTAGATGTGTCGATGGTTCCCGCGCTTGCCGACTGGGACTGGATTCCCCGTCCCCTCCGATGCGAGCCCGCCGTCCTGGCCCTGATCCTCTTCGCGGCCCTCGCCCTCCGCGTGGGCGCGGGCGCGTCCGGGGAGATCATCCAGCACGACGGTTCCCGGTTCATCAAGATGGCGCGCCATCTCGACCGTGGCGAGTGGGGAAGGGCGCTGGAGATCCAACCCCACATGCCGCCGATGTATCCCCTGACGATTCGACTCTTTGCGCTCCTCTTCCGGGACTTCGAGCGCGCCGCCATCGCCGTCGCGGCGCTCTTCGGGGCCCTGGCCGTATTGCCGCTCTACTCGATCGCGAAGGCGGTATCGAACGAGCGCATCGGCGCCGTCGCCGCGCTCCTCTACGCCTTCCTCCCCGAGGCCGCGATTCTCCACGGCGAAGTGATGAGCGAGGGACTCTTCCTCTTCTTTTTCCTCGGATGGATGGCGCTCCTGTGGTCGGCGGAGCGCGAACCACGTTGGACGAAGTTCGTTCTGATGGGCGCGGCCGCCGGAGTCGCGTACCTGACCCGGCCCGAGGGGATCTACTGCGTCGCCGGCACCGTCGGGTGGCTCGCCCTGCGGGCCCGCCGAAACGTACTCCGGCTTGCCGGAGGCTTGGCGTGCTTCCTTCTCGTCTTCCTGGCGATCGCCTGGCCGTACCTACTTTGGATCCATGCCCAAACCGGAAAATGGAAATTCACCGTAAATCCGTTCGCGGAGGGGATCTTCGAGCGGCTGAGCGGGAAGGAGGTGGCGGAGAAACCGGCCGACCGGGACTCGGAGTTCAAAGAAGAGCGCGCCCGGGCGCGGTATGGAAGACTCGGCGGCGCCCTCCTCATGATCTTGAGGGAGTCCGTTAAGGTTTGCTTCTACGTCTTTCTCCCGATCGGCCTCCTCGGAATCGGATGGGCCCGGCGATACGGATTCGGCGGATGGGGATCGGCGTATCTGGGCCTGTTCATCGTCGGATACGGGGCGCCGAACGTGGTGGCGATGATGGCCGATCAGCCGTTCGGATATCGGTACATCATGCCGCCCTGCATCTTCGCCACCCCGTTCATGGCGGTCGGAGTTCTCGCGGTGTTCGGGTGGATCGGTCGTGTGCGCTGGCTCCCGCTGCTCCTCTCCTTGGGAATGCTCGCCGCCATGACGGTCAAGACGGTAAAGCCGCGGAGAGGCGATCGACGGCCGCTCAAGGAGGCGGGACAGTGGATCCGATCGTCCCACGGCCCGGGCCGGAGGGTGGCGGCGATGGATCGGCGCGTGGAGTTTTACGCCGAGGGCGATCACGTTCCGATGCCGCAGGATCCCGATCGGCTTCCCCCGGACGTCGAGTTCCTGGTCGTTCACGATCGGGAACTCAAGCACTTTCCGCCGGACTTCGAGAAGCGGATCGCGGAGCGGTATCGAGAGGCGGCGCGCTTCGAGGGCGCGCGCGTTTACGAGACGGTCCCCTCCCAGCGGTAAGGGGGCTCCAGGATTCGGCCCGGCCGTTCGAGGGTGCGCAGGGCCCGGAACATCTCGTTCAGGATGGACTGCTGTAGTCCGACCGCATGCGCTCGTCCGAGGGTGCGGCCGAAGGGGAAATTGATGAAGACGGCTCGCGGCACCCGAACCTGCTGCGTGACCTCCTTCACGGTCGAGAGCGCCACGGTGGACAGCCCAGCGCGCTCCAGAGTTCGGGCCACCAAGCCGATCGTCTGATTGCAGGCGAAGTCCGCCGGCACCAGGAGGGCGATTTCGACGCCGGCGTTCCGGAGCTTCTCTCCGACGGCCGAGGCGGAGACGGACAGAGGGGCCGGATCGGAGCTCTGGCCGAAGAACGAAAAGAAGATTTCGTGGAGACCGCCGAGGAGACCTTGTTCCACGGCTTCCTTTAACCGGTCCACCGGCGCGAGGACGTTGAGGTCGGACTCCGCCTCGCGCGGGTCGTAGTTCGTAAAGTCGAACGCGATCTGATCCGAAGAGACGTAGGTGGAAATCTCGCGCACGTCCGAGGAGAGCTTGGCGAATTCGTGCTGCGTCTTAAGCCGGATTCCGGCCGAGACGACGAGCGCAGCGCGGCTCTCCCGCAGGGCATGGCGGAGCGGCGTCCAGGGAGTCGGCTCGGACTGGACGAAGACAAACTCGGCCGCGAGGCGCTCGTAGTCGCCGGCGCGGTCCGGAGGGTAGAACGGAAACGTCGTCATGGCGTTGTACTCGCTGATGATCGTCTGGTTGGAGGAAAGAACTTCCCGGGGGCGTTCCGATGTGCGCCCCCGATCTCTCCAACGACAGAGTAGCACGAGTGTTTCGCGGATTCAAATTATCTGCGGATGAATATCGACCGGCTGAGGAAGGTGGACCGTCTCCTGGGGATTCCCTGGGTTCATCTTCTCTCCTCCTTCCGCGGCGCAGGCAGCCCCTCGACGCTCCGGCGCGCCTTGGTGGTCAAGCTCTTCGGTCTGGGCAATCTGATCATGCTCACGCCGGCTCTCCGAGCCCTTCGGGGCGCCTTCCCCGGCCTGGAGATCGATCTCCTGACCTTTGCGCAGAACGAAGGCGCGGCGAGGATGTACCCGCAGCTTCTGGCGCGGGCTCACCTCGTCCCCTACTCGGTCTTGCCCCTCGCGGTCGGACTGAGCCGGATCATCGCCCGCGAGCGGGGGCGCTACGACCTCATCGTGGATGCCGAGCAGTTCATCCGCTACACGTCGATGGTTTCGCTCCTTCTGGCGCCCCGGATGCTCGCCGGGCTGCCGACGCCGGGATCGCGGAAGAGCCGGGCCTATCATGTTTGGATTCCCTATCGCGAGGACCGTCCCCTGGCGCGAGAATACCTCGATCTCGCGGTGGAAATCGCCCGGCGGTTCGGAAAGAAAGCGGAGGAGCCCGACCGTCTCGTCGCTCCCTCCATCGATCCTTCGTCGGCGGCGAAGGTCTCCGCCCTCGTCCCCCAGCCCTCGATCGGCGTGTGCGTCGGAGGGCGATCCGACGCGATGGAAAAACGGTATCCGCACTGGGAGCCCCTCCTCCGCCGGCTTCGAACGCTCGGCCTCCCGTTCGTCTTTACGGGGACGTCCGAGGAGGCTCCCGCCATCCGACCGCTCCACGCCGCCGTCGGAGGAGTCGATCTCGCCGGAAAGCTGACGCAGCTCGAGCTCGTGGAGGTCCTTCGGCGTACCTCGATCTTCCTTTCCAACGATACGGGGCCTCTCCACCTTGCGGCTGCGACGGGGGCGTTCACCGTCGGATTCTTCGGTCCCACCGACCCTCGCGTCTATCGGCCGTACACGCCGCGCCATCTCGTGCTTTGGGATCCGCGAAACGTGCCCTCGATCACGAACCGCGATGAGAAGCGCCGCCCGACCGGCCAGGTCTTCTGGGTGCCGCCGGAGGAAGCCTTCGAGCGCATTCGATCGGCGTACGATAGGTCATAATCTCCCCGTCGCGAAAGGAGGGAACGATGGGAGTGCCGGCCGTTCTTCCAGCGAGGAATCACGCCTCTCCGACGAGAACCAGCGTAGTGTCCGGGAAGGGAAGCTCCTCTCCGGGAACCGTCACGCCGTCCGCATAGAGCCACGCTTTGTTCTTGTAGCGATTCTCGGCGATCCATGGGTTGACGTAGGATCGCGCCTGGACGACTCGATAGGACGCGGACTCCAGCTCTTTCTTCCACTCCTCGAGGGTCCAGATCCCGAACTCCTCCCGCACCTCCGCGGCCCAATTCTCGGTGTAGTCCTTCTTGGTGAGGAATTCGTTCGCGTCATGGAGGTCGAGGATGAAGTAGAGACGCTTGAGGTGCTCCCGCTCCTGGAACTTCACCCCCTGGTCCTTGAATTCCTTGGCGAAGCTGCGGAATCGCGCCTCGGTGGTGCCGTCGCACCGCATCCAGACCCGGCGGGACGGCGGTCGGACGCCGTCGCGGATGATGAGCGCCCCCCCCCGTTTCATCTCCCCTCGGGTGTTCGCCAGAGCCAGTCGGACGACGTCACGGTCGTATCGGCTGTAACTGTAGATCTCGTGCATGACCGAAGAGAAGATTACGGTGTCTACCGTCCCGGGTGGGAAGTGCGGCTGGATCGCGTTGCCCTGCACGATGGCGACGTTCGACGCCGGATAGTGTCGGCCGTCGGCGACGCGAAGTAGCTCGCGCGAGAGCTCCAGTCCGAGGAGTTGAGAGGTCGGGAAGAGCTTCGAGAGCTCGAGGAGAAAAAGCCCGGAGCCGCATCCCTTGTCCACGATCCGACCCGGCCGGACGTGCGGGGCGATGTCCAGGACCTTCTGCGCGGTGCCGGCCTCCATCCCGCGTACGTAGACGACGAATTCGCGGCTCGGCGTCAGCTCTCCGTCGTCGGTGAGCGCGACGTCGGAGAAGATCTTCCGGATGCGGTCCTCGATTCCCCGCGACTCGTAGAGCTGAACCGTCGCTTCGTTCGCGAGGGCGCGCCAGGAGCGGCCCGAGACGAGCGCTCCGATGAGGTCCGAGGGGGCGGCCCCCGAGAAGTCCTGACGGATCGCGGTGTAGGCCGCCTCTTCGAACGAGCGGAGGACGTCGGGATTCCCGGAGATGAGAATGGTCGTCCCGGGGTCGATTCGCTGCCGGCCCTGACTTCCGGAGACGACAGATTCCTCCACGTGCTTCACCCATCCGGAGGAGTCCGGGACGTCCGTCACGGCGAAGATCTCGAATTGGCGACAGAGCTTCGGGGCGACGGCCTTAAGGAGATCCACGCGCTCGGCGGAGGTGAGCGGGGTGCGCTTGGTGTTCGACTGGTCGGAGCCCGTGACGACGAAGAAGACGCGGGCGGGCGAATAGTCGCGGACCAGTCTGCGGAGCACGTTTTCCTGATCGCGGGTGATCGCGTTCCACCGACCCACGAAGAGGAGAGTGTCCATGACTTAGGCGAGAGAGGTCTCGAGGCGGGCGTTCCCGCGCAAGAAGTCGGCCAGGGGAAAGTGGGGATAGAGGGTCAGGTAATAGAGGGGAGAAAGCCACGACCCGGAGCCGCCGAAGGTGGGGAGGACTTCGTAGGTGTAGAGGGGCGATCCCAGGAGTCCCCGAAAGATCGACTCGTTCACGAACAGCTCCATCGGGGGACCGACGATCATCAAGAACGCGGCGCGCGCCGCGGCAAGCCTCGGCCCCGTCCATCCCGATCGTCGCTCGAACTTCTCGAAGGCGAGCATGAAGGGGGGCATTCCGACGAAGAGGATGGCCCACACCGTCGGACTCGTGATTCCCCAGAGGAAGGGGGTGACATGGTAGCTCCAGAGCCGCACGCCGGCGGCGAGGAAGGCCAGCCCTCCGAGGGACTCGCAGGCGAACCAGAGGCTCGCAGATAGAAAAGCGAGCGTGGCCCACCGTCGCATCGAGGGGAGTATACCGCGTCACGCGGTGGGATCCGCGCAATTCGAGAGCACTTCGCGGAGGTCGGTGTGGCCCTCCAGGACCTTTCGGATGCCGTCCTGCTTCAGAAGGCGCGTGCCGGCCGCGATCCCCGCGCGCCGGATGGCGCCCGTTTCCGATCTTTGGTGGACAAGACCGCGGATCTTCGAACCGCAGACCAAGAGTTCGTGCACCCCTAGCCGGCCGCGGTAGCCGCATCCGAAGCAGAGCGGGCAGCCCCGGCCGCGCGCGAGGCGCAGGGCGCCGGGATCGGGAACGAGAGTCGCGAATCCCGCGTCGTCTCCGTAGTGGGCTCGGAGGCCCGAGATCTCGTCGCGAGTGGGAACGGCGACTTCGCGGCATTCCGGACAGAGGCGTCGCACGAGTCGTTGCGCCAAGATGCCGGTCAAGGTGTCTCCGAAGGTATAGGAGTCCAAGCCCATGTCGAGGAGCCTCGTGACCGTCTCCGCGGCGCTGTTGGTGTGGAGCGTGGAGAGGACGAGGTGACCCGTGAGCGACGCTTCGACCGCGGCGTCCGCGGTTTCCCGGTCCCGAATCTCGCCGATCATGATGACGTCGGGGTCGCAGCGCAGGAAGGCGCGAAGGCATCGCTCGAAGGTCAGGCCGATCTTGGGATTCACTTGGACTTGCCGCAACCCCTCCTGGGTGATCTCCACGGGGTCCTCCGCCGTCCAGATCTTGGTTTCAGGGCGAAGGAGATGCGCCAGAGCCGCGTGGAGCGTGGTCGTCTTGCCCGCGCCGGTCGGACCGACGCAGAGGAAGATGCCGTGAGGCTGCTCGAGGCAGCCGCGGAACTGTTCCAGCACGGGCGCGGCCATCCCGAGATCCGCCAGCTTCAGCGCCTGAAACTCCGGGAGGAGGCGAAGCACCACGTCCTCGGTCCCGCCTTGGGTCGGGACCACGGCGACGCGAAGGTCGACCTTTCTTCCGCCGGGATCGCGGACGCGCGCCTTCCCGTCCTGCGGGAGCCGGTGTTCGGCGATGTCGAGCTCGGAGAGGATCTTGATTCGCGAGACCACCGCGCGGGCGCACCGTTCCTGGACGCGCCGGCGCTCGTGGCAGACTCCGTCGACGCGGAACCGTACGAGGAGACCGCCGGCCGAGGTCGGCTCGAGATGGATGTCCGAGGCTCCGACGCCCATCGCCTCGAGGATCGTCTCGTTGACGAACCGGACGGCCCAGGAGTCCTCCACTTCGGGCTGGAGCGAATGCTCGATCTCCTTCGTCGACGACTCCTCCGGAGGAGGCGGCGGGCGCAGACGCTTCGTCGTCTCTCTCTTCTCGGGGGTAGGGGCCGTCTCGAGGACCCGTTCCAGTTCCGCCACGAGATCCTCGCGGAGTGCGACGCGGACCAGAAGATCCCGCGTTCCCAGGATCCGCGAGACGTCGTCCAGGAGCGTGAGATTCCGGGGATTGGCGACCGCGACTTCGACGACGTCTCCCGAGCGGGAGAGGGGAAGGACGGCGTGCGTGCGGAGGAAGTCGGCGGGAAAAAGCCGCAGGAGCTCCCGATCCGGGTGGCGGTCGGTCGGGAGCTCCAGGTAGCGGCACTCGAAGTGCTCGGCGAGGCTGAGTCCGAGCTGGTGGCGGTCGATTCCCTCCGCCACGAGGACGGCCTCGACGGAGCGGCCTTCCTGCCGCGCTCGGCTGCGGGCCGATTCGATGCGTTCGGGGGAAAGCAGACCGGCGCGCACGAGCCGGTCGTAGGGGGATCTCCGCGCGCCCGATCGGGAGAGGGCCTGGTGGCGGGCCGAGAAGGCCTCCGTCAGCTCGACGAGATCCGCCAAGCGGGCGTCGGGGATCGGCTCGTTCTCCTCCCGGTGGATGATCTCGAACACGCCGAGCAGTTCCTCCCCGTGGAGAAGGGGGAGGGCGGCCACGTATCTCCGCCGGAGCTGGGAATCCTTTTTCCAAGCGAAGGCGCGCCGGCGGGTGAGCGCGGCGTATCCGGCGGCGCTGGAGGGAGCGACCAGGATCCGGCGCTCCGAGATTCCCTCTCCTCCCTCGAGGCGGCAATAGAGCTCGTCGGTGAGGAGGTCCTTGATCCAGAGGCGTCCGTCGGAGGCGCAGAGGCGGCGCGCGATTTCCTGCGGGATCCCTCGGACCAAGCGGTCCACGTCCGCGGTCTCGATGTCCCGGAGGAGTTGCGCCTTGGCGTCGGCCGGGGCGGCGGTGACGGCCATCGCTGGGATCGTACCGCGCGGAAATACATATGTCAAGGGTAGATACCATATTCAATGGGTTTTTCGAAACGTCCCCGGCGCCGCTACACTGGTCCCATGAGAGGCTTCAACGATTGGCTCGGGCTCGCCGTCGATTCGGACGGGGAGGCGGTGTTCCTCGACACGACTCCCGAACACGAGGTCGCTCCCGGGATCGTCCATTTCGCCGTCCTGACGACCCTGGCCGAGGTGGCCGCGGCGCGGACCGTGGGGACGACCGTCGTCCCGGCGGGCGTGAACGTGAACCTCTTGGCCCCGGCGCGGCCCGGACGTCTCGTCGGACGGGGACGGCTCCTGCGCCGAGGCAAGCGCTTGGCGGTCGCGGAGGGGGAGGTCCTTCAGGAGGGAGCTCTCGTGGCCAAGGCGGTGGTGACGTTCGCCATCACGGTGTAGCTCCGTCCCGGCAGCGGAATCCACCGGGCCCACGCGCCTCGCCGCGTCGCCGTCCGATCGATCCGCACGGTCCAGCCCGGGAGCATCCGAAGGAGAACCCCCGGGGCGAAGTCCTGGAGATGCCACGGCGTGTGGTAGAAATTCCACCGCGGCGCGACCATCTTCCCGAGACGGACGATCGCGCTCGTGTGCGGCACCCGGAGGTAGAGCAGCCCGCCGGGCTTCAAGAGCGACCGCGCCTTGGCGACGAATCGACGCGGATCCACCACGTGCTCGAGGACGTAGATTGCGGTGACCGCGTCATAGGGTCCCGTCAGGCGCGCCTCGAGAAAGCCTCCTCCGAAGTCCAGGTCGATCCCTTCGGCCTCCCATCCCCGCTCTCGCATCCTTCGAACGAAAACGCCGGGTCCGCACCCGACGTCGAGCACTCGACCTCGCGGGAGGACGGAGGCCGCGTGGTCGTACACGGCCCGCATCTCCCGTTCGTGCGCGGTGCCGACGTCGTACGGCCGGTACGCCGTCGATCGAAGCCACGCCTCCGTCGGTCGAGGATTCTGGAATACCAGCCCGCACGGGCATCGCTCGAATCGTCGACCGTTTTCCCGGTAGAAAGTGTGGCCTCGCCCTCCGCATAGAGGGCACGCCACCTCGACCTCCGTCATTGCGGCTCCCCTCCCCATCCGATAGAATCTAGCACCCAGGAGAGGATTCTTGCCAACCTTGACGGCGAGTCTTTGTTTGAGCCTCTGGGCCCAAGAGGCGACCCAGGCCTACGAGATCCCGTACGACCGGGTCGCGGAGCGCCACCGGCGCAAGGTCCGGAAGGTGATGGACGACGTCACGGTCGAGGTCCCTCTGGAGAGGGTAGCCGTGGCGACGCGGCCGGAGGTGTACGAGTTCCTGCTCGAGGAGTTGCCCTTCACGGCCGACGTGTGCCGACAACTCGGTCGAACCAAGTACGAGGTGTTTCGGGATCCGCGCAAGCCGGAGAAGGACGAGGAGAAGGAGGCGTGGCGACATACCTATTACATGAACGACAAGGAGGGACTGAGCGTCAAGGTGCAGCTCGTCCTTGCGGAGGCCCGGCGCCGGATTTTCTACACGTGGGGAAGCTACGATCTGTCGCCCCTCCCGAGCCTCTGGGGGCGGAGCGTCATCGTGGTCCTCTGGGGAGAGAAGGACGGACGCCTCGTGACCGAGGCCAAGGTCTTCGCGCAGATCGACAGCTCGTTTTACAAGGCGATTTCCGAGGTACTCAAAGGAACCGTGCGCTCGGTCGTGAAGGATAAATCGACGGTCTTCATTCGGGCGGCGCGCTGGGTTTCCGAAGCGGCGGCCGAAAATCCCCGCAAGCTGCACGAGCAGCTCGACGGCGCGAGGGACGTGGATCAGGTCACCCTGGAAGAGTTCCGCAAGAAGTTCCTAAAATAGAGCCGACGCTCTTCGACGGAAGGATGGATTCGGGGCGCAGACGGTCGATCTTCTCGCAAGAGGAGGTAGGAAAGTCCGGGCTCCAGAGGGCAGGGTGGTTCCTAACGGGAACCCGCTTCCGCTGGCCGGAGGCGAGGGAAAGTGGCACAGAGACTCAGACTGCCGATGGCCCGCGGGCGACCGCGGGATCAGGCGAGGGTGAAAAGGTGCGGTAAGAGCGCACCGGGCCGAGCGTGAGCGAGGCCGTCTGCAAAACCCCACCCGGAGAAAGACCGAATAGATGCGCGGGAGTAAGCCGGCCCGGCCGAAGCCTTCCGCAAGGAAGGGCCGCGCAAGGGTAGGTCGTTGGAGCCGTCCGGCGACGGACGGCCGAGATTGATGACCGTCGGCCCGCGCGAGCGGGACACAGAACCCGGCTTATGCGCCCCGAATCTTTCCTTCCCTCGGATTGATTGGCCATTCCCTCTCGGGGCCGCTACACTTTTCCTTGGAGGCACCATGTCTTTGATCTTGGCGGCCATCCTCCTCGGGCGGCAGGACGATCCCGTCGACCGGATCCTCCGGCGCATCGACCAAGAACTCAAGGACTCCGAAACCCGTCTTCGGGAGGACATCAAGGCGATCCTGATCCGGGAACTCCGAGGCCCGACGCCCCAGACGATGGCGGAGCGCTTGATCGCGTTCGTCCCCCGCATCCGCGAGGACGGCGGGACACAGTCTCGACTGAAGAAATTCCTCGCCACCGAGAAAGGCCGGCAAGGCGTCCTCGCCCTCCTGGAGCAGCAAGGGTTGACCGATTTCGATCGCGCGGTCGCCACCTACTTCGAACGGCATCCCGACGACACCTACTCGCTTCGGCCGCAGTTCGTCGAAGAGGTCGAGGAATGGTTGGAAGAGACGGAGGGGCGCCCTCCCCCGAAGGAGAAACCGCGGACCCGCGCATGGATCGGCTTCACTCCCGACGACTTCACCGACGACGAGCGATCCAAAATCGGACTCGACAAGGGATGGGGTCTTCGAGTCCTGGAAGTGACGAAGGGAGGTCCGGGCGAACGGGCAGGACTCCGCCCGCAGGACATCCTGCTCACTCTGGCCGGACGTCGGGTGGGAGAAGAGAACATGCTCGCGGTCCTTTCCTCGCTTCGACCCGGAGAATCGGTCGAGGCCGTCGTCCTTCGCGGAGAGGAAAAGGCGACCCTCAAGATCACCCTGGGAGAGAAACGGGATGGCGAGTGAGGCGAAAAAGGGCCCGGCCAAGTCGGCGCCGAACGAAGGGCTCTTCGGCCGGATCGCCGTCTCCCTCGGTTTCATCAGCGAGCAGCAGCTCCAGGACTGCCTCACCGAGCAGGGACAAGCCAAACACGAAGGGCGCGAGCTTCGCGTCGGTCAGATCCTGCTCAAGCATCGCTGGCTCACCACGACCCAATTTCTGCGCGTGATGTCCGAGCAGGAATCGCGCAGCGGCGATTCCGAGAGCCGCCCGACGATGGTGCGGGGCGAGATCGACGCCGCGTCGAAGGACGAAGTTCCCAGTCGGATCGAACCCGTCTCGCAGATCATGCCGGGCCGGACGCTCGGCCGGTACGAGATCCTCCGCCAGATCGGGCGAGGCGGCATGGGAGTCGTCTACGAGGCGCGGGATACGCTCCTCAAACGCCGCGTCGCCTTGAAGGTTTTGCGAGAGGACATGGTCGATCCGATGATGGGACGGCGCCTCGAGAAGGAGGCGGTGACCGCCGCGCGGCTCAAACATCCGAACATCATCACCCTCTACGAGGCGGGAGTCGTCGAAGGCGTGCGATACCTGTCCATGGAGTACGTCGAGGGCAAATCGCTTCGGGATGCGATGGACTCCGAGATGTCCGTGACCCGGAAGGTCGAGCTGGTCGAGCAAGTCGCGCGCGCCGTGGATTACGCCCACGGCCGCGGCGTCATCCATCGCGACCTCAAGCCCGGAAACGTGATGATCGACGTCGAGGGGCGTCCCATGGTCATGGATTTCGGATTGGCGAGGATGATGGACGACTTCACTCACGCCAGTCGCGCCGGCGCCCTCGTGGGCACCCCCGGCTACATGGCGCCGGAACAAATCATGGGGTCGTCGGCGGACGTCACCGCCAAGACGGACGTCTACGCTTTGGGAGTCATCCTCTACGAGCTCCTGTCCGGCCAACTTCCGTTCGACGGCATGAACCCCTCCGAGGTGTGCACCAAGATCCTCGAGACGGAAGCGCCGAAGCTGGTCGGAGTTCCCTCCGATCTCGAAGCCGTCGTCCGCAAGGCGATGCACCGGGATCGGAATCTCCGGTATTCGACGTCGGGGGAATTCGCCGACGATCTCAAGAGATTTCGCGAAGGCGAGCCGGTGCGCGCGGCTCCGATCACTCTCCGAAAGACCCTGTTCCGGTTGATTCGCCAGCACCGGACCGCCACGACCGTCGTCCTGGTGGCGGTTTTGTTCCTCTTGGCGGGCCTGGGAGCATGGTCTTTCATTCGATGGCGTCGCGAAGGAGACCTTCGGCGAAAGCGGGACGAGGCTCGAGCCGCCGAGGCCCGGGGAGATTGGGAGACGGCGTTTCGCCTCTGGAGCGGCCTGGAGCAGTCGGGGGACTCCGCGGCGGGTGGATCCGCCCGGGAAGCCTCGCGCCGGCTGGAGCTCTCGCGCGAAACGGCCCGCGCCATTCAGTTCCGGGCGGACATCTTGGAGGCGGAAAAAGATCGCCGAAAGCTCCGCTCGGATCTGGAAGCGGTGGAGGCGCAGCTTCGGGAGGAGAGCGCTCGGGTCGAGCCTCACGATCCCGCGCTGAAGAAACAAATCCTCTGGAGATTGGAACGGCGGAGGGACGAGCTGCAAGCGGGAGTCGAACGGAAGGAATCCCGCCTCCTCCAGCTCCACTACTCGCTGCTGCGAACCGAACCCTCGGCGATCTCGGGACTCGTGGCCTTCCTCTGGTCGCTCCTGCGGCAGGCGGAGGAGGAAGGCGATCTCCCCCGGGCTCGGCGACACGAAGAGGCGCTACGCCATCTCGTGGAAGAGCGGGGATTGGCCGAAGAGCGGCGGAATCTCGAGAGGGGGGGCACCGTCACGCTCCTGACCGAACCTCCGGGAGCCGAAATCGAGCTGAGCGCGTTGGGAGAACTTCCCGACCGGGCCGATCGGAGGCTGGAGGAGGTCTCCAGGAAGGCTTGGGGACGGACGCCGATTCACTCCCAGGCCTTGTCCCCCGGATCGTACGTCCTTGTCCTGAAGAAGAACGGATATCGGGACATCCGGCTCTCCGTGCTGGTGACGCGGGGTCAGGGCGTCTCCGCGACGGTGCCGATGTTCAAAGACGCCGACATCGGACCGGAATTCGTCTATATCCCGGGAGGCGAGTTCATCAGCGGGGATCCCAAGGCCTACATGGGAGGCTCGCGCCGCACGAGGGTTTTCGTGAAGGGCTTTTTCGTTTCCCAACACGAGTTGACGGTCGAGGAATACGCGGAGTTCCTGAACGATCGCCAGAGCCATCCCCTCGAAGAAGCGAAGCGACACGTGCCCCGCCATTCCGCCGGAGATCTGCGTCACGCCAAGATCGTGGGGGACCGGATCGAGCTGATCGAGCCGGGACGCGAGGGGAAATCGACTCCGATGGACCCGAAGCTCGCCGTTCACGAGATCGATGATCACGACGCCAAGGAGTACTGCGAGTGGCGCACGACTCGGTCGAAACGGTCGGGGGAGAACGCGGTGTATCGTCTTCCGACGGCGCTGGAATGGGAGAAGGCCGCCCGGGGCGTGGACGGCCGCGCGTTCGTGTGGGGGGAGTACTTCGATTGGTCCTTCACGACGGGCTACTACAGCGCGGACCCGCCCCCGCCTCCGCGGCGCGTGGGATCCGTCCCCACCGACAAGTCAGTGTACGGCGTCCTCGACATGGCCGGGAATCTCCTCGAGTGGACGGACGAGTGGTTCGATCCCCAGACGCAGCGGTACAAGATCGTCAGTGGCGGCTCCCACGGGTTGACGGACGAGGTCAACTTTCGCGCCGCGGCCCGCCGACCGTATCCCCACGGGAAGGTGCCCAATTCGGTGGGGATTCGGGTGGTGAAGGAGCTTCCGAAGAGGTAGTCAGCTCCGCTCGATCGACACGCGGAGCTTGATCTCCTGCAGTTTCGCGGCGACGATCTCGCATCGCTCCAAACATCCGCCGTACGCGACCGCCTGGCCCTCCTGATGGGCGGCGCACGTGATCTGTACGGCGCGCTCGAGGCTGCACCCCGTCGCCTTTTGTACCTGGAGGATCACCTCGTCGAAGGTGTGGACGTCGTCGTTGAAGAGAAGCACATTCCAGGGGCGCTGGAGCTCCGCCTTCTCCTCCGTTTCCGGCTTCTCGAGGACTTGAACCATGGGGCCATTATACCCGGTATCGTTTCTTGATGTTCGCGGGATCGAACCTCCGATATAATGGCGCGCCCATGGAGTCGTTGCACTATTACTCCTTGAAGAAAGCGGCTTCCATCCTCCAGGAACCGGAGGACCGGGTCCTGGAGTACATCCGCACGGGAAGACTCAAGGCGCAATTCCTGACCAACATCATGGACTACATCATCACCCACGAAGACCTGATGCGCTTCCTCAAGGACAAGAAGGACTTCGGAACGATGCGCAAGGTCCTGGCGCACCGGGTGATCCTCGTGGACCGCGACCTCAAGATCCAAGACGTCGTCAAGCTCGACCTCGGCCGGAAGAACGTCCAGGTGCGGGTGGCGACCACGGATCGCGAGGTGGGTCTTCTCATCGACGAGTTTCTTCCGGACGCCGTCGCCGTCAATCTCGGGGCCACGACCCGGGCCGTCGATCCGATCAAGACGGCTCTCGGCAAGGCGAAGGCCGCCCGGCGGGCCGTCATCGTGTACCACAATCTCTTGGAAGATGTGTTCAAGGGCAAGGCGGAGCTCCAGCAGCACCTTCAGGACCTTCAACCGGACTTCGTGGTGAGCATCGCTCGCGGTCTCTCTCCCCTCGTGGAGGCGATCAAGAAGGCCGTGGGAGTGAAGTAGACCAACGCGGACGACCGATACACCGTATAACGATCAGATTCCGGAGGACCTCATGAATCGATGGACCACGCTCTTCGCCGTCGCGGGGCTCTTTCTCGCCGGCGGCGCCGCCCAGGCGCAGGACGATACCGAGAAGCTCAAGAAACGGATCCTCGAAGAGGTCGAGAAACGCCTCAAGGCGGAAGAGGAACGGATCCTTCGAGAGGTCGAGAAGATCATCGACGAGGAGCTCTCGCGCGCGAAACGCGGAGAGAAGAAGACTCACGCGGAGAAGAAGGAAGAGCCCAAGACCGGCGGTCGGGCCTTCTTCGGCGTGAAGGCGCTCGAGCTGAGCGTCGAGGAGCGCAAGGAGCTCGGCGTGGACGCGGGCCTGCGCGTTCGCTCCCTGGTCGAGGGAAGCCCCGCCGCTCGCATTCTTCAAGTCGGAGACGTGCTTCTCAAGGTAGACGGGCGACCGGTCGAGGACGTCGAAACGCTTCGCGTCGTCCTCGGAGCCCGGAAGGCGGGAGATTCCATTCAAGTCGAGTTCCTCCGCAACAAGAAGCGCGATACCGCGACGGTGGCGCTGGCGGCCTATCCGGAAGATTCGCCGCCTCGGAAGGAGGAGGGCGGAGCCGACCCCCTCCGGGAAAGAATCAAGAAATTCCTCGACCGCGAGAAGAGGGAAGAACCGAAGAAGGAGGAGCCCAAGAAGGAGGAAAAGAAGGCCGAAGAACGGACGGACGAGGATTGGTTGGCCTTCGACGACGAGACCTTCGAACAGATTCGGACGATGCTCGAACAGTTCGGGATGAATCCGGAGGACTATTTCCAGAAGGGCAAGGACGGAAAGTGGCGGCCTGCCGAGGGACTTCGCGAACTGCTCAAGCAGTTCGACTTCCGGAAACTCCTCGATCGGAACCGGGAGGAGGATCCCAAGAAGGAAGAGAAAAAGCCCGAGAAGAAAACCTCGGAGCCGAAGTCGAAGCCCGCGTGGCTCGGGGTCGTTCCCGGAGAACTCTCGGATGAAGACCGCGCCCAGCTCGATCTCGAAGCGGGAGTGGGTCTCGCGATCGTCGAGGTTCGCCCCGGCAGCCCCGCCGAAAAGGTCGGGGTGCAGAAGGGAGATCTCCTCGTCCAGATCGACGGGAAAAAGGTCAAAGGCGAGGAGTCTCTCCAGAAGTTCGTTCTGGGAGCGAAACCGGGTCAGGAGTGCGAGCTGACGCTCCTCCGGAAGGGGGAACAGAAGAAGATGAAGGTGACGCTCGCGGAGCGCAAGGACTGATTACTTCGAGATCTTCTTCGTAGCCCGCGACGGCTTCGCGGCGGGTTTCCACGAGAAGCCTACGCGATCGTCCGCGCCGCCTTTCGAACTCACCTGAAGGCGGTAGATCAGGCCGTAGGGGACCACCTCGATACCGAGCGAGCATGTCCCGGAATCCTCCTCGAAGGTGTGCAGCACCAGATACTCGTCCGACATTTCGTCGATGCGGCACACGTCGAGGGTCGTCCCGTCGGTCAGAAACAGGCTGAGGCGGTGCGCACGGTCGGCTCCGGCCGCTTGCAGCAAATCCCCCAGCACCGCGTTGAAGAAGGTACGATTGAATGGAGCTCCCATCGTCGGTTGTCCCAAGAAGTGGATGGACATGGGACCAATGAACACCATCCGCGGCGGGCGGTCAATGCAAATCCGTGGAGACGCGCGATCGATACGCCTCGGCCAGGACGCGAGTAATGGGGCCGACGCCGGATATCCTCTTCCGGCCGACGCGCGTGATGGGGAGAACCTCGATCAAGGAATTCGTCAGGAAGACTTCGTCGGCGGTCGCCAACTCTCCGGCCTTCACGAGGCGCTCCTGGACACGAATGTCCCTTTCGCGCGCGAGTTCCAGGACCACTTTGCGCGTGACTCCCGGAAGAATGCGCTCGTCGAGAGAGGGGGTCACCAGTCGTCCCCCCCGGACCAGGAAGACGTTGGAGACGCACCCCTCCAAGACTTCCCCCCGAAGCCCGAGAAGAACCGTGTCGGCGGCGCCGGTCTTTCGCGCGCGATCTCGGAGGAGGACGTTCTCGAGATAGTTGAGGGTCTTATGGCCATACAGGATTCCGCGAGGGTCCCGGCGGGATTCGCAGAGAAGGACGCGGGCGCCAAGGCGGTACCCGGATCGCGGAAGGGATTCCAGCGGGCGAGTGACGATCGTGAAGTTCCCTCCGCCGGTCAGCGTCAGGCGGACGTACGCGTCCTCCAGGAGATTGCGACGACAGAGCTCGCGGATCTGTTCCTCGATCGATGGCGGGATGGATCTTCGGTTTAGACCGAATCGACGGGCGGAGCGGCCCATCCGAGCCAAGTGGTCGGAAAGCCGAAACGGCCTCCCTCGGTAGGCGCGGAGGACCTCGAACACCCCGAGGCCGTAGAGAGCCGCGGGATCCGTCGCCGGGATCTTCGCCTCCTCCTCCGAAACGATCCTTGCGTTGAGCGAGACGAGCATCGCAGGGAAGTGTACCTCCCTCGGGATTCCTGAAACAGCTTCCGAGGCTCGGCAATGTAGGAGCAAGGAGACTCCTCATGAACTTCCTGAGTGCGGCCGCAACGCTTTTCCTCCTCGGGGCGGACGACGAGATTCGGATCGTCCGCGACATCGAGTACGCCACCGCCGACGGGATCTCCCTCCGGCTGGATGCGTACCTCCCGATCCGACACACGCGAGCTCTTCTCCCCTCCGTCGTCTATGTTCACGGAGGCGGATGGAGATTCGGGGACAAGAAAACCGCGGCGCGGACTGTCCCCGGTCTCGCCCGGAAGGGCGTGGCCGTCTTCGCCGTGAACTATCGGTTGAGCACCCAAGCGAAGTACCCGGCGGCGGTCGAGGACGTCCGCACTGCCGTCCGCTGGGTGCGCGAGCACGCGTCCACCTATCTGGTGGATCCGGAGAGGATCGGGATTTGGGGAACATCCGCCGGAGGCCATCTCGCCATGATGACGGCGTTCAGGGACGATCCGTCGATCCGACTTCGCGCCGCAGCCTCTTGGGCCGGACCGACCGACCTCACTCTACCGACGACGCCCTGGGGCCGGTTCCTGATCCGCCGATTCCTGGGAGGAGGGCCCGACGAAATCCCGGAGATCTATCGCGAGGCCGGTCCGATCCATCATGTGAATCGCGGGGCTCCGCCGCTTCTTCTGGTTCACGGCGATCAGGACCGCCTGGTCATCCTGCGCCATTCGCTTCAGATGCTCCGTCGATGCCGGGAGGCGGGGGTGCCGGTCGAGCTGCTCGTCGTCCGAAACGCCGGCCACGGCTTCATTCCCATCGGAGGTCCGATCGAGCCTTCTCATTCCGAAGTCCTCGAGGCGACGTATCGATTCTTCCTGGAGAAACTATGAAGGGAATCGTGGCCTTTTTCGGATTGGCGGGAGCCCTCCTGGTCGCAGCGGTCGTGGCTCCTAAGAATCCGGAAAAGACACCTCGGTTGAGAATCCGTCCGGGAATCGGGGACAACGCGCCGGAAGAGCGGCTTCCCGAAATCCGACCCGAGCCGCCCCACTCTCCCCCTGGATCGGTTTTGGACCGCGTGGACGCTCTGTTCACCGCCGCGCGTTCGCCCGATCCCGAGGTGGCCTACTCCGCACTCGACGAACTCGGGGAGCGCGCGAAGCTCCATCCGGGGGATGCGGCTCGAATCACCGGATTCCTTGCGAGGTTCGCTCGCACTTCCGCCGACTCCGAGTTGAGGTCCTCGGCGGTAGCGTACATCGAGTTCGATGCCTTGGAGGAAGTCGAGGCGCGGGACTTTCTGACCCTCCTCGGCGACCCGGACGAGGACGTCCGCTTGGCCGTCATCGAAGTCCTGGGATCCGCGCGAAGTCGGAGGGAGAGCGCCTTGGCCGCGCTCAACGCGACGATGCGGTCGGAGTCGAGCGACTCCATTCGGGAGAGGATTCTCGACGCGCGGGACCGGCTCAACGGTTCGTCGTCCACGGAATCCCGAGGGCGCGGGCCATCCCGGAAGCTTTGACGAGGGTCTCCTCGTATTCCGCCTCCGGATCCGAATCGGCGACGATGGCGCCTCCTACCTGGAAGCCGTATCTCCCCGAGTCGTAGTGAAGGCTGCGAATGGCGACGGCGAGATTCATCGAGCCGTCGGGCGCGATGTACCCGAAGGCTCCCGTATAAACCCCGCGCCGGGTCGGTTCAAGTTCGTCGATGATCTCCATCGCGCGGATCTTGGGCGCTCCCGTCACGCTACCGCCGGGAAACGTCGCTCGGAGGACTTCGACGGGGCCCAGTCCGGGACGGAGTCGTCCCGCGATCGTCGCGGACAGATGGTGGACCGTCGGATGGGTCTCGAGGACTTTCGGCTCCTCGACGACCACCGAACCGTACTCGCACACGCGCCCCAGGTCGTTGCGCTCGAGGTCCACGATCATCGCCAGCTCCGCGTCGTCCTTCGGACTGGCCTCCAGCTCGCGACGGAGTCGTCGGTCCTCGTCCTCGTCCCGCCCGCGCGGCCGGGTGCCCTTGATCGGGCGGGTAAGCACCCGCCGGCCCCGAATCTCGAGGAATTGCTCCGGAGAGGAAGAGAGGAAGGCCCGTGCGCCGCATTCGAGATAGGCTGCGTACGGGGCGGGACTGATCTTGCGGAGCCTCGCGTAGGTTTCCGCCGGGGGAGGCCCGGTGACTTCAAATCGCTGCGAGAGGTTGACTTGGTAGATGTCGCCGGCCGCGATGTACTCCTTCGCGCGCGCGATAGCCCGAAGATAGTCGGATTTGGTGGTGTTGGTCGCGCGAGGCGGACGCCGGAGTCCGAGGAACCGCTCGCGATAGGCAGACGGATCCACCGCAGCCGCTCTCGATATCCGCTCCGGACGGTGTCGCATCCCGGTGCCGTGATCTACGACGGAAACCCCGTCATAGGCGGCGAAGAAGAGGTCCGGAAAGCCGAGGTCGTCTTGGGCTCGGCGGGGAAGCTTCTCGAGGAAGCGGCCGAGATCGTATCCCAGCCATCCGACGGCGAAGAGTTTCGCTTGAAGGAATTCCGCCAGGGCTTCCCAAGGGTCTCCGGTCCAGGTGCGTTGTGCCCCGCCTTTCCAGAGCTCCAAGGCGTCGCCCTTGCCGAGGAGGATCGCCGTGGGATCCGATCCCGAATAGGAGAATCGTCCCCACCGGGGATCGGGCATGGCGCTTTCGAGGAGGAAGGGAAAGGGGCGTTCCCGCACCTCCTCGAGCTGGGCCGGAACTCCCTCCGGAGTCGTGTCGATCGGATTCACGGGGGACCCATTCTACCTGCCGGGCCACGGGGCTGCTATCATCGAGGCGTGGGCGAACTCCATCGGCTCTCGGTCTCGGTTCGGTGTCCGTGCGGGCGATCCAACGAGGCGATTCTTCCCGCCGCGGAGTGCGGGGCGGAATGGGTCTGGCTCGTGCGGTGCCGCGGCTGCGGGTCCTGGGGGTGGTTCCATGCTCGGGAAGAGAAGACCTTCCAGCAAGCGATCGAGGCCACCCGTCGGAGGCGAGGGGAGCCGGAAGGGCTTTCCGAGGTGGGGAGGAGGGAAGCCTCGGAGGTCTTCGCTCAGGCTCTGGATCGATGCCCCTGCGGCGGCTTCTACTCGGTGGTCGGGAGGATCGAGGACGAGCCCTGTCTTTCCTGCGGGCGCCCCATTGGGGAGGGGCGATGGCCCGATGCGATGGACAAGGCCCAGCGGATCGTACCCCGTGTACGGGCGACAGGGGAGCTCCAGAGGTAGGGAGATCGATTCCTCGGGGTTCCGGGAAGCCCGAGGGGGTGGTAACATTAGTTGTATGATGCAACTGTAGATGTGATTATAGTTGAACTATGCAACTACATGCACTACCCTGGTTGTATGATGCAATCAACTAGAGACTCGTCCCTCCCCCGACTCCTCCCCGAGGTGGAGCCCGTTCGCGCGGCTTCTCGCCGGATCGTTCGAGAGCTCGGGTTCCTGCAGGCGGGGATCGCGCGGTGCGGCGTATCCCACTCGCAGTGTCACGCCCTGCTCGAGCTGGATCGGGGATGCGTGGTGACGACGCGGGAGATGGCCCACCTTCTCAATCTGGACAAGTCGACGCTGTGCCGAGCTCTCCTGCCGCTTCGGAAGGAGGGGTATGTCACCGTACGATCGTCCGCTCGCGACGGACGGGAGGCACCCCTCGCTCTCACGCCGTCCGGCCGACGACTTGTCGGGAAGATCCATGAAATCGCGCGAAGACGGGTACAGCGTGCCCTGGGATCTCTCCCTCAAGCGGAGCGCTCCTCCGTCGTGAGGGGGCTTTCCCTCTATGGACGGGCGTTGGCTCGGGCGCGCGCGGAAGAGGAATTCACCCTGCGGGAGATTCGGCCGGCAGACGATCGGGCGGTCGGAACGCTCCTTCGCCGCGTGATGGCGGAATACGGTTGCACCGGCCCCGGATTCGCCGTTCACGACCCCGAGGTGGCGAAGATTTCGCAGGCCTACGAGCGGGCGCGACACGCCTACCTCGTGTTGGTTCGCCGGGGGCGCATCGTGGGCGGCGCGGGCTTCGGCCCGTTGGCGGGCGGCGACCGCGGCGTGTGCGAACTCCGCAAGATGTACTTTCTCCCGGAGGCGCGAGGACTGGGGTTGGGACGAAGCACCCTGGAGCAGGTGATGGAACGGGCACGGAGGGAAGGATTCCGGCGCATCTACTTGGAGACCCTTGCCTCCATGACCGAGGCCCGACGATTGTACGAGTCGGCCGGGTTTCGCAGGTTGGCGAGGCCCCTCGGGAACACGGGACACTTCGGGTGCGACGCGTGGTACGGGCGCGACCTTACGAAATCCGCTCGCTGACGCTCTTCGATTGTAAGAACAGTAGAAGATAGTCGCGGCCGCCCGCCTTCGAATCCGTCCCGCTCATGTTGAAGCCTCCGAAGGGGTGCGCGCCGACGAGGGCCCCCGTGCATTTCCGGTTGAAGTAGAGATTCCCGACGTGGAACTCCCGCCTGGCCCGTTCGAGGTGGTCGCGATTCCGGCAGAAGAGCGCCCCCGTGAGTCCGTACTCGGTGTCGTTCGCGATGCGGAGAGCGTCTTCGAAGTCCTTCGCCGGGATCACCGCCAGCACCGGTCCGAAGATCTCCTCCTGAGCGATGCGGGCCCGGGGGGAGACGTCCGCGAAAATCGTGGGTTCGACGAAATGGCCGGGTCCCCGGGTCCCCCCGCCGTGGACGAGTCGTCCTTCCTTCTTTCCGACCTCGATGTACTCCTGGATCTTGCGGAATTGGCTCTCGTCGGCGACCGCGCCTACCGTGTGGACCGGGTCCCGCACGTCCCCGAGCCGAAGGACTTTCGTTTTCTCCACCACGAGATTCAGGAGCCGGTCGTACACGGGCGCCGTGGCGACGAGTCTGGAACAAGCGGAACATTTCTGTCCCTGGAAACCGAATGCCGACGCTACTACGTCTGAGGCCGCCGCATCGAGATCCGCGTCCTCGTCGACCACGATGGCGTCCTTTCCCCCCATCTCCGCGACGACGCGCTTGAGCCAGATCTGACCGGGATGGACTTTGGCGGCTCGCTCGTAGATCCGAACGCCGACCTCTCGGGACCCGGTGAAGCAGACGAATCGCGTACGGCGATGGTCGACGAGAGCGTCCCCGACCTCCCCGCCCGAGCAGGGAACATAATTGACGACGCCCGGGGGGAGCCCCGCGGCTTCGAGGATTTCCATCACCCGGTACGCGATGACCGGCGCGCTCGACGCCGGCTTCATCACCACGGTGTTTCCCGCCACGACCGCGGCGGTCGCCATCCCCGTGAGAATCGCACAGGGAAAATTCCATGGCGCAATGACGATGCCCACACCGAGGGGGAGATAAAACGCCTGATTCCTCTCGCGCGGGACGGGGGTGACGGGATTCATCGCGTCGTACCGGAGCATTTCGCGACCGTAGAATTCGCAGAAGTCGATCGC
>Ga0114945_10000488_pt1 | contig 25337 bp, 18 predicted proteins | sample OV2TP3_FD_87194 | JGI IMG/M metagenome (GOLD analysis project Ga0114945, IMG submission 87194) | Hot spring microbial communities from Beatty, Nevada to study Microbial Dark Matter (Phase II) - OV2 TP3 | ecosystem: Environmental > Aquatic > Thermal springs > Hot (42-90C) | place: USA: Beatty...
ATCCGTGAGCCCGGCCGTGTTGATGGTGAGACTGTTGCCATTGCCGGTGACGCTAGTCAGCGTCACATTGCCGCTACCGGTGCTGGTCAGCGTCGAGAGCCCCCCGAGGCTCAACGCCCCGCTTTGCGTGATCGCCCCACCAGCGGTGACCGTTAGGGTCCCGCCAAAGGTGTTGGCGGCGAGAGTGAGGTCATTCGCATCTATGATCTGGACATTGCCCACCCCGCTGTTGAACACAACCGGACCCGTAAAGTCGTTGGCCTGGGTGAGCGCGATCGCGTTCGCCCCGCCATTGAAGGTCGCAGCCCCAGCCGCAGCCCCCTGGGTGAGCGCCCCGGTCTGGGTGAGCGCTCCGTTGGAGGTCACCGTGAGCGTACCCGTGCCCACGGCCGAGGCCCCCAGCACCGTCGCTACGTTGTTGGTGAGCGCCACGTTATTGGCACCCGAGTTATTGAGGCTCACCGCTCCGGTAATGCTGTTCCCCACCGTGGTGAGCGTGATCACCCCGGCCCCCGCATTGAAAGCGGCGGTGCCGCCCACCGTCAGGCCGCCCGCATTCTGTGTGATGCCCACAGCGTTCACCGTGAGGTTGTTGCTGGTCGTCACGGTGCCCAGCACGAGCGCGTTCGTGTCCGTGAGCTGAATGGCGTTGGCCCCGGTGTTGTTCGCCGACACGGCGCCCGTAAAGTCGTTCGTGGCCGTGGTGAGCGTGATCACCCCGCCACCGGTGGTGAAGCTCGCCGCTCCCGCCGCGGCCACCTGCACGATGGCACCCGTCTGCGTGATGCTGTTGGCCCCCGTCGCCGTGACCGTCAGCGTGCCGCTGCCCACGTTGGAAGCCCCCAGAATGATCGCATTCGCATCGGTGACCGAGACGTTGTTCGCCCCACTGTTGTTCAACGAGACCGCCCCCGTGAGGCTGTTGCCCGCCGTGGTGAGCGTGATCACGCCGGCGCCGCCATTGAACGTGGACATGCCGCCCACCGTCAGCCCGCCCGCATTCTGCGTAATCCCCACGGCGTTCACCGTCAGGTTGTTGGCGGTATTGATCGTGCCCAGCACGATGGCGTTGGTGTCGGTCAGCGTCACGTTGTTGCCGCCCGTGATGACGACCGTGCTGAAGTCGTTGGCGTTGTCGAGCGTGATGTCGTTGGCGGCGCCCGCGGCGAACGTGGCCGTGCTACTCACCGCCAGCGCGCCCGAGTCCGTGATGGCGCCGTTCGCAGTCACATTCAGCGTGCCGCTCACCGTGGAAGCCCCCAGATCGATGGCGTTCGTGTCCACCAGCGTCACGTTGTTACCGCTGGTGATCACGACTGTCGAGAAGTTGTTGCCGGCACTATCCAGGGTGATGTTATTGGCCGCGCCGGCGGCGAGCGTGGTCGTACCCCCAATCATGAGATTGCCGCTGTCCGTGATCCCTGCCGCGGTGACCGACAGATTGCCTGTCAGCGTCAGCGCTTGCAGGTCAAGGGCCGTGGTGTCGACGATGGTAACGTTGGCCAGCCCGCCCGCACTCGCAAATGCCACCGTCCCCGTAAAGGCATTGCCCGCATTGTTCACCGTGATCGACGCCCCCGCAGCATCCGCCGTGAACGTCGAGTTCCCACCAATGGACAGTGCCCCACCGGTATTGGTGATGTTGCCCGCCGTAGCCGTCGCTGCCAGGTTCCCCGTAATGGTGAGAGGCCCTAGATCCAACCCGTTGGCATCCACCAGGGTCGCGTTGGCCCCGTTCGTCACCGACACCGCGCCCGTAAAGTCGTTGCCGGCGTTCTTCAAGGTGATGTCATTGCCCGCACCCGCGGCGAGGGTGGTGGTGCCTGGGACGACGATGGCCCCTGTCTGCGTCACGGCGCCGCCGGCGGTCACATTCAGGTTGCCGCCAGCCGTCAGTGTGAACGCCGGGAGCGCCATCGGAGAATTGTTATAGGTCAACGTCAGATTGCGCAGGTTGGTCAGCCCAGCAAACGACGGGACGGTAGCCCCGGCGTTCGTGTTCCGCAGGGCGAAGTCACGAAAGTTCGTCAGCGTGACCCCGAAGGACACGGCGCCTGTCAGGTTATTGGCTTGACTGGCCAGCAGGATGTCAGTGTTTGCCGCAGTGGCGGTGAAGGAGGTCGTCCCGGTGACGGTGAGCGCGCCGGTCTGCGTCAGAGCTCCCCCGGTGGTGAGGGCGAGGATGCCGCTCACCGTGGAGGCGGCGAGGTCGAGGGCATTGGCATCCGTGAGCGTGACGATATTGCCACTCGTAATCCCCACCGTACTGAAGTTGTTGGCCGCGTTATTCAAGGTAATGTTATTGGCCGCCCCCCCCGCCAGGGTCGTCGTGCCCACTACCGTCACCGCGCCGCTTTGGGTGAGCGCGCCAGCGGTCGTCACGTTCAGGGTCCCCGAGACGGTTGAGGCGCCCAGGACCAGGGCATTGGCATCCACCAACGTGACGTTGTTCCCACTGGTGATGCCCACGGTGCTGAAGTTGTTGGCGGCCGAATCCAGCGCAATGTTATTCCCGGCCCCCGCCGCCAGCGTGGTCGTGCCGGGCACCGTCAGCGCGCCGCTCTGCGTCAGCGCGCCAGCGGTCGTCACGTTGAGGGTCCCCGATACGGTCGAAGCGCCCAGATCTAGGGCGTTGGCGTCGGTGACCGCTACATTATTGGCCCCACTGTTGTTCAACGACAAGGCCCCCGTAAAGTCGTTCGTGGCCGTGGTGAGCGTGATCACGCCGGCGCCGCCATTGAACGTGGACGTGCCGCCCACCGTCAGTCCGCCCGCATTCTGCGTAATCCCCACGGCGTTCACCGTCAGATTGTTCGCGGTATTGATCGTCCCCATCACGAGCGCGTTCGTGTCGGTCAGCTGAATGGCGTTCGCCCCGGTGTTCGATGCCGACACCGCGCCCGTAAAATCGTTGCCCGCGTTGGTCAGCGTGATAGGATTCGCCCCCGCATTGACACTGGTCGTGCCCGTGACCGTGAGCGCGCCTGTCTGCGTGATCGCGCCACCCGCCGTTAGATTCATCGACGCCGCGCTCATCGCCGCGTTAAAGGTGAGGGCCCCCGCTGAATTCAAGACCAACGCATCGTTGGCGGTAGTTCCCGTGGCCGTCAGCGTGAGGTTATTGCCGGCGCCCGTCGTGGCGATGTTCACGGTCTGCGCGCTGCCGGCTGCTGTGGTGAGCGCGCCCAGTCTCAACGGCGCCGCTGACGTGATGAAGATGTTGCCGGCGGCTTGCGAGGTCGTCACCGTGAGGGCACCCTGGTTGTTTGTGGCCCCGCCCGAGGCTGCGCCAATCGTCACGCCCAGGGCAGTCGACGGCGTCCCATTGTTGATCTCGTCGCGGCTGGTGAGTGTGATGTTGCCTGCTGTGGCTGTGTCCGTGCCCGCACCCCCACCCGTGCGGGACGCCGTGCCGACCTGCAGGGCGTTCGCGTTGCTCAGCCCGATGCCCCCACTCACGCCACCAGCGCCTGCCGTCACCGAAATGGTGCCGCCAGTGGCAATATCGGCGGCGCCGGCAGCGGCAGCTCCCGTAATCGTCGCAGTGCCTGTGGTCAGCGCCCCGGTGCCGCTGACCAAGGTCCCCGCAGACACCGTGAGGCTCCCCGAGGTGGGCGCCTGATTCCCCCCTGCATCCGCCTGCGAAGCGTTGCCGGTGGTGACATTGGCGTTGACGCCAATGGTGCCGCTCGCGGTGGTCAGGGTAATGCCTCCGGTGGAGCCCGCGGCATTCGCCGCGGTAGAGATCGGCGACGAGACCGTGATGGTGCCGGCAGGAGCCGTGTTCTGAACTTGGATCGTCCCGCCCGGTGCAGCCGAACCGGTGGTCGTGGAGAGGCCGGTCACGATGCCGATGGTGGGATCGGCGATGGTGGTAATGGTGATGTTGCCGCTCCCGCTGTTTTGCAGAAAGATGCCGCCTGTTCCGGTCTTGGCCGCCACATTGGTTAAGCCGGTGGTGAGAATCGGAAGCGCCGCGGTACCGATACCACTCCCGGCTGACAGCACCAGGGAACCGGTCCCCATCTGAAGCGTGACGCCGGCAGCCCTTGTAATCGCGCCAGCTCCGCTGGCGTCACTGTCGGCTTGGAGGGTCAGGTTTCCACTACTGCTATTGGTCGAGAAATCGATGTTGGCGTTCAGGGCGATAGCGTTGTGTGCCCTTAACGTAAGACTGTTGGCATTCGCCGGAGCCGTAACAGTATTGGCAACGGTGAGGTCGCCAGCTTGTGCCCCCGTCCCTCCTGTTTGGACGATCACGGAGGCCGTAGTCAACTGAGTTTGCAGCGTGGCGACCGTCAGAATCGCGCTGTTGGCAGTGGAAGTATCCGTCCAGGGCGGCGGCCCAGTTGTCGTGATGCCGGAGTCTGGCCCAGCGGTCTGGATCGTGAGGTTACGGGGGTCGAGCAGCAAGGTTCCGGTGATTCCATACGGGGCGGTAAGATTGACCGTACCGTTGTAATCGAGGTAGTTCTTACCCGACACTTCGGTGAAGCCGCCCTTGCCGCCCTGCGCGCCGCCTCGAGCACTGATCGTGCCGTAATAGAAAGTTGCATCATCGGCCCAGACGATGACCTTCCCGCCGTCTCCATTGGTTAAGGCATCGGCGATGATAGTCGAATCGCTGCTCACATAGGTGCGTAATGCGTTCTGGATGTCGGGGTTCTTGCCCTGGTAATCGCCGCCGATGTGCACCGTTCCCCCACCGGCGTCGCCCGACACATTGATGTGCGCGCCGAACAACCCGACCTTGTCGCCTATGACCTGTACAGTGCCACCGGTCTGTCCAGGCTGCGTCCCAGACGCATCTAAGTTGCCAGACACGCTGACGATGCCCTGGTCGCCGCCGGTGAGAAAGATCCGGCCATTGCGGTTCTCCAAGGTGTTCGCCCTGATCACGCCTTCCTGATTGACCACGGACTTGATGACGTCGGTAGCGGCGCGGCCCGTCATCGTCACCATGCCGCCATCGGCCTGGAGCGTGCCGGTGTTGGAGACGTAGGAGGTCAGGCTCTCGCCTGTCGGCCCGGTCACGGCGCCGGAAACGGCGTCGGTGACGACGAATTCGATCAGCCCGTCGCCGCGCATATCGAGGGTCGCGGCCCTGCCGGCAGCCAGCGCAATGGAACCCAGATTGGCCATAATGAGGCCTTCGTTGCGCACCGCCGCGCCCAAGAGCGCCACGTAGCCGCCAGGCCCTGCCGTGATGACGCCTTGATTGACGACCGCAGCATTGGGGAAGCTGGGGTCCTGCGTAAACCGGTAGTTGCCTGCCATGAAGTCCTGGTTCGTGATGTTCATGGTGCTGGCGGTCAAGGCGCCCACGTCCACGCGCGCACTGGATGAGAAGAGAATGCCGCTCGGATTGATGAGGAAGATCTGCCCGTTGGCGGACAGCGAGCCGTAAATGCCGCTCGGCTCCTGGCCGGCGACGCGGTTCAGTGCGATGGAGGCCGCGGAGGGCTGCTGGAAGCGGACGGCTTCGTTCACGGCGATGTTGAACGTTTGCCAATCCAGGACCGCGCGGTCGGTGAACTGATCCACCCGCAGAGAGGTAGTGGTGGGGGTGCTGATGGTCGCGGAGCCGGCGGCGACGGTGCCGCCCTGGGGCAGGGCCCAGCCGGTGAGAGGGGCCAAGGCGCCGGTCATGAGGCCAGTAGCGACGAGGCTGGCCCGCTTGGGCGGTTTCAGTCTGACCTCTTCCAATCGCGGAGAGGCAATCTTAGCGTGGCGTCGTGCCTTCGCTATACGACGCGGCATCGCATACAGGACGTTGCCCCGGAAAGATGGTGGCCAATCTGACAGTTTTGTCACCTAAGTATAATGGCTAGAGCTAAATGGGTCTACTATGCCTCGTTTTCTTTTATTGTCAACAAATTTTTTCCAATCAAATCAACCAGTGGTAGGCATAGATGTGGCTAGAAAAGCTCCACAATGTGAGGCAATGGGCGTCCGACTGGACTGTATTTGCTTCTAAATGCAGATTCTGAGGGCGCTTGGCCCTACTACGTGCGGGTTATTTGTCTTCTGCAAACAACTATTCCCCCCAACAATCATCACTGAGCATGGCAGCGAGCACTCCCGGTTAGGAAACGTGTGAGATTATAGCCTTCTTCGCTGACCCCTCTCCCTGGGTTCACCGTTTTCAGCCGACGGCCTGCTTCACAGGTCAGCCCAATCCCCGATGCCGTATCAACGACCGTAACGGCGCCATCGCGGTCCGTTCGCAGAACCTGGATGCCGAGCCTGGCATACGCCTCCAGCATAGACGGTGCAGGGTGCCTATACGGATTGCCCGCGCCAACAGAAACGACGGCGACGGTGGGCTTCACGGCTCTGAGGAAAGGTTCATGGACGGACCCCCGGGCTCCATGATGAGGGACCTTCAACACGGTGGCACGCAAGGGTCCGCCCGAGCCGAACCGCCCGGCCAGGGCAGCTTCCGCCTCTCGCTCGACATCGCCGGTGAACAAAAACGCCGTCCCGCCGCACTCGAGACGGAGGACCACCGACCGATTATTCTGCTGCCTTCCCGTGAGGTCTTCCGGATCGGCCGACGCGGAACGCCTCGGGTTCAGCACACGCACCCTACAGCCTCCGACCGATAGGGCTTGATCTGCATCGGAGACGACCCTAAGCGAGACCCGGCGTTCGCGCAAGGCTGCTTCCAGCCGATTGATGAAAGGCACATTGCGTCGCGTCCCATTCGTCCAGAACTCCCCCACCTCAAACTTGCGCACAACGAAAGTCAGGCCACCGACGTGATCTTGCTGAGGATGAGACGCCACCACGACGTCAAGTCGGCGGACCCCGCGATTCCATAATAGCGGGGCTACGACCATTCGTCCGACATCATACTGATCGAATGCCGTTCCACCATCAATGAGTATCGTGCGGCCGTCAGAAGTTTCGACCAAGGCGGCATCCCCTTGTCCAACGTCCATGAACGTCACGCGAACCGACCCGTCCTCCGGCAGGTCACGCGGCGACCAGGTCCATAGGAGCAACAGTCCCGCGACCAGTATTCCGCTGATCCGGCCGGCCCATCGCCTCCGCCAGATAAACGCGGTCACAAGCAAAAGATAGAATCCCAGGACTTGCCAAACCGGAGGCGACGCCACTCTGAGTTCCGCGCCGGGGAAGGCCGCAAACGCGTTTACGATCCAGACGAGCGCATCAAGGAGCCACTGGATCGGCGTCGCTCCCACCAACTCATTCGAGCCACCGACCAGCGTGGCCATGCACGCCGTGAGCCCAAGCGGCACGACGATAAATCCAACGAATGGCACGACCAGAAGATTGGAGATCCCCCCGACCCACGCCACCTGATTGAAGTGCAGAGCCACGAGAGGAGCCGTCACAACGGTCACGACGACGGCAACGAGGACGGCATCGTACGACCCTTGCTTCATCCAGTTGAATAGACCGGTCTCTGATGTTGGACGGGGGAGAGTCTCCTTCTCGGAGGCACATCGGGCATGCATGAGCAAGACGATGGCAAAGACCGACAGAAACGACAATTGGAACGAGATGTCGAGAGGGGCCAGCGGGTGCCACCCCACGATCAGCACGAGGGCCACGGCGAGGCCGGTCCCCACGCTGTGGGTCCGGCCCAATAAGACCGCCCCGAGGAAGACGCAGAGCATGAGCAGCGACCGGACGGTCGCGACCTCCGCCCCGGCTAACAAGGCATAGAACGTGACCGGTAGGATCGTGGCCGCCGCAGCCAGCCGCGAAGCCGTGACCCGCAGGCTCAGGCGAAGAAGCCACGGGGTCGGAAGCGCGAGGACCGCCCGACGCACCAGCCAGAAGACCACCACTCCCACAAGTCCGAGATGCGAGCCCGAAATGGACAGGATGTGCGTGACCCCGGCGGCCATGAAGGAATCTCGAACTTCCTGGACCAGGTACCCCGTCTCGCCCGTGACCAAGGCCAGATACATCCCGGCACCTTGGGTATCGAGTGTCCCGAGAGCCGCCTCGCGGATATGGCCACGCCATCGGTCCACGAAGGCCATCACAGAATGGCGGTTCCCCGCGATGACCTCCATACCACCCCGGTCGCTCCCATAGGCGATGCTGCCGACGGCCTGGATGCCGGCCCGTTTGAGGTGCGCGCCATAATCAAACCCTCTGGGGTTCAGAAGGCCATGGGACGGCCTCACGCGTGTCTCGAACTGGACCACATCACCGACGTACAGGGGAGGAGCGACTCCTCGGATCGTCACTCTGAGACGGCCAGCGACCGGCAGCGTTCGGGCCGACGTGAGGATGCGCCGCACGGACACGACGGCGGATGCACGATCAGGCCCGTACCGAACCGGTTCTGCAATTTCTCCGACAACCCTCACCTTGCCCGGCCCAGCAAACCGGGATAAGGTGTACACATCAAGCCGGGCCTGGGCCAAAGCAGCTAATACGGTACCGAGAAGAAACACCCCGAAGACAAGGCCTGCAAAGGCAGGAACGCAGCGGCCGGTCCGGGAGAGGACAAACAGACCAAGCAGGAGGAGAACTACCAGACAGAAGATGGTGACCGGAAGGTAGGGAACGCCAGCCCCCGCCACGCTCCCCAAGAGGAAGCTCACAGCGAGGACGGGCACGGGCCTGCCCGCCCTCGCTCCCAAGAAAAGACCACCGAGAACCGGATCAGACCTCGCCGACCTCTTTTCGGAGAACATCGGCAAGATGATGGGCTATCTCCTCGACTTTCGCAGAATCTTCCGCTTCCACCATGATGCGGACCAGCGGTTCGGTTCCCGAATACCGGACCACAATACGGCCTGCCCCGTTCAACGCCGCCTCGTGGGAGCGTAAGGCCTTTTGGAACGGAGCAATGTCCGTCAGGTCCTTACGCTCTCGGACCCGGACATTCACTAAGACTTGCGGACACAAACGGACAGACCCGGTGAGCCCGGACAGCGGCTTTCCCTTACGCCGCATCAGCCCCATCACCTGAAGAGCCGAGATCAGCCCGTCGCCGGTCGTGTTGTGGTCCAGAAAGATGATATGGCCCGATTGCTCTCCTCCGAAGTTGTAGTCCTCCTGCAACATCCGCTCGAGTATGTACCGGTCACCGACCGCCGTCCGGACCAGCTTGATCCCCACACGCGACAAGAACCGTTCCAGACCCAGATTGCTCATCACGCTGGTGACCACCGTTTTACGGGCCAGTCGGTCTCGCTCTTTCAGATCCAACGCTAGCGCCCCCAGGAGCTGATCTCCGTCCACCACCTGCCCATCCTCGGACACGAAGACCGCGCGGTCCGCATCGCCGTCATGAGCGACGCCGAGGGCGGCCCGCTGCGCTTTGACCGTCTCTTGCAGGAGACCGGGGTGCACGGCGCCGCATTCCCGATTGATGTTGGTCCCATCGGGCTTGTCGCCCAGAACCGTCACCTGAGCTCCAAGCTCGCGGTAGATATGCGGCGCAACCTTGTAGGCCGCTCCGTGGGCGCAGTCTACCACCACCGTGAGGCCTTCCAGATCGAACCCCTTAGGGAGGGACTGCTTGACGAACTCGATGTACCGCCCTTCCGCATCGTCAATGCGAAAGGCCTTACCGATCTCGGCCGCCGTCGGGCGAAGGTCGTCAATGCGCCCGGAGATCACCAGGTCCTCGATCTGGTGTTCGAGTTCATCGGGAAGCTTCAGGCCCTCGCCGGAGAAAAACTTGATGCCGTTGTCCTCGTAGGGGTTGTGGGAGGCTGAGATCATCACCCCGGCGTCGGCGCGCAGGCTCCGGGCCAAAAATGCAATGGCCGGCGTCGGCAAGGGTCCCACCAGCAAGACATCAACGCCCATCGAACAAATCCCCGAGGTCAGCGCCGACTCGATCATATAGCCCGACAGACGGGTGTCCTTCCCGATCACAATGCGGTGGCGACCCGGACGGGTCTTGAACACGTGCGCCGCGGCGCGTCCAAGTTTCAGCGCAATCTCGCTGGTCATAGGCTCGACATTCGCCACGCCGCGAATGCCGTCCGTCCCAAAGAGCGTTCGTGTCGCGGAATCGTTTTCCTGTTTCGCCATAGTTCCTTTTTCTCCCGTCTCTCCCGATGCCTACACCCGAGTGACGCGCGATCCGGTCCCCCCATCCCGAATCGCCCGACTCACCCGCGCGACATCTTTCATCTCGGCTACGGAATGGACCCTGACCACGTGCGCGCCCTGGAGAATACCGACTGCAACTGCGGCGGCCGTGCCCCACTCCCGCGCAGAAACCGGTCGGCCCAAGATCGTCCCCACAAAGGCCTTCCGAGACGGACCGATCACGATCGGACATCCCAGGTCCGCGAAAGCCGAGAGCCCTCCCAATAAAGCGAGGTTATGCTCAAGCGTTTTCCCGAAGCCGATTCCGGGGTCCACGGCGATCCGCTCGCGGTCGATTCCCGCCGCGACCGCCGTTTCGACACGGGCCCGGAAGAAATCCCGGACTTCCTCCACGACATTGGCGTAAAGGGGAAGGTCCTGCATGGTGGCCGGGGTTCCCTGCATGTGCACCAAAATCAGCCCGGCCCCCGCCAGAGCCACCACGCCGGACATCTGAGGGTCCCCGCGCAGGCCGCTGATATCGTTGATTATGGACGCGCCGCAGTCGAGTGACCGCCGGGCCACTTCGGCCTTAGTCGTATCAATCGAGATGGGAATGCTGAGCCGGCCGGTCAGCGCGATGACGACCGGCAGGACACGGGCCAGTTCTTCTTCGAGGGATACGGGCCAGGACCCGGGACGGGAGGACTCCCCGCCAATGTCCAACACATCGGCGCCCTCGGCCTCGATCGCCTCGGCACGGGCGACGGCGGCATCAAGGCCCTGGTAGCGTCCGCCGTCCGAAAACGAGTCGGGGGTCACGTTCAGAACCCCCATGACCAGGACCCGTTCCTCGACGGGAAGGGCATGCTCCCTCGCCATCCATTTCATCGTCTGCGACTGAGGATTCACGGTTTCCCCCTCGTATGCCTCATAGGACACGGACGGGAGATAAAGGTTGAATGGCGTGAGAAAATTCCGGAGGATTGACGGGACCAAGTCCCAGTGTCACGGCTTAGGCAGAGGCCCCTTGAGGGATCACCTCCTGGATGATCTTGTCGATTTCGGGAGCGTCTAACACCTCTTTTTCCAGCAACGCCTCGGCCAGCGCTTTCAGCACGGCCATGTTTTCAAGCAGCATCCGTTTGGTGCGCTCGTAGTTCTCGGTCACGAGCCGTTTCACTTCGGTATCAATCTTGATGGCGATCTGCTCGCTGTAATCCCGCCGGGTGGCGATTTCGCGACCGAGGAAGATCTCTTCATCTTTCTTCCCGAACGTGAGCGGCCCCAGCTCCTCGCTCATCCCCCATTCACAGACCATCTTGCGAGCTAAGTCGGTCGCCCGTTCGATATCGTTGCCGGCGCCGGTGGTCACTTGGTTGAAGACCAGCTCTTCCGCAACCCGCCCACCCATGAGAATGGCCAAGTTATTGTAGAGGAATTCCTTCGAATAGCTGTGCCGGTCGTCGGTCGGGAGCTGCATCGTCATGCCCAGCGCGCGCCCACGGGGGATGATCGTGACCTTGTGAACCGGATCGGTCCCCGGAAGCAACCTGGCCATAAGGGCATGCCCGGCCTCGTGGTACGCGGTGGTCCGCTTGTCCTGGTCGGTCAGGACCATGCTCTTGCGCTCGACTCCCATCAACACTTTATCCTTGGCGAACTCGAAGTCCTTGAGTTCGACCACGGTCTTGTTGAGGCGGGCCGCCAGAAGCGCTGCCTCATTGACGAGGTTCTCGAGGTCCGCGCCGGAGAAGCCGGGCGTCCCGCGAGAAATAATGTCGAGGTCCACATCTTTGGCAAGGGGTACTTTCTTGGTGTGAACCTTGAGTATCTCGGACCGCCCCCGCACATCCGGACGGTTGACCGTGATCTGCCGATCAAAACGCCCGGGCCGCAGCAGAGCCGGGTCCAAAACGTCGGGCCGATTGGTGGCCGCGATCAAGATTACGCCCTCGGTCGTATCGAACCCGTCCATTTCAACCAGCAGCTGGTTGAGGGTCTGCTCCCGTTCGTCGTGGCCGCCGCCCAAGCCGGCTCCCCGGAGCCGTCCTACTGCGTCGATCTCGTCGATGAAGATGATGCAAGGCGCGTGTTTCTTCCCCTGCTCGAACAAGTCGCGGACACGCGAGGCGCCGACCCCGACAAACATCTCCACGAAATCCGATCCGCTGATGCTGAAAAACGGCACCGCCGCTTCGCCCGCGATGGCCTTCGCCAAGAGGGTCTTGCCGGTTCCCGGAGGCCCTATGATGAGCACACCTTTGGGTATGCGCCCTCCTAATTTCTGGAACTTGTGCGGGTCCTTCAGAAATTCGATGATCTCAACGACTTCCGCTTTGGCCTCTTCAACCCCCGCTACGTCCGCGAAGGTCACCTTCTTACGGTCTTCCGCCAACAGGCGAGCGCGGCTCCGACCGAACGATAGCGCCTTGTTGCCGCCGACCTGCATCTGCCGCATCAGGAAGAACCACAGAGCCAGAAAGAGGACGAAGGGGCCCCATGTGACCAACAGCGTGATATACCAGGGATTATCTTCCGGCGGCTTGGCGATGATCGTGACATGGTTCTCACGGAGCATCTTCACCAGGTCGGGGAACTCGGCCGTGTAAGTCTTGAACGCACGCCCGTCTTTGAACAGGCCGCTGATGTGGTTGCCTCGGATGGTCACCTGACTGATCTCGCTCCGTTCAACCTTACCCACGAAGTCGCTGAACGTGACCTCTTCTTCTGATTGCTGGCCTTGAATGCTGAACAGATTGAACAGCATGATCATAAACAGGCCGACGACGACCCAGAAGATCAGGTTTTTGGCGCGGGAATTCATCCCTTCCTCTCCCTCACACTGCGTTTGATACTAGCACACCCTCCGACCGGAGACAATATACACGGGTTACACCGATTCCGCCCCTTTGTCGTCCACCCTGTTCAGCACGGCCAGGTATGGGAGATTGCGGTATTTTTGTTGGTAATCGAGCCCATATCCGACCACGAACTTGTTGGGGATATTAAATCCGACATAGTCAACCACCACCTCAACTTCGCGACGGTCCGGCTTATTGAGCAAGGCGCAGACCTTGATGGATTTCGGGTTCTTGGACCCCAGTGTTTTCCTGAGGTGCTGGACGGTACGGCCGGAGTCGACGATGTCCTCGACCACCAGCACATCCCGCCCCGCAATATCCTCGGTCAGCTCGGTGAGGACTTTGATCCTGCCGGTCGCGTGAGTTTTCCTGACATAGCTGGACACGACTAGAAAGTCCACCCTGAGCGGAAGCCGGATGGCCCTGGCCAGGTCCGCGTAGAAAGCATAGGCCCCCTTGAGAATTCCGACCAGGACCAGGTCCTTCTCCGCATAGTCAACGGTGATCTGGCGCCCCAATTCCCTGATTCGCGTCCTCATCTCCTCCTGCGTCACAATGGGTTTGCCGAACAGGCCTTCCACGTCAGGCCTCATTCCGCAAAGAGAGCGTGACGGGCCGGGCGGTCTCAGCCTTTACCTTGAACCGCTCGTCCGCTCGATACCCGACCACCCATACGATCCCCGCCGGCGCGACCACCAGCGGCACGCTGCCCCGCTCGTCCCGCGGAACCTTCTCATCCACGAAGAAATCCTGGAGCTTTTTCCGATGCCCCTGCATGCCGCTTGGACAGAACCACTCGCCCGCTCTCCAGGATCGTACGGTGAGCGGCCCCCCAAAACGATCCGCGTCAACGACCACCCTCATCCGATCGGTCTCGACGCACAGCGCTTCACTCCGGCCCTGAATTGCGAGTAGTCGCCCGCCCCTTTCCCCGATCCGGACCTCCCCCGGAATCGCCAGCGGAACCCCTGGCCCCCACGCCGGGCCGGATGTAGCCGACATCTTCGCCGTACCATACTCCAGCGTCAGATGATCGCCTGCACGGCCGACGCGGATGCCGCCGGGCAGGTCCAGCCTTCTTCCGTCACGCCCCTCCAGAACACCGTCAAGGATCTGACCGACGTGCCGGAATGTGAGACCCGCAGACCGTCCCCGCACCAAAGCCAGCGCCCGCCTGACCACCCGACGCCGCAGCCCCAATAGCTGGGCGGCCAGCCGTTCGCAGCTCAACACCACCCGCCCCGGAGACGCCGCGACCAGGATCTCTCGCCACCGCTCGCGCTCGACTTCGTCCAAGAGGACGGCGTCAGCGGCGAAAATCTCGGCCTCGCGGGCCAGCCCCTCGACAATCCGAGGATTGAAAGAGCGCAGCAGGGGCAGCAACTCATGACGAATCCGGTTGCGGCGGTAGATCTCCGTAGCATTGGACCTATCCATGCGGAAGGAGATGTCACGGAAAGCAAGGTACTCCACCACCTCGCTCCGATGCACCCCAAGAAACGGACGAATGATTCCCCCGTCACGCATGACTGGGATACCGGCCAAGCCCCCCGTTCCAGCGCCGCGCAGCAGCCAGAGCAGGACGGTTTCGGCTTGGTCATCGGCGGTGTGTCCGGTCGCCACGGTGGTCAGCCCGCATTCGCGAAGGACACGAGCGAAAAAGGCGTACCGAGCGTCGCGCGCCTGACGTTGAAGCGAGCCGCCGGGTCGTGACCCAAGGTGGACATGCTCACAACTGACCGGGACTCCGATCCGCGCAGCCAACTCCCGGACAAACACCTCGTCTTGGTGCGATTCCATCCCACGCAGGCCGTAATTGACGTGTGCGACTTGGACCTGCACTCCCGGAACGTATCCGCGGTCCCGTAGCTCCGCAAGAACTGCGAGGAGGCACACGGAATCCGCTCCGCCGGACACGGCCACAAGCACGCGGTCGTTCGACCGGATCAGGCGGTGCCGTCGGACGAACTCGGCGACGCGACGAACCAAGGGATGAGAGCGGGTGTGACTTTGGGTCTTCATCGAATCATGAGAACGAGGTCCGTACCGGTGCGCCGACCAGTCCTCGAAGGGTCGCGCGCGTCCGCGCGACGTCTTCGGCGATCTGTCGCGCCAGAAGCTCGGCCGATTCGAAGGTCTGGTCTTCCCGGAGACGTTCGTAAAAGACGACCCTGACTTCCCGATCATACAGTACCTGCTCGCCATCCAAAAGATGGGTCTCAATCAAACGAGCGCCGGCTCCGAAGGTGGGACGGGTGCCGATGTAGGTGACGGCGTCCAATACCTGACTTCCAACTTTGGCGGGAGAACGCCCATCACCCGCAGAGCCGGACACCTGCGCCCCTCCAGCCTCCATCCGGAGTTGAGTGGCGTAGACCCCATCAAGCGGCAGCACCCGACCCTCCGGCGGAAGGAAGTTGGCCGTCGGAAAACCGAGTCCGCCGCCCCGTTGAGTCCCCCGCACCACCCGACCACTGAGCGCGTAAGGTCGGCCAAGGAGCGCGGCTGCTTGGCCCATGCTCCCTTCCTGGACCAAATCGCGGATACGCGTCGAACTCACCGGCGCGCCATTGACCAAGACAGGCGAAATAGGCTGGGTCGTAAATCCCAGTCGGGGGCCCGCCTCCAGCAAGGTCTGGATGGTTCCCTGCCGACCTTTGCCGAAGCGGAAGTTCTGCCCGACGAACAGCTCTCTGGTGCCCAGCCCTTCACATAACACCCGGACCATGAACTCCTCCGGCGTCTGCGCGGCAAACTCACGGGTAAAGGGGAGACGAACGACCACATCAACGCCCTCCACTGCAAGGAGGGCCAGTTTTTCTTCCGGGTCGCTGAGAAACCGCAGCTCCACCTCCGGAGCCAGCACCCGGAGCGGGTGCGGATCGAAAGTCAGGACGACCACCGTGCCGCGATGGAGAGCGACGCGCTCCTTGACCAACTTCAGAACGGCCTGATGCCCCAAGTGTACCCCGTCGAAATTGCCGATGGTCACCACCGGAAACGGCAGGCCTGCGCAGTCCTGGAGGCACGCTACGACCCTCATCCGTGCAAGGCCAGCGCGGCTTCCTTGGCAAAATACGTGAGGATCAGGTCGGCGCCGGCGCGCCTGATGGACACGAGAGTCTCCAGCATGGCGCGCCGCTCATCCAGCCATCCCTGTTGGGCTGCTGCCTTGATCATGCTGTACTCCCCACTCACTTGGTAGGCCGCAAGAGGACGGTTGAACGTCTCCCGCGCCGCGTGAACGACGTCCAAGTAGGGCAACGCGGGCTTGATCATCACGATGTCGGCCCCTTCCTGAAGATCCAATTCGATCTCTCTCAAGGCCTCCCGAAGGTTAGCCGGATCCATCTGATACGATTGCCGGTCTCCGAATTTCGGACTGGAATCGGCCGCCTCCCGAAACGGCGCGTAGAAGCATGAGGCGAACTTCGCCGCGTAGGCGAGAATCGGTACATGGTCGAAGCCTTCTCCGTCCAACGCGCTCCGAATCGCGCGGACCCGACCGTCCATCATGTCCGACGGCGCCACCATGTCGGCTCCGGCGCGGGCGTGACTGAGGGCCATCTTCTGGAGGCACTCCAAGGTCTCATCGTTCAAGATCCGTCCGTCCCGGACCACCCCGCAGTGGCCGTGCGTGGTGTACTCATCCACACAGACATCGGTGATGACCATAAGATCTGGCAAGCGGTCCTTCACGGCGTGGATCGCCCGCTGTACGATCCCATCGGCTGCCCATGCTTCGCTCCCGACCTCATCCTTTCGGGCGGGGATCCCGAACAGCAGGACGGCCGGGACGCCCAAAGCATGGACCTCGCCCGCTTCCTTGATGAGGTGGTCCACAGAGAACCGCGACTGGCCGGGCATTGACTCGATCGGCTGACGCAGATCCCGCCCCTCCATGACGAAAAAGGGAGCGATCAGGTTGTCCGCCGACAGCCGGGTCTCCCGGACCATACGACGGAAGCCGTCGGTCGCCCGGAGGCGCCGCAGCCGGTCTTGCGGAAAGGCCATCGCGACTCCTATTTCCGGGGCAAGTTGGTCAGGAAGACCACGAGATCCCGCACGGAGATCATGCCCACAAGCTTCCCGCTCCTCGACACCCCCAAATGGCGCACGTGGGATTGGGCCATGAGGTCATTGGCATCCAGGAGCGTCTTGTTTTCGTCGATCATCAAGACCGGCGCCGACATGATCTGCTCGACCGTGGCCTTGGCCGCATCGAGGCCGCCGGCCACGCACCGACGGACGACGTCCGTGTCGGTCAGGATGCCGATAATCTCGGCTCTCTTCGTGATGAAGAGACTCCCGATGTTGAAATCCCGCAACTGTTCCGCCGCCGCCTTGATGGAGCTATCCCGATCCACAGTTCGGATCTTCTCCACCGGAATCATCACCGATTTAACCGGCACCATGCTGGTTCCCTCCTCTCCCTCTGGATGACGCCTACGCGTCGCACGATGAGTGCGCGAAATGCCCGACGATGGCCTCCGCCAGCGCCGGAATGGTATTCGCCTTGGCCCTGATTCCCACTTTCAACCCATATGCCTCAGCCGTCTTGGCCGTGATCGGACCGATACAGGCCACCACCGCAGACTGCGTGCGCGCGCGCGCTTCGTCCGGGTCGGCAAACAGCTCGACATAATTCCGGACCGTCGAAGAACTGGTGAAAGCCACGACCCCCACCTCTCCCTTGCGGAGCTTCTCTTGCAAGAACCGCACATCCGCATCCGGCCGGACCGTCCGATACGCGACGGCCACCGTGACATCAGCCCCACGCCCCCGCAACTCCTCCGGCAACAGGTCTCTGGCCACCTCGGCACGCGGGATCAGGACCCGCGCCCCCTTCAAGTCTTCTTTCTCCAGAACCTTGAGCAGGCCTTCGGCCTGGTAGTCGGCGGGGATCCGGTCGGCCCTCAGTCCCGCCGCCGCCAGGGCTTCCGCAGTCCGCGGGCCGATGGCGCAGAGCCGGGCGCGTCCGAGCGCCCGTGTGTCCCGTCCGAGGGCACGCAGGCGCTCGATGAAGAAGCGCACGCCGTTGATGCTGGTGAAAATGATCCATTCATAGTTCGACAGCCCGGCAATGGCCTGGTCGAGGTCGCTCCAGTCGCTCGGCGGCGCAATGGCAATCGTCGGGAACGGGATGACATGGGCCCCGTACCCCGTCAGCAGCTCGGCAAACTCGCCGACCTGCTCTCGCGGCCGCGTCACCAGAACCGTCGCGCCGAACAACGGTCGGGTCTCGAACCAGTTGAGCTTGGCGCGCAGCTTGACGACCTCGCCCACGACGATGACGGTGGGCGGTTCCAACGCCGCCGCCTCGGCTTTCTTCACGATGTCGGCCAGGGTGCCGATGAGGGTCTTCTGCTCTGCTCTCGTTCCCCATCGGATCAGGGCTACCGGGGTGGACGCCGGACGGCCGGAGGCCGTCAGGTGCGCGACGATCGCCGAGAGGTTCTTCATGCCCATCAGGAACACGACGGTGCCGTCCGTCGAGGCCAAGCGGTCCCACTCCACCGTCGGCGACGGTTTGGTCGAGTCCTCGTGGCCGGTGACCAACGTCACGCTGGAGGCCAGCGTGCGGTGCGTGACCGGAATGCCCGCGTACGCCGGAGCCGCGATCGCGGACGTCACGCCGGGCACGACTTCGAACGGCACACCGGCGTCGGCCACGGCCTCGGCCTCTTCTCCACCCCGTCCGAAGACGAACGGATCGCCGCCTTTCAGCCGAACCACGGTCTTGCCGGCCCGAGCCCGCTCGATCATCACGCGATTGATCTCCTCCTGGTTGCCGTACTCCCCCCGGCCTCGCCGTCCGACGTAGATCCGTTCGGCCTCGGGGCGCGCATGCTCCAGCAGCACAGGGTTGGCGAGATAATCGTACAGAATCACGTCGGCCTGCTCCAGGCATTCCTTGCCCCGGATGGTCAGTAACTTCGGGGCTCCCGGCCCGGCCCCGACGAGATAGACTTTGCCGATCATCCCTTCCCGTAAATCTCCTTGAGGATGTCCTCCCCGCCCTGCGCCAGCAACCGTTCCGCCAGTCGCACACCGAGTCGGTGCGCGTCTTGGACGGGGCCCCGGATCGAATCGCGAACCATGCGACGCCCGTCCACCCCGGCGATCATTGCGATCATCGTCAGCGCCTCCCCTGCAATCGTCGCATGCGCCGCGATGGGGACTTGGCAGCCCCCCTCAAGCCGCTCCAGCAGCGCCCGCTCGGCCGTCACGGCGACCCGGGTCGGCCGATGATCCAGCCGCGCGGCCAGTTCCCGCACAAACCCGTCGTCCGCGCGACCTTCAAGGCCCATCGCGCCTTGACCGACCGCCGGCAGGGACACGTCGGGAGGAAGAAGCTCCGTTGCCCGGTCGCTCCAACCCAACCGCCGGAGACCCGCGGCAGCCACGACGATCCCCTCGTACTCGCCCTCGTCGAGCTTGCGCAGCCGGGTATCCAGATTGCCCCGCAGCAGGGCAATGTTCAGGTCGGGCCTGACATGGAGCAGTTGCGCCTGCCGTCGTAGGCTGCTGGTGCCGATCCGCGCCCCCCGGGGCATCCGGTCGAGCGGGAGCCCGGAGCGACTGATGAAGACATCCCGCGGATCTTCCCGTTCGGGAATGGCCAGGATCTCCAGGCCGTCCGGCAGTCGCGTCGGAACATCCTTCATGCTGTGGACGGCCAGGTCAATCTCCCCGCGCGCGAGCGCCTCTTCAATTTCCTTGATGAACAGCCCCTTCCCCCCGATCGTGGCCAAGGGCACATCCAGGATCTTGTCCCCGGTGGTCTTGATCCGCTTGACCGCCACCGAGAGGCCCGGCTCCGCCTGCCGCAACCTGGCATGTACCCATTCCGCCTGCCACAAGGCGAGCTTGCTACCGCGTGTGCCGATGATGAGTTCGCGAACCGTTTGCGCCATACGGTATCCGTGCTATCGTCCCGGCAGCTTCTCGGGCGCGTCTCCCAGAACGGCCTGCGGCACGGAGGATCCCACGGTGCCGCTCTTGTAACTCGACGTGAGCATCAGGAACCCGAACATCGCAATGATCAGCACCATCAAAAACAACAGGTCAAACCTGAAGCCCTCGCGTCTCCGATGGTCATACCCGCAATGCGGGCAGTCCGGCAACCGTTCGTTCGGCCCGCCCCAGTAAGTCTCCCGGCATCGGGGGCAGGTGAAAATCCGGGCTCCCGGGGCGGGGCTCATGGAGCATCCTCACCCTGCGGGGCGGCCTCGGATGGCTCGGCCCCGAACCTTTCACCGGCCTCGGCCAAGGGCGCAGCCTCCAACTCTTTTTCGAGATTGAACAACCGCTGGGCCGCCTCCGCAAACAGGGCGCCGTTCGGCGAATCAGCTTCGGCTTTCAGCGCCACGAGGGGACCGTGGAGCAGCTTGTTGGTGATCCCCGAAGCGAGATCCTCCACCAGTTGTCGCTGCCGGGGTGACACCGGCCCCATCCTCGCCAAAATCCGCTCCACTTCAGCGCGCTGAATGTCATCGGCTTTCCGGCGCAGCGCTACGATCGTGGGCACGACCTCCAGCGACTTCATCCACGCGGCAACCAGGCCGACCTCCGCCCTGATCATGTCTTCGGCCTTCATGGCCTCTCGCTGCCGCTGTTCGATGTTTTTCTCAATCTGCCCCTGAAGATCGTCAATGTTATAGAGATAGGCGTTATCAAGCGCGCCGACCGCCGGGTCGATGTTCCGAGGCACCGAAATGTCGATCAGGAACATGGGCCGGTTGCGGCGGGAACGGAGCGCCTGCTGAACATCTGCGGCGCCGATCACGTATGAGGACGCGCCCGTCGAACAGACCACGATGTCGGCGCCCGCCATCTCATGGGGGAACTCATTGAAGGGGATGGGCACGCCGTTGAAGCGCTTGGCGACATCCACCGCCAGATCGTAGTTCCGCGTCGTAATCATCACGTGCTGCATGCCCGCGCTCACCAGGTGCCGGGCCGCCAGTTTGGCCATCTCCCCCGCCCCGACCAGCAAGACCGTCTTCCCCGCCAGGTTCTGGAAGATTTTCTTGGCGAGCTCGACGGCGGCATAACTGACCGAGACGGCGTTCTCGGCGATCCCGGTTTCGGTCCGGACCCGCTTGCCGACCGAGAGCGCCTTCTTCACCACTTTGTTCAGCACCACCCCCGTTGATTTTTGCCCGAGGGCGGCCTCGAACGCCTCCTTGACTTGGGCCAGAATCTGCGGTTCGCCGACCACCATGGAGTCCAGGCTCGCGGCCACCCGGAACAGGTGCCGGATCGCGTCCCGGCCGTCGAGGCAATAGAGATGCGGCGTAATCGCTCCGTGAGGGACCTCGGGCGCGATCGTCCCCAGGTAGTCCCGCAATGAGTCGAATCCCTGCTCCGCCTCCTTGACCACGGCATAGAGTTCGACGCGGTTGCAGGTGGAGAGGATGATCCCTTCGGCGATCCCGGGCCATCGCTTGAGACGCGCCAGCGCGTCGGGCAAACGGGTCTCGGGCACCGCGAGCCGTTCCCGCAACTCGACGGGCGCCGTCTTATGGTTGAGTCCGACCGCTACGATATTCATCGGTCAAGCGAAGGGATGCTGTCCCTTCACGATCACTCCCACCAGCGTGAAGATCACTCCGGCAAACCCGACCACGGTCAGGTAGGCCGCCTTTTTGGCCCGCCACCCGATCGTGACCCGTCCCAACAGCACCACCAGGTAGAAGAGCCATGTCCCCAACGCCCCGATCTGCTCGGCGTTCCAGTTTAGAAAAGACCCCCGGGCGAACTCGGCAAACAAGGCCCCGGTAATGATCCCCAGCGTGAGCAGCGGGAACCCGAGGGAAATCGCCTTGCTGTTGAGGTCATCGAGAAAGTCGAGGGCCGGCAGCTTGTGATGGAGCACGTTCCGGTGCTTGGACTTGAGGAGGTGTTCCTGGATCAGGTACATCAGTCCGGCGATAAAGGCCACCGCAAACGCGACCGTGCCCAGGAGAGAGAACGTCACGTGCATCCACACGTTTCGAAAGATCGGCTCCAGGGCTTTGATCTCTTTGGGTAGAGCAGCCGCCGAGATCAGAGAAATGAAGGCCAGCGGGAGGATGAACGAGCCGAGAATATGAATCCGATACCGCAATTCGACGACCAAGAACACCAAGACCAGCGCCCAAGAGAAGAACGACAGCGCTTCGTGCATCGAGGTCAAGGGGATATGCCCCGCCTCAATCATCCGGGAAACGAGCGCCAGCGTGTGGAAGAAGAAGCCGATCCCGGCTATCGCGAACGAGGACTGGGAGACCTGTTCCCAACGGCCAGCAAGCTGGATGAGGAACAGGATCGTTCCCAGAAAATACAGGAGGAGCGTCACCTCGAAGAACAGAACGTTCATGGCCTCGCATCCCCGCTGAATTCCAGCGAATTTCCATTCACCGACACGAAGTCTTTAAAGAAAAGGATTATAGAGACACGGAGGAAAGGGAGTCAAGTAACACGTCCACACTCTCGAACGTTTGCGCGGCACTCGGCCGTGCCCTATCCTCCCGCCCCTGCCGTTGCGCCACCGCAGATGTTCAGGGCCTGGCCGGTGATGCCGTCGGCCGCCGGTGAGGCCAGGTAGACCGCCAGGGCCCCGACTTCGGACGCCTCCACCATGCGGTGAATCGGGATCGCTTGGACGGCCTGTCTGCGGAATTCATCGGGGGAGATCCCGATGGTGGCGGCCGTGTCTTCGATCCCCTGCCGGGTCATGGCGGTATCCACCCACGTCGGACAGATCGCGTTGACCGTGATGCCGCGGCCGGCGACTTCGAGCGCAAGGGCCTTTGTGAATCCAATGATTCCGTGCTTGGTGGCGCAATAGGCCGTGTAGCCTGGAACTCCGAACCGCCCCAACACCGACGAGAGATTGATGATCCGTCCGTGTTCCCCATCCTTCATCACCCGCAGGACGTGCTTGGAACACAGATAGGCTCCCGTCAAGTTCGTCGCAAGAATGGCGTTCCAGAGGCGGTCGTCGCCGCCGTCCATTGGGGTCCGACCGGACTGTCTCGCATTGTTCACCAGAATATCAATCCGCCCATAGCGCCCGACTACGGCCTCAACGGCCGCCCGCACCGACGCCTGATCCGTCACATCCAGCCCGAAGGCCATCACCTCGTGCCCCTCAGCCCGCGCGGCATCGGACCCGGCTTTCACATGCGCCGGGTCTCGGGAGCCGATCGCGACCCGCGCCCCTTCTCGAAGAAACGCCTGCGCGATCGCCAACCCGATCCCGGTCCCACCGCCGGTGACCAGAGCCACTCGTTCTTTTAAGAGCACGCCGTCCATCGAATTTGCCATCGTCCGCGGGGGGTCATCTTAGCATAGAATCCCCGCCGCTTTGAGGACACCGCAGAATTGCGCTAGTATGCGCCCCACGGAGGTCGTATGGCTGCCGGGACGCTCTATATCGTCAGTACGCCCATCGGGAATCTGGAGGACATCACGCTCCGCGCGGTGCGGATTTTGAAGACGGTCGGGATCATCGCCGCCGAGGATACGCGGCACACGAAACAGATCTGCGCGCAGTTCGGCATCGAGACCCCGCTCACGAGCTACCACGACTTCAACAAGGAAGACAAGGCGGCCGTCTTGCTGGAGCGGCTTCAGTCGGGAACGGACGTGGCCCTCGTGTCCGACGCGGGCACCCCGGTCGTTTCCGATCCCGGATACTACCTGATCACTCGGACTATCGAGGCCGGGATCCGGGTTGTGCCCGTGCCGGGACCCTCGGCGGTCTTGGCCGCGCTGGCCGCGGCGGGCCTGCCCAGCGACGCCTTTCGGTTCGAAGGGTTCCTCCCACGCAAGCCGGGCGCCCGGTCTAAACGCATCGCGAGCCTCCGGGCGGAACACGGCTCGATCATCCTCTTCGAGAGCCCCCATCGCATCGAACGGCTCCTGACGGCCCTGCGGGCCGGCCTCGGCAATCGCCGCGCGGTGCTTGCCCGCGAACTGACCAAAAAGTTCGAGGAGTTTCACCGCGGGACGCTGGATCAATTACTGAGGCAGGTCCAGACCCGGCCACCGAAAGGTGAGATCACGTTGGTGATCGAAGGGACGCCGCGACGGAAGGAACGCGCTGAAGAGCCTGTGGGAGAAGAAGACGGGAGCGCCAAGGACGGCTAGGGCACGGGCGCTTTCTTGATCAGGACGGCATAGGCATCGTCCACCTTCCCCACTTTGAGCACCAGATGGCCGTCATCCTGTATGCTCCGTGGGACGTTCCGGATGGGGTCCCCTTCGTCGAGCAGCACCGACAACACTTGCCCCCCCTCCATCGTCTCCAGCTTCAGTTTGGCCTTGACGAAGTTGTACGGGCACAGAACGCCGCGCAAGTCCAGGTGCTGATCCACCACTTCATCCAACGCCATGCTGGGGATCCCCTTGGTGCCTCGCCAACGTGACGCACGCCCTGAAAAAACAATCCGGCGGCGGCCTTTCGACCGCCGCCGGACCGTGTCACAAGCTCCCTCCCCCGATGTGTACGCGCGTGAACACACCGAGTTAATTCGAATCGCCCTTACTTGTCGTAGGACGACTTTCCGCCCTCATAGCACTGGAAGCACTGCCCGCCCACGCCGCCCATGTCGGAGGCATCCCGGCTCCGAATCCCGCGATCCGTATCCGGATCGTAGCCGGCCTGGGGGACTAAGTTCGTGGGGTTATCGGCAGCCCGGATGACGCTGATCTCGATCACGTAAGGCTCACCCTCGGCCGCTTCGGCCGCATTGGCGCCCGTTCCGATGACCCTCGTCTTCCGATAGGCCTGGACCTCCACATCGTTCCCGATCCCGGCCGCTTTGACGTTCTCCATGTTGGTCTTCTCGCCCAACCGCAACGTGACGAGCGCCCCTCCGCCCGTCTCGACGTAGATCTTCCCGCCCGGGATATCTTTACCCCAGAGGCGGCCGTACACCGTCTCCGGCTTCACGAGCAGATCGCGCATCCACTGGACGTCCTGGGACCCGGCAGTCCCGCTCCCGATTCGGCCGGATGCCCCAATGTCTTGCAGCACCGCCCGCTCCTGGGCAATCGCCGCGCCGGCCAATCCGATGGAGAAAAGTGCGAAAGCACCGATGGCAAGAACTCTCATTTTCATATGATTCACCTCCTCCGGGAAATAAAGAATAGAGTCCGACGACGCCTGAACGCCGCCACTTTCTCCTGAGTCTTCATCCCTCCCAGTCGAAAGCTGGCAGGCACTATAGCGAAGCCGCCACAGGCTGTCAAGGGGTAAGAAGGGGGGTCCATGGGTGACAGAAGGCACCCGTTGGGCTAGACTGAAGCCGGAAACCCGGGGTGACAGCCATGGAAGACAGACAATACCGCCAGCGGGGCTATCGGGAACACGAGAAGGAGCGGCCGGGAAAGCCCACGGAGCCTGCCCGATCGGGCGCGCCTGCGATGCCTCAAACCCGGACCGTCTCC
>Ga0114945_10000489_pt1 | contig 25313 bp, 27 predicted proteins | sample OV2TP3_FD_87194 | JGI IMG/M metagenome (GOLD analysis project Ga0114945, IMG submission 87194) | Hot spring microbial communities from Beatty, Nevada to study Microbial Dark Matter (Phase II) - OV2 TP3 | ecosystem: Environmental > Aquatic > Thermal springs > Hot (42-90C) | place: USA: Beatty...
CGCGCTGCCCCTCGTGCAGCCGGCAATCGCGCGGGCAAAGATCGCACTGGATGCGCCCGTCCTCGAGCGCGTGCCACCAGCGCCCCGGATGGCTGGTCTCCGGGATCATGGAACCGGCTCCTGTTTCCACTTCGCGACCCGGTAGCGCAGCACCTTGCAGCGCGCAAGCCGCGTATCGTCCGGGATTCCGGCCTTGCGCTTGAGTTCCGCCAGAAAGCGGCGCTTGTCGGGCAGCCCCTCCCAGACCTGCGGCAGGTAGGTTGCGCGCTTGCCGCCGTGCTCGAGGATGATCCCGTCCTCGCCAGCGCGAATCTGTGCGAGCAGATCGGCTTCGTCGGCGAAGCGGATCGGCTTGGGCGCCGCGAGCAGCGATACTTCCACCGTGCAGCGCGGCCATTCGTCCGTTGTCAGCGCCGGAAACCGCGGGTCGTGAAACGCGGCCGCGACCGCGTTTGCCGCCACGTCGGTTCCGAGCGGCCGCGATGCGGCGAGGCTACCCATGCAACCCCGCAGCCTTCCGTCCCGCAGCAGGGTGACGAAGGTCGCCGCGAGCTGCAGCAGCCATCTGCTACCCTCGGCCGGTGGCGCCGCCGCGAGACCCAATTCGCTCGCGATGGCGCCCCGCGCAATGGAAAGAAGTCCCTGGCCTGCCTCGTGCGGCGAAACGGGTTCGCCCTCGTGCAGCGCGAACGCCGAGTAGCCGACGACGCGGCCCCTGCCCCCCGCCGTATCGCCCGAATTGCACGCCGCAAGCAGCCGGATCGAGAGTCCCTTGGCGCGCGCAACCTGCAGCAGTCCGTTGAGCGGCGTCGCCCCGCAGGCCTCTTCATGGACGATGTCGGTGGCGTACGCGCCGATCCGCTCGAGCGTCGCGCCATCGATGCGCCGCGCGTCCTCGTAGCTGTGGTAATGAGACAGATCGGTGGACACCACGATCAGCGTCTCCTCGTCGCCCCACAACCGCTCGATCACCTCGGCGACCTCCCCGACGCTTGCCGAGCCCACCGCCAGAGGCACCAGCGAAAACTCGCCAAGAACCCTTTGCAGGAACGGAACCTGCACTTCGAGCGAATGCTCCATCGCGTGCGCCGGCTCGCTTCGCCCGACCTGTCGCAGCCCGGCGAGCAGGCTGGCCGCGGCGGCATCGAGCGGCACCCGGCCGAGCGGGGTCTCGAAGACCTCCGAAAGCGGAACCGCAAGTCCGCGGACCGGCACGCGATGCACCGGCCCCAGCAGCACCACGCGCTTTACCCTGCCGCGCGCGGCACGGAGCTGGTCGTAGGCCGCCGCCGCGACCGGTCCGGAATAGATGTATCCGGCGTGCGGCACGATGAGCGCCTTGGGATACGCGAGCTGCGGCTCGAATTGCTCTACGCCGCCGAGCAACTCGTCCACCTCGGCGGCAAGCTGCGCCGAATCGCCCGGATAAACGCGCCGGCTACCGCGGCGGGTCGGATCCTCGCCATGACTGGAGTCGATGCCATCTTTTTACAATGGGCGCGATCGGTTCCGATTGCAAGAAAAAACCCTCTTCCGACCCTACTTATTGATTTTCAGGCGGATCCCAGCACTTCCAGCAAACCCTGCAAGGCGCGCGTAACGGACTGCCGCCGGACGCTTTCCCGGTCGCCGGCAAATTGCCTGCTTTCGCTCCAGATCCGTTGCCGTGTCGCCCAGGCAAAGCACACCAGGCCGACCGGCTTGGCGGCGGTCCCGCCGGTGGGACCTGCGACACCGGTGACAGCGACCGCGACCGATCCGTTGCTGTGACGCAGCGCCCCGCGCGCAAGCTCCTGCGCCACCTCCTCGCTCACGGCGCCGGAGCGCTCCAGCGCTTCGCGGCTCACCCCGAGCAGCTCCTCCTTCGCGGCATTCGAGTACGCGATGAAACCGCGTTCGAACCACGCCGAGGACCCCGCTATGGCGGTAACGGCGTGCGCCACGCCTCCGCCGGTGCATGATTCGGCGGTGACGAGGAGCGCTCCTTTCTCCTGGAGCCGGGCGCCCACGTCGGCCGCGAGCGCAATCAGCGAATCGGACATCAGGCGAGGAGCCGTTTCGCGAGCGCGAGAACGACGAGCGCGTAGCCTGCCGCGAGCAGGTCGTCGAACATCACGCCGAGACCGCCTTTCATGCGCCGCTCGAATTCGCGAATCGGAGGCGGCTTCACCACGTCCAGTGCGCGGAACAGCAGGAACGCGGCAAGCTGCCACCACGGATTGTCCGGTATCACCGCCAGCACGGCGAGAAACGCGACCACTTCGTCCCAGCACAGGGCGCCGTGGTCGGCGAAGCCGAGATGCCTGCCGGTGATTTCGCAGGCCCAGACGCCGATGCCGAAAAGCGCCGCGACGATCAGCAGCACTTCCAGCGGCCCGTATACCGGCCGGATCATCCACCACAGCGGAAACGCGACCAGGGTGCCCACCGTGCCGGGAGCAAAGCGCGACACTCCGGCGCCGAATCCCAGGGCGATGAAATGCGCCGGGTGCGCGTACGCGAATGCAAGGCTGGGATGCGGCGGGATCATGGCGCGAAGTGATCGTAGCCGCGCCCGGCCGGGATCGGGGCGCCGCTCGCGTCGAGCACGGCGAGCTCGGGGGCGCCCGCGCGCACCTCGCCCACGCGTGCGAGCGCGAGGCCGATCTCGCGCCCGAGCCGCGCAATCGCACCTTCCGCGGCGGGCGGCGCAGTGAAGACAAGCTCGTAATCGTCGCCCCCCGCGAGCACGCACCGGCGCTCGAGCGCGGGATCGGCGAGCCGCGAAAATTCAGCGCTTTTCGGCAGCCGCTCGTATTCGACGAGCGCCCCGCAGCTGGAGCGCTGGAGAATGTGGCCGAGGTCCTGGGCGAAGCCGTCCGAGACATCGATCGCCGAACTCGCCAGCCCGCGCAATCGTTCCCCGAGCGCAACGCGAGGCTCGGGTTCGTGCAGGCGTTTCTGTGCTCCTGTGATTTCCGGGCGCGCCAGCGCGAGCGCCGCGGCGCCCAGTTCGCCGGAGACCCAGATGGCGTCGCCCGGCCGTGCGCCGGCGCGAAGCAGCGCCTGCCCGGCCGGAACCTCGCCCAGGATCGCAACGCAGATCGCGCGCGGCCCGCAGGTCGTGTCGCCGCCGACGAGTTCGACGCCAAAGCGCTCGGCGAGCGCGAAAAAGCCGGCCGCAAACGCCGCGAGCCAAGCCTCGTCGGCGCTCGGCACCGCGAGCGCGAGCGTCGCCCAGCGCGGGCTCGCCCCCATCGCCGCCATGTCCGAAAGATTCACCGCGAGCGCCTTGTGGCCAAGCGTGCGCGGCTCCGCGTCAGCGCGAAAGTGCGTGCCCTCCAGGAGGAGGTCGGTCGAGACCACGAGCTCGCATCCCGTTGCCGGCCGAAGCAGCGCCGCGTCATCGCCGACGCCCAGCACGGCGCGCCGTGCGGGACGTTCGAAGTATTTCCGGATGATTTCGAATTCGGAGGGCAAGGCGGCGCAGGGACGTCAAGCGCCCGGGTGCAGGGCTTCCTTCAGGCCGTCGCGCGTGCCCGCGCGAGTTCCTCGGGGCGCAGTTCGGCGGCGATCCTTTCCAGCACGCCGTTCACGTATTTGTGCCCGTCGGTGCCGCCGAACGATTTGCCGAGCTCGATCGCCTCGTTCAACACCACCTTGAACGGCGTCTCGCGGCGCTCGGCGAGCTCGTAGGTGCCGATGCACAGAATCGCACGCTCGATCGGCGACACCCTCACGAGTTCCCGGTCCAGGAACGGCGCGATTCTGCTTTCGAGCTCGGCCACCCGGCCGGTGACGCCGCGGATGAGCTCGCGCGCAAGTTCCTGGTCGCAGCGCTCCCAGCCCTCGAGCGTGCTCGCCTCGGCAAGCGCGTCGCCGCGCGCGAGCTGCCAGGCGTACAGCGCCTGGAGCGCGATCTCGCGCGCGCGGCGGCGCGCAGCCCTCAACGCCATTGGTCCGCCAGCCGGCGCCTGAGCTGCGCCATTTCGAGCGCGACGCGCACTGCTTCGGCGCCCTTGTCCTTGCGGCTGGCCGCCTGCGTCTCGTCGTCCGTGGTGAGAATGCCGTTTGCCACCGGGATGCCGAACTGCAACGCGACGTCCATCAGGCCGCGTGCCGACTCGTTGGCAACGACCTCGAAATGATACGTTTCGCCGCGGATCACGGCGCCGATCGCGACCAGCGCATCGAAGCGGCCGGACTGGGCCATCCACTGCAATGCGATCGGGATCTCGAGCGAGCCGGCAACCGCGACGTATTCGGCTTCGGCCCCGGCGCGCGCAATTTCCTCGCGCGCCGCGGCGAGCAGCAGCTCGCCAATGGGCTCGTTGAAGCGCGAGTGGACGACGCCGAGCCGCGGCGCGCTCATCGCCGCGGCCGTTCGGCGTAGCCCGCGAGCTCCAGCCCGAAGCCCGCCATGCTGGGCATCTTGCGCGGCGCGGCCATGAGCCGCATCCTTCCCACGCCGAGGTCGCGCAGGATCTGCGCGCCGATGCCGTAGGTGCGCAGATCGGTGCTGCGACCGGCGCCGTGGCGCCGCGCTTCGCCCGCAGGATCGACCAGCCGCGCCTCCAGCGCTTGGTCGTGCTGCGCGCAATTGAGCAGCACCATGACGCCCGTGCCCTCGGCCGCGATCGCGGCGAGCGACTCGGGAACGCTCCAGGTGTGCGTGCCCGGACCGGTGTCGATCAGGTCGAGCACCGAAAGCGGCTCGTGCACGCGCACCAGGGTGTCGCTCTCGGCGCGAATCGAGCCACGCGTCAATGCGAGGTGGGTGCCGCCCGCCGGCAGGTCGCGGTAGGCGACCATGTGGAAGCGCCCGCCGATTGTCTCGATTTCCCGCTCGGCGATCCGGTGCACCAGCGATTCGTGGGCGCTTCGATACTGGATCAGGTCGGCAATGGTGCCGATCTTGAGGCCGTGGGCGGTGGCGAAATCGACTAGGTCCGCGAGCCGCGCCATCGTCCCGTCGTCCTTCATGATCTCGCACAGCACCGCCGCCGGCGTGAGGCCCGCCAGCCGCGCCAGGTCGCAGCAGGCCTCGGTATGACCGGCGCGCACCAGCACGCCGCCCATCTGCGCCACCAGCGGGAACACATGCCCCGGCTGCACGATGTCCGAGGGCTTGGCTTCCGGCGCCGCCGCGACGCGGATCGTGAGCGCGCGGTCATGCGCCGAGATGCCGGTCGCGATTCCCTCCGCCGCCTCGATCGAGACGGTGAAATTGGTCCGGTGGCGGGAGCGGTTTTCGCTCACCATGGGCCGCAGCCCCAGGCGCTCCGCATGCTCCTCGCTGATCGGCATGCAGATCAGGCCGCGCCCGTGCTTGGCGAGAAAATTGATCTTCTCCGGCGTGACGAAGTCGGCGGCAAACACGAGGTCGCCCTCGTTTTCCCGGTCCTCGTCGTCGACCAGGATCACCATCCGCCCCGACCGGATCTCGTCGACGATCTCGGTCACGGAGCTGATCGCGGTGTGCTCGCGTCGCATGGAGAGAATTATACGGCCCCCCTCCACGCAAACGGGGCACCGCAGTGCCCCGCCGGGCTGTTGCGCTCCGGGCGGCGGACCTATTCGTCCGGCCCCCGCGGCTCTCCTTCGCCGGCGCCGAGCCGCTCGCGGATACGGGCCGACTTGCCCGAGCGGGCGCGCAGATAGTAGAGCTTGGCGCGCCGCACGTGCCCCTTTCGCTTCACTTCGATCGACGCGATCAGCGGCGAGTAGGTCTGGAACGTGCGCTCCACCCCTTCGCCCGATGAGATCTTGCGCACGATGAACGAGGAGTTGATTCCCCGATTGCGCTTCGCGATGACTACGCCCTCGAAGGCCTGGACGCGCTTGCGCTCGCCTTCGACCACGCTCACGTTGACCGACACCGTATCGCCGGGCGAAAAATCCGGGATGTTCCTGCCCAGCCGCTTGATTTCCTCGTTCTCGATCTGCTTGATCAGGTCCATTTCAGGCTCCGCATTCGCGCCGGAATTCCTCCAGCAGCGTTCGTTCCTCTTCGTTCAGCGCGCGCGCCGCGAGCAGGTCGGGCCGGCGCAGCCACGTCCTGCCGAGCGACTGCTTCAACCGCCAGCGCCGGATGTTTTCGTGGTGCCCGGTCAAGAGGACCTGAGGCACCGCATCGCCCGCGTACACTTCCGGCCGAGTGTACTGCGGATGATCGAGCAGCCCGGCCGCGAACGACTCCGCCGCCGCCGAGTCCTCGTCCCCGAGCGCGCCCGGAAGCTGGCGCACCACCGCATCGATCACCACCATCGCCGCCAGTTCGCCGCCCGAGAGCACGAAATCCCCGAGCGACAGTTCCTGGTCGACGCGCCGCGCGATCAGGCGCTCGTCGACGCCCTCGTAGCGCCCGCACAGCAACGTTACCGCCTCCCGGCCGGCGAGTTCAACCACCATCGCGTGGTCGAGCCGCCGCCCCTGCGGCGTGAGGTACACCACCCTTCCTCCCCCCGCCGCGCGCGCCGCGTCGAGCGCCCGCTCGAGCGGCCCGGCGAGCATCACCATGCCCGGCCCGCCGCCATACGGCCGGTCGTCGACCGCGCGGTAGGCGTCGGTCGCGAAATCGCGCGGATTCCAAGTTTCCAGCCGCCACAGCCCGCCGGCGTGCGCCCGCCCCGTGATGCCGCCCTCGGCCAGGGCGGCGAACATCCGCGGAAAGAGCGTTACGACATCGAACCGGATCACCAGTCGGTTTCCCACTCGACCCGGATCACCCGCGCATCCAGATCCACATCGGCCACCACTGCGCCGACCCAGGGAATGAGCCGCACGCGTCCGCCGGCGACGCTCATCACGTCGTGGGCGCCGTTCCAGGTCATTCCCTGCACGCTGCCCAGGGTCTCGCCCCACCTGTTCACCACCCGCAGACCGATCAGATCGGTCCAGTAATAAATCCCTTGCGGCGGCGCCGGGAGCGCCTGGCGCGTCACCGCGACCGCGCTTCCTTTCAGTTCCAGCGCCTGCTCGCGGCTGCCCACGCCGCCGAGCTTCGCGATCAGCGTGTTCGCGTGCGCCTTCGCCTGCTCGACCGGATAGTCCCGGCCGCCGATCCACCACTGCGGCTGCACCGCGAGCGCTTCGCTGTAGGGCACTACCTTCACCCAACCGTGAACGCCGTACGAGCCGGCGACGCGGCCCAGTTCGATCAGACGTTCAGGCGGCCTTCTTGCCAAACTGCCGGACGAGCCGTGCGACCGTCGGCGAGAGCCTGGCGCCCTTGCCCGACCAGTGCGTCACGCGTTCCATGTTGACGCGCAGCGCTTCGCGGCCTTCCGGCGCCTTCGGATCGTAGAAGCCGACCCGCTCGATGAAGCGCCCGTCGCGCGCGCGTCGCGAGTCGGCCACCACCAGATGATAGAAGGGCCGCTTCTTGGCGCCGCCGCGCGCCAGTCGAATCACCACCATCGAAATGTCCCGCTCCGTGCGAAAAGGCGCGGATTATACTCGACAAATCAACGTTCCGGTAGGCGCGCGGGGCGCCGGATCGCCCGCGCCACGCGGCTTCAGTGCTGCGGCGTGACGACCTGGATGTGGTCGCGGCTGACGTTGAGAAAGGGCGCCGCGATGATCTGGCGGCCGCCGAGCTGGAGATCCCACACCTCCGCATCGGTCACCGCGATGAAGCCGCGCGCTTCGACCATGTAGTCGGTGACGCGCGCCCCGGGCAGCAGCTCGATGAAGCCCTTGATCCGGTAACTGCCGGTCAGGATGGTCACTTTCGTCCGCGACGACTGGTTCTGGGCCATGGCTTGTGGTCCTTGTGCGTGGGAGGGGTGCAATCAACGTATTCCGGGGAGCAATCCCTTCACGTTGCGCATCATGCGCCCGAGATTGCCGCCTTTCATCATCTTCATCATCTTCTGCATCTGCTCGAACTGGTTCAGCAGCCGGTTCACTTCCTGGACCGCCACGCCGGCGCCGGCGGCGATGCGCCGCTTGCGCGACGCCTTGATGACTTCCGGCCGCGCGCGCTCCTGCGGCGTCATCGAGTTGATGATGCCCTCGATGCGCCGGAACTGCCTGCCGTCCTGCAGCTGGGCCGGATTGATCTGCGCGACGAGCTGCGCCGGCAGCTTGTCCGCGAGCGAAGCGAGCCCGCCCATCTGGTTCATCTGCCGGATCTGCTGCCGGAAATCCTCCAGGTCGAAACCCTTGCCCTTGGCGACCTTCTCCGCGACGCGCTTCGCCTGCTCGACGTCGACCTTGCGCTGCGCCTCTTCGACCAGCGAGACGATGTCGCCCATGCCGAGGATGCGCGAAGCCATGCGCGCCGGGTGAAAATGCTCCAGGCCGGTGAGCTTTTCGCCGACGCCGGCGAACTTGATCGGCTTGCCGGTGACGTGGCGCACGGAAAGCGCGGCACCGCCGCGCGCGTCGCCGTCGAGCTTGGTGAGCACGACGCCAGTCAGCGGCAGCGCGGCGCGGAACGCGCGCGCGACGTTGACCGCGTCCTGGCCCTGCATCGCATCGACGATGAACAGCGTCTCGGCGGGATCGAGCACCTGCTCGAGCTCGGCGATCTCCCTCATCATCTGCTCGTCGATCGCGAGCCGCCCGGCGGTATCCACGATCAGCACGTCGTAGTAGCGCAGCCGCGCGTGCTCGCGCGCTTCACGCGCAATGTCGCCGGGCTTCTGTCCCTGCGCCGTCGGCAGGAAGTCAACGCCGGCCTGCGCGGCGACGGTCCTCAGTTGTTCGATGGCCGCCGGCCGGTACACGTCGCAGGACACGACGAGCACTTTCTTGCGCTGCTCGGACTTGAGCAGGCGCGCAAGCTTGCCGACAGTGGTCGTCTTGCCCGATCCCTGCAGGCCCGCCATCAGGATGACCGCCGGCGGCTGCACCGCAAGGTTGAGACCGACGTTCGCCTCGCCCATCAGGCGCGCGAGTTCGCGGTGCACGATCCCCACCAGCGCCTGCCCGGGACTGAGGCTCCCGATCACCTCCTCGCCGAGCGCCTTCTCGCGTACCGCGGCAATGAAATCCTTCACCACGGGCAGCGCGACGTCGGCCTCGAGCAGCGCGACGCGCACCTCGCGCAGCGCCTCCAGGATGTTGGCTTCGGTCAGACGCGCCTGGCCGCGAACGTGTTTGACGATCTTCGCGAGGCGCGCCGTCAGGTTGTCGAGCATGGGTGATACACTGAAAAGGTGCCCGACATTGTAATTCACGCCCTGGCGTCCGCGGCGTACGCGGGGCTGGCGTGGCATTTCTGGAACACCCGCTGGCGCACGATGATCAAGGACGCGCCGGCAGGCCTGGCCGGGTGGGAGCGCGCGGCGCTGCTTGCGGCACTCGCGCTGCACGGCTGGCTGCTCGCAAGCGACGTACTGCTCGCCTCCGAGCTGCGTTTCGGCTTCGCGCAGGCGCTTTCGATGACGCTCTGGCTTGCGGTCGCCATCTACTGGGTCGAGAGCCTGTTTTTTCCGCTCGATGGTTTCGAGCCGCTGATCCTGCCGCTCGCCGCGCTCGCCGCGCCGCTGCCCGCCGTGTTCCCCGGGCTTGCCAGTCCGGGGCTTGCGGCGACAATCGAGTTCAAGCTGCACTTGCTGCTCGCGATGTGCGCCTACAGCCTGTTCACGATCGCGATCCTGCATGCCGCGCTGACGGCTTTCGTCGAGCGGCAGCTGCACCGCACGCGCCCGGCCGTCGCGGGCGAGGGCGGCGCGCTTCTCGCCGGTCCGCTTTCGCGCCTGCCTCCGCTGCTGACGCTCGAACGGCTGCTGTTCCGCCTGATCGGCGCTGCGTTCGTGTTCCTCACGCTGACGCTCGCCACCGGCTTCGTGTTCGCGGAAACGATCTTCGGGCGCGCGCTCCGGTTTGACCACAAGACGCTGTTTGCGGTGCTGTCCTGGACGACGTTCGCGGCCCTGCTCCTGGGGCGCTACCGCTACGGCTGGCGCGGCCGAACCGCGCTTCGCTGGACGCTCACCGGGTTCGTGCTCCTGATCCTGGCGTACGTCGGCAGCCGCTTCGTACTCGAGGTGGTGCTCGGCCGGTCCTAGTCGAGGATGGAGGACATCTCCCTCACCCTGGAAATCGCGGTGCTTTGCGTCCTGCTCTTCTTCTCGGGATTTTTCTCCATTGCCGAGACGAGCATGATGGCGCTGAACCGCTACCGGCTGAAGCACCTCGTGGCGCAGGGGCACGGCGGCGCCCGGCGCGTCGCGGATCTGCTCAAGCGCACCGACCGGCTGCTCGGCGCGATCCTGATCGGCAACAACGTGGCCAACGCGGCGGCGGCAACGCTCGCCAGCCTCATCGCGGTGCGCCTCATGGGGGAGGACAAGCTCGCCTACGCGGTGAGCACCCTTGCCATCTCGTTCCTGCTGATCGTGTTCGCCGAGATCACGCCGAAGGTGGTCGGCGCCACGTACCCGGAACGGATCGCGTTGCCGCTCGCCTACGTGCTCGGACCGCTGCAGCGGGCGCTGCAGCCGGCCCTGTGGTTCGTGAACCTGTTCGTGGAGCCGCTGCTGCGGCTGCTGCGGGTCAATCCGGCCGGTGAGGCGCAGAAGCTCTCGCCGGAAGAAATTCGCACGCTGGTGCTCGAATCCTCCAGCTTCATGCCGAAGAAGCACTTCACGATCCTGATGAATCTCTTCGACCTGGGCGACATCACCGTCCAGGACATCATGCTGCCGCGGGCCAAGATCGAGTCGATCGTGCTGGAAGAACCCCTCGCCGACATCGTCCGGCAGCTCGCGACCAGTTCGCACCGGCGCCTGCCCGTGTACCGCGAGCGCGAGGGCGAAGCGATCGGCATCCTGCACCTGCGGCGCGTGCTCGACCCGCTTCGCGCGGGCACGCTCACCCGCGAGACGATCGAGGCGCTGCTCGTGGAGCCGTACTTCGTTCCGGCCTCGACTGCGGTATTCGCGCAGCTGCAGTATTTCCAGGAAGCCAAAGAGCACGTCGCGCTCGTCGTCGACGAGTACGGCGAGCTGATGGGGCTGGTGACGCTCGAGGACATCCTGGAAGAGATCGTCGGCAAGTTCACGCCGACTCTGCCCTCCGCCGCGCCCTCGCTCGCCTGGGACGAATCCGGCACCGCGCACGCCGACGGCGCGATGCAGATCCGCGAAATCAATCGCGCGCTCGGACTGAACCTGCCGACCGACGGCCCGAAAACCCTGAACGGCCTCATCCTCGAGCAGCTGCAGGACATTCCCGAGGCCGACGTGTCGGTCAAGATCGCCGGCGTGCCGATGGAGATCGTGCACACGCAGGGCCGCACGGTAAAGTCGGTGCGGCTGTTCAAGCCCGCCGACGAGACCACCCCGCCGGCCCCCTAGGGAACGTTTCCACCGGCGCAAAACGTTGCCCGCTCAGCATCTTAGAAGGGGATCTTGAGGCTTTACAAAGAAGCGGGCGCAGGGCATCATGAAAAACTAGCGAAATCGCAAGGAGCGAAGAATGGCGACGGCGACGGCGGCGGCCAAGGGACCGAAAGAGTTCACGTTCTCCTGGGAAGGCAAGGACAAGGCCGGCAAGGTGATGCGCGGCGAGTTGCGCGCCACCGGTGAGGCGGTCGTCAATGCGACCCTGCGACGACAGGGCATCGTCGTCTCCAAGGTCAAGAAACAGCGCCAGGGCGGCGGCGGCAAGATCGGTTCCAAGGACATCGCCCTGTTCACGCGCCAGCTCGCTACCATGATGAAAGCGGGCGTGCCGCTGCTGCAATCGTTCGACATCGTCGGCAAGGGCGCACCGAATCCCGCGGTTGGCAAGCTCGTATTCGAGATCAAGAGCGAGGTCGAAACGGGCTCCTCGCTCGCCCAGGCGTTCCGCAAGTACCCGCTGTACTTCGACCAACTGTTCTGCAACCTGGTGCAGGCCGGCGAGCAGGCCGGGATTCTCGAGACGCTGCTCGATCGCCTCGCGACGTATCAGGAGAAGATCCTCGCCATCAAGTCGAAGATCAAGGCGGCGCTGTTCTACCCGATCGCGATCATCGTCGTCGCCTTCATCATCACCGCGGTGATCATGATTTTCGTGATCCCGGCGTTCAAGGAGGTATTCGCGAATTTCGGCGCCGATCTGCCCGCGCCCACGCTGGTCGTGATCGCCATCTCCAACTACTTCGTCGAGTTCTGGTACCTCATCTTCGGCATTGCCTTCGGCGGCGTGTACGGGTTCTTCGAGGCCTGGAAGCGCTCCCTCGCGGTGCAGATCTTCATGGACCGGCTGATGCTGAGGATTCCGGTGTTCGGCGACCTGGTGCGCAAGTCGACGATCGCGCGCTGGACCCGCACCCTGTCCACCATGTTTGCCGCCGGAGTGCCGCTGGTCGAGGCGCTCGATTCGGTGGGCGGCGCGTCCGGGAACTACGTATACATGAGCGCGACGAAGCAGATCCAGCAGGAGGTTTCCACGGGAACCTCGCTCACGGTGGCGATGCAGAACGCCAACATCTTTCCGTCGATGGTGCTGCAGATGTGCTCCATCGGCGAGGAGACCGGCGCGCTCGACTCCATGCTCAGCAAGGTCGCCGATTTCTACGAGGCCGAGGTGGACGACGCGGTGGAGGCTCTGTCCTCGCTCATGGAGCCGATGATCATGGTCGTGCTCGGCACGCTCATCGGCGGCATGGTGATCGCCATGTACCTGCCGATCTTCAAGATGGGCCAGGCCGTCTAGCCCGGAATGACCGCCCTCGGCTGGCTCGTCCAGCCTGCGGTGCTGCCCTGGGTCGCGCTCGTGCTCGGCCTGTGCGTCGGCTCGTTTCTGAATGTCGTCATTCACCGGCTGCCGAAGATGCTCGACCGCGAGTGGCGCGCGCAGTGCGCCGAGCTTGCCGCCGCCGCGGCCGAACCCGACGCCTCTGCCGCCGCTCGCGCTGCGCGCAGCGCCGGGGAAGGGCGCTACAACCTGTGGAGTCCGCGCTCGGCCTGTCCGGGCTGCGGGCGCACCATTCCCGCCGCGCAGAACATCCCGCTCGTGTCGTGGTTCCTGCTGCGCGGCCGGTGCGCGGCGTGCGGCGCGCGCATCCGCGCGCGCTACCCGATCGTCGAGCTCGCGGGCGGCGTTATCGCGGCGTATTCGGCAGCGCGCTTCGGGGTTTCGCTCGCCGCCCTGGGTGCGATGCTGTTCTGCTGGAGCCTGCTCGCACTCGCGCTGATCGATCTGGACACCCAGATCCTTCCCGACGACATCACGCTGCCGCTACTCTGGGCCGGACTCGCCTTCAACCTCAACGCGACCTTCGCCCGCATCGAGCCCGCGGTGATCGGCGCGATCGCGGGCTACCTCGTGCTCTGGTCGGTGTACTGGGGCTTCCGGCTGGCGACCGGTAAGGAAGGGATGGGCTACGGAGACTTCAAGCTGCTCGCGGCGATCGGCGCGTGGCTCGGATGGCAGATGCTGCCGCTCGTGATCCTGCTGTCCTCGATCCTCGGCGCAGCGGTGGGCGTGGTTCTGATCGCGTTTGCCGGCCACGGCCGCGACAAGCCGATCCCGTTCGGTCCCTATCTTGCGGGCGCGGGGGCGGTGGCGCTCTTCTGGGGCGCGGACATGGTGCGCCGCTGGATGCCGCTTCTCTCGTGAAGCGCACGTTCGTCGTCGGCCTCACCGGCGGCATCGGCAGCGGCAAGAGCGCGGCGGCGGACGAATTCGCGCGCCTCGGCGCAACGGTCGTCGACACCGACGCGATCGCGCACGAATTGACGCGCGCCGGAGGCGGCGCGGTCGCCGGCGTGCGCCGCCTGTTCGGCGATTCCTTCGTCGAGGCCTGCGGCGCGATGGACCGCGAGGCGGTGCGCGCGCTGGTGTTTGCCGAGCCCGCGGCGAGAAAGAAGCTCGAAGCGCTGCTGCACCCCATGATCCGGGAGGAATCGGAGCGCCGCATTCGCGCCGCGACCGGCGAGTACGTGGTGCACGTGGTGCCCCTGCTCGTCGAATCGCAGGGCTACCGGGATCGCGTCGCGCGCGTGCTGGTCGTCGATTGTCCGGAAGAAGTGCAATTCGAGCGCGCGCGGCAGCGAAGCCGATTGCCGGAAGACGAGTTGAAACGCATCGTCGCGGCGCAAGTTTCGCGCGCCGAACGACGCGCCGCTGCCGACGACGTCATCGACAATTCGGGCACTCTTGATGCACTGCACAAACAGGTCGCTGCGCTGCATCGAAAATACGCCGAACTCGCGCGGGCGCAGCGGGACAATTTGTCTTGATTGCGCAAATCCTTCAGAATGCTGCGGAATTTCCGGTGCAGGCCAGCCCTGGCGCCCGCGTGATCAGCTACGAGTATCCGCTCAACGAACGCATCCGGACGCTTCTGCGCCTTGAGGATCTGTTCGAGCGGTCGCGGCACTTCATCGCGCGCACCGACCCGCTCGACCATCATGTCGCGCTGCTGACGCTGTTCGAGATCCTCGAGGTCGCGAGCCGCGCCGACCTGAAGTCCGACCTGCTGCAGGAACTCGAACGCCAGAAGCAGGTATTGCTCACGTTTCGCGACAACCCCGAGATCTCCGAGGAGGCGCTCACGAATGTGCTGCGCGACATCGAGCAGGCTTCGGCAGCGCTGTTCTCGATGACCGGCAAGATCGGCCAATACGTGCGCGAAAACGAGTGGCTGATGTCGATCAAGCAGCGCACCGGAATTCCGGGCGGCGCCTGCGAATTCGACCTTCCTTCGTATCACTACTGGCTGCACCGTCCGGCCGACGAGCGGATCGGACAGCTGGCGGCGTGGACCAGCCCGCTGTATCCGCTGCGCGACGGCTCGGCCATCATTCTGCGGATCCTGCGCGAGTCCGGAAAGCCGCATCGCATGTCGGCGCCGCTCGGCACCTTTCAGCAGATGCTCGGCGGCAAGATCGCGCAGATGCTGCGCGTGCGGCTGGAACCGGGAACCCCGTGCGTTCCCGAGATCAGCGCCAACAAGTACGTCCTGAATATCCGCTTCCTCGCGCAGAACGGCGAGGAGCCGCGTCCCAAGACCGCGGACTGGGACGTCGGCTTCGAGCTCACCTTTTGCAATCTGTAAGAACCGTCCCCTGCCCGCGCTGCGGGAGGCTGGCGCCGTTCACGCCGGCGAACCGATGGCGGCCGTTCTGCAGCGAGCGATGCAAGACGATGGATCTCGGCGCCTGGGCAGCCGAGGAATACCGCGTACCGGCGGGTAGCGGACCCGAACGCGAACCCCCGGAAGGGCGCGACCGGAATTCCTGAGCCTCGCGCCGGCAAAGAGGCGCGCCCGCTCCCCTCACTCGCGCCAGCTGCCGCGGATCATGGCAAGCCCGTGCGCGCCGGCACACCGTGCCGCATCGAGGTCGGCGGGCCCGAGACCGCCGATCGCGTACACCGGAATCGGCGCGCCGCGCGCGAGGCGCGCAAATCCCTCCCAGCCGATTGTCTGCATGCCGGCGTGGGATGCGGTCGGCTTCACCGGACCGAGCACGGCGAGATCAAATCCGAGATCGGCGGCCCGCTTCAGTTCGTCGCGGTCGTGACAGGAGGCGCCGGCCAGCATTCCCTGCGGCCGTTCGTGCAGCGCTATCAGGCCGGCCGCGGTGCAGTGCACGCCGTCGGCGCCCGCCGCGCGCGCAAGCGCGGCGTCCGAATTGACCAGCACTTTGGCGCCGTGGCGGTGCGCAAGATCGACAACCGCGCGCGCAAAGGCCGTCCGTCCGGGCAGTTCCTTGTCCCTCACCTGGACCAGCTTCAATCCTTGCACGAGGCGCCGCTCGAGCCGACCCAGCATCGCCTGCGTGCCGATGGTCTCGGCGCAGGTGAGCGCATATTCGAGCGGCAGCGCGAGCGAGGCGAGAACCGGTGCGTTGGCGGGCAGCATCGGCTCGGCCATCGGCGCCCCGAGGCGTTGCCAGCGGATCGCCTGGCGTTCGCGCGAACGCGGCTCGCCAGTCCAGTCCACGACGCGGAAGAAACACAGCCGCACCGTGGCGTGCGCGTAATCGAACACGCGCGTGATCCAGGGGTACGCGCGGCGCACCTCGATCCCGAGCTCCTCGTGCAATTCCCTCGCCAGGGCGGCCGCCGAGCTTTCGCCTTCATGGACCTTGCCGCCGGGAAACTCCCACCACCCGGCGTACACCTTGCCTGCGGGGCGCTGTGCAAGAAGAAAGGCGCCGTCGGCGCGCTCGATGACCGCGGCGGCGACGGCGACGATTTCGCTAGCGGGTCGAATGGCGTCCGGCCCAATCGCGGGCGAACTGGTAGGCGACGCGGCCGCTGCGCGAGCCCCGCTGCAGCGACCATTGCAGCGCCTCCTCGCGCGCCGCATCGGCTTCGCGCGCAGCGCAGCCGAAGGACTTGAGCCAGTGCCCGACGATCTCGAGGTATTCGTCCTGATCGAACGGGTAGAACGACACCCACAGGCCGAAGCGCTCCGAGAGCGAGATTTTCTCCTCGACCGTCTCGCCGGGGTGGATTTCCTCGCCGACATACTTCGTCTCGAGGTTTTCCTGCATGTACTCCGGCATCAGGTGGCGCCGGTTCGAGGTGGCGTAGATGAGCAGGTTTTCCGAGGTGGTCGCGATCGATCCGTCGAGCGCGACCTTGAGCGCGATGTAGCCCGCTTCCCCCGCCTCGAAGGTGAGGTCGTCGCAGAACACGAGGAAGCGTTCCGGGCGGCCGGCGACGAGATCCGTGATCGCCTGAAGGTCCACCAGGTCGTTCTTCTCGATTTCGATCAGCCGCAACCCCTGGCGCGAATACTTGTTGAGCAGTCCCTTGACGATCGAGGACTTGCCCGTGCCGCGGGCGCCGGTGAGAAGAACGTTGTTCGCCGGCCGGCCGTCGAGGAACTGGCGCGTGTTCTGTTCGACCCTGCGGATCTGCGCGCCGATCCCTTTCAGATCCGAGAGCCGGATGCGATGCACGTGGCGCACCGGCTGCAGCCAGCCCTCGCGGCGGGCGTTGCGCCGCCAGCGAAAGGCGACGCTCGCCTTCCAGTCGGTCGGTCCGGGCGGCGGCGGCAGCAGGTGGTCGAGCCGTTCCAGAAGCTTGTCGACGTCCTTTTTCACGTGCGGTACTCGGCGTTTATCTTGACGTACTCGAAGGACAGGTCACAGGTCCAGACGGTGGCATCCGCCCGGCCTCGGCCCAGCACGGCCCGCACCGCGACTTCGGCCTTTCGCATCGCCGCCACGCCCTGTTCCTCCCGGTAGCGGGGAAAGCGCGCGCCGCCCTTCGCCACCAGGACGTCGTCCAGGTACAGCGCCACCTTCGCCGGATCGAGTCCCGCAATGCCGGCATTTCCGATCGCCGCGAGGATCCGTCCGAGATTCGGGTCGGAGGCGAAAAAGGCGGTCTTGACCAGCGGCGAATGCGCGATTGCGTAGGCGATTTTCCTGCACTCGGCGCGGCTGCGGCCACCCTCGACGCGGATGGTGATGAATTTGGTCGCGCCCTCGCCGTCGCGCACGATCGCCTGCGCCAGCGTCTGCGCCACCTCGGCCACCGCCTCGGCGAGCGTCCCGAGGTCGCTCGCCTTGCGCGCCTGCGGGCCGGCCCCCGACGCGATCAACACGAAGGAGTCGTTCGTCGACGCGTCGCCATCGACCGTAATGCAGTTGAACGACCGCTGCGCCGCGGCGCGCACCATGCGCCGCAGCGCCGGCTTCGCGACCCGCGCGTCGGTTGCGACGAACGCGAGCATCGTGGCCATGTCGGGCCGGATCATCCCCGCGCCCTTCGCGATCCCGGTGACCGTGGCCGCCCCGCTGCTCAGCCGGACTTTCCGCGATGCGGCCTTGGGCACCGTGTCCGTGGTCATGATCGATTGCGCCGCCGAGGCCCAGTTGGCGGGTCGCAGGTCCGCTACAGCCTCGGGCAGTCCCGCCGCGATCCGTTCGACGGGCAGCGGTTCCATGATCACGCCCGTGGAAAAGGGGACCACCTCGCGCGGCGCGCAACCGAGGAGCCCCGCCAGCTGCTCGCAGACGCGCGCGGCACGGCGCAGCCCATCGGCGCCGGTGCCGGCATTGGCGTTCCCGGTATTGACGATCAGGGCGCGCACGGTGCTTCGGAGCCGCCTTTGCGCAAGCACCACGGGCGCGGCGCGAAACCGGTTGCGCGTGAACACCCCGGCCGCTTTCGCGCCGGGCAAAAGCCGCATCACCAGCAGGTCCTTGCGCCCGGGTTTGCGGATTCCCGCCTCGGCGACTCCCAGCTCGACGCCGGCAACCGGATGGAGCTGCGCCGGATCGGGCGGCGCCAGGTTCACCGCCATTCAGGTCAGTTTTCCGTGGCAGTGCTTGTATTTGCGGCCCGATCCGCAGGGGCACGGCTCGTTGCGGCCGATCTTCGTCGCGGTGCGCACGATCGGCTGCTGCTTGCGCACCGCGGCGGCGGCGATCACGTCGCCCGCGCTCTCCTCGAGCGGCTCCTCGAAGCTCTCGTGCTGCATGCGCACGTTCTCGACATGCGCACGGTCGTCGGCCTGCGGGATCTGGTCCGAGGTACGGATCTCGACCGCGACCAGCGTCTTGGTGACCTCGAGCTTCACCGCTTCGAGCATCGAGCCGAACAGCTCGAACGCCTCGCGCTTGTATTCCTGCTTCGGGTTCTTCTGCGCATATCCGCGCAGGTGGATCCCCTGCCGCAGGTGGTCGAGCGCAGCGAGGTGCTCGCGCCAATGCGCGTCCAGGATCTGCAGCGTCACGTAGCGCTCGTACTGGCGGAACGACGGTTCGGCCCCCGGGGGCACCTTCGCCGCATATGCTTCGTGTGCGCGCGCGGTGATGCGCTCGAGCAGCGCCTCGTCGGCGAGATCGGGCTCCGAGTCGAGCCAGCTCTTGAGCCGCAGCTCGAGCCCGAGTTCCGCCGCCAGCGCGGTTTCCAGGCCTGCGATGTTCCATTGCTCCTCGACGCTTTCCTCGGGCACGTACTGCCGGAACAGGTCCGCGACCACCCCGCTCCGCAGATCCGCGATCCGCGCCGAGACATCGTCGGACTCGAGCAGCTCGTTGCGCAGCGCGTAGATCGTCTTCCTCTGGTCGTTGGCGACGTCGTCGTATTCGAGCAGCTGCTTGCGGATGTCGAAGTTGCGCGCCTCGACCTTGCGCTGCGCGCTCTCCAGCGAGCGCGTCACCATCGAATGCTCGATCGGCTCGCCTTCGGGCATCTTCAGCATCACCATGATGCGGTTGATCCGCTCGCCGGCGAAGATCCGCAGCAGCGGGTCCTCGAGCGCAAGGTAAAAGCGCGAGCTGCCCGGGTCGCCCTGGCGTCCGGAGCGGCCGCGCAGCTGGTTGTCGACGCGCCTCGACTCGTGCCGTTCGGTGCCGATGATGTGCAGTCCGCCCTCCCGGATGACGAGGTCGTGCAGCTCCTGCCATTCGCTGCGCAGCCGCTCGACGCGCGAACCCTTTTCCTCCGCGGCGAGCTCGGCGTTCGCCTCGATCAGCTCGCACTGCTTCTCGACGTTGCCGCCGAGCACGATGTCGGTTCCGCGGCCGGCCATGTTGGTCGCGATCGTGATCATCTTCGGACGCCCGGCCTGCGCCACGATCTCGGCCTCGCGCGCGTGCTGCTTCGCGTTGAGCACCTGATGCGGCAGTTTGTCCTTCGCGAGCATCGCCGAGAGCAATTCGGAATTCTCGATCGAGGTCGTGCCGACCAGCACCGGCTGGCCGCGCGCGTGGCAGTCGCGGATGTCGGCGAGGATCGCCTGGTACTTCTCCTGCGCGGTGCGGTAGACCTGGTCGTGCCGGTCCTCGCGGATCATCGGCATGTGGGTGGGAATCACCACCGTCTCCAGGCCGTAGATCTCCTGGAACTCGTAGGCTTCGGTGTCGGCGGTTCCGGTCATGCCCGCGAGCTTGCGGTACATGCGGAAGTAGTTCTGGAACGTGATTGAGGCGAGCGTCTGGTTCTCGCTCTGGATCGACACGCCCTCCTTCGCCTCGACCGCCTGGTGCAGCCCGTCGGACCAGCGCCGCCCTTGCATCAGCCGGCCGGTGAACTCGTCGACGATCGTCACCTCGCCGTCCTGCACCACGTAGTGCTGGTCGCGGTGGAACAGGTGGTGCGCGCGCAGGGCCGCGTACAGGTGGTGCACCAGATTGATGTAGGCGGGCTCGTACAGGCTCGCCCCCTGCGGCAGGATGCCGACGCGCGCCAGGACCTCCTCGGCCTTGGCGTGCCCCGCCTCCGAGAGCAGGATCTGATGGTTCTTCTCGTCAACCCAGAAGTCGCCCGCTTCCTTCTCGTCCGCCTGCTTGGCAAGGAGGGGCGCGACCTGGTTCATCCGCTGGTAGACCTCCGTGCGATCCTCGGCCTGCCCGGAGATGATGAGCGGCGTGCGCGCCTCGTCGATCAGGATCGAGTCCACTTCGTCCACGATCGCGAAGTGCAGCCCCTTCTGGAACCGCTCTTCCACCCGCATCGCCATGTTGTCGCGCAGGTAGTCGAACCCGAATTCGTTGTTGGTGCCGTAGGTGACGTCGGCGGCGTAGGCCTTGCGCTTCTCGTCGGGATCCATCTGCGGCACGTTCACGCCCACCGTGAGGCCGAGAAAGGCGTAGATCTTGCCCATCCACTCGGCATCGCGGCGCGCCAGGTAGTCGTTCACCGTCACGATGTGCACGCCTTTGCCGGTGAGTGAATTCAGGTACACCGGCAGGGTGGCAACCAGCGTCTTGCCCTCCCCGGTGCGCATCTCGGCGATCTTGCCGTAGTGCAGGACCATTCCGCCTACGAGCTGGACGTCGAAGTGGCGCATGCGAAGGGTCCGCTTGCCCGTTTCGCGCACCACCGCGAACGCTTCGGGAAGGAGGTCCTCGAGCGCCTGCTTTTCCGCCGCGGGGCGCTCCTCCTCCGGCGCCGCCGCGACCGCCGCGGCGAGCCGCTGCCGGAACTCGTCGGTTTTCGCGCGCAACTGCGCGTCGGAGAGCTTCGCGATCCCTGCTTCGAGCGCGTTGATGCGGTTGACGGCCCGCCCGTACTGCTTGAGCAGCCGCTCGTTGCGGCTGCCGAAGATCTTGGTGAGAACGTTGGCGATCATGAACGCGGGGGCGCTGGAACGCGAACCCGCAGGAAAATCGAAATTTTATCACGCAGAGCGGAATTCCCCGACCCGGCGCGTCGCAGTGCGCGCCGCGCTCGAGCCGGCGATCGCGCGGGCTATCGAAGAGCGCGGGCTACTTGAGGCGCGCGAGCGCCGCCCGGGTGCCGCTCGCGCCCGGAAGCTGCGGATTGGACGCGAACAGGAAGCGCGACGGATTTTGCGCCGTGCCCTTGAAGCGCACCTCGAAATGAAGATGCGCGCCGGTCGAGCGGCCGCTGTTCCCGCTCTCGGCGATCCGGCGGCCGCGGTGCACCATCGCGCCCTCCTTCACCAGCAGCCTGGACAGATGCGCGTAGCGCGTCACGAGCTCGTTGCCGTGGTCGATGTCGATCATGTGGCCATACTGCGGGTGATACCCGGCAAACGCGACCATGCCGCCCGCAGCCGCGACCACCGGCGTGCCGACGTCGGTAATGAAATCGATCCCCTCGTGCATTGCGTTCTGCCCGGTGAACGGATCGATCCGCATGCCGAAGCCCGAGGCGTTGAAGGGTGCGTCCACCGGCAGGATCGTCGGCATCAGCTTCTTGTTCACCGTCTGGACGAAAAGCTGCGCCTCGAGCACGCCGAGCATGTCGGTCCGGCTCTCCACCTGCCGCGACAGGGCGGCGAGCCGATGGTCGAATTCGGCGAGCGAAAGATTGTGCGGCGGCACCGATGAGGCCTGCGCCCCGCCCAGCCCGGGGGACTCGAAGAAGCGGAATTCCTGCGGCCGGATTCCGGCCAGCGTCGAAAGACGTTCCCCCAGCGCGTCCAGCCGCGTCAGCTGCGCCTGCATCTCGCCCAGCTTTACCGCCATCGCGTTCAGGTTCTGCTGCACGAACTCGCGCGCGCGATCGCCTTCGCGCACCTGTGTCGCAAGCAGGAGCTGGCGCACGAGCGGAAGCTTGAGTTCCGGCAGGAAGTTCAGGCTCACCCAGTAAAGACCGGTGGCGAGTGCACCCAGCACGACCAGCGCAAGACCCGCCGAGGCGACGACATGCCGCAGGGACAGGGCCACCGTCCGTGCCCTTCCCAGCCGGTCGGAGATCAGGATAATCTGCAAATCGTCACCTTACTGTCCATCCGCGCGACCCCATGCAACTGCCCCGGATCGACCGGTTTCTCGCAGCCGACGGCGACCTGCAGTCGGTGGCCGCGAAAGCGCGCGCAATCGGCGCGCTCGCCAGGCTTTGCGATGAATTCCTCCCGCCGGAACTGGCCGCTCAGATCCGTCCGGCCAACCTCCAAGGCGGCAAGCTGGTCGTCCTCGCGGCAAACGCCGCGGCGGGCGCCAAGCTCAAGCTTCTAGCCGAGTCTTTGGGCGACTTCTTGTCGAAACGCGGGGCGAAGGTTAATTCAGTTTCGGTGAAGGTGCAACCCGGCCCGGTCAAAGAATACCGCACGGGACCGACCCGCCGCGCCCGGTTTTCCCGGACGGCTTTCTCTGCTCTGTCAGAGCTTTACGATTCGCTCGGGGATTCTCCGGCGCGCCAGGCGCTGGGCCACCTGCTGCACGCCGAGGCGGCACGCGACGCAGCCCCCCTAGCTAGCGGAGGCCGGCCACCCGCTCGAACGCCGGGAACAGCAGGAAAACGAGCACGACCCCGAGCGCTACCGTGAAAAAGGGTCCGGGCGACGCGGAGGTACCGCCGGTCGCCGCTGACCATGTAGAGCAGCACCAGTACCCCCAGGCTGACGGCAGCCGCCAGCCCGACGATCCGGACAATCAGCACTTCGCGCCGCTCCTCCGCAGGATTGCGGCGGCGCGCAGGCGCCGCAGGAGGGGCATCGCCGGTCGCTTACGCTGCAGGGACTCGCGCCAGGAAAGAAACGCCGGCCGGAGCGTCCTCGGCGCGCTCGAAGGTGACCGTTTCGGTGGCGGCGGGATCGGCCAGCAGCGCTCGCAGCAGCCGGTTGTTGAGTGCGTGGCCGGATTTGTGCGCGACGAACGAGCCGAGCAGCGGCCGCCCGAGCAGGTAAAGATCGCCCATCGCATCGAGGATCTTGTGGCGGATGAATTCGTCCGCGAAGCGCAGCCCCTCGGCATTCAGGACGCGGTATTCGTCCAGCACCACGGCGTTGTCGAGCCCCCCGCCCAGAGCGAGTCCGCTCTGGCGCAGGTCTTCGACCTCGTGCATGAAGCCGTACGTGCGCGCGCGGGCCACTTCTTTCAAATACGAGGTTTCGGCGAAGTCCACGGTGAGCGAAGTGGTGGAGCGTTCGATGACCGGGTGGTCGTAGACGATCGAGAACGAAAGTCGGAAACCCTCGTAGGGCTCGAGGCACGCCGACTTGTCGCCGTCGCGCACTTCGACCCGTTTCTTCACGCGCAGGAACCGCTTCAGCGCGCCCTGTTCCTCGATGCCCGCCTGCTGCAGCAGCAGCGCGAAGGGCGCGGCGCTTCCATCCATGATGGGCACCTCGGGTCCGTCGAGGTCCACATATACGTTGTCGATTCCGAGGCCGGCGAGCGCCGACATCAGGTGCTCGACGGTATAGATCTTGATCTTGCCCCGCTCGAGGCAGGAGCAAAGCGGCGTATCACCGACGGAACTCGCGCGCGCCGGCAGGTCGGCCGGGATCGAGAGATCGACGCGCCGGAACACGACCCCGGTCTCCGGTTGCGCCGGCCTCAGGGTCATGACGACCTTGCGCCCGGTGTGCAGTCCCACACCGGTGGCCCGTACCAGCGCTCGCAATGTCCGTTGGCGAAGCATATAAGGCTGTGATTTTAGGCTTTTTCCGTGTCCTCGGCGCTGCAGTGCGTCAAGTTACCGGCGGGGCGCCCGCCAAGGCGCGCGGGCGAACCGGGCACCCGGCAAGGTGGGCCCCCGGTTCGCCTGCGATTCGGCGCTAATCGGCCTGCTTGCGCAGAAACGCCGGGATGTCGTACTTGTCGACGCCGCTGTTCTGCAGCGCTTCCACCTGCGCCGCGCGATCGCGCCTGCGGAACACCGCCGGGGTGTCGGCAATCGCCCCATAGTCCACCGCGGCGCCGCTCGCCGCGATGGGCTGGTTGTCGGTGCCGGTTTTCTGCGACACCACGAGTTGCGGCTTGCCCTGGCGCAGTGCCGCTGGCGCGCCGAGCCCGGTCGCGATCACCGTCACGCGCAGCTCGTCGCCGATCGCGTCATCGAACACCCCGCCATAGATGATGGTGGCGTCCTCGGCGGCGAACGCACGGATCGTGTTCATCACCTCCTTGGTTTCGCGCAGCTTGAGGCTCGCCTCGGAGGCGGTGATGTTGACCAGCACGCCGCGCGCGCCCGCGAGGTTCACCCCCTCGAGCAGCGGGCACGAGATCGCCTGCTCGGCGGCGATGCGCGCCCGGTCGATGCCGTTCGCGACCGCCGAGCCCATCATCGCCGTGCCCTGCTCGAGCATCACGGTGCGGACGTCCTGGAAGTCGACGTTGACGAGCCCGTCGCGGTGGATGATGTCGACGATGCCGCCGACGGCGCTGCACAGCACGTTGTCGGCGGCGGCGAACGCCTCGACCTGCGTCACATCGTCGCCCATCACGTCCTCGAGCCGGTCGTTGAGAATGACGATGAGCGAGTCGACGCGGGGCGCCAGTTCGGCGATGCCGGTGTCGGCGAATTTGAGCCGCTTGGAGCCTTCCCACGTGAACGGCTTGGTCACCACGGCGACCGTGAGCACGCCGGCCGAGCGCGCGATCTCGGCGATCACCGGCGCGGCGCCGGTACCGGTGCCGCCGCCCATCCCCGCCGTGATGAACACCATGTTGGCGCCGGCGACCGCCTCTTCGAGCCGCTCGTGCTCGGCAAGCGCCACCGCCTTCGCTTCCTCGGGCCTCGCCCCCGCGCCCAGCCCGCTGGTGCCGAGCTGGATCTGGTTGCGCGCCAGGTTGCGCGCCAGCACCTGCGCGTCGGTATTCACTGCGATGAATTCGACCTTTTCCACCCCGCGCCGGATCATGTGGTTCACGGCGTTGCCGCCCGCCCCACCGACTCCGATCACCTTGATCACGGGTCCATGCGCCTGGTCATTCACGATTTCGAACATGTCGTTGGCCTCCTTGCCTGTTAGAAATTCCTCTGGAACCACTCCCGCATCCGCCCCAGAACCGCCCTCACCGAACCGTTCTGGCGCGAGATTCTTCCCTGCTGCATCTGCGACACTCCCTCGAACAGCAGCCCCACCGCGGTCGCGTAGCGCGGATTTCTCACCACCTCGGAAAGTCCTCCCGCGTAGCGCGGCACGCCGATCCGCACCGGCATGTGGAAGATTTCCTCGCCGAGCTCGACCATGCCCTGCATCACCGACGAGCCGCCGGTGAGCACGA
>Ga0114945_10000490_pt1 | contig 25300 bp, 16 predicted proteins | sample OV2TP3_FD_87194 | JGI IMG/M metagenome (GOLD analysis project Ga0114945, IMG submission 87194) | Hot spring microbial communities from Beatty, Nevada to study Microbial Dark Matter (Phase II) - OV2 TP3 | ecosystem: Environmental > Aquatic > Thermal springs > Hot (42-90C) | place: USA: Beatty...
GAATCCGTTCTTGGAAAAAAATAGTTCGCGGCCGGGCTGGCACCGGTATTTGAACGCGCTCATCGCGGCCGAAATTTCCGACCTCACACGGTACTACGATCAGGTCATCCAGTACCGGCCGCTTCCGCACGACTCGGGTTTCCTCTTGAGTCTCGTCCAATGTGCCCGAAAATCCAGCGTCGATGGCTGCCGGGCGTTCCCGGACCTGTCGGGCGAGCACGCTTGCCGGTCGGCGGTGCTCCTGAATGGGACGCTCAATCACGACACGGACATTCAGGAGTGTCTATCGGAAGTCAAACCCAAATTGGCCCGGACCGCACGGCTCATCGTGGTGGCCTATAATCCCTACTGGAGCTGGCTTTACCGGCTGGCAAGCGTTGTGGGTCTCCGGCAGGGGGAACCCCCGACGACGTTTCTGACGCATACTGACTTTATCAATCTCGCCCGGCTTTCTGGATACGAACTGGTCCGGACACGGCCGGTGGCGTATGTGCCGCTGAAGCTGCTGGGGTTGGGGACGGTGCTGAACCGGATATTGCCGGCGATGCCGTTTATCAGAAAATTTGGATTCGCCAGTTTGATGATTCTCCGGCCCATCATCGCGCCGCACGTTCGGCCGAGGCTCACTGTCCTCATACCGGCGAGGAACGAGCGAGGAAACATCGAGGAGGCGTTGAAGCGGATGCCCGATTTCGGGACGGACCTGGAGATCATTTATGTCGAAGGGCACTCGACGGACGGCACCTGGGATGAAATCCAGAGGGTCGCGCGGGTCTACGGGGATCGATTCAAAATCAAGATTTTTCAGCAGGAGGGAAAGGGCAAAGCCGACGCGGTTCATCTGGGTCTGACAAAGGCCGGGGGGGATGTGCTGGTGATTCTGGACGCGGATCTGACGATGCCGCCGGAACTCCTAGGGAGGTTTTATGAAGCCTACTGCGGGGGGTTGGCCGATTTTGTGAACGGGACGAGGCTGGTCTATCCGATGGAGGGGGAGGCGATGCGGTTTTTGAACCGGCTGGGAAACATTTTTTTCGCGAAAGCCTTAAGCTGGGTGCTGGACGCGCGGTTGGGGGATTCGCTGTGCGGGACGAAGTTGTTCGCGCGGCACGACTATGACCGGATGACCGCATGGCGAAAAGATTTCGACTCAGAATTCGACCCCTTTGGCGATTTTGAGATTCTCTTTCCCGCCGCGGTGATGGCGCTGGGAATTGTGGATGTGCCGATTCGATACCGTGCGAGAACCTACGGGACGACCAACATCAGCCGGTTCCGGCACGGCTGGATGCTCTTCAAGATGACCCTCATCGGGTTTTTTCGAATTCGGTTGGGCAAACCCGTCTGATTGAACCGGAAATTTCTCTGGGGCGCGGCTCTGATTGTGTCCTCGTCCGTCATCGGCTGGGCCGCGCTGTTTCTGGGCGGCGCCCTGGCGCCGTTTTACGGCGCGCGATGTCTCAAAATCGGCGGCTGGGTATACGCCGCGAGCTGGATCCCATTCGGTATCGGATTCCTTTTGGCGGGCAAAGAGGGCCTCACGTACTGGCGGAATAAGCTCCGGCCCTGAGTTTTTCCAGGGCGCTCAAGAGCTGTATCCATCCCTCCATTTCAGGAAGCGGGCGGGTACGCCCGTGACGATCGCGTAGGGCTGAACGTTCCGCGTAACCACCGCGCCCGCGCCCACGATGCTGCCTTTGCCGATGGTGACGCCCGGCAGGATCACGGCGTTGACGCCGATGTCCGATTCCGCGCCGATCCGAACCGGTTTGATGATGAGATCGGTCTGAATGATCGGCCGCCCGATCGGCACGCCGCTGTGCATGGATCCAAGGACCTTGCCGCCCGGTCCCCAGCCAACCCGGTCTTCAATGATGAGCTGACGGGCGTCAAAAAAACTCTGCGGACCGATCCAGACCGATCGGCCGATCCGGCAGACGCCGTCGAATCGTCCCTGAATGTAGCTTTGCGCGCCGATGAATACGCCGTCGCCGATCTCAAACGTCTCGATGTGCTTGAACGCAACCCCGGGGCCGATGGTGATCCCATGCCCGAATTTTTTCGCCAGCGCCCGCCAGACCGTGCGGCGCATCTTCTGGTGGTAGTCGGTGTCACCGGAGACGTGGAGGGCATAGATCTCCAGGAGTCCGTTCCGGTCGTAGCGGGATTTAAGCTGGCGCGAGAGCTCGATCTCCCTCGCCGGATCGCGCGCGATCTTTTTCAGGCCGTGGACTGCCTTCACCCGTCGTTCTGCCATTGCCCGGCAGTGTACGGACTCATCGGCGGATTTTCAAGATGACCGGCCGCAGAACCGGCTGATCCGGTGAAAATATTTTCTTTTCCCCCGGATTCTTGGTAGTTTGATAGGACTACCGTGTGGAATCCGGTTGAAGGAGAGCGGATGGTAACGGCGCAGACCAGCATTGGGCAGAAAATCTATTTCAAGGCGTTTCTGATCCGGAACGTGGAGGAAAAGTTCCTTACCCTGTTTGGCAAGGGGTTGCTCCGGGGGACCGTCCACACCTGTGTCGGCGAGGAGGTCGGACAGGTCGCCATCATCGACGCGTTGAATACCGAAACCGACATCCTCTTCTCCAATCACCGCGGGCACGGCCACTTCCTGGCATACGGCGGACCCGTCAAAGGGCTCATGGCCGAAGTCATGGGCCGCTCAAGCGGCGTGTGCGGCGGGATCGGCGGCACCCAGCACCTCCACTTCCGAAACTTCTACTCCAACGGCATCCAGGGCGGAATCGGCCCCAACGCCGTCGGCGCGGCGCTCGCGGAAAAAATCAAGGGATCTGACGCCGTGACCACCGTTTTCCTCGGCGACGGTACCATGGGCCAGGGCGCCACCTATGAGGCGCTCAATACCGCCGGACTCTGGAACCTGCGGCTGCTCTTTGTCCTCGAAGACAACGGCATCTCCCAGACCACACCCAAATCTCTCGCGCATGCGGGCGACTTGGGCACCCGCGCCCGGAGTTTCGGGATCCGCTCCGAATCGATGGAGGCGGGCCGCGTATTGGAATTACATGCACTGGCTAAACAACTCGTGGCCGATATCCGGACCCAGTCCCGGCCGGCGTTTTTGCACGTGACCACCTACCGGCTGCGCGCGCACAGCAAGGGGGATGACACCCGCAGCGAAACGGACCTGGAGGATCTGCGCAGGAAGGATCCCCTCCCGATTCTGCGCGCTTCCGTGGTTTCCGAAATCGGCGAGGAATCCTGCACAAAACAGGAGGCCGGAATACTGAAACGGATCGAAGATACCACCGATACCTGCCTCAAAGACCCGCAAACCTCTTACGACGACTTCATCTCCTCCTGGACCCGATGTTAAACTCCTACGTTGTCGATATCCGCAAAACGCTTCACGCCATCATGGAGGAGGACGAGCGCGTCGTCGTCCTCGGCGAGGATATTCTTGACGCCGGTGGCGGCGGCGCGTTTAAGGCCACCGTCGGACTCAGCACGAAATTTCCCGGCCGCGTCATAACCACGCCGGTCTGCGAGTATTCAATCGTCGGCGTCAGTGTCGGATTGGCGCTGCGCCGCATGCGGCCCATCGCTGAAATCATGTTCGGGGATTTTATGTCCATCGGGTTCGACCAGGTCATCAACCATGCCTGTAAATATTCCGGTATGTACAACCGCCAAGTCACCGTGCCGCTCGTCATCCGCACACCCATGGGCGGCGGACGCGGGTACGGCCCGACCCACAGCCAGTCCATCGAAAAACATTTCCTCGGAATACCGGACCTTGACGTCGTCGCGCCATCCCACGCACACTCGGTGGGAAAACTGCTCCGCCGAAGCGTCGAACGGGAAAATCCGGTGTTGTTCGTCGAAAATAAACTGCTCTACCCGGCGGCTCTCTTTGACGGATCCGAGACTATCCGAGTTGCTCGATCCGCCGGAACGCTGGGCTACGAATCGGTGCGGCTGATGAACTACCGGCCGGGTGAAAGGCCCGATGTCTGCATTCTGACCTACGGCGGCGTCAGCCGGCTGATGATTCCGGTTCTGGAAAAACTCGCCGCGGAGGAAATTCGCGTCCTCTGCTGTCTGCCGGGCCTCCTTTCACCCGCGCCAATGGCGGACATCCAGGACGCGGTCGAAGAGGCGCGGCGGGTCCTGATCGTGGAGGAGGGAACCTCCTGTTTTGGCTGGTCCGCCGAAATCGCAAGCCGCCTCTACGCGTCAGCCGCCGCGCGATTGGCGGCGCCGATCGCGACGCTGTCGGCCGAGCCAACGGTCATACCGGCGGCAAGCGAATTGGAGGACAAGGTGCTGCCGTCGGCGGCGAAAATCGAAAACGAGGTGATGAAACTACTCAGCCATGACTGACTCCAAACTCATCGAAATCGTCATTCCCCAACTGGGCGTCAACGACACCCAAGCACAGATCGTCGACTGGATTCGCCCTGACAACCAGCCGGTCGAGAAAGCTGAGATCGTCTGCTCGATCGAAACCACCAAGGCCGTTGCGGACATCGAAGCCCCCGGAAGCGGCTATCTGGTGATCTTTTCCGCAGCCGGACAGACCGTCGATGTGGGATCCATCATCGGCGTGATCGCACCGGCTCAGGTTTCAGCGATGGAAAAGGACAGACTCCGGCAGGATATCCTGTCCCGCCGGGCCGCGGCAAAAATCGAATCGGCCAAATGGACGCAGAAAGCAAAACTCCTCGCGGATAAATCCGGACTCGCCATCGATAAAATTCCGGCTTCGGGAGATAAAATTACCGAAGCGGACGTCCTGGCGTATATAAAAAGCGCGCGAATCGAGCGGCTGGCGCCGTCCCGGGCGGACACCGTCCATGATCACTACTCCAAATGCGGACCCGAGCGCGTGCTCATCATCGGCGGCGGAGACGGTGCGGTGCAGCTCCTGGACATGATCGCGAAGGTGAGTCACCAGGTCGCGGCGGCGATCATGGACGACGCGGCTCAGCTGCAGGGGAAAAAGGTTATGGGCGTTCCGGTGGTGGGCAAGATATCGGCGAAGCATGCCAGGCAACTGCTCGATGCCGGCGAAATCACCGGCGCCGTTATTTCCATCAGCACATCGATCCCGGTCCGTAAGCGGTTTTACGAGGATTTCTCCGCCGCCGGCGTCCCCTTCCATAACGTCGTCCACCCGTCGGCCGCGATCGGCCAGTTCGCCAATCTCGGCGTCGGAAACGTCATCCTGGCATTCTGCCAAATCGGCCCATGCGCTCAGCTCGGCAACAATAATTTCTTAAGCGCCTACTGCAGTATCGAGCACCACTCCCGGCTCGGCAGCCACTGCAGTTTTGGGCCGGCGGTGATTACGTCGAGCAGCGTGTTTGTCGGCGACGATGTGCGGTTCGGCACGGGAATTTACATCGAACCATTCGTCAAGGTCGGATCGCGATGCGTCATCGCCTCCGGCTGCATCCTCCGGGCCGATATCCCGGACGATTCGACTTTGAAACTCCACCATAATTTCAGTTTTCGAAAAAAATCTTAGCCGCCGGCTACAACTGCGCCTCGGGTGAGACGCTGATCCGCTCGCCGGCGGTAACATGGATGGCGATGATTCGCCCCTCGAACGACACTTCCCCCAGCTTGATCCGGTTGCCCGGTTTTAACTCGGCGGCACAGGATATCTCCGATTTCCGGCCCGCATCCATTCCGCGGCCGAACACGGTGAAGGTTCCGTCGAGCAACGCCGCGCCGGCGGCGGTGATGGACAGGGAGCATCGGATGGCGACGCGAATCCGGTCATCCACCGGCAAGACGAGCTTGATCACGGCACCGTCACGGGCCAGAATCCGTATCGGATGTTCGGAGGCGACTCCAATCGACAGCGGCACGTAATCCTCCCGGCCGGCGACGAACTCGTCCGGCGGGAATGACTTCTCGGGAAGACCCACCTGAATCTGATCGCCGGACAGGGTCAGCCAGTCAATATCGCCGCTGTAGGCAACCCTCATGTTGCTCAGCAGCCTGCGGTCCGTGGAATTCATCGAAATGGCGGTGACGGGAACCGCGGCCATGCGGCGATCCAACTCTTTTAGATGCGATCGCTCCTGTATCCAGAGCGCGAAAAAAATAGACGCGGCGGCGGCCATCGCGCCGGCAAGGACGTGCGCCGAAAACACGGATTGAACCTGCTCGACCCAGCGGCTCCAGATCGACGTTTCGGACCGGTCATACCCGATGCGGCCCAGCAATTTCCCGATCACCCGCTCACGCCGATCGACAGACAATGTCGGATCCAATCCGATGGATTTTGAAATAATCTCATACCGGACCAGGCCTCGACGGCAGGTCTCGCACCCCGCCAGATGCCGCTCAACCTCTTCCCGGTCCACACCGGCCAGTTCCCGGTCGGCGTATTTGGACAAGAGCGTCCCCCAGTGATCGCCGCAGGCGCCCGAACGGTTATTTTCCATGGATTTCCTCCCGATAGTCGTCCAGCCAGCGGCAGAGTTTTCTGCGCGCTTCATATATCCGCCACGCAATCGTTCCTTCCGATTCGCCCATCACCAAAGCCGCTTCCGAATACGATTGTCCGTCAATCCAAACCAGCACCGCAACGGTTTTTTCCTCCGCCGGCAGACGGCCAATCGCCATCCGGATGGCCTCCCTCATCTCGCCGCGGGCGGCCCATTGATCGGGCGGGTCGAATGCCGACGCAAGAATTGATCCGGCATGATCAGCGGAAGATCCTTCGGCGATGGCCGCTTCGTCCGACGCCTGTGGACCCCTGTTTCGGCTCCGCAGAAAATCCTTGCATTGATTGATCAGTATCCGCGTCACCCAGGTCCGAAAAGACGAGTCTCCGCGAAAACGGCCAATCGACAGGAATGCCTTGAAACACGCCTCCTGAACCATATCCTCCGCGTCGGAATCCGAACGGGTGAATCCGAGAGCCACCCGGTACAGCCGGTCAATGGAATCGCGAACCAGCACCTCGTATGCCGACGTATCCCCGGATTGGGCCTTCTTGATCATTTCGCCTTCCTCTTCCCGGCTCACATTCATTGGACGGGTTCCCCATTCTCTTTCTTGGTCATTTATTTGCTCGTCAGGACCCGCAGGGCACGGGACGTCCCAACGTACAGCACCGTTCCGGTCGAATGCAGCGCCAGCGCCCGGCCCGTCAGGGCGCCGCCGGAGGGAATCCATTTGTCTTCAGCAGAGTGGTACAGGGTCACGCCGCCTTCATCTGCCAGATCGGCGGTTGCGGCAAACAGATTTCCCTGATGAACGGCGAAGGCCGTCACGCTGTTGGATGGCAGTCCATCTTCCACAAAATAGACGCGCGACCCGATGGATGTCCCGGCGCCGGATGGATCCAGCGGCATCCGGCCGATACCGCCGTTTTGATGATCGGCGCCGATCGACCCGCCCTTGCCGACCGAATAACATCCGATCCAGAGCTGCCCGTTCCAGACGGCCAGCGCGCTGATCCGGTTATAGAGATCCGGAATCCGGGACGCGCCTTTGTCCGGATGGCGATGACGGATTGTCTCAAATTCAGGATTGATCGAGTCTCTCTCAAAGGATTTGATTCCGACCATGTATTCGGCCGCATACATTCGATTTCTGAACCGGGTGATCGCGGTAATGGGTCCGGCCGGCGGCCCTTTCGACGGATCCTTCTTGCGCCTTCCGGAAGAATAAATATGAACGCTTTGATCCCGCAGATCGATCCAACCGAGACCTCCTCGGCTGACATCGCCAAACCCAAGCCACAGCCGGTCGTCGTCGGGATAAAGACTGATCACATGCGGCATCGGCATCCCTTCCGGCTCACGAAACAAAGTCCATCGGCCGGATATCAAATCATACGCGGCCACGCCGTGGCCGTATGTGGCTACCCACAGCCGGCCACGGTGGACGGCCAAAGCCGTCACGGAAATGTCCTCCGGCAGGCCTGCGATGGGGATGCGGCGATAGGGGCCTCCATTTTCCTCCATGTACACCCCGCCGCCGGGCCGGTTACCAGGCTCCTGGGAATGGTTCAGAAAAAATGGAATGCCGTAGGGCGCGGTGGGAAAAATCCCCGCCCAAACCTTCCCCGGAACGGATACAACTCCCGTCACCGGTTGACCAGGCGGACCGGCTGGAAGCTTGCCCGCCTCCAAATCCATGAATGGAAATCGATTCGCCGGGACCGCCGAGCCCAACTTTTTTTGAAGACGACGAATATTTTCCTTCAGATCCGGCTCGGACAAATCCCGGCGCGACGCCTCCAGATACAACGCCAGGGCCCGGACAGGGTTTCCTCGGGACTCATGGAGTTTGCCCAACTGGTACCGGATGCGCGCCGCGGGCCGGTCGGTGTGAATTCGAACGGGGATATGCATCGAGAGATCGTCCTCAGGGTAACGGATGAAATCCTCCCCGGCGCGGAGCGCTTCCTCCGATTTCCCGGTTTGAACTTGGGATTCCATCCATCCGGAGACCGATCGAGCGCCGAAAACCCAAAGACCCTGCCGGTTGACCACCCCGCTGTCAGGCCAGGATTCCTTAAAAAATTCCAGGGAACGGCCGAACGCGGCTGCGGCATCCGTCCACCGGCGCTGATTCAAATGCGCCTGCCCGATCTTGTTCCAGATAACCAGCCGCTGTTCCGGCCTGGCATCGGATTCATGGGACCGGATCGCGGCCAGCAACGATTGGATTTCAACCCCCGGGAGGCGCTCCTGATCCAGTACCGTTTCAAAATAATATCCGTATCCGAACAAATTCTTTCCCTTGTCCGCCTGCCACTGCTGGTCGGCCATCCGAAGCGCCTCAAGACCCCGTTCAAAGGCGATCGATGGATTCTTAAGCCGGTGGATGGCGATCCGGAGAGAATTCAACACCGCCCTTCCCTGTTTGATCCGATCCGTCTCGATTTCCTTCAGCGACTGCACAGCCCGGTCTGCCTCGCGAACATGGCGGCTCCGGGGATCGTTGATGTAAGGCTGAGGCACCCGGGTCAGTTCGGCCAGAACCCGGCGGCGGAGTCGAGGGGATAGATCAGCCCGATGAGACAATTCCGTCAGCAGATCGTGCGCGCGATTGAACTCGGCGATCAAATCTTCCTTGAGGCAAATCGCCAGGAGCAGCCGCGATTCTGCGCCCTTCGGATTCAAATAGACCGCGTTCGTCGCCTCGGCAATCGCCGCCATCAACACCTCTTTCCGGCCGCGCGCGCGGTAAAAAAGAGCGGATGCGCGGGGGAGATAATCGTACGATCGATCCCGAATGTCCCGAACCACCAGCGACAGACCGGCTTCTTGCGCGTACAGGAGCGACGCCTGCAGATGCCTTTCGGCTTCAAACACGGTCGAAGCGTCGGTGGCGGCAGATTGGCGAATCAGATTTTGAATGGACTGGACTATCTCGTCCGCCGACTGCGCAAGTTGATCAGCGCGGATCTGGCGGCGCAGAATGGCCCAGGTCCGGCGACGGTCGACCTCCGTCAGGCGCATGTCCAGCTGAAAGGTCAGGTCGCTCGATCGCAGTATTCCGCTTCCGGTCGACAGCCTCCCCTGCACCAGAAAAATGCTGCCCTCACCGCCCGGGGACCTGCCATTGCCAAACACCTCCTGCATCCGCATCTCGTCCAGCAGCCGGTCGGTTCGCCAGCGTTCGAGAAGCCGGGCAGAAGGATCTTTCGCATAAGACTCCTCAATCCTGTCACGGATCTGGCGGGCGATATCATCCAGGAGAGGGTATCGCGTCGCGTTTTCGAACTGCCCGATCGCGACGGTCTTTTCTCCGGAGGGAATGGGTCTGGCAAGCAGGCTGAGTACGGATCGGCTGATCATTTCCAATTGTCTCCGCCCGGAAAGGCTGGTGGTCTCCTCGATCAGCGTTGCAACGATATCGGCGGATGGATAGGCCACCGCGCGGAATCGCAAGATCCAACCGCCGCGGGCGCTCGGCGGGTCCGCCGACGTGAAGAGGTAAAGATCGCATCCGGCCAGAGCGCCCGAGGGCGACGGCGGATCGCCGAGCGCCGACCGGAGGATCCACTCATCCACAATCTCGCCGGACTGATCCCGCTCCACCAGGACAAATCGGGTGTCGATCGAAATTTCGGCTCGCATCAGGTCTGTCAGTTTCGTCAATTCCGGCCGAGTGTCGGCCGCGCGGCGGACCGGGTCCCATGCGTCCAAGACGGCGATCCTCAAAGGCGTCGCGACGGCGGACCCGGCCAAAACGTGACAGACCATCAAAATTCCTAAAATCCTTGATCGCATGGATCGTCTCCTGTAGCTCCGCAACTTGTCTCATCTACTTTTGCTCGTTACAAGTCAGACGGGCACTGACCCCCTCCTTGGTATGGACGGCGGTCAAGGCCTATTCCTTGGCTCACTCTGGAAGTCTGTGCTAGACTTCGGCCCATGGTAAACAGGCCGACGGGTTGGAAAAAGACGTCGCTAAGGTACTTTCCGTGACGGCCGATCCGGCGCGTGTGGAACTGGACGACCCGGCGCGGATCAACGAAATCCGCTCGATCATTTGCGGTAAGGTGTTTCTCCGAAAATACTACGAGGAACTGTACCGGAAATTTGCCGCCTGCCTCCGGCGTTGTCCGGGGGAGGGTTTGGCGATCGAGCTGGGATCCGGAGGCGGGTTTCTCAAGGAAGTCATTCCGGATGTCGTCACGTCGGATTTTCTTCCGTATCCGGGAGTCGACCGGCCGGAGGTGGACGCGACGCGGATGCCGTTTGGCGCGGAGAGTCTCCGGGCGATTCTGATGCTCAATGTATTCCATCACATCCCGGACGTCGGCGCGTTTCTGGGCGAAGCCGAACGATGCCTGGTTCCGGGCGGGCGCCTCTTCATGATCGATCAGCATTCCGGATGGCTGGGACGGTTCGTCTACCGCTACGCACATCACGAACCGTTCGATCCCGACGCTAAAGACTGGCGCTTCGCGACGACCGGGCCGCTCTCCGGGGCAAACGGCGCGCTGGCGTGGATCGTCTTTCAGCGGGATCTGGAAAAATTTGAAAAACGGTACCCACGTTTGAAGTTGGAATCCTATCGGCCGCATAGCCCGCTCCGGTACTGGCTGGCCGGCGGACTGAAAAAATGGACTCTGACGCCGGGTGGATTATTTTCCCCGCTGTCCTGGCTCGACCGGGTTTTGTGCGGTCTGTCGAAAGGTTCCGGAACGTTTGTCGATGTGGAGATCGTTAAAAAATATTGAGAACGGTCGCCCGGCTATCCTTGACCCAGCCGCGCCGGTAAACGCCGGATGCGCTTGCCGGTCGTGGCGTAAATCGCGTTGCAGACCGCCGGGGCCGCCGGCGGAAGACCCGGTTCTCCCACGCCGCCTGGAGATTCGGCGCTGGGTACAATATGAACTTCCACAGCGGGCATGTCCTCCATCGTCATCAACCGATACGTGTCAAAATTATTCTGTCGGACGCGGCTGCCATCGATCGTGATTTCATCCTTCAGCGCGGCGCCGAGTCCGTAAACAATCCCACTCGCCATCTGGGCTTCGATCGTGTCTGGATTGACTATCCGGCCGCAGTCGATCGCGCATACCACGCGGTCAACACGAATCTGGCCCGACGGGTCAACGGTTACTTCGGCTACCTGCGCCACATGGCTTCCAAACGACGACACCGCCGCTATCCCACGGCCACAACCCGATTTCATCGGGGTTCCCCAGCCTGATTTTTCCGCCGCCGCTTCCAGCACTCGCTTTAGTCGCGGCTCCCCATTGAGTAGTTGCCGCCGATACTCAAACGGATCTTTTTTTGCCTGATACGCCAGCTCATCAATAAAACTCTCGACGATAAATCCATTCTGTGACGGCCCCACGGCACGCCAGGCGCCGATGGGAATCGAGGTCTTCTCTATATGCGCGTCAATGAGCAGATTGGAAATGGCGTATGGCGGCGTCGATCCTCCCATCACCAGCCCTTTGGCCGCCGGACCCACCGCGCGATGCATCCAGACCGCCGGCCAGCCATCGGCGTCCAGGCCCGCTCGGAGCCAATTGTAGGTGGCGGGCCGATACCAGTCATGCTGGAGATCATCTTCCCGCGTCCAGACCACCTGCACGGGCGCCTTCACCGCACGCGATACTCGGACGGCATCCTCCACGTAATCGGACTTAAGACGCCTGCCAAATCCGCCGCCCAGAAACGTCACATGGACGACCACTTTTTCCATCGGCAGATCCAGCAGTTCTGACGCCTCCCGCTGGGCCGCCTGCGGATTTTGCGTCGGCGCCCAGATCTCGCACCGGTCCGGACGGACGTCGGCGACACAGTTCATCGGCTCCATCGTCGCGTGCGCGACAAACGGCGCCTGATACACAGCCTCGATCTTTCGCTGCGCTCCGGCCCATGCCGTTTCGGCGTCGCCCCTGGACTCGTCGAATCGGCCCTTGGTCTTGGCCAGTTCGGAGTATTTGGACCAGAGCCCATCGCTCGTTTGACCTGCATCCGGCCCATCGGCCCAGTCGATCGTGAGCGCCTTGCGGCCCTGAAACGCCGCCCAGGTGGACGTTGCGACGACCGCAACGCCGTCCCCGAGTTCGACCACTTCCCGAACGGCCGGCATCGCCCGCGTCTTTGACGCGTCAACGCTCTTTAGTTTTCCTCCAAATACCGGGCATCTCTCGATCGATGCAAACATCATGTTCGGCACTCGGACATCGATTCCGAACACGGCCCGGCCGGTGACTTTGGCGCGTGTGTCGAGCCTGGGAATCCGCCTGCCCAGCAGTCGAAATGATTTCTCATCTTTCAACGAAATATCTTCCGGCGCCGGAATACCGGCCGCGGCGGCGGTAAGAGCGCCATATGAATATTTTTTTCCAGTCGAATGATACACCCACCCTTTCTCCGTCCGGCAGCTCGACGGATCAACCTTCCACTGGCCGGCAGCGGCCTGAATCAGCATCACGCGCGCCGCCGCGGCCGCCTCCCTCAGTGCCGTCCAGGAACCGCGCACGCTATAGCTGCCGCCGGTGGATTGATTGCCGTATCGGGAGGAGTTGGCATCGGCCTGTTTGACCCGGACCGTCGACCAGTCGGCGTCCAGTTCCTCGGCCAGAATCATCGGCAGCGCCGTCCAGACGCCCTGGCCCATCTCTGACCTCGACAGCGTCACTACCACCTGACCGTCCGGCTGGACGGCAAGCCAGGCATTCGGAGAGAACGACACGCCGCTCGTTTTGGACTCGGCGGCTTCCGCGGCGACGTCGAAGACCGCACCCTGAATCAAATCCCGGCCCTTTCCCGGATACCATACACCCAGCGCCAATCCTCCACCGGCCGCGGATACAACCTTGATGAACGCGCGCCGGGAAAGAATTTGACCGCCGGTCATTTGGCCGGATCGCCCGTCGCAAGTTCTTTGGCCGCGCGGTGGATCGCGCGACGAATTCGAAGGTAAGTCCCGCAGCGGCACAGATTCATCGCCATCGACTGGTCTATGTCGTCATCGGACGGATTCGGTAGTCGCGCCAGAAGAGCCGCGGCGGTCATGATCTGGCCCGCCTGGCAGTAGCCGCACTGCGGCACGTCCTCGGCCACCCAAGCCTCCTGCACCGCCGTCAGCTTCGTTCGTCCGAGTCCCTCGATCGTCGTGATCTCTTTCCCCTCGGCCATCGATACCGGGGTCACACAGGACCGCACGGCCTCGCCGTCCAGATGGACCGTGCAGGATCCGCACAGTCCCCGGCCGCAGCCGTATTTGGTTCCGGTCAGACCCAGGGAGTCTCTCAGGACCCACAGAAGCGGTGTGCCGGACGCGACGTCGGCGGTTCGACTTTTTCCGTTAACGGCAAGCGTGAGGTCACCCATGCTCATCTTTCTCCCTTCTGTAATATTCGAATCCGGCTTCTATCGATCACCAGCCTTCGGCGCGCGGGCAAATCGATCGTGAACCGGTCCGTCGATCCGACCGCTTTGGATGCGGCGGCCAGACTTTCATGCCCGCTCAAAAGCCCAGATCCCGACGCATCCCGATCCGCCATCTGGAGAATCCGGGCTACAAGGCCGGCCGGCAACGATCGAAGCATGTCACGGTTCAATTCGAAACGCGAATGGCTGCCAACGCTGATCCGGCTCTTGTTGAACCAATCTTGCGCCAGCGCCGACAGAGCCTCGTCCTCCCGTCCCAGCGTCTCCATCGTCGCCGCGGCGGCTTTCGCAAAGCCCGGATGCCACGACGCCATCATCGGTATCAATTCGTGCCGGATCCTGTTTCGCATAAACTTCCGGTCCACATTCGTCTCATCTTCATGGTAGGGCACCCGCGCCGTCTCTCCCCAGTCTGAAATCTCCTCCCGACGAAATAGCAGCAGCGGCCGGACGATCCTCACGTTTTCTACTTCCTCCGTCGCGCGGAGGCTCGACAGTCCCCGCGTCCCGCTGCCCCGCAGCAGAAATAAAAAAAATGTCTCGATCCGGTCGTCCAGATGATGCCCGCAGGCCACGCTGTCCAGCCGATAGGCCTTCGTCGCCCAGCGAAAAATCCGAAGGCGCGCCGTACGGCCGGCGGATTCCATCCCCTGTCCGACGGCTCGGATCTTCGCGCGTCGGACGACCAGGGGTACTCGAACGCGGCGGGAAAGCTCGGACAGGGCAGCCCGGTCTTTCTGACGTTCCCGCCGGGTTCGGAGGCCGTGATCGAGATGGATCAGAACAACAGGTTGGATGTCGAGCGTCCGGCGAAACTGCGCCAGGATCGTCGCCAGGACGCCGGAATCCTTCCCAGCCGAAACCGCAATCCCGATTCGCCGGCCGGCATGGGACGCGAGAGCCGAGCGCCAAAAATGCAAAAACCGCGGGATCATCGCCCGCGGCGCCGTCCCCATCAGCGAAAATTATCTGCCCGGCGGCGCGGCGGCCGGATCAAGCAGATCTTTTCGCTGATAAATGTGCACCGTCTGAAACGGCCAGTCCCAGACATCAAGAAGTCCGACGGGAAACGTAAGCGGGCCCAGACGGGCCTCGTTGGTCAGTCGCTTCACTTCCTTGTACTCACGCTCCTCCCTCAGCGCCCGGACAAACTCCCAGGCGGCCGGCAGTTCCCGGCGGGACGAGGGATAGAGGTCAAACTGGCGGTAATCGCCGTGATGTAGGACGTAATATTCCGGGCGGAGCGCCGCAAGTTTCTGAGGATCGAGAAATATTTCCGCATGCTTGAATTTGTCCCAGTTGAGGCGCGTCTGCGTCGGCTGAAGCTGGGGTTTGATCATGCCGACGGTGTATCCCGGTACGCCGTTTTTTTCGAGCCAGAGCGCCGTCAGACTGCGCGTGTCCGGCCGGGACATGCCGCACGCGTAGGCCAGACTGAACGCAAACGCGTGCGTCAGCGCCGCCGCAGCCAGCACGGGAGCGATTCTTCCTAAAGCGCCGGTTCTACGGTGAGCGACGAACAATCCGACACTGATCGCCAGAAACGGCATCATCATGTCCATCCATCGAACCAATAGCCACGTCGACCGGAGACTGAAGAGCAGATAGGCCAGAGAGGGAATGACGACAATCAGCCATTGCCGGCGGCGCAACAGCGCCGTCACGGTTACCCACGCGATCGCGAGTATGCCCAGCGCATACAGCGTCCACGTCAGCACCGAGGGAAATCCATACCCGAACAATCCCCGGTACACGCCCTCATGGCCGTATCCGATCCACCAGTCGATCCGCAGGTCATTCCAGTGGCTCGGGTCGGCGATCTGTTTGTAGTTTTCGGCCAGCCACCAGAGAAAAGACCGGCGCTGGCCGTTCGGTTCGAGCACAGCGGCGGGAACAAAGAGAACGAATCCGACAAGTGTGGTGACGAAGGCATACAGAAGCCGGACGTGGCTGACCGGCTGAACTTCTTTCCCGCGCAATAGATGCGCCACGAGAATGGAAAGACCGAACATGCACGTCGGATACTTGGTGCCCGTCATCAATCCGGCAACCAATCCCGCCATCAGATAGTCCCTCAATCGGCCGGCAACATAGACACGCTGGGCCATCAGCAGCGTGAGCGCGACAAAAAATGTGGAGTATCCGTCTGACCGGGCAAAATGCGAAAAAACAACGTGGAGCGGACAGACCGCAAGCGTCGCGGCGGCCCATAGACCCGCCCGCTCGTCGGAAATGCGGCGGGTAATCAGAAAAACGAGGGCGACTCCCAGAACACCGAACAGCGCCGCGCATAGCCGGGGCGCAAGATATATCCGGCGCATCGCCTGCTGGTCCTTGTGATAGGACTTGCGCGTCGCCTGGAAATCCGTTCGTTCCGTCGATGGCCTTTCGAGATAACCCGTGAGCACGGCAACGCCCAGCGCGAACGTATTGATGTACTCGGCGCCTGGACCATGTCCAAGATGGACGCTGGCGTTGTCATAGAGTTTTCGCTGGCCGACCCAGGCATAGTAGATGTTCATGACCCACGACGTCTCGTCGCCCAGATACGACGGGTGATAGTAGGCCCCGCCCACGTCGACGTCACCCGGCAGTCCCCATCCAAGACCAATCAGACGCAACATCAGCGCAACGGCCACTATCGCCGCCAGACATCCTAAAACCGCCCGGCCGGTCCGCTCGACGGGTTCGCCATCCATCCTCGGATCCCGATCCATGTCATGTGACTATCACTTTTCTCATTAAAAATATACCAATCGATCTAACCGGCTCTCGCTTCCCGCGTACCGCGATGTGTGATACATGGCAGAAATGCGGCAGCCAGGGTTCGGAGTCGATTCTCTGTTTATATTCAGCCTCGTTGCGGTCACGGCCATGGGACTGCTGAATCTTTACAGCGCCAGTGTCGCTCAGGAGGCGCTGTTTTTTCGGCAACTGGCAGCTACTCTGATCGGCGCCGCGCTCTGCGCGGTTTTGTCCGTCGCTGATTACCGGTTCCTTCGCAATCACAGTCTCTGGCTCTATTTGGCCGGCGCCGGCGTCCTCCTGGTCACCGGAATCCTGGGACACGAGGTCAAATCAACCCGGTCCTGGCTCTCGTTCGGATTCTTTTCCGTTCAGCCATCGGAACTTTTCAAAGGCGTCTTTATCCTGCATCTGGCGGTCCATTTCAGCAAAATCCAGAGAACGCGACACGCGGCGGCCGCTGGTGATGGACTGATTCTGCCGGCGATCTTCGTGGCGATTCCCGTTGGGCTGATCCTCTTCCAGGGGGACACGGGCACGGCGGCGGTCTATTTGCCGATATTCTTTGTGATGTTCTACCTCGCCGAACTCGACTTTTCCCTCATCGGGTTCATGCTGGCCGCGGGTGTACTCGCCGCCGCTACCGCGGTCCTTCGCGTCTACGGCCATACCCTCCGGCCCGAATGGGACCCGAGTCTTCAGAAATATCTCGCGTTTCCATACGCCGCCGCATTTTTCGGAGCCGCGGGTGTTCTGTGCCTGCTCGTACTCATCGTGCGCCTGCGCCTCACCCATTTCCGCGGCGGCGGATTGATCAGAAGACTGCTGATCCTCCTCCTGCTTCTGTTCGTCGGAACACAGGGCGGCGAAGGATTCTACCGGTCGCTCAAACCCCACCAGAAAAACCGCATCATCTCCTTTTTCAAACCCGGCAGCGATCCTCGGGGCGCCGGATACCAGTCTCTCCAGGCCGAAATCGCGGTCGGGTCCGGCGGGCTTTTCGGTAAGGGCTATTTGAAGGGATCCCAGAAGCGGCTCGGATTTTTGCCGGAACAGTGGACTGATTTCGCGTTCAGCGTCTGGGCGGAGGAATGGGGATTTGTCGGTTGTCTCTCCCTGCTCCTCGCTCACGGACTGCTGATCGGCTGCTCACTATGGATCGCCAAACTGTCTACTGACCTTTTCGGATGCCTCATCGCCTGCGGCGCGGCTACACTGTATTTCGTCCACATGGGTGTCGGCGTCGCCATGAACCTCGGCGCGTTTCCTGTCGTCGGCATCCCGTTGCCCTTCTTGTCCTACGGCGGCTCGGCGCAAATCCTCAACCTCGCCGTCGCCGGGCTGGTCATCTCCGTCGCACGGCACCGGCGGTTGCTTGCGGCGTGAGCATTGACAGAACCTATCTCCGCATCTAGTGTGCCCCCCACTAACAGGAGGTATCAGGACTCATGGCCCAAATGTGCGATATCTGCGGCAAGGGGCCCGTGTACGGGAATAATATCAGTCATGCGCACAACAAAACACGGCGCCGCTGGATGCCCAATTTGCAAAAAATCAAAATCCTCCTCGACGGACGGGTGAGACGGGCCAAGGTCTGCACACGCTGCATCAAGTCCAACCGGATCCTTAAAGCGGCCTGACACTTTTAGACGAGATTCATCGCCTCTTCCCCGACGCCGATCGGGATGACCGAAACGGCATGGAGCGGCTTGAGGCTTTCCTCGCACGATTTGACGATCCCTCGAAAATCCTCGGCAGTATCCGGAGGCTGCTCGCTCTGAAAGATCCTCTCGTCGCGCCGGCTAAAACCTTTCTAAGGGAACGGCAGTCACGGCAGTTTGAAACATGGGATTTCCCGGTGACGATCCAGACCGTCGCGGATATCAATGAGGGGCGGCTCCTCTCTCTGCCTCCGGGCGCGCGGCGGTTCCAGCCCTACCGGAGGATTATCGGCGAGATTCTGGATCTTCACATCCACACTCGATTCCCTCGCCTTCTGGCGGAACTGGCCAACCGGCCGAACCTTTTTTTTTCCGGCGTTTTCTATCCACAGGAACTCGACGTCGCCAACATGGAAATGATATCCGCCCATCACGGGACGTTCTATGTCGTCCGCGCCGACCTGAAAGTCGGACGCCGCGGACGGCAGACCGAACAGGTCACGGTCGTCCTCAAACCCACCGATATGACCGTCGAATCGATCCTCACGTTTACGATCCAGTTCCTCAACCGCCGGCTCCCACCCGACGTCCGGGAAAAAATCGGCCCACTCCTGGCTCCCACCATCGTGGCCATCGACGATGTGTACGGAATTCTCGAACTCGTCCCGGGGAAAAACGGCGTGGAATTCCTCCCGCGCGGAATCAAAACGGGCAATTTGCAGGATCTTCGAACTAACGAATTCCCGCCAGACCTCGATCTCTCCCGCGAGGAAGTACTCCAGATCGGCCGCGAATTCGCCAAACAGGCGGTGATGGCGTATTACCTCAGACTCTACGACCGAAAACCCGATCAACTCATGATTCACCGCACGGCGCGGGGTCAGCTCGCCTTCAGCCATATCGATTTCGGCCGGGCGCTCAAACGCAATTATGCCTTGCCCTGGAAACGCCATTACGATCCGTCTCGGCCCGCGCTCACATTTCGGACGCATCAGATTCCCTACTTCGAAGCCGCGGCTGGATTTATTTATCTGCCCCATTTCATCCCGGCGGCTTTTCGACACGATTTGTCTCCCTTCGATGGACCGCTCCGCGAAACCATCATCGAGACCTTCGTCCTGATGGCGCGGGAAATTAAAGCCAATGCGAGGGAAATATTCGGTCTCTTTAAATACCTCATCGGTTGCCGCACGCAGTATCGTCTCAGCGAAGTCGCCGACTCCTGCGTGGAGTCCGAGGACGTGGACGAGGTCAACCGCTCGATCCTGACGCTCGAGGATCCGAGAGAGACGATCGAGGCGGTCCTCAACCTCGCCTATCATGAGCGGGAGGGAACGGCGGCGATACGGGTTGGGGGCGATAATGAGGACCAGGGGATCTACCGACGCGCTATGCTGTCCGGGGATCGAGTCACGTCCCTCAGAGATGAAAAAGAGGGCGGCCGCGGATACCGGCTGATCGACTATCACCGGTTGGGCCGCGTCTCCTACGACGACGAACGAAAAATCCTCCGAATCGAATTCGGTCAACAACCGGAACGGGTCATCCGGCACGTCGAGGAAAACTTCTCCCGGCGGCTCGCGCGATATATCCGCCAATTCCCAGGCGACCCTAGTCACATCGAGATGGAAATATCCAGCGACGGGTCCGTCGCGGTCAGAAAAAAATCGCCGGAAGAGGCGGTGGGCTTCAGACGGCAGCTGAATTTCCCTCAGGACATCATGCGCGAAATCAATGAGGCCGGCTCTGGATTCGCTCCCAAACCTCACGTCCTCGCTCACGCCGACGCCTACCGGAAAATTCCGCCGGCCGACGACTACCTCGAAGACGAGATCTCCAAACAGCGATTCATCATCGCCCATGACCTCGAAAGCAGGGAAATTCTCCAATTCGTCCGCGCGGTCGAACCAGAAGACGAGGACCATCCGTCGCCGCTTCGGGAGGCCATGGCTGAAATCATACGCTACCTTCTGGCCAACCCTGATTTTCTGGGTGACAAGGATCCGTACGAAAGCATCAATCAGCTGGTCGTCTCACTCGGACGCAAACACCTCCCTCGACAGTGGCCGGACGGTCGGACAATGGCCTTGGAGTTTTTGCCGGGGGAATTCTTCGAGCCTCCCGTATCGACATCGATTTTTTCCGTCTACTCGGACTTGGATCTTTCTCATTTCGTCCATCTGATCCTCACCTGCCGCTTCGCGGATGAACTCGGCCGACGCGCCGCTCTGGCCAGGCCCGATCTCAGACTCCTCCGCCTCGGCGCGCTCCTCCACGATCTCAATGTCCTCGACAGGCCCTTTCGCGAGGTTTTGATGGAACCGAGCGGGCGTCTCTCCCGCCCGATCCTGACGGCGGTATTGGACCGGCATGCGGATATCAGCGTGCGGATCTATCAAACGCTGATCGCTGACGGCAGGCTCGACCTGGACGGAGTCGTCGACCACGAGGCGCTTGGACGGATTCTTCGGGCCCATCATGCGGACCTGAAATCTTCCGCCGGGGGAAACCTGCGCCGGATTCAACAAATCCTGCACCTGGCGGACAACATCGCCGTCTTCTCCGACCGAACCCGGCCGGACCACTGGAACCGGGGATTTCTTAGACTGGAGGACACGGCGCCCCGTTGGATCGACGCTCAACTTTCCCGCGGTCTGATCGATCCGGTAATATGGGAGTCGGCGCAGGGATTTTTTTCGGATCGCGCCAACCAGCCGCTCCTGCGCAGGCTCGACCGGCTCTCCGCGTTCTATCCGCAGTGCTATTCCGCCCTCCAGATGGCCGCGTCCCTCCACCTCGGCTTAAACCCTCAACATCCTAATCCCATGGCCGATTTCCGGGAAAGACACGGCGCTGATCTCGTCAACCGCATCTTCGACAACTTGATGAAATCCGGCCTGGCGGTCCGCGACAAAATCAAGGTCCTCAACCGCCTCGATTCTATTGGCCCGATGTTCCGCTCGGATGGGCCGGCGGATTTCGCGTTCATTAACGCCGGCGCTCAGCCGGTCCAGCGGGTCGTCGAACTCATCATTCGGTTTGTTACGGAAAGACGCGTCGTGATTCTAATGGGGACACTGCCGCGCGTGATCAAGGCCTATGAGCGGTTCCAGACACAGTTCCCGGCTCTGCCGATTTCGGAGAGGGAACGGGTGCGCGTGATCGCCGGTGAGCGGCGGCTGCAGTTTGTGACGCATTCGTATCCCTACGAAGCCGAATTCAAAATGCCGTTCCATCAAATCATTCGCTCATACCGGCAGGAAAAAAATGCCATGGCGGCCTTCTGCCTCATCCCGTTTGAACGCTTCATGTCCAGCTACGCTCCTACCGATGATCCCGAACGCCGGGTCCGAAAACTGGAGAAGGCATCCGACGTCGAAAAACTGATGACCTCCGATCATGTCCGGGCGGAGGCGGACCGCTATTTGAAATGGGAATCCACCAAGCGGCACCTGACGTTCGACGACCGCGGCAAGGAACGGTTCCGCCGCATTCTCCTGGGCGGGTTCACCAACCGGGAGGTTCTGCTCTTCTATGATGCGACCATCCAGGGCGATCCGCCCTTTCAGCGGGCGCTTCGGGAAGTCATCGGGGCGCTCCGGGAAAATCCTAATTATCTCTCCGACCGCTCGGTCTACTACAGCATCCAGGAACTCGTCCGCTCGCTCGGTCAGATCCATTTCTATGCTGACGACGCACCATCCGCTTCCCCGTCGGCGGCCCTGCGCACGTTCCTCCAGGATCACCATCTCACACACTGCGTGCCCCTCACGTCTCTCTTGGATGCACTCAAACCTCAGTTTAATTTTGTCAAACATAATATATCCATCAGCCTCCAGCTGGCTGTCCTCCTGGGCCGGAAATGGGAAGCCGCCGATGGAACACGCCTCGATCCGGCCCAGTGGCGGCGCATCTGCGCCGGCACGCTTCTGACTGGCCAATTGCTGAGCGACGAATCCATCGCCGACTACGCTCTGTCGCCCGAGGACGTGTCCGCCCACAGGTCTCTTCGGCACCTCCTCTCCGAATGGTCCGGGTCGATGGTCGCGCTCATGGAGCGGTATCGCGAGATGTGCCGGGGGATCGAGGACGATGAGTGGCCGGAGATTCGAAATCTCTTCGACGAGGCGCCTCTGTCCAAATCAAACACCATTTGTTTTCTCCTCATCCAGACCAGCCTGGTCTTCAGCTCCTTTTGCGATTTTTCCAAGGTCGAAAACTGGAAACGCGGCTGGGTCCATATCGCGCCGAATGATCTCGAATCCCTGTGGGAGTTTGTCGGCGCGCAACTGCTCCGCCTTTGCAGCGCACCGGCCGGAAACAGTCTGGATTCCTTCGGAAAAATAATGCGGGCCTTCTGCGCCGGCGATGGCCCCGAAACGCTGAATCGCCACGCACGCGCAACCCACTCCTACATCCGCCTTCACAACGCTCTCAGCCTCGCGGCGGAACTCCGGTACGGACTTAAAGCACGCGGGTTCGACCTCTTCCATAATGTCCGGATTCTCTATGGAACGGAAATGGCCGACACCCTGACCGACGCCATCATGTCGGCGGACTTCCCACTGAGGGAAAAAGTCAAATTCGCGCGGAAATTGAGAATCCTCGCCGCGGCTCTCGGCACGGAAAAACTCCTGCCGGAACAAATCTATTTCATCCATACCGATCACCCACTTGGCGTTCCGCCGGTTGAAGATCTCACACAGATGCTGCAGGACAGATCCGAAACCGGCAATCGCGGCGCACCCCTCCTCATACCGGCCGGCGATTATGACCGCACCGAGCGGGTACTCTTGCATTTCCAGGATCGGCTCAGCGGCGGGCAGCGGCGGCATCTGATGGAGCGGGCAAAATTTCTGGTTGGGGAATCCTATCCGTTGCTCATCAAGGAAAAAAGCCTCCTTCGGACCGGGTTTTTTGAGTCTCGGATCTCGGACTTCCGACGACGGCAAAACCTTTCCACACGGAACATATTTCTTCCGGTCGGGGAACTGCTCGATTTTCAAAAACGGGACGACCCGCCGGACGCAGAACTCGCGGGTCGCGAAAAGGGTCTCTTCTTTTTCCGCACCTGGATGAAATTATTTGAGTGACGCGACAATCTTAGATAGGCTCGCCCTTCCATGACGATCCAGACCCATGCGCCGTTTCTCTCGATTATTATTCCGGTACACAACCAGACGACGCTGTTGAAAAAACTCATCCGGTCCATCCTCGATGAACCGATGCCGCTCGGGTCAATCGAAATACTCGTGACGGATGACGGCTCCGCCTCTCCGGTCGTTCCCGATCAATTGCTCGACGCCGACCGGATCAGCCGCTCCGCGGCCCCCAGTGTCGGCGTCTACGACGCCGACCGCGCCACATCCTGTCTGCGAATTGTCAGACATGACTCATCCCGGGGCGCCGCGGCGGCCAGAAACACGGCGGCGGACGCGGCGGCCGGGGAGATTCTCCTGTTTCTCGACGCCGACACTATCCTGGAGACCGGCTCGCTCCTGCGGGTCCATGACCGCTTTCAGGCCGAACCGGCCCTGGGCGCGATCAATGGCGGCGGATCCATGGATCCGGCCAACCCGGAGGATGGATTCACCGCACGCTATCGCGCGCTCCTGGACCACATCCAGCAAAACCGGCGCGCGCCTTCAACCTGCTCGTTCTTCACGCCCAGGCTCGGCGCGGTGCGGAAGAAATTTTTTGTGGCCTGCGGCCGGTTCGACCCGGCGTTTCCCGGCGCGTCAGTGGAGGAATACGAATTCGGCCACCGCCTGACGCGCCTTTGCCCCATCGGGTTCGATCCCGAGGTCAACGTCAGACATCATTACCAACGATTCTGGAAAAACTGCCGCAACCATTTTAACCGCGTACGACTCTGGATGCCGCTTTTCTGGAAACGGAAAAAATTCGAGAATTTCGGATCGGTCACACGATCCTATGGATTCGGATCGGGGTTCGGTTTCCTGGCGGCGGCCATCGCCCCTTTCGTCTGCCTGTCAGTCCCCGCGGCCGCGGGATTTGTCGCCTGTTTCTTTCTTTTTTTGGCGGGGTTCGCTGAACTCTTCCTCTGGACAATACGCTTGAAAGGATATGTCTTTCTCGTTCAGTCTGTCCTGCTGTCCTGGTGGCTGTGCCTCTTCATCGTCACCGGCGCCGTCGCCGGCACCGTCGACACGTTCCTCGGCCGGACGCCCGATTGATCGGCGCAGCCTTCCGCGGCCTGCTGATCGGCGTGATAGGACGATCGTACCAGGGGGCCGGACTCGACGTGCTTGAACCCCAGCCGCCGGCCGATCTTTCGCCAGTGCTCGAATTCGGTTGGATGCACCCAGCGGTCCACCGGCAGATGCCGCGACGACGGGCGCAGGTACTGGCCCAGCGTTAGAATGTCCACCGACTCGGCGCGGGCCGCGCGGAGCGCTCGGAGAATTTCGAACGGATACTCGCCGATGCCCAGCATGAGGCCCGTCTTCGTCCTGAATCCCGCTGATTTGGCACGGCGCAGAAGTTCCAGCGAGCGGCCAAACCGCGCCTGTGGCCGGACGGTTGGATATAGGCGGGGAACGGTTTCGAGATTGTGATTGAGCAGATCGGGCCGGGCGGAAAGAATCATCTCCAGCGCGGGCCAGTTGCCCATGAGGTCCGGAATCAGCGCCTCGATGGTAATACCCGGATTCTTCTCCCGAATCGACCGGATGGTCCGCGCCCAAATCTCCGCGCCCCCGTCTGACAGATCATCCCGATTGACTGAGGTAACGACCACGTATCGAAGCCGCATGTCCCGCACGGCCGCAGCCACCCGCTGGGGCTCGACCGTGTCCAGACCGGTCGGCTTCCCGGGAGTGACGGCGCAAAATCCGCAGGAGCGGGTGCAGGTATCGCCGAGAATCATAAACGTCGCCGTGCCTCGGCCCCAGCATTCACCCAAATTCGGACACTGGGCGCTCTCGCAGACCGTATGCAGGTGTTTCGTATCCATGATCTCTCGAAGGCGCATGTATGCGGGCCCGCCCGGCAGTGGCCGGCGCA
>Ga0114945_10000491_pt1 | contig 25287 bp, 17 predicted proteins | sample OV2TP3_FD_87194 | JGI IMG/M metagenome (GOLD analysis project Ga0114945, IMG submission 87194) | Hot spring microbial communities from Beatty, Nevada to study Microbial Dark Matter (Phase II) - OV2 TP3 | ecosystem: Environmental > Aquatic > Thermal springs > Hot (42-90C) | place: USA: Beatty...
ACACTCGCTCCATAGGGGGGCAACCAACAGGTTTCCCCCCTCTCGCCCTCGCCAACCATCCGCGCGAGGGCTGGTCCCCCTTCCTCTATTGACCACCGCTGCCGTCCAGGCTACGGACAGTCTTATCATACCGGGGGTGAGCTCCTATCAGGGCAGGTTCGCTAGTGGCGGCGGGGGCGAGGACGCGCGGCCCGCGTTGGCTTCCGGATGCGGCGCGAGTGGTTCGAGTGCGGCACGGGTAAGGCTGCCGAGGCTGCGGTGGCGTGTGGGGACGCGGGGACGGCCTGCTCTTCTGTCGTGATGATCGCGCGCAGCTTCCGGATGGCCACGACCTCGATTTGCCGGACCCGCTCGCGCGTGATGCCGAAGAACTTCGCGGTCTCCCCGAGCGTGCGGGTGACCCCGTCGTTCAAGCCGTACCGCAGGACGATGACGCGCCGCTCCCGCTCGTTGAGCTTCCGGAGGAGCGCGTCAATCCGCTCGTGCTGAAGGAAGCGGCTGATGTCCTCCTGGGGCGAGGGCATGGTCTCGTCCTCCAGGAGGTCGATCATCTCCGTCTCGCCTTCTTCGCCGACCGGGGTCTCCAGCGACGTCGTCTGCGAGGAGGTCACCAGTTCTTGCATCCGCTCGATCCGCTCCACCGGCAACCGCATGCGGCGGGCCAGCTCCATGGCCGTGGGCTTGCGCCCGAGCGTTTGCGACAGCTCCTCCGTGATGCGCTTGAACTTGGACAACAGCTCCGTCATGTAGACCGGGATGCGGACGGTCTTGCCCTGGTTCGCGATCGCCCGGGTGATGTACTGTCGGATCCACCAGGCACCGTACGTGGAAAACCGGTAGCCCTTCTTCGGGTTGTACTTGGTGACGGCCTTCATCAGGCCGAGGTTGCCCTCCTCGATGAGGTCGAGCAGCGGCACGCCAAGATGGGCGTAGCGTTTCGCGATGTTGATCACCAGGCGGAGGTTGGAGGTGATCATCTGCCGCTTGGCCTTGGCGTCGCCCTTGCGGATCTTGGTGGCGAGCTCCACCTCCTGGCGGGCGGTCAGCAGGGGGATGGGCTTGATGTCTTTCAGGTAGGATCGGATCGGATCCATTCACTATTTCTTCTCATGCAGGGCGGCTTGGGCCGCCGCCAGCCGGGCGATCGGCACCCGATAGGGCGAACACGACACGTAATCCAGCCCCGCCCGGTGGCAGAATTCGATGGACGAGGGTTCGCCGCCGTGCTCGCCGCAGATGCCGACCTTCAAGTGCTTCCGCGCCGCCCGGCCCTTCTGGAGCCCCAGGCGGATCAGCGCGCCGACCCCCTCCCGGTCCAGCTTGACGAAGGGGTCGGCCGGCAGGATGTTCTGCTTGAGGTAGTGGGGCAGGAACTTGCCGATGTCGTCCCGCGAGAAGCCGAAGGTCATCTGCGTCAGGTCATTGGTCCCAAAGCTGAAGAACTCCGCCTCCTGGGCGATGGCCTCGGCGACGACCGCGGCCCGCGGCACCTCGATCATCGTGCCGACGAGGTACTTGAACGTGACCCGGCAGCGCGCCATCGTCCGCTTGGCCACCTCATCGATCGTCTGCTTCGCAATGTGGAACTCCTGCGGATGGCCCACGAGGGGGATCATGACCTCGGGGATGATCTGCACGCCATCCCGGGTCAGCTCCGCGGCGGCCTCGAAGATCGCCTGGGCCTGCATCTCGTTGATCTCCGGGTACGTGATGCCGAGGCGGCAGCCCCGGTGGCCCAGCATCGGATTGAACTCGTGCAGGCTCTTCACGGTCTCCTGCAGCGCGCGCAGCTCGATCCCGAGCTGCTTGGCGACCCGTTCCTGATCCTCGGCCGTCGCGGGCAGGAACTCATGCAGCGGCGGATCGAGCAGCCGGATCGTCACCGGCAGCCCCTTCATGACCGCGAAGATGCCCAGGAAGTCCTGCTTCTGGAACGGCAGCAGCTTCGCCAATGCCGCCTTCCGGGCCGAGGTGTCCTTGGCCAGGATCATCTGCCGGACGACGGGCAGCCGCTCCTCCCCGAAGAACATGTGCTCGGTGCGGCACAGGCCGATGCCCTCCGCGCCGAAGCCCCGCGCCACCTTCGCATCGTGGGGCGTGTCGGCGTTGGCCCGGACGCGAAGGCGGCGGGTCGCATCCGCCCAGTTCAGCAGCCGCTTGAAGCTGCCCGTGAGCTGTGGTTCGACCAGCGGGACCTGGCCGAGCATCACCTCGCCGGTGGTGCCGTTGAGGGTGATGAAGTCATGCTCCCTGACGGTGACAGAGCCCGCGGCGAAGTGGTGCTCATCCTCGCGCACCGTGATGTCGCTGCAGCCCACGATGCAGCACTTCCCCATCCCCCGCGCGACGACCGCGGCATGCGACGTGAACCCGCCGCGGGCGGTGAGGATGCCTTGGGCGGCGGCCATCCCCTCGATGTCCTCCGGGGAGGTCTCCTCCCTGACGAGGATGACCGGTTCGGCGGTGGCGCCTTCGGCCAGGGCCACGGCGCGCTGCGCCGTGAAGACGACCTTGCCGACGGCCGCGCCCGGCGAGGCCGGCAGTCCCTTCGCGATCACCGCGGGCTTGGCCTTGGGATCGATGGTCGGATGCAGCAGCTGGTCCAGCTGAGCAGGCTCGATGCGCAGCAGCGATTCGTCTTTGGAGATCAGCCCCTCTTGGACGAAGTCGGTGGCGATCGCCACCGCGGCCCGGGCGGTGCGCTTGCCGGTCCGGGTCTGAAGCATGTAGAGCGTGCCTTCCTCCACCGTGAACTCCATGTCCTGGACCTCTCGGAAGTATTTCTCGAGCTGCTGGCCGACCGTGTGGAGCTGCTCGTAGAGCCTGGGGGACTCGTGCTTCAGCTCCGCGATCGGCTTGGGCGTGCGGATCCCGGCGACGACGTCTTCGCCCTGGGCGTTGACCAGGTACTCGCCGTAGAAGGCGCGCTCGCCGGTGCCGGGATCCCGCGTGAAGCATACGCCGGTGAGCGACCGCCTGCCCATATTGCCGAAGACCATGGACTGGACGGTGACGGCGGTGCCGAGCGCGTGCGGGATATTGTGCAGCCGGCGGTAGATCTGCGCCCGCTCGTTGTTCCAGGAGGTGAAGACCGCGTTGATCGCCAGGCGCAGCTGCTCCATCGGGTCTTCGGGGAACTCGCTGCCCTTCTGTCGGCGGATGAGCGCCTTGTACTCCGCGACCAGCTCTTTCAGGGCGTCGGCCGGAAGGTCGGCGTCGGTTGGCGCCTGGTGTTTGGCCTTCTGCTTCCCCAAGGCCTCTTCGAAGCGCTTGTGCTCCACGCGGAGGACGACGTTGCCGAACATCTGGATGAAACGGCGGTAGGCGTCGTAGGCGAAGCGGGGATTCTCGGTCTTCACGATGATGCCCTGGACGGTGCGGGTGTTCAGCCCGAGGTTCAGGATCGTGTCCATCATGCCGGGCATCGACACGGCCGAGCCCGAGCGCACCGAGACGAGCAGCGGGTTCTTCGGATCGCCAAAGCCCTTCTGCGTGGTCCGCTCCAGCCACGCCAGCCGCTCCCTCAGCTCGGCCTCGAGCCCGTCCGGCCAGCGCTCGGCGAGCTCGTAGAATCTCCGGCAGACCTCGGTCGTGATGGTGAACCCGGCCGGCACGGGCACGCCGAGGCTGGTCATCTCGGCCAGATTGGCGCCTTTGCCGCCCAGCAGCTGCTTCATGTCCGCGCGGCCGTCGGCTTTGCCGCCGCCGAAGCCGTAGATGTACTTCGTCTTGGCCTTGGCGCCCCGGCCGTTGGTGGTCGCGACGCGTTTCCCATTGACCGGGACGCCCGGCCGTTTCAACGTTCGCTTCATCCCCCCACCTGCGTTTCACGGCGGCTCATCGCGTCAGCGCTCCTGGCCGCCGTGGCGATGAACACTGGCGTGTCTGGTGTCCCGTCGTTCGTCAGCAAGGTCATCGCGGCCCACCTCTGGCGGGCCAACGCAGGTGGGGGGATCATGCGCGCTCCTCGTCGTGTTGTCGCAGGGTTAATTTCGACAGATCGGCGATGCGATCAGTATACAACGCCTGAATCGCCCGCATCAAGGCGAGCCGGTTCTGCTGCAACGCCTCGTCCGGCGTGTTGACGAGCACCTGGTCGAAAAACTGGTGCAGCGGCTCGAAGAAGACCTCGCCGAAAAGCGTGGTCGCATCGGCGTAGGCTTTGTCCTCAGCGAGCTTCGCGACCCGGTCTTCGTGGGACTGGTAGAGCTCCCACAGCTTCTGCTCGGGGGCTTCGGTCAGCCGCGCCGGATCCACGCGGTCTTGGCGCAGGGTCGCGCCCCTGAGGATGTTGCGGGTGCGCTCAATCACTTTAGCGGCCTTGCGCAGCCCGGGGGAGCCGTCCAGCTTGCGCAGACTGACGATGCGTTCCATGACATCCAGCAGGTCATCGCACGGGCTCGCAAGCACCGCCTCGATGAGGTCCGCTCCTGGGGCGGGCGCGGGCCAGGCAAAGGTGTAGAGCCGCTCCAGGAGATACCGCTGCAGCCGGCGGTCGACGTCGGTCTTTCCCTTCGCGAATGGAGCCGCCATCTGCCATGCGCCAAAGAGCCGCTCCAACGGAAGCGGACGATGGACGGCCCAGGCGACTTCCACGATGCCCTGCGCCGCGCGGCGCAGCCCGAACGGGTCCTGGTCGCCCGTCGGCTCGATGCCGATGCTGAAGTAGCCGGCCAGCGTGTCGTACTTGTCCAGGACCGCCAGCGCCGAGCCGATGAGCGTCTTCGGCAGCTTGCCGCCCAGCGGCAGGTAGTGCTCCTCCAGCGCCTTGGCCACGGCGCGCGGCTCGCCGGAGTCCAGGGCGTAGGATTTCCCCATGACCCCTTGCAGCGTTGGGAACTCTTTCACCATGGTGGTGACGAGATCGGCTTTGGCGAGCCGGCAGGCTCGGCGCAGGTGTGCTAGCTCCTCCGGCGCGAGGCGCCAGGCGCTCTCGAGCGTCGCGGCGAGCTTGTGGAGGCGCTCCGTCTTATCCGCCATCGAGCCAAGCTTCTCATGGAGCGTGACGCCGGTAAGATCCGCCTGGTGCAGCGGCCGCTTGCGGTCTTCGGTCCAGAACAAGAGGCTGTCAGCCAGGCGGGCATCGAGGAGGCGCTCGATCAGCTGCCGCACGGCTGCCGGCTTGCCGGGTTGGCCGTCAAGGATCGCCACGAACCGCGGCAGGACCTTGCCTGCCTGCCCCGCCTCGCGGCGTGGCGCAGGCAGGCCGCCGGACTCGAGGGCGAAGACCCGCTGGTACTTGGCCATGCTCGCGAGGAGGACCTCGCGCGGCAGCGTGAGATACTTGGAGTCGAATGCGCCGGAGAGCGCGACCGGACGCTCGACGAGGAACGTCACCTCATCGAGCAGGCCGTGCGCGGCCATCTCCGGCGCGGTGCGGCCCTTTGAGGCTTTGGCGGTGGCCGCCACCGCCCGCTCAATCCAGGCGCGCCGCGTCGCCTGATCCAGGATGATCCCGGCCTGCTGCAGGTTGCGGCGATAGGCGGCAGGCGAGGCCACCCGCACGCGCGTTGGGCGAAGCGGCAGCCCCAGCCAGGTTGCCGGCGCGCTGGTGAGGGCGCCGAACGTCACCCGGATCGGGCGCGAGCCATACAGGGCGAGCAGCCACCGGATCGGCCGGGCGAATCGGACCCCGCTTGCGTCCCACCGCATTGCCTTCGGCGCGCGCAGGCCTCCGATGAGCTGCGAGAGCAGGGCTGGCAGCACCTTGGCCGTCGGGATGACTGTCGGCGGCTTCACGAGGTAGACGTACTGACCTTTCTCCGAGGAGACGACTTTGGTCTGGTTCAGCGCCCCGCCCTGGGAGCGGAGGAACCCCGTCAGCGCCTGGGTGGGCTTGCCGGTTGCATCATAGGCGGCCTGCGTGGAGGGGCCGCGGACTTCGGCGCCTGGCGCGCGCTGCGCCGACGCGAGGCCCTGCACCAGCAGGGCGAGCCGCCGCGGCGTGCCGAAGCTCTGGAGCGCGGCATGGGGCAGGTGGTTCGCGGCCAGCAGCGCGCCAGCTTCCCGCTTGAGCTGCTCGATCAGCTCCGGCAGATACGCAGCCGGCAATTCCTCCGTGCCGATCTCGAACAAGAGATCCGCCGTCTGGCTCTGGGCTGCGGGCTCTGGGCTGCGGGCAGAGCGGTTCTTGCCCCGAGCCCCGAGCCGCGAGCCCCGAGCGATCTTAGGCTTTGGCATTCTGCCGCTCGAGATAGCGTTCGGCGCAGCGCTTGGCCAGGCCGCGGATGCGCAGGATGAGCCGCGGCCGGTCGGCTTGGCTGATCGCCCCACGGGCGTCCAGCAGGTTAAAGAGATGGCTGCAGCGCAGCAGCTGCTCATAGGCCGGCACGAGCACCTTGGCATCGAGGAGGCGCTTGGCGTCGCGCTCGTACTGCGCGAAGAGCTGCTGCAGCAGGGCGATATCGGCGTGGTGGAAGTTGTAGTCCGAGCATTCCCGCTCAGCCGCCAGGTGCAGCGCGCCGTACGTCGCGCCGGGGCCGTAGCGCACGTCGTAGACATCCCCGGCGCCCTGCGCGAACATCGTGACGCGCTCCAGCCCGTACGTGATCTCGCAGGAGATGGGCGAAAGGTCCATGCCGCCCACCTGCTGGAAGTAGGTGAACTGCGTCACCTCGAGGCTGTCCAGCCACACCTCCCAGCCCAAGCCCCAGGCGCCCAGCGTGGGCGACTCCCAGTCATCCTGCACGAACCGCAGGTCATGCGCCTCCAGCCGCAGCCCGCAGGCCCTCAGGCTCTCGAGGTAGAGCTGCTGGACGTCGGCTGGGCTTGGTTTCAGCAGGACTTGGTATTGGTAGTAGCGCTGCATCCGCAGCGGGTTCTCCCCGTAGCGGCCGTCGGTGGGCCGGCGAGACGGCTGCACGTAGGCCACGCGCCAGGGGGCTGCGCCGAGCGCGCCGAAGAACGTGGCCGGGTGGAACGTCCCCGCCCCCATCTCGACGTCATAGGGCTGCGCGATGAGGCAGCCCCGCCGTTCCCAAAACGTGTCGAGTGTCCGAATGAGCTGCTGGAAGCTCTGCGCCATCTTAACCTGCGCGACCCCCTGCGTCCCTTCTGGGTATCGGACCATTTCTATTTTCCTCTCGATGACCTGAAGGAAAATAGAAGGGGTCCGGCTTTTGCGAGCACCGTACGCTAGTGGTCCGGCTTTTGCGCTAGCATCGCTGCAGCCGGCTGTTCCGCTAGCGTCTTTAGCGGATGATCGAGCCGCCAGCGGAGAAACTCATCCAACCGCCGCTGCAGGATCGGGAGCAGCTGGGGGTCCGGCCTCGGAGGCTGCGCAGCCTCGGCCAGCGTCGTCAGCGCCTCGCACAAGGCCGGCGAGGCCGGCTCGGCTTTCGGATCTTCATGCAGGCACCGCGGGCACAAGAGCCCCCCTTGCCGCGCGCTCCAGTATGCCGGCGCGCGGGCGGTCAGATTGCAGCTGGTGCACTGGTCGATCTGCGGTTGAAAGCCGGCCAGCCGCAGCAGACGGAGGATGAAGTGGGCGCGAAGCATCGCCAAGTCTTCCCCGCCCAGCGCCAGCCGCGTCAGCGCCTCCCGCAGCAAGCGGTAGATCCGCGGCTGCGGGTCTTCCAGCGGCACCACGGCATCCACGAGCTCAACGCACAGCGCCGCAAGCCGCGCGGTGTCGAGGTCACGTTGCAGGCCGTCCAGCGGCTCCACCAGGTCGCATTGGCTGATGAGGTGCAGCTGGCTCGTCAGGGTGTCATAGAACACGATCCGGTTCACCGTGAACGGCTCCATGGCGCTGCCGTAGCGGCTTGGCTGGGCGCGCAGACCCTTGATGAGCCCCTTGAGCTTGCCGAACCGGTCGGTCAGGCACGTCAGCGTCACGCTCGTCTCCCGAAACGGGTACCGTCTCAACACAATCGCTTCCGCCGTATGTACTCCCATGCGCGAATCCCTGCGTCCCTTCTCGCTATCGGACCCTTTCTATTTTCCTCTGGATGGACTGCAGGAAAATAGAAGTGGTCCGGCTTTTCGGGCGCACGCGGCCAGCAACCAATCTTCCGCTCGCCGCATCCGCTCCTGCTGGCGCACGGTCCCATCCTCATCGCCCACCCAATGGAGCAACCCGTGGATGACATAGCGAGCGAGCTCTGCCTCATACGGCACGCCGTGGCGCGTTGCATACGCGCGCGCCTGGCTCGGGGCGATCAGGATCTCCCCGAGGACGGGTTCCCCGTCGTAGCGGAAACTCAGCACATCGGTGGGCCGGTCGCGCCGGAGGAACCGCCGATTCAGCCCGCGCATGCGGCCGCCGGCGATGAAGGTGATCGCGAGCACTCCCCGGCGGCCGACGCGCAGCCGTTTCAGCGCGCAGCGAGCGAGCGAGGCGATCCGCGCCGGATTCACCGGGGCCTGCCGCTGGGCATTCGTCACCGACACCGTCATCCCCCGCCGGCGCCGCGGTGGTTGTTCTGCTCGTAGGCCTGGATAATCGCCTGGACCAGCTCGTGGCGGACGACATCCTGGCCGGTGAAGATCGTGAACTTGATCCCCTCAATGCCGGCCAGCAACTGCTGCGCCTGGATCAGGCCGGAGGGCTTGTCCACCGGCAGGTCGATCTGGGTGATGTCGCCCGTGATGACCGCCTTCGAGTCAAACCCGAGGCGGGTGAGGAACATTTTCATCTGCTCGCTCGTCGTGTTCTGCGCCTCATCCAAGACGATGAAGGCATCATTAAGCGTTCTCCCACGCATGAACGCCAGCGGGGCCACCTCGATGATCCCGCGGTCCAGGTAGCGCTGGACCATATCGATCTCCATCATCTCGTAGAGGGCATCATAGAGCGGGCGCAGATACGGGTTGATCTTTTCCTCCAACGCGCCCGGCAGGTAGCCGAGCCGCTCGCCGGCCTCGACGGCGGGCCGGGTCAGGATGATGCGGGAGACCTCGCCTTTCGTGAGGTTCTCCACCGCCATCGCCATGCCGAGATACGTGTTGTGGTTCACGAAGCCATTGGCGCAGAACGCATGAGTCCCTGGAACCGTCAAGTCGTATACATCGGCTTCGCCATCAGCCATGTCCACAATCTCTGCCCAGAAAAAATGATCCTGAGGGAGTTGAGTAAGGGTCTGAAATGCAGGTGTCGATTCAGCAGATCTTTCCAGGAGTTCGACCATCCCCCCGAGGACTTCATAACTTGGACGTCGACGCCCTCGCTTGTCATCGTCCAAGGTCTTATGGATTGCGTGCGAGAATACCCCTTCAGCTACGGTGGAACGAACGAGTTGATGAATGTGGGGAACAATATCCACGTTCGTGTTTCGTCTGCGTGCCCGGCGTAGCCGCTGCTTTCGCTGCAGCCGGAAGCCGACCGCTTCATAAAAGTGGTCGGCTTCCACACCAGCCATCTCAAGCTGGTAGGACAGGCGCCGTTCGTCTCGATACCATGTCCATTTGGGACGCTTGTTTGCCAACACCCCCAGATTCAACAACAGAAGCTGCACTTCCGCAATCAGCGGCTCAGACATCGAGGAAAGCTGAGGATAGCCGTCTCGCCGGTTGACGGTGCCATCGGTGTCAAAGAGGCCCTGCAGGAACGCAATCACCAAGAGCTCGGGGGCGCACATGATGGCAGATGGCACTCGTTTCGTGGCGGCTCGCCCATCCGACAGCCCAAGATGGCGCAGCAGCTGGTACAGCTGGCTACTGCCAATGTGATGGTCGTAAGGGCGCTGACCTCCGCTTGGGAAGACGTGAAGTCCGAATCGAGAGGCGATGCTTGTGAACGCGCCAAGAATGTCCGGATCGGCGGTGCTGATACTGACCCGATTTCTGAGCCTCAGGCAGCCATCGCCGGTCATGATGCCAAGAAAATAGGCCAGGTCTTCATCGAGCGCATCCATCGTCACTGGCTTCGCGTGGTCATGGGGTCCGTTCGGCCGGTGGCGAAACGCAATGGAGCTGTCGCTGCCAACAAGGTGTTGCCCGCGTTGGATCGCGACATAGTCACCCACGCGCAGCCCATCCGCTGGAGTCCAGTACATCTGGCCGTATTCGGTCAACTGGAGGAGTGGATGTTCAGGCGTCACCTCAATCTCGAAACCAAACTGCGTGCGAATGCGTTTGGTCGGTGAGCGGCCGCCATTGTAGACGTGAGATGCCGGTTCCTCGCCGTGCAATCCCGAGATGTGAAGATCGATTGGCTGGTATGTATCAGGCTGTGTGCCGCGTGCAAGTCTGTGAATCGGTATCAGGCCGTGATTTGTCAGCACGAGCGTGGAAGCCGCGACGCACTTCCCAGTCCCGGCCGGGCCGATCGCAAACACGATGTCATGCTTGCGCATGGCCTCCACGTAGGCCTTCTGCCCCGGTGTGCGCGGCATCACGAACCGGCGCTTGGAGGGCACCTCGATCCGCTCCTGATAGACATCGCGCAGCTGGATCAGCCTGGCGTCCTCCAGCGCGCGCAGCGCGTAGTCCACATCATCCTTGCGCAGAGGCGCGCCGGAGCGGACCACGAGCAGCAGGTCCTCGAACAGACGCTGGGCCTTGGCGACTTTAGGCTCGGGGCCGGCGATCTTCACCTCGCCGCCGCGGGACACGACCGAGACGCCCAGGACCTGCTCGATCCTGCGCAGGTGCTGATCGTGCTTGCCAAACAACGCCTGCGCCTCCTGGTCATTTCTCAGCGCTAACGTCTGCTCTGCCATGCGTGAATCCCTGCGTTCCTTCTCTGTATCGGACCGGTTCTCTTTTCCTACCTGCCTGCCGGCCGGTCGACCGCAGGAAAAGAGAAGCGGTCCGGCTTGTACGGCTGGATCGGCACCACGGTCCGGCTGTTGCGCTTACTTCCTAAACGCGGTCCCTTCGTCTTCTCCGCTCTCGCTGCCAGGGCCGCGAGGGATGCTGAGCGTCATGCCGGCCTTGAGCGAGTCCGGCGTCTTGAGCAGGTCGCGGTTGGCATCGAAGAGCACCCGCCATCGCGTCGCCTTGCCGTAGATCTCCGGCTTGGCCGCGATGGACCATAGCGAGTCGCCCTGTTGGACCATGTACGTGTCATGGTGCCGGGGCGACGCCACGGTGACGCCGCCGGCAGCGTCGGCCAGCCCCTCGGTTTCAGGCGGCGCAATCTGCTCCAGCGACACGGCTGTGCCGCGCCGTTTCGGCCGATAGAAGCTGGGGAGCTCGATGTCCGTGGCAACCATCTGTCGGGTCGCGGCCAGCTGCGCGCCTTCCGGCGGCACCCCCACGAGATAGCCGCGATTGCCTCCTTCCAGCTTCAGATCGACGCGGGGCACGTCGGTGATCCGTGTCGCGGTGCGGCAGCCGCTGACGAAGACGAACCCCGCCAGGATGATGACGATCGATGACGCGTCGGTCATCAGGCCTCCCTCCTCTTCAGAACCACCAGGCCCAACTCGTTCAATTGCGCATCGGTGACCAACGAGGGCGCGTCGGTCACCGGATCCACCGCTTTCTGCGTTTTGGGAAACGCGATCACCTCGCGGATCGACGGCGCCTGGGTCACGAGCGCGACGAGGCGGTCCAGGCCGAGCGCGAAGCCGCCGTGAGGCGGGGCCCCGTAGGCGAAGGCCTGCAGCAGGAACCCAAACCGGTCCTGCACCATCTGTTCGCTTACGCCCAGTACGCGGAAGATCTCGCGTTGGGTCTGTGCCTGATGGATCCGGATGCTGCCGGAGCCAAGCTCCAGCCCGTTGAGCACGAGGTCATACGCGCGGGCCCGCACGGCGCCGGGGTCGCGCTCGAGCTTGCCGACATCGTCCGGATGAGGCGCGGTGAACGGGTGGTGCTCCGCGTCCCATCGCTTGGTCTGTTCGTTCCACTGAAACAGCGGGAACTCCGTCACCCAGCAAAACGCCCAGGGGGTCTTGTGCTCCTCCCGCAGGTCCGGCTTGTCGGTGCGGTGGCGCTCCTGCGCCTGACGGTAGGTCAGCCGGGGGAACGGGATCGCTACGGGAGCCTCGAGCACCTCGGTGAAGACCCGCTGCAGCACCTGCTCGACCACGGCGAACACGTCGGCTTCCTCCACGAAGGACAGCTCCAGGTCGAGCTGTGTGAATTCCGGCTGGCGGTCGGCGCGCAGGTCCTCGTCGCGGAAGCAGCGGGCGATCTGGAAGTACCGCTCTAGGCCCGCCACCATGAGCAGTTGCTTGAAGAGCTGCGGCGACTGCGGCAGCGCGAAGAAGCGCCCCGGGCTCACGCGCGACGGGACCAGGTAGTCGCGGGCGCCCTCCGGGGTCGATTTCGTCAGGATCGGCGTCTCCACCTCGACGAAGCGCAGCGCGTCGAGCGCTTCGCGGATGCGCTGGATGACCTGATGGCGCAGGATGAGTTTGTGCTGGCTCGACGGGCGGCGCAGATCGAGGTAGCGCCACTGCATCCGGATGTCCTCTGAGATCTCCAGCTGGTCGTCGATTTCAAACGGCGGCGGGACGGCCGTGTTGAGCACCTCGACCGCGCCGGCGACTACCTCCACCATGCCGGAAGGCAGCTTGGGGTTCTCGGTGCCTTTGGGGCGCGCCTGCACCGTGCCGCCGACCGCCAGCACGTATTCCGGGCCGAAGGTCTTGGCCTGCTGGTGCAGCGGCGCGTTGGTCTTGGCGTGGAAGACGATCTGGGCCAGGCCGGAGCGGTCGCGCAGATCGAAGAAACTGACCCCCCCGTGATCGCGCCGCCGGTGCAGCCAGCCGCACAACGTGACGGTCTGGCCGATGTGCTGTTCCGACAGCGCGCCGCAGTCGTGCGTCCGCTTCATGGCTGGTGTCTGATACCGCAGCCCTGATGCCTGACACCTGCTGCGGTGTCTGACACCAGAAGCTTCGCGACTCCCTCTACGAACGCGTCGAGCGGAACCGTGCGCTGGCTGCCCTGCTCCAGGTCCTTGAGCGTCATCGCGCGCTGCGTGAGCTCCTCCTCGCCCAGGATCGCCACGAACCGAACACCGGCCTTGTCCGCCTCCCGCAGCTGCGCCTTGAGGCTTCGGCCGTCGTAGGCCATTGCGGCGTCAACCTGCCGCTCGCGCAGTTGCTCCAGCAGCCGGAAGCCCTCAGCGATCAGCGCAGGCTTGGCGATGGCCAGGTACACCCCGTGGCGTTTCTGAGCGGGTTGAGCCGGCTGGCGGTCTTGGCCGCTCGCGAGCAGGATCCGTTCGATGCCGGCGGCGAATCCCACCGCGCCAACCGATGGGCCGCCGAGCTCCTCCACCAAATGATCATACCGCCCGCCTGCGGCCACCGCGTCCTGCGCGCCGAGGCCGGCAGATCGCACCTCGAACACCGTCCGCGTGTAGTAGTCCAAGCCCCGCGCGAAGACCTTGGTGTCATCGAACGCGATCTTCGCCGCCGCAAGGCCCTGCTTCACCTCCTCGAGATGCGCCGTGCACGCGTCACAAAGCAGAAAGGGTGAGCCGCCGGCCCAGCCACGCTCGCGGCAGCCCGGCTGCTTGCAATCCAGCACGCGGAAGACGTTTTTCTCCAGCCGATCCTGGCACTCTTTGCAGAGGGCGCTGCGGGCCGGCAGCAGGCGCTTGCGCAGCGCCTCGGCTGAGCGGGCCTGGTCGTTCCGGCATCCCAGGCTGGAGAGCCAGACGGAGGCGCCGGTGATGCCGCACGCCTCCAAGATCCGGACGCAGAGGAGGATGACCTCGACGTCCACCCAGGGGCTGGCCGAGCCGATCGCCTCGACCCCATACTGGTGAAACTGCCGGAACCGCCCGGCCTGCGGGCGTTCCGCCCGGAACATGGGGCCGAGGTAAAACAGTTTTGCGAAGCCCTGCGTCTTATCGAGGTGGTGCTCCAGGTAGGCGCGGACCACCGAGGCGGTCCCCTCCGGTCTGAGGACGATATCGTGGCCGCCGCGGTCCTCGAACCGGAACATCTCCTTCTGGACGATGTCCGTGGTTTCCCCGACCGAGCGGAGGAACAGCGCGGTCTCTTCGATGAGGGGGGTGCGGAGCTCCTGGTAGCCGTAGAGGCGGGCCAGCCGTCGTGCCGTGTGTTCCACGTGGCTCCAGCGCCTGACCTGCTCCGGGAGGATGTCGGTCGTGCCCCGCAGGGCCTGAAATCGCATCACGCGGGAGGACTCACGCGGTCCGACGTCGTGGGAGGGAGGGCCTATTTGATGTCCTGGCGCATGAGGAGGCCAGGCTTGAAGACGACCACGCGCTTCGGCGGAACCGGCACTTCCTCTCCAGTCTTGGGATTGCGACCCCGGCGCGGGGCGCGCTGTTTCACCTTGAACACGCCGAAGTTGCGCAGCTCGATCGTCTTCCCTTCCTTCAGGCTTTGGATGACGTTGTCGAGGGTTCGCTGGACCACCCGTTTGACGTCCACCTGGGTGATCCCGGTGTCCTTCGCCACCGTGAGCACTAAGTCCTTCTTAGTCAGCGCCATAAGAGGAAGTAGCCTAGCATCCTGTCAGCGGTTTGTCAAGACCCTCGTCTGCCGTTTGATGATAACCGATTTGTCACCAAGCAGTTGGCTCAACTCCTCAAGCAGCTCCTGCTTCGGCTCGACCTTGAAGTCTTCCGCAAGTTTCAGTCGCATGGATGGTTCCGATGGCAGTTCCAGCCGGAGGTAGATGGGCACCGACCCTGGAAACCGGGCCAGCAACGCCTTCAGCTGCTCCAAGAGCGCCTTCTCGCCGTGCCGGCGCAGCACCAGTTCCATCGCCTGCGCCAATTTGCCGGCGCCCTCCTCGATGGGGAGGATCTGCTGCGCGATCAGCCGCGGCCGCTCCTCCCGGATGGCCACTCGCCCCTCGACGAACACGATGGCATTCGGTTTCAGCTGGGGGGCCAATTGCGCGAAGCTGTTCGGAAACACGAGGACCTCGACATCGCCCTGCAGGTCCTCCAGGACGCAGACCGCCATCTGCTCGTTGCTCTTCTTGGTCGTCGTATGCTTGATCTTGGTCAGCATCCCGCCGATGGTGACGACGGCGCCCTCCTCCTGTTGCAGCAGCTGCTGCGAGGTGGTGGTGGCGAAAGCGTTCATCGATGCCTCATAGCGGGCCAAGGGATGCCCGGAGACGTAAAACCCGAGCAGCGCTTTCTCAAACGCGAGCTTCTGGCTCTCCGGCCAGTCGCGCAGCCGCGGGCCCGGCAGGGGCGGCGACCCGGGGGCGCGGGGCGGCGCCGGCGCGTCGAGGCTCTCAAAAAACGTCAGCTGCCCGCGCACCCGGTCCTGCTGGAGGCTGGTGGCCTCCTCCATCGCCTGGTCGAGGCTCGCCAGCAATGCCGCGCGCGACTGGCCCATGCTATCGCACGCGCCGGATTTGATCAGGCTCTCCAGGACTTTCCGGTTGACGAGCCGCAGATCCACGCCATGGCACAGGGCCTGGATCTGCTGGAACCGACCGGGGTGCTGCCGGGCTTGCACGATCGAATCGATCGCCGCCAGGCCCACGTTCTTGATGACCCCGAGGCCGCACCGGATCGTCCGGTCATCGACCACCGTAAAGTGCGCCTGGCTCTCGTTCACATCAGGCGGCAGGATGGCCAGGCCCATCCGCTTCGCCTCGTCCAGATAGACGACCAGCTTGTCCGTGTTGCCCATTTCGCTCGTGAGCAGCGCCGTCATGAACTCGACAGGGTAGCGCGCCTTCAAGTAGGCGGTGCGGTAGGAGATGAGGGCGTACGCACTCGCGTGCGACTTGTTAAAACCATACCCCGCGAAATGCTCCATGAGGTCGAAGATGCGGTTGGCGGGCCGCTCGCCGATCCCCTGCTTCTTCGCGCCATCGACGAACGCCTTGCGCTGCGCCTCCATGACCTCGGGGATCTTCTTGCCCATGGCGCGGCGCAACAGATCGGCCTGCGCGAGCGAGAAGCCGGCTAGGTCGTTGGCGATCCGCATAACCTGTTCCTGGAAGACGCAGTTGTGGACGATCACTCCGTTGGCGACGAAATTATGCACCCCCGGTACTTCGAGATCGTAGACGTGTTCAGCGCCCCCTTCCCTGATCTCCACAATCGGCACCCAGCGCAGGCGAAGCAACCGAAGACACTGCGGCAGCTCCAATGCCTCGGCGGCCGCACGGGCGATATGCCCTTTAATACGCGGATCTAAGAGTCTCTTTGGCTTGAAATGTTGGCGGTCAATGCCAAATCGACGCTCAAGGCTCCGCTTGGGTTCGTTTCCAACAACGGCGAATAACTCTCGGAGAAACAGCGGGCGGGAAATGGTGGTCTCGCTGTTCCTCGTCAGGCATGCTAGGGCGCGCTTCTGAGATTTCATGAGTGGCTGGATTGTTTCACTGAACGCTTTTCCATCGAATACGGTCACTTGATATCGCACCCGAGGTCCGTGGGACGTTGTTTCATAGCGTGACGTATACACTGTGCTCGCGATGCCGAGCTTCAAGAGCAGGATTTGGACATCAGAAGCCAGTTGTCGTGATGTCGTGACGTAGTAGCAAGTTTTTCGGCCAATCGCGCCATCACAGCTCCAGAGGGCAGCCACAAACGTCGCCAGGCATGTAGGGTTAAGGCCAAATACGAAGGGAGGGACAAATTTCTCCCATGCTCGACCGCCACCGCGCATGTCCTTCAAACCGTGCTCCCGCAAGAACGCGAGGAGCCCGCTCGGTGTGTGATACGCCACGCCTGCCTGACGAGGTCGGGTCACCACCAATCGCGTAACATCTCGGACCTGCAGGAGCCGCGCGGCTTGGACGAGCTCGAAGCTATCGAGGCAGTCCTCAAAGTCACCGAGGAGCCCCGGATCCGTTGAGACAAAATTCACCGCTGATTTGTTGGAGAGATCCCCGTCGGCGATCAGATACGCGAGAATACGTAAGCGTCTGGAATCAAAGGTGCCTTGTTGAGCCATGAGATGCTGCGGCACCGCGATGTAATCGCCAACCGAAAGCTCCGCCAACGGTTTCCAACCCTCCTCGGTGAGGACGCGGTGATCGGGGGTCATCTTGATCTCAAATCCGTTTCGCAATGTGACACGGTTCACCAGCTTCAACCCATTATCAATGACACGTGACACAGGGGCCGCGACCGCATGGTAATCCTCGTCCACCGCTTGAATCACCAAATCTGGATGCTGTGGTAACTCGTCGATGCGATACCTGATTCCCATCCTGACGTCTTCAACCATCGTGTCACCGCTCAAACAGACTCCGTACGTTGCCTTGAGGATCGGCTCGAGCCGCGGATGCTCGTAGCGGATCGGGATCTGTCCATGCTTGCGCTTCATGAACTCGTCGAGCATGCCGGAGCCGATCGGGCCGGGCCGAAACAGCGCGATCACCGAGATGATGTCCTCAAACTGGGTCGGCTTGATCTTCTTGAGCAAGTCCCGCATGCCGCCGCTTTCCAGTTGGAACACCCCCATGGTCTCGGCGCGGGCCAGCAGCTGGAAGGTCTCTGGGTCGTCCAGCGCCAGCGTATTGATGTTGATGAGCAGGCCGTGCCGCCGCTCCACGAGCTTGATCGCCTCATCGATGACGGTGAGCGTCCGCAGCCCCAGCATGTCGATCTTCAGCAGGCCGATGTGTTCCAGCGCCGTCATGTCGAAGCCGGTCGTGATCTGCCCGTCGTTGCTCTTGAAGAGCGGCGCGTACTCGGTGAGGGGCTTGTCGGCGATGGTGATGCCGGCGGCGTGGGTGGAGGCGTGACGCGTGAGCCCCTCCAGGATCAGGGCGGTCTCCATGAGCTGCTTGATCTGCTCGTTGGTGCGGTACAGGTGCATCAGCTCCGGCACCTCGGCGAGCGCCCGCGACAAGGTGATGTCGAGGTCATTCGGGATCAGCTTCGCCAGCCGGTCGGCCTCGGCGTAGGACAGCTTCATGACGCGCGCGACGTCCCGCACGACCGCCTTCGCCTGCATCGTGCCGAAGGTGATGATCTGCGCGACGTTCGTCTTGCCGTACTTTTGGATCACGTAGTCGATGACTTCGTTGCGCCGCTCGTAGCAGAAGTCGATGTCGATGTCCGGCTGCGTCACGCGCTGCGGGTTGAGGAACCGCTCGAAGAGGAGGTCATACCGGAGCGGATCGATGTCGGTGATCCCGAGGCAGTAGCTGACGAGGCTGCCGGCGGCCGACCCGCGGCCCGGCCCGACGGGAATCCCCCGCTCCTTCGCGAACCGGACGAAGTCCCACACGATGAGGAAGTAGCTCGTGTAGCCGGCGTGGGAGATGACGGACAGCTCATGCGCCAGCCGCCCGGCCAGCGCGGGGTCCGGCCTGGCGCCGTAGCGGCCTTCGAGCCCGCGGGCGCAGAGCTGCCGCAGGTAGTCCTGCTGGGTGGTGCCCGCCGGCGGCTCGTAGTACGGCAGGTGGATCTTCCCGAACTCGAGCTCCAGGTTGCAGCGCTCGGCCACGTCCAGGGTCGCAGCGATGGCGTCCGGGTCGTCCGGAAACGCCGCCTTCATCTGCTCGGCCGATTTCAGGAAAAACTCCGGCTGCTCGTAGCGCAGCCGGTGGGCATCGTCGATTGTCGTCTGCGTCTGGATCGCCATGAGCGCATCATGCGCCTCGGCGTGCGCCTGGAGGATGTAGTGCACGTCATTGGTCGCCACGCACGGGATCCCGGCGTCCTGCGCCATCCGTCGGAGGAGCGGTCGCACCTTGTGCTCCAGCGGGAGGTTGTGGTTTTGGAGCTCGATGTAGACGTGCTCCTTGCCGAGGATCTGGCTGAGGTCATCGAGCTCCCGGCGGGCCAGGTCGGTCTGCTCCTGCGTGAGGTGGACGTTGAGCACGCCCTTCAGGCAGCTCGTGAGCGCGATCAGCCCCTGCCGGTGCTGGGCGAGCGCCTCTTTGTCGATGCGGGGCTTGTAGTAGAAGCCCTCGAGATAGCTGAGCGTCACCAGCCGCATGAGGTTGGCGTAGCCCTGCTCGTCTTTGGCCAGCAGGACGAGGTGGGCGTTCGAATCGCGGATGCCCGTGCCGGTCTTGTCGAACCGGCTCTTGGGGGCGAGGTAGGCCTCCATGCCGATGATCGGCTTGATCCCCTCCTTGGTGCACGTCTCGTAGAACTCGATCGCGCCGAACAGGTTGCCGTGGTCGGTCATCGCCAAGGCGGGGAACTTCAGCTCGGCGGCCCGTTTCACGAGGGGGCCAATGCGGCAGGCGCCGTCAAGGAGGGAGTAGTTCGTGTGGAGGTGCAGGTGGACATAATCCGCGTGCAGCATGGGGACAACCAACTCTAGTGTAAAACGAAACGCCGGGAAAAGCGAAGAGAAAAAGTGTCAGACACCTTTCAAAGCGGGAAAGGTGTCTGACACCTTTTGGCCGAGGTCGTTGATGCGATGGATGAGCTGGATCAGCCGACCGAAGTCTTGCCGGTTGAAGCGCAGGAGCAGCCGCGGCAAGGTCGCCAGGTCCGGCTCGTCCGCTTCCTGCGGCAAGGCGCCTCCCTGCTCGATGACCCCGACGCGCAGGATGTCGCGGAACTCGCGGGTCAGGCGGGTCACCGCCTCATCCGGCAGGCGCGCGTTCAGGCGCAGGACGAGCCGGTCGCCGATGTACCGCTGCGAGTGGTACACGGAGTAGAACCGCAGGATGATCGCGACAGCCTCCTCCGCCGAGGAGGCGACCTGGTACGTCGCGCGGTCGGACGGCGAGATCATCCCGTCCCGCTGCAGCTTCTGGTCGAAGAAGGTCACGAGCGGTTTCCAGAACGCCTCGCCCGGCGCGTCCACAAACACGATCGGGCGCGGATCGGACTTGCCGGTCTGTACCAGCGTCAGCGATTCAAATCCTTCATCCAACGTGCCGAAGCCGCCGGGCAGCAGCACGGTGGCCTGCGATTCCTTGATGAAGAGGAGCTTGCGGGTGAAAAAGTACTTGCAGCTGATGAGCTTCGCGTCCTTCGCGATGATCTCGTTCGCTTCCTGCTCAAACGGCAGCCGGATGTTCAACCCGAAACTCGCATCGCGCCCGGCGCCTTCATGCCCGGCCTTCATGATGCCGCTGGCCGCGCCGGTGATCACCATCCAGCCGGCCTTGACCATGCCCCGGCCGAACTCCTTGGCGACCGCGTAAGCCGGGTGCTGCCGGGTCATCCGGGCCGAGCCGAACATGGCGACTTTCCGGATGTGCCGATAGGGGCGGAACACCTTGAAGGCATACCGCAGCTCCTTCAGCGCGGCGTTGAGCAGCTTGAGATCGCCGTGGGTCGAGTGATCGAGGCCGAGCCGGTAGGCCGAGATCATGAGTTCGGAGAGCAGCCGCCGGTCGAGCTCGTCCCCCAGCGTCGCGACGAGCGCGGCGATCTGCGAGTCCACGGTCGGGTTATGGGTGGTATAGGGGTGGAGTGACACGCGGCTCATCGTCCAAACGTCCCCCCGACTCCGAATGCATACACCAGCCGTCCTCCCAGGTGCGCCCCCGCCGAAAGCGTTGAGGCCATGGCGATCATCAGCGCGAGTGTCACCGCGCGCCATCGCGGCGTCAGCCGGTCCCGTGCGCCAACCCGCATCCCAGCGCTCATGGTTCCGAGGATCAGCGTCGTGATCCCCAGCCGCTTGTGCAGCTCCATGACCTGCCAGATCTCAAAGGAGTGCTTCGCCACCCGCTCCGCCTGCAGGCCGGTCAGGACCGCGGTCGCGGCCCCGACCGTCCCCAGGCAGAGGTTCCAGAGCGCGATCCGATGGAGGTGCGGGCGCTTCGCCACCAGCGCCAGCACGTCCAGGAAGACCGCGCTCCAGAGCAGCGCAATTGGAAAGTGTACCACCAACGGGTGTGCGCTTTCCATGCCCGGATGAGATTACTGCGCCCGCTCCACGTGGGAGATGGCGATGAGATGCTGCCCGTCTTGTTCCATGACTTTCCCACGGACCGTCACCAGCTCTGCAGCCAACTCTGCGAGCTTCGCGTTCGCCGCCTCATGGCTCGCCAGGGTGGCGAGGTAGAGCTGGTCCCCGACCTTAATGGCGACGGGCAGCCCGCTCTTGATGCACTTCTTGGCGCAACCCGCGTGGCCCTGGCCGAGCCCTTCCTTCCCGTGGCTCAGATAGCAGAACACATCCACCACTTCGCCGGTGAGCGTTTGCTCCTCGGCCGCGGCCTCGTGGGCCGACGCTTCACCCGCCTGCCCTTCGCGGTGCTCTTCATGCGCCCATGCCGGACCCGCGCTCGCTGCCAGTGTTGCGCCGACCAGCACCCCAACGACGTGTCGCATCGTTCCCTCCCTGTTGCCCGCCTCCCGGCAGGTTAACGGCTCAAGAGATTCAAGAGCAGCCCCATGGCCACCACGAGCGGCAGCGTGATCAGCAACAGCCAGCGGACGGTCCGTCGGCCGATCGCGGTCCACAGGACGGCGAGTTCGGTGTAGTCGGTCACCACGCCGCCCATGAGGAACGCAAACGCGTTGCCCAGCGCGCCCGTGTGGCGATACAGCTCATAGGCCAGCGGCGCGGTTCCTTCGGAGCAGACCTCGATGACGGCCGCCGCCGCCAGCGTCAGCAACAGGCCGCCGGCTGAAGGGCCCAGGAAGCGCTCGAAGATGTGGTGCGGCACGGCCGTGCCCAGCACCGCGCTGAGGACCAGGCCGAGCTGCACCCACCCCATCACCATGCGGCCGAGCGGCACCATGCCGGCGAGGACGCCCCGCGCATCGGTGGCGAGCTGCACAGGACTCCAACGGTACCCGCGCCATCGAGCGGTGAAGTCCTCGCGGATGGAAAATCCGGCCTCGACCGTGGAGGTGTTCGGATTGGAATCGATGCGCCCCCGGCGCTCAAGCCGCTGCAGCACCAGGCCCGCCACAAAGGCGATCGCCAGGGCGCCGACCACGATGACGATCCCGGCCAGCCCAAACAGGCTTAACAGGATGAGCGTGAGCGACATGCTCGCCCACGGGCTGGCCAGGAGGAAGCTGATCACCGCCGGGGTGGAGGCGCCCTTACGGTACAGCTCCACGGTCAGCGCCAGGCAGCCATGGCTGCACGAGGAGGCCAGGAAGCCCAGCAGGGTGGCGCGGGCGATGACCCGCTTGCGCGGCCCGGCCAGCAGCGTCACGATGTACGCCTTCGGCACGAAGTGGTCGATGATTCCGCCGAGGAGCAGCCCCAGCAGAAACGGCAGCGTGATCTTCTGCAGATAGCCGGTGTAGCTCGCGCTCGCCGAGGCAGCCGCAGGCCACCAGGTGGCGGCGGTTGCCAACACCAAGCCAGACATCGGCACCCAGAACCACGGGTCGCGCCACCACCTCCGCAGGCGGACGTGACAGGTCGCTCCCTCAGCGGAGACCGTGTGGCGCCGCGCGTATTCGGCTGCACACCGCTCGCTGCAGAACCAGCGGCCGTGCCGCTCGATCGTCCCGGTCATGCCGCACACGGGGTCTCGCCGCTCACTCATGCTCGTTGCGGGTTGGCGATCCACGCCGCCTTGCCCCTGTTCATCTCGAACTGCCACTTCCAGATGAAATAGATCGCCGGGTACACCAAGAGCTCCAGGAGGAAGGACGTCGCCAGGCCGCCCACCATGGGCGCGGCAACCCGCTTCATCATGTCCGCCCCCGCCCCGGTGGACCACATGATGGGCAACAGGCCCATGAACGCGGCCATGACCGTCATCATCTTGGGCCGCACCCGCTTGACCGCGCCATGGACGATCGCTTCCTCCAGATCCCGCTCGGTGCGCATCCGGCCCTTCTCAACGGCGTCGTGGTAGGCCAGGTCCAGGAAGAGCAGCATGAAGACGCCGGTCTCGGCATCGAGTCCCATGAGGGCGATCATGCCGACCCAGACCGCGATGGAGATGTTGTAGCCGAGGATCCACAAGAGCCACACCGCCCCGATCAGCGAGAACGGCACGGCGAGCATGACGATGCCGGTCTTCACGGCCGACTTGGTGTTCATGTAGAGCAAGAGACAGATGATGAAGATGGTCAGCGGCAGCACAACCTTCAGCCGCTCCTTCACCCGGAGCATGTTCTCGTACTGGCCGCTCCAGGTCAGGGCGTAGCCGGCCGGGAGCTTGAGCTCCTTCGCCACGATCCGCTTGGCCTCGGTCACGTAGCCGCCGATGTCGCGCTTCCCGGCATCGACGTCCACGTAGACGTAGCCAGCCAACAGGCCGTTTTCGTTCCGGATCATCGCCGGGCCTGAGACGAGGCGGATGTCGGCCAACTGCACCAGCGGGATATGCTGGCCGGCCGGCGTGGAAACGAGGACCCGCTTGAGCTTCTCCACGTCGTCCCGCAGCTCGCGCGAGTACCGGACATTGACGGGGTAACGCTCGCGGCCTTCGATGGTCGTGGTGATGTTCTCGCCGCCGATCGCCGACATGATGACCATCTGGACCTCGGCGACCGACAGGCCGTAGCGCGCCAGCTCGTCGCGCTTCAGCTCAAAGTCCAGAAAGTACCCGCCCGCCACCCGCTCCGCGTAGATGCTCCGGGTGCCCCGGACGTCCTTGAGGATCATTTCGAGGTGGGTCCCAATCTCTTCAATCGTCTTGAGATCCGCGCCGAAGATCTTGATCCCGATCGGCGTGCGCACGCCGGTGGTCAGCATGTCGATCCGGTTCTTGATCGGCATCGTCCAGGCGTTGGTCGTGCCGGGGATGCGCAGCGCCCGGTCCATTTCGTCGATGAGCTGCTCATAGGAGATGTGGTCCGTCCAGAACGGACGCAGCGGTCCTTCCAGGACGTCCGGCAGCCAGGAGTACCACCGCTTGACTTTTCGCCACTCACGCTCCGGTTTGAGGAGGACGACCGTCTCCATCATCGAGAAGGGCGCGGGGTCGGTGGAGCTCTCCATCCGTCCGGACTTGCCGAACACCCGCTCTACCTCGGGAAAGCTCTTCAGGACCTGGTCCTGCTTCTGCATCAGGGAGGCCGCTTCGGTGACCGAGATCCCCGGCAGAGTGGTCGGCATATAGAGGAGGCTGCCCTCCCGCAGCGGCGGCATGAACTCGGAGCCCAAAGGACGCCCAATGCGTTCATCCAACCAATCGATGGCCTTGTTAGCCTGTTCAACCGCGGCGTCCGGCAACAGGCCAGAAACCGCCCCTATGACTCCACGCAGCGATAGCGTGACGAGCGTGCCCGAGCGAGTTGCAACCGAGTCGATCTGTTCGCTGAGACCATCGAGACGTTCGTGGAGACGTACTTCGGTTGATTTCGACAGGACTGGAGCCGCAATCCACACGGGAAGACGCGCAGGAAAAGTCACCATCGCTCCCCATCCCGTCAAGAGTGGAACCGAAAAGATGACCATCGATGCGGCGATGACGATCGTCGCAACACGGTGTCGGAGCACAAACCGGCAGGCCGGCTCATAGAGGCGGAAGAGCACCTTGCTGACCGGGTGCCTCTCTTCAGGGTAGTAGGTGCCCACCGCCAGGGTCGTCGCCAGTTTGGACGCCGCGCCCCTGAGGAACGCCGGGATCCACCTGGCCGAAAGGCGGATGGGTTCCATGCGGGTGAACAGCATCCGCATGGCGGGATCCAGGGTGACGGCGAGGATGGCCGCAATCGCCATCGCCAGGTTCTTCGCCCAGGCCAGCGGCTTGAACAGCCGGCCTTCCTGATCCACGAGGGTGAAGATCGGCATGAAGGCGACCGCGATGACGAGGAGCGAGAAGAACACCGACGGCCCGACCTCCTTCAGCGCCTTGAGCCGGATCGCATGGTAGTCCCCTTTCCTGCCCCCCTCAATCCACTGCTCGAGGCGCTTGTAGGCGTTCTCGACTTCCACGATGGCCCCGTCAACCAGCACCCCGATGGAAATCGCGATGCCGGAGAGCGACATGATGTTAGAGGTCAGCCGCAGGCCGTAGAGCGGGATGAACGCGAGGATGACCGAGATCGGGATGGTGACAATGGGGATGATCGCCGAAGGAAAATGCCACAGGAAGATGAGGATCACGAGGCTCACGATGAGCATCTCCTCGATGAGCTTCTCCTTCAGGTTCTCAATCGCGCGGAGGATCAGCTCGGAGCGGTCATAGGTGATTTCGACTTTGACCCCTGCCGGCAGGGACGGCTCGATCTCCTGCAGCTTGGCCTTGACGCGGGTGATGACGTTCAGGGCGTTCTCGCCGTAGCGCATGATGACGGTCCCGCCGACGACGTCCCCTTGGCCGTCGAAGTCGGCGAGCCCCCGGCGGATGTCCGGCCCCAGGGCCACGGTGCCGACGTGCCTCACGAGGATGGGCGTGCCGTTCTGGTCCGTTCCTACCACGATCTGTTCGATATCCTCCACCGACTTGGCGTAACCGCGGCCCCGGACCATGTATTCGGCGCCGGAGAACTCCAAGAGCCGTCCCCCGACTTCCTGATTGCCGCTGCGGATGGCATCCACCACCATGGTCAGCGGAATCTTGTACGCGACCAATCGATTGGGATCAACCGTC
>Ga0114945_10000492_pt1 | contig 25277 bp, 22 predicted proteins | sample OV2TP3_FD_87194 | JGI IMG/M metagenome (GOLD analysis project Ga0114945, IMG submission 87194) | Hot spring microbial communities from Beatty, Nevada to study Microbial Dark Matter (Phase II) - OV2 TP3 | ecosystem: Environmental > Aquatic > Thermal springs > Hot (42-90C) | place: USA: Beatty...
CTGGGGGCCGGCGGACTCCGGTCACTACGGTCCGTTCTTCATCCGCATGTCCTGGCACGCCGCCGGCACCTACCGCGTCACCGACGGCCGCGGCGGCGGCGGCCGCGGGCAGCAGCGCTTCGCACCCCTCGACAGCTGGCCCGACAACGTCAACCTCGACAAGGCGCGGCGCCTGCTCTGGCCGATCAAGCAGAAGTACGGCAGGAAGATTTCCTGGGCCGACCTGATCATCCTCGCCGGCAACGTGGCGCTGGAGTCGATGGGCTTCAGGACCTTCGGCTTCGGGGCCGGCCGTGCCGACGTCTGGGAGCCGGACGAGGACGTGAACTGGGGCGAGGAGATCGCGTGGCTGGGCGCCGACAAGCGCTTCAGCGGCGATCGCGACCTGGGGCCGTTCGGCGCGACGCACATGGGCCTCATCTACGTCAACCCGGAAGGCCCGAACGCGAGCGGCGACTACCTGGCCGCCGCCAAGGACATCCGCGCCACTTTCGGCCGCATGGCGATGAACGACGAGGAGACCGTCGCGCTCATCGCGGGCGGCCATACCTTCGGCAAGTGCCATGGCGCCGCCCCGGAATCCCACAAGGGTCCGGATCCGGAAGCCGCGCCGCTGGCAGCGCAGGGCCTGGGCTGGATGAGCAACTACGGCACGGGGCACGGCGCTCACGCGATCTCGAGCGGCCTCGAAGTCACCTGGACGAAGACCCCGGCACTCTGGAGCAACAGCTTCCTCGAGATCCTTTACAAGTACGAGTGGGAGCAGGCCAAGTCGCCCGCCGGCGCCAAGCAATGGGTGGCGAAGAACGCGCCGGAGATCATCCCCGACGCGCACATCCCGGGCAAGAAGCATAAGCCGACGATGCTCACGACCGACCTGACGCTGCGCTTCGACCCGGAGTTCGGGAGGATCTCGCGCCGCTTCCTCGAGGACCCGCAGGCCTTCGCCGACGCCTTCGCGCGCGCCTGGTTCAAGCTGACGCACCGCGACATGGGCCCGCGCGCCCGCTACTTGGGACCGGAAGTGCCCAAGGAGGAGCTGGTCTGGCAGGACCCGATCCCCGCGGTCGACCACAAGCTGATCGGCGAGAAGGAGATTGCGGATCTCAAGAAGAGGATCCTCGCCTCGAAGCTGTCGGTGGCGCAGCTCGTGTCGACCGCCTGGGCGTCGGCCTCCACCTTCCGCGGCTCCGACAAGCGCGGCGGAGCCAACGGCGCGCGCATCCGGCTCGCGCCGCAGAAGGACTGGGAAGTCAACCAGCCGAGGCAGCTGGCGAAGGTGCTGAAGACGCTCGAGGGCATCCAGGCCGGCTTCAACCGAAAGGCGAAGGGCGGCAAGCAGGTGTCGCTCGCCGACCTGATTGTGCTCGCGGGCTGCGCGGGCGTCGAGCAGGCCGCGAAGAAGGCCGGCGTCGCCGTGAAGGTGCCCTTCAAGCCCGGGCGCACGGACGCGCGGCAGGACCAGACGGACGTCGAGTCCTTTGCCGTGCTCGAGCCGCTCGCCGACGGCTTCCGCAACTACCTGGGGGGCAGGTTCCCGGTCGCCGCCGAGCAGCTGCTGCTCGACAAGGCGCAGCTCCTGACGCTCACGGCGCCCGAGATGACTGCGCTCGTCGGCGGCATGCGCATGCTGGGAACCAACGTCGGCGGCGCGAAGCATGGGGTCTTCACCTCTAGGCCGGAGACGCTCTGCAACGACTTCTTCGTCCACCTGCTCGACATGGGAACGGACTGGAAGCCGGCCGCGGGCGCCGAGGGCGTGTACGAGGGGCGTGACCGCAGGACCGGCAAGCTCAGGTGGATCGGCACGCGCGTGGATCTCGTCTTCGGCTCCAACTCCCAGCTGCGGGCGATCGCGGAGGTCTACGCGGCCGCGGACGCGAAGGAGAAGTTCGTCAAGGACTTCGTGGCGGCCTGGGACAAGGTGATGAACCTGGACCGCTTCGAGCTCGCCTGATCCCTGCCTGCGGCGCCGGCGTGGCGAGGGCGTTCAGCCGAGCGCGCGCGCGATCATCCAGGCGCCGCAGGCCATCGCCAGCACGCCCGCCCCGCGCGCCAGCGCCTCACCCGCGGGCAGGAGCCCCCGGGTTCCCGGCGGCTAGACCGGCGTCGTAACGAGGACGTCAGCGTCCGCGTAGAGCGTCACCGCGCCGTTGGTCCAGGGTTGCCCGAGTTGCCGACGATCGTGTTCGCTAGCGCGTTGCCCGTGCCGTCTCGACGTTCCCGGCGCCGGTGAGCCTCAGGTTCTCGACGTTCGCCCCGAGAATGAAACTGACCGAGGACCTGACATGGTCCGTGCCGCCGGTGTCGGAGCCCTCGATCACCTTGTCGTTCGCGTGGTTGACGACGTAGAGGTCGTCGCCCGCGCCGCCGTTCAGCCGGTCGGCGCCGCCGCCGCCATTGAGGGTGTCGTTCCCGCCGCCGCCGGTGAGCGTGTCGGCGCTGGTGTAGCCGAAGAGACTGTCGTGGCCGGCGGCGCCGGTCAGCTCGTCGTTGCCTTGCCAGCCGTGCATCGTGTCGTTGCCGCCGAGCCCCTTCAGCACGTTGGCGCCCTCGTTGCCGGTCAGCACGTTGGCTTCCGCCGTGCCGGTGCCGTTGATCGCTGCGCTGCCGGTGAGCGTGAGGTTCTCCAGGCCCGCGACGAGCGTGTAGCTGAACGACGCATTGACCGTGTCGTTGCCGCCGCTGTCCACGACCTTGTCCAGTGCGGTGTCGAGCGCGTAGCTGTCGTTGCCGGCGCCGCCGTTGAGGCTGTCGGTCCCGGCGCCCCCGTTCAGCACGTCGTTGCCGCCGCCGCCGACCAGGGTGTCGGCGCCGCCGAGCCCCGCCAGCGTGTCGTCGCCGCCCTTGCCGGAGAGCTTGTTGGCACCCCCCTGCCCCTGAATCGTGTTCGCCTGCGCGCTTCCGGTGCCCGAGAGGTTGGCGCTCCCGGTGAGCAGCAGGGTGTCGACGTAGCTGCCGAGGGTGAAGCTGACCGAGGACTTGACCACATCGAGGCCGCCGGAAGCGGACTCCTCCAGGACCTTGTCGCCGGCGTTGTCCACCAGGTACGTGTCGTCGCCGTTGCCGCCGACCAGGCGGTCGGCGCCCGCACCGCCGTCGAGCGTGTCGTTGCCCGCGCCCCCGGTGAGGAAGTCGTTGCCCGGGCCGCCGGCGACGTAGTCGTTGCCGGCGTTGCCCTCGAGCCGGTCGTCGCCGCCAAAGCCGTTGATGGTGTCCGGATCCGCCGTGCCGGTCAGCGTGTCGTTGGCAGACGTACCGTTCTTGACAGCCATAGCTTCCCCCTGCAGTTCTTATCCGTGGGCCGACTATAGCGGCAAAGCTAGCGCAGGGCTGAATCGGCGCTGGCGCGGGCACGCGCGCGAAGTGCAAGATTGCGTAATTCAGTCAGGGCACCAGCACTGCCGCCCCCTCGAGCCGCCCCTCGCGCAGGTCGCCGAGCGCCTCGTTCGCCTGCTCGAGCCGATACGGCTTCACTTCGGCATGGATCCGCGCTGTCGCGGCGAGCGCCATGAACGCCTCGCCGTCGGCGCGTGTGAGATTCGCCACGGATTCGACGCGCCGCTCGCCCCAGAGCAGTGCATACGGGAACGACGGGATGTCGCTCATGTGGATGCCGCCGCAGATCACGCGTCCGCCCTTCTTCACCGCCGCGAGCGCCTGCGGCACGAGCGCGCCCACCGGCGCGAAGAGGATCGCCGCATCGAGCGGCTCGGGCGGCAGCTTGTCCGAGCCGCCCGCCCAGGCGGCGCCCAGCCGCCGCGCGAAGGCCTGCGCCGCCGCGTCGCCGGGCCGCGTGAACGCATAGACCTCGCGCCCCTCGGCGCGCGCCACCTGCGCGAGCACGTGCGCCGCTGCGCCGAAGCCGTACAGTCCGAGGCGGCGCGCCTCTCCGGCCATGGCATAGGAGCGATAGCCGATGAGCCCCGCGCAGAGAAGCGGCGCCGCTTCGGCGTCGCCGTAGCCCTCGGGCAGCGCGAGGCAATAGCGCTCGTCCGCGAGCACGTACTCGGCGTAGCCGCCGTCGAGGTGGCAGCCTGTGAAGCGCGCGCTCGCGCACAGGTTCTCGCGCCCGCCCCTGCAGTACTCGCACTCGCCGCAGGTCCAGCCCAGCCACGGGATGCCGACGCGGGCGCCCGGCGCGAATCGGACGCCCCCGCTCACGACGCGCCCCACGACCTCGTGGCCCGGCGTGATCGGGTAGCGGCAAGCGGCGAGCTCGCCGTCGGCGAGGTGCAGGTCGGTGCGGCACACGCCGCAGGCGCTCACCTTGACGAGGACCTGGCCGGCTCGCGGTTGCACTTCCGGCACCGGGTCGAGTCGCAGCGCGCTTCGCGGCGCGTGAATGCGCATTGCGCGCATCAGCGCCGGTCCGGAAAAGAAACCGGGTCCGACCCTGTTTTCCGAGACCCCATTTCCCCTACTGGTCGTCCGAGAGAACGTCGATTCCGGGGCGCTCCAGGTCGTCGAACTGGCCGCCGTGCAGCGCGCGCCAGAACACCCAGCCGATCAGGAATACGAGCGCGACAGAGAGGGGGACGAGGAGGAGGAGGGATTCCATGGCTGTTTCTCAGGCGCCGCGCCGGCGCGCAGCGCGTTCAGCACCACGACAAAAGAGCTCGCCGCCATCCCGATCGCGGCCTCCCAGGGCCCGATCCAGGCGCCCGCGGCGAGCGGCAGCGCCACCGCATTGTAGGCGAGCGCCCAGCCGAGGTTCTGCCGCACGACGCGCATGGCGCGGCGCGCGGCGCTGAAGCCCTCGGGAAGGGCGGCAAGGCGCGCCCCGCCGCGCTCGGCGAGCAGCACGCAGTCGGCCTGCGCCTGCGCGGCGTCCGCACCGCTCCCCATTGCGATCGAGGCGTGCGCGCGCGCGAGCACCGGCGCGTCGTTCAAGCCGTCGCCCACCATGGCGACGACCCGGCCCTCGGCCTGCAGGCGCTCGACGTAGGCGAGCTTGTCTTGCGGCGTCGCGCCACCGGCGTGCCGCCCGATGCCGAGCCGCGCCGCGACCTGCGCCACGGCATCGCGATGATCGCCGCTCACGAGGTGCAGGCGCAGGCCGAGCGCGCGCAGTCGGGCCACCACGCGCTGCGCCTCGGGCCGCAGGCTGTCCTCGAGCAGGAACACGGCGAGCCAACCCTCCCCGTCCGCCAGCCAGAGCGGCGTGTGCGTCGCTTCGCGCGCCACGGCCGGCGGCGCCGATCCGGCGAGGCCGCGGCAGAACGCCTCGGTGCCGATGCGCACGCGGTGCCCGCCAGAGCGCGCCTCGATGCCCACGCCGGGGAAGTTGCGCGGCTCCTGCACCGCCGCGCGCGGACCCTCGCCCGCGAAGGCGCGCGCCAGCGGGTGGGCGCTCCCCGCTTCGAGCGCGCGCGCGAGCGCCAGGCACCCGTCCTGCGGCAAGGCGCCGAGCGGCTGCACGCGCCGGAGGGCGAAGCGGCCCGCGGTGAGCGTGCCGGTCTTGTCGAGCACCACGTCGGTCGCGGCGGCGAGCGGCTCGAGCGCGCTCGAGCGCGTGAGCGCCACGCCGTGCGCCAGCATCCGACCCGCGGCCGTGGTGAGCGCGGTGGGCGCCGCCAGCGCGAGCGCGCACGGGCAGGTGGCCACCAGCACCGCGATCGCGACCCAGGGGTCGCCCCAGGCGAGACCGGCGCCGAGCGCCACTGCGAGGATCACCCAGGTGAGCGCGTGCGCCACGCGGTCGGCGGAGGCCACCAGCCGTGGCCGCGCCGCGGCGCCGCACTCCACCAGCCGCGCGATCGCCGCGGCCCGGGTCTGCGCCCCGGCGCGCTCCACGCGCATCACCAGCGTCTGCTCGAGGTTGAGGCTCCCGGCGAGCAGCGCGGCGCCGGGCGCACGCGCGAGCGGCATGGCCTCGCCGGTGAGCAGCGACTCGTCCACGCTGGAGGCGCCGCGCGTGACGACGCCGTCGGCGGGGACGCGCTCTCCCGCGGGCACGAGCGCCGCGTCGCCCGGCTCGAGCGCGTGCGCCGCCACGCGCTCGCCGGAGGCGTCATCCCGCGCGTCGCGCAGCCGCAGCGCAAGCTCCGGCATCCAGCGCGCAAGGCGGTCCAGCGAGCGCGCGGCGCGCTGACGCGCCGCGAGCTCGAGGGTGCGCGCCCCGAGGAGCAGGAAGACGAACATGGCGATCGAGTCGAAATAGACCGCGCCCTCGCCCGAGAGCGTGGCCCAGGCGCTCGCGCCGAAGCCCGCCGCGATGCCGATGGCGATCGGCGTGTCCATGCCCGGGCGGCGGCGCGCGAGCTCCCGGCGCGCGCCGGCGAAGAACGGCCCGCTCGAGAAGGCGAGCACCGGCAGCGTGAGCGCGAGGCTCGCCCAGCGCATCAGCCCCTCGGCGCCGCCGGCGAGCGTCCCGGCGCCGCCGTCGACGTAGGCGGGAAACGCGTACATCATCACCTGCATCGCGCCCAGCCCGGCGACGAACAGGCGCCACAGCGCGCCGCGCCGCGCGGCGCGATCGAGCCCCGACTGGCGCTGCGGATCGTAGGGATACGCATCGTAGCCCACGCCGCGGATCGCCTCGACGATCGCCGAGAGCCGCGTGCGGCGCGGATCCCAGGCGATGCTCGCGCGGTGCGTCGCGAAGTTGATGTCGGCGCGCGCGACGCCGGGCAGGCGGCGCAGCGTCCGCTCGTTGAGCCACAGGCAGGCCGCGCAGCGGATGCGATCGAGGATCAGCGTCGCCTCGAGCAGCCCGCCCTGCGCGCCGGCGACGAACTGGCGCTGCGCGGCCGGATCGTCGTACACGGTGGCGCTCGCGAGCTGCGCGGGCAGCACGGCCGCCTCTGCGGGGGCGGCCTCGCGCGTCTCGTAGTAGCGCTCGAGCCCGGCGGCGGCGATGGTGGTTGCGACGGCCTCGCAGCCGGCGCAGCAGAAGTCGCGCGCGGCGCCGAGGACGCGGGCGCGCCACCGGCCCGGCTCGGCGACCGGGAGCCCGCAATGGAAGCAGGCGGCGCTCACCCTAGGGCGCCCGCGCCGAGCGCTTCTCCTCGTCGGAGGCCCACGGGGCCTCGAGCGCCTTCATCATGGCGCGGAGCGTAGCCGGAGCACCCGGCACGCGCTTGACCTGCGTCAAACCGGGCCATCCCCGTGCTTTAGACTCGGCCGGATGCCCCGGCACCGCCTCGCCCCGCTGCTCGCGCCGCAGAGCATCGCGCTGGTCGGTGCCTCGGAGCGCGAGGGCTCGCTCGGGCGCATCGTCTATCGCAACCTGATCGCGGCCGGCCCGAAAGGGGCGCTGTACGCGGTGAATCCGTCGCACCGCACGATCCTCGAGCGTCCCGCCTATCCCGACTTCGCCTCGCTCCCCGGCACGCCCGAGCTCGCGGTCGTCGTTACCCCGGCGAAGACAGTTCCCGCAATCCTCGACGAGGCGGGCGCGGCGGGGGTGAAGGCGGCAGTGGTGCTGACGAGCGGGTTCGGCGAGACGGGCGAGGCCGGCCGGAAGCTCCAGGACGAGGCGCTCGCGGCGGCGCGCCGCCACGGCCTGCGCATGCTCGGGCCCAACTGCCTCGGGCTGATGCGCCCCGACGCGGGGCTCGATGCCACCTTCTCGCGCACGCCGGCGCGCCCCGGGCGCCTGGCGCTGGTGTCGCAATCGGGCGCGATCCTCGCGGCGATCATCGACTGGGCGCATGCGGCGGACATCGGCTTCTCGAGCGTCGTGTCCCTGGGCGCGGCGCCCGACGTGGACTTCGGCGAGGTGCTGGATTTCCTCCTCGCCGATGCGGCCACGGACGCGATCCTCATGTACATCGAGGGGATCCACGACGCGCGCGGCTTCATGTCGGCGCTGCGCGCCGCGGCGCGCTGCAAACCCGTCATCGCGCTCAAGGTGGGCCGGCACGCCAGCGGCTCGCGCGCCGCCTCCAGCCACACCGGGGCGCTGGTCGGCAGCGACGCCGTGTTCGACGCCGCGCTGCGCCGCAGCGGCACGGTGCGCGTGCAGACCTACACGCAGCTCTTCGCGGCGGCGCGCATCCTCGCCGCCGGCCGGCCCGCGCGCGGCGGGCGCCTCGCGATCGTCACCAACGGCGGCGGCCCGGGGGTGATGGCCGCGGATGCCGCCGCGGACAACGGCGTCACGCTCGCCATGCTGGCGCCGGAAACGCTGGCCAAGCTCGATGCCGCGCTGCCCGCGCAATGGTCGCACGGCAACCCGGTGGACATCATCGGGGATGCGCCGGCGGCGCGCTACTCCGCGGCGATCGCCGCGCTGCTCGCCGATGCGGGCGTGGACGGCCTGCTCGCCATGTACTGCCCGGTGGCGGTGACCCCGCCCGAGGCCGCGGCGCGCGCCGCGGTCGAGGCCGCGCGCGGGAGCGCCAAGCCCCTGCTCGCCGCGTGGCTCGGCGATCTGCGGCCCAACGAAAGCCGCCGGCTGTTCGAGAAGCACGGCGTGCCCGAGTTCTTCACTCCGGAGATCGCGGTAGAGGCCTTCTCCTACCTCGCGGCCTACACGCGCAACCAGGCCCTGCTGCTCGAGGTGCCCAGGGCGCTCGCCGGCGCGACGCCCGAAGAGCACCCGGACCTCGCCGCGGCGAACGCGATCCGGGACGCGGCGCTGCGCGAGGGACGCGAGGCGCTCACCGAGAACGAGGCCAAGGCGCTGCTGCGCGCCTTCGGCATCGCGGTGCCCCCCTCTCCCGTGGTGGCGAGCGCGGCGGCGGCGGTGGCCGAGGCCGAGCGCATCGGCTACCCGGTGGTGCTCAAGATCAACTCGCCCGACATCCTGCACAAGTCCGATGCCGGCGGCGTGCGCCTGAACCTGCAGGACGCCGGGATGGTGGCGGGCGCCTTCGACGGCATGCTGCGCCACGTGCGCAGCCTGCGGCCGCAGGCGCGCATCGAGGGCGCGGTGGTGCAGCCGATGCTGAGCTACGCGCACAGCCGCGAGGTGCTGGTCGGCGTGGCGACCGACCCGGTGTTCGGCCCGGTGATCTCCTTCGGCGCCGGGGGCGTCGCGGTGGAGGCGGTGCGCGACACCGCGGTGGCGCTGCCGCCGCTCAACGGCGCGCTGGCGCGGGAGCTCATCGGCCGTACGCGCATCAGCCGGCTGCTCGGCGCCTATCGCGACGTGCCCGCCGCGGACTCGCAGGCGCTCGCAGAGATCCTGCTCGGGGTCTCGCGCATGGTGTGCCTGCTGCCCTGGCTCAAGGAGCTGGACCTCAACCCGGTGCTCGCCCATCCCGGCGGCGCGGTGATCGCCGATGCGCGCGTCGCGATCGACCCGGCCCGCGTGCAGGCGCCGCCGCGCTACGGCCACATGGCGATCCACCCCTACCCGGCCGAGCTGGAAGGCGCGCTCGCCCTCGTCGACGGCTCGAGCGTGCCGCTGCGGCCGATGCGGCCCGAGGACGCGGGGCTCGAGAGCCGCTTCTTCGCCCGGCTCTCGGAGCGCTCGCGCTTCATGCGCTTTCGCAACCAGCTGCCCGAGCTGCCGCCCAAGATGCTCGAGCGCTTCACCCAGCTCGATTACGACCGGGAGCTCGCGCTGGTGGCGGTCGACCCGGCGGACGGCGAGTTCATCGCCGTGGGCCGCTACGCGCCGAACGCCGATGGCCGCACCGCGGAGTTCGCCCTCAGGGTGGCCGACGCCTGGCAGCGGCGCGGCGTAGGCCGCGCGCTCCTCGCGCGCCTGTGCGAGTGCGCGCGCGCGGCCGGCTACGAGGCGCTCTACGGCCACATCCTGCGCGCCAACCGCGACATGATGGACCTCGCCTCGCGCATGGGCTTCGAGCGCGACTCGGGCGGGGGCGAGGACGTGACCGTGGTGCGCCGCCTATAGCGCGCGCCTATGCGCGCCATCGCGCATTCCGATTGCCCTGACCCCCGCCTCCGCTTAACCTCCGGCCATGCGCGAAGGCAGCCTCGAAGCCCCCACCCGCCACCCGCTCGACTGGCGGAGCGAGGCGTTCTACGACCAAGCCAGGGCGCTCGCCGAGCTCCAGCGCGTGTTCGACATCTGCCACGGCTGCCGGCGCTGCGTGAACCTGTGCACCGCCTTCCCCACGCTGTTCGACCTGGTGGACGCCTCGAGCACGCTGGAAGTGGACGGCGTCGCGAAGCACGACTACTGGAAGGTCGTAGACCAGTGCTACCTGTGCGACATGTGCTACATGACCAAGTGCCCCTACGTGCCGCCGCATCCGTGGAACGTGGACTTCCCGCACGTCATGCTGCGCGCCAAGGCGATCAAGTTCAGGAAGGGCGAAGTCGGCTTTCGCGACCGGCTGCTCAGCTCGACCGACGCGATGGGCAGGCTCGCCACCATCCCGGTGGTGGTGCAGGCGACCAACGCGCTCAACCGCAACCCCGCCTTCCGCGCCGTCCTCGGGAGCACGCTCGGGGTGCACAAGGAGCGCGAGTTGCCGGAGTACGCCGCGAGAAAGTTTCGTTCCAGTGCGCGGGAATCCCCGGCGACGGAGGCCAGGGACGGGAAGAACACCCCGGGCAGGGTCGCGATCTTCTCCACCTGCTACGTGAACTACAACGAGCCGGGCATGGGCCACGACCTGCTCGCGCTGCTCGCGCACAACGGCATCCCGTATCGCCTCGCGGAGAAGGAGGCCTGCTGCGGCATGCCCAAGCTCGAGCTCGGCGACCTCGAGGCGGTGGCGCGGCTGAAAGCGATCAACATCCCGCCGCTGGCGAGGCTCGCGCGCGAGGGCTACGCCATCCTCACCCCGATCCCCTCCTGCACGCTGATGTTCAAGCAGGAGCTGCCGCTCATGTTTCCCGACGACGCGGAGGTGAAGGCGGTGCAGGAGGCGATGTTCGACCCGTTCGAGTACTTTGTCCTGCGCGCGAAAGACGGCCTGCTCAGGATCGACTTCAAGGAAAAGCTCGGCAAGGTCTCCTACCACGTGCCCTGCCACTCGCGCGTGCAGAACATGGGTCAGAAAACGCGCGAGATGCTGGAGAAGATCCCCGGCACCCAGGTGACGACGGTCGAGCGCTGCGCCGGCCACGACGGCACCTGGGGCGTGAAAAAGGAGTACTACGAGAACTCGATGAAGATCGGCCGGCCGGTGTTCCGCCAGATGGCGGCGAGCGGCCCCGACTGGGTGAGCTCCGACTGCCCCATCGCCGGCCGCCACATCCTCCAGGGCATGGGCGAAGAGGCGAAGCAGGCGCGCAAGGCCCACCCGCTCACGCTGCTGCGCAGGGCCTACGGAATCTAGTAGTCCGGGCCACCGGGGAGCACGGCGTCATGCTATCATGCGGCATGAAACCGTCCGCAGGGGCCCGGATGCTGAAGATGGTAGGCAATAGCGGCCAGCTCTCGCTCGGCAAGCGCTACGCCGGCCGCTACTTCCAGGTGGAGCACCAACCCGACGGCGTGGTCGTGCTGCGCCCGATGACGCTCGTCCCGGCCGACGAGGCCTGGGTGCACGAGCCCGCGATGCGCGCGCAGCTTCGCCGCGCCGACGCCTGGGCGAAGCGCACTCCGCCCGCCGACACCGATCTCGCCGCATTGCTCGACAAGGCACCGAGACGCGGGGGCGAGCGCGGGTGAGCGACAGGGTCAGGCTCGACCTCAACTTCCCCGACTTCCGGTCCCAGTTCCTCTCGCTGGACGCCGACGAGCTGAAGCAGGCGGTGCAGGCGTTGCGCAAGGCGTCGAGCCTCACTTGGCAGCAGGTCTATTCCGACCACGGTCTGAAGTGGGAGGAGCTCAAGAGCGTAAAGGGACGCCTCACGGTCCGCGTCACGCGCCGCTGCCGGGCGGTGGTCACCCGCGAGGGCGAATTCATGCGGTTCCTCGCCCTGCACTTCGATCACGACAGCGCCTACGGCCGGAAGTAGCCCATTCGGCGTCGCCGTCCTCGCCTTCGCCCTGCTGGGCGACGTGCCCTATTCGCACCCCCAGGCGAACCTGCTCGACGGGGTCATCGACGCGATGAACCGCGAGCGGCTCGCCTTCGTCGTGCACGTGGGCGACATCACGTCCGGGCAGGGGCCGTGCGACGACGCGTGGCTGGAAGAACGCAAGGCGCAGTTCGCGCGCCTCCGGCACCCCTTCGTGCTGCTTCCCGGGGACAACGAGTGGACCGACTGCCACCGCTCGGGGTTCGAGCCGCTCGAGCGGCTCGAAACGTGGCGCAGCCTATTCTGCGTCCCGGTGCCAATCCACGGCCTCGTCAGGCAGCTTGGCAAGTACTGCGAGCACGTGCGCTGGATCGCGGGCGCCCACGTCTTCGTCGGGCTCAACGTTCCCGGGAGCAACAACAACCTGCGCGACCCGGCCGAGCACGCCGAGCGCATGGCGGCGGTGTATGCCTGGCTCGACGAGGCCGCGGCGCTCGCGCGCAGTCGCGACGGTCTCTTGGTGCTGATGCAGGCGAACCCTTTCCTCGAGCCGCAGCCGGCCGGCCCCAACGGCTACGACGGGATCCTCGCGCGGCTGCGCAAGCTCGGACGCGAGATGCCGGGGCGGGTCGTGCTCGTGCACGGCGACACGCATCGCTACCGGGATGACCGGCCGCTTCCGGGACTGCGCCGCGTGGAGGTCTACGGCTCGCCGCACATCCGCTGGCTGCGGGGGGAGCTTGCCCCCGGGCAACTGTGGATCGGGCCCGCGCCGCAGTAGGACCTACCCGCCGATCACCTTCCCGATCGCCTGCGGCAGCACGCCCGGCGCCACGGGGTTGGTGATTCGAATGTCGCGCACCGCCTCCCCGGAGGTCACCGGATCCTTATAGGGTTCAACCCCCGGTCCCGGCGAGTAAAGTAGCCCAAGTCGGGGCACTCGAACTCGGCGTCTTATTCACATCTGGGTGAGCGCCCGCTTCGAGTCGGAAGCCGTTCGTTGCGCACCCGAAGTTCTACCATCTACTTCGCCAGCATCCGCGCCATGCGCACGTAGTCGAGCTCGGGTGAGCGCACGCCGCGTCCCGCCTCCTCGAGCGGCACGGCGGCGATCTCGCGGCCCTTGAGCCCCACCATCACCCCGCGCTCGCCCGCGAGCAGCCGCTCCACCGCCGCCACGCCGAAGCGCGCCGCGAGCAGGCGATCGAGCGCGCTGGGGCTGCCGCCGCGCTGCGTGTGCCCGAGGATCGTGACGCGGAACGAGAACCCGCTGCGCAGCTGATCGAGCGCGGCCTTGAGCCCCGCGCCCCCCGGCGTCGCGCCCTCGGCCACCACCACGATGGCGTGCGTCTTGCCGCGCGCGAACGCCTCGCGCACCGCGGCAGCGATCTCCGGCACGCTCGCCGGCCGCTCGGGGATCAGCACCATCTCGGCGCCGCAGACGATCCCCGCCATGAGCGCGAGGTAGCCGCACTGCCGGCCCATGGTCTCGACGATGAAGGCGCGGCGGTGCGAGGAGGCGGTGTCGCGCAGCTTGTCGATCGCCTCCACGATGGTGTTGAGCGCGGTGTCGACGCCGAGCGCGAGGTCGGTGCCCGGCATGTCGTTGTCGATCGAGGCCGGGATGCCGATCACCGGCAGCCCCAGCCGCTGCAAGGCGAGCGCCCCCCGCATCGAGCCGTCGCCCCCGATCACCACCAGGCCCTCCACCCCACGCTCGCGCAGGCGCCGCAGCGCCTCGTCCTGCACCTCGGTGCGCTCAAAGTGGGGAAAGCGCACCGTCTGCAGGATCGTGCCGCCGCGCTGGATGATGCCGCCGACGTCGCGCGCGCCGAGCTCCGCGAGCTCGCCAGCCGCGAGCCCCTCGAAGGCGCGCCGCACGCCCATGACGCGCGCGCCGCGCCCGAGCGCGGCGCGCACCACCGCGCGCACGCAGGCGTTCATGCCGGGGGCGTCGCCGCCCGCGGTGAGCACGGCGAGCGTCTTCACGCGGGGCGCAGGCGCCGGCGCACGAGCACCAGCGCGAGGAGCACCGCCGGGACGAGGATCGCCGCGGCGGTGGCGCCCATCTGCGCGTGCGACAGCGGCATGATGCCGCCGCCGGGCGCCGCGAGGACGAAGCCGCCGGCGATGAAGGCGCCGCGCAGCGGCCACTCGAGGCGCCCGCCCGTGCGCAGGTCGCCGACGCCGGCCTGGTAGCCCTGGATGCCGCCGCAGATGAAGACGATGCCGAGCACCGCGGTGACCGAGAGGATCAGCGTCTCGGTGAGCGGACCCTGCAGCACGAAGGCCGGATTGAGGACGAAGAAGAAGGGAATGAAGTAGATGATCGAGCCCACGCGCATCGACTCCCAGCCGGTCTTCATCGCCGGCGCGCCGGCGATGCCGGCGGCGGCAAACGAGGCGATCGCCACCGGCGGCGTGATCGAGGACAGCATCCCCCAGTAGAACACGAACATGTGGATCGCCATCTTGTTCAGGCCCGCCTTCTCGAGCGCCGGGCCGACGAGAATCGCGAGGAAGATGTAGCAGGCGGTGGTGGTCAGCCCCAGCCCCAGCACCAGGCTCGTCACCGCCGCCATGGCGAGCAGCAGCAGGGCGTTGTTGCCCGCGATCGTCAGCATGTCGTTGGCCAGGCTCGAGATCACGCCGGTGAGGGAGAAGGCGCCGATCAGCAGCCCGCAGCCGGCGAGGATCCCGACCAGCTCGACGAAGGTCTTGCCGTTGAGCTCCAGGAACCTGACCACCGTGCCCCAGCCCCACTTGTCGCGGTTGAAGAGCTGGTTGAGCACCAGCAGCAGCGCGGTGGCGTAGAACGGCGCGTGGCTCTCGCGCTTCATGACGAGCAGCATGAAGATGAGCAGCACGATGACGAAGGCGTAGTACCAGCCGTCCTTGATCGAGGCCCAGAGCCCGGGCAGCTCCTCGCGCGGCAGCCCCTTCAGGCCGTGGCGCGCGGCGTAGGCGTCCACCTGCATGAACAGGCCGAAGTAGTACAGCAGCGCCGGGATGGTCGCCGCGAGCGCCACCTGCGCGTAGCTGACGTTGAGGAACTGCGCCATGACGAAGGCGGTGGCGCCCATCACCGGGGGCGCGAGCACCGCGCCCGTGGAGGCGCAGGCCTCGATCGCCCCGGCGTACGACGCCCGGAATCCGGTGCGCTTCATCACCGGGATGGTCATGGTGCCGGCGGTGAGGACGTTCGAGACGATCGAGCCCGACATCATGCCGAGCAGCGCGCTGGCGAAGATGCACACCTTGGCCGCGCCGCCGCGGAACGTGCCGCACAGGGCGAAGGCGAGGTTGATGAAGAAGCGCCCGGCGCCGGTGAGCATGAGCGCGGTGCCGAAGACCAGGAACCCGATCACGGTCTCGGCGAAGGCCTGCAGCGGGATGCCGAGCAGGCTCTCGACCGAGAGCATGTGGTAGGCGCTCGCCTGCGCCGCCGTGGACTGCGTTCCCTTGAGGGGTCCCAGCCAGTCGGCGCCCGCCACCAGGGGATAGAACGTGAACGGCGCCACCGACAGCATCAGGCTCCAGCCGCCGGTGCGCCGCAGGCCCTCCATGAGCAGCGCCCACATCAGGTAGCCCGCCCAGACGACGCCGGGCGGCGCACCGCCGAACTCCCAGCCCAGCTCGGCCGCCTTGCGGATGTTGGCCATCAGCACGAGCGAGATCGCCACGGCGGCCGCGAACAGCACCGCGTCGTACCACGGCACGCGCTCGAGCGGCGCGCGGGCGCTGCCCGGGAAGATCACGAACACGAAGGGCAGCATCACCAGCACCAGCGCGTAGTAGTACTCGGTGTTCAGCGGCGTGAAGCCGACGAAGAACCGCAGCACGAACTGCTGGTTGATGCACAGGAAGATCGTCAGCGCCGCGGCGCCGACCAGCAGCCAGCGCCAGGCGGGCGGCAGCGCCCGCACGCGCAGCGTCTCGGCTTCCGCCGGACCGGAGGCGTGCGGATCCTCGAAGCCCCGGGCGCTGCCGGGCGTGCTCACCCCCGGGTCAGTCGAATACGGCCGGGATGCCCGCCTTGGTGAGCGCGCCCGCGCGCGCGCCGAACCAGCCCTTCTGGAACGTCGCCTTGTCCTCCGGCGGGTTGGTCTTGAGGTACGCGGACCATGCCGCGCCGAGCACTGCCTGGCGCCTGAGCATCGCCTGGTTGTGCGACTCGTGCTCGGGCTTCCAGACGCCCGCTTCCTTGAGCGCGCGTACCGCCCCCGCGTGGTAGGGCAGCGCCCAGATGAAGTTCTGGCGCGCGAGCTCGAAACCTTCGGCCCCCGGCGCGCCGCTCTTGTAGGCCTCGTAGTTGACGATCATCGCCTTGGTCAGGCCGTGCACCACGTCCGCGGGCTGGCTGTCGTAGGCCACCATGATCGGGTAGGGGTAGTTCGGCAGCTCGACCGGCGCCTCCCTGGTGACGCCGACGCCGCAGGTCGCCTTGTGCGGCGCGAAGTAGGGCCCCAGCTTGAGCAGCCGCTCCCACCCCGCCCTGTCGGCCGCGGGTGTCGGCGGGTAGACCAGGCCTCTCGGCGAGGCTTCGACTTCCTTCGCCTGGCCGGAGATGGTCGAGGCGATCGCCGCGTCGACCTCGTTGTTGAGCATGCCCTTCCACATCGCGCCGAAGCTGGAGAACTCCACCAGCCTGACGTCGTTGCGGGTGAGGTTGCCGAAGGCGAGGATGGCGTAGGCGTTCTGGTTGAGCGCGGGCGACCCCACCACGATGCCGACGCGCTTGCCCTTCAGGTCCTGGATCGCCTTCACCCCGGTGTCCTTGGCGACGCCGAGCGAGATCGCGTTGCAGGCACTCGAGGCGAGCGTCAGGCGCAGCGCCTGCGGCCCCCACTCCTTGACCGCGAACTCGAACACGCCTTCCTGCGCGAAGTATGCGCCGATGCCCATCGCGGAGGCCTGCGCGCGGCCGCCCTTGAGCGGCGCAAGGCGCGCCACGTCGTTCCCCGCGGGCAGCACGCGCACGTCCGTGCCGTGCTTGTCCTTGATCGCCTTGCCGATCGCGACCGACATGTTGAAGCCGGACGAGCCGGTGTCGTACGCGGTGAGCGTCAGCGTCGGCGGCAGCTTGATGTCCTGCGCCTGCGCCTGCAGCGAGAGCGCGGCCAGGGCCGCGCCGACCATGCTTCTTGCGAACATGCTTCCCTCCTCCCGGGGTTTCCTCCGCGGCGGATGTTGCCGCTTCGGGCTAGGCCTGTCCAGCCCTTTCGATCGCGCGCTTGACCGCCCCGGGATCGGGCTCGATCACCGCGCAGCGCTGCGGCCGTTGCTCGAGGTCCTCGAGCCCGGCGGGCCGCTCCGGCTCGCGCCCCAGCGCCTCGCGGATGGTCGCGGCGAACTTGGCCGGCAGCGCCGTCTCCAGGCACACCAGCGGCACGCCCGGCTCGCGGTGCTCCAGCCCCACCTTGACGCCGTCGGCGGTGTGCGGGTCGATCACGACCCCATAGCGCTCGAAGACGCGGCGGATGATGGCGATTCGATTCGCATGCATGCTCGTTCCCGATTCGAAACCGGTCTCGTCGATGCGCTTTTGCATCGACGAGAAATCGAGGCTTTCGCCCTCCTCGAGCCTTTGCCACAGGTCGCGGACGCGATCCCCGTCGCGGTCCACCAGGTCGAACACGTAGCGCTCGAAGTTCGACGCCCGCGTGATGTCCATCGAGGGGCTCGAGGTCTCGCAGGCGGCCGCGCGCACGCGGTAGCGCCCGGTGCGGAAGAACTCGTCCAGCACGTCGTTCTCGTTGCTCGCCAGGATCAGGCGCCGGATCGGCAGGCCCATCGAGCGGGCCACGTACCCGGCGTAGATGTTGCCGAAGTTGCCCGAGGGCACGGCGAACGATACCGGCTCGCCGTCCTCGGGCGCGGCGGCGAAGTAGCCCTTGAAGTAGTACACCACCTGCGCCGCGACGCGCGCCCAGTTGATCGAGTTGACCGCCCCGATGCGGTGACGGCGCTTGAACGCGGCGTCCGCGTTCACCGCCTTCACCAGCGCCTGGCAGTCGTCGAAGGTGCCCCGCACCGCGAGGTTGTGGATGTTCGGGTCGGCGAGCGAGTACATCTGCGCGCGCTGGAACGCGCTCATGCGCTGGTGCGGCGAGAGCATGAAGACCCGGATGCCGCGCCTGCCGCGCAGCGCGTGCTCTGCCGCGGAGCCGGTGTCGCCCGAGGTGGCGCCGAGGATGGTGAGCGTCTCGCCCTTGGCGCCGAGCGCCTGCTCGAAGAGATTCCCCAGCAGCTGCAGCGCCAGGTCCTTGAAGGCGAGCGTGGGGCCGCTCGAGAGGCCGAGCAGGTGCAGGCCGGGCTCGAGGGTCCTGAGCGGGGTGATCTCCTCGCTGCCGAAGCGCTCCTTCGTGTACGTCCGCAGCACGATGCCGCGCAGCCCCGGCACGTCGTCCATGAAGCGCGAGAGGACCTCGAACGCGAGCTCGGGGTACGAGAGGCTCCGCCAGGCGGCAGGATCGGCCGCGGGCCAGGTCTGCGGCACGTAGAGACCGCCGTCGGCGGCGAGGCCCTCGAGCAGGATCTCCGAGAAGCCCCGAGAGCCGGCCCCGCCGCGTGTAGAGACGTAGCGCATGCTAGAGCGCCGCGGCCTTGAGATGGCCGCGCCTCGCGTAGGCCAGGATCGACCGGTCCTTCGTGTACAGCGTCGCGCCAGTCGACCGGGCCGTCGCGACGATGATGCGGTCGGCAGGGTCATCGTGAAACTCGCCCGGCAGGCTGCAGGCCTGCACCGCGATCTCCGGGGTGAGCTCCGCGAGGATCAGGCCGGGCGCGCCGAGCGCTCCCTGCACCCAGTCCGCCACCGGAAGATCGAACTGCAGCCGGCGCTTGGCGGCGAGCATCGCGACTTCCCAGACCGAGATCACCGAAACGTGCAACGCCGAGCGTGCCGCAGCCGCTTCGATCGCCTCGACTGTCGAGTCGCGGAACGCCGCCGACTCGCCGAAGCGAAACCAGACCCAGGCGTGCGTGTCGAGCAGTACCGCGTCAGCGCTGCGCATGCCAGCGCACGCCGACCGGAGACACGATGTCTCCCGTGACCCGGCCGGTGCCCCGCATGCCGCCGAAGAGCGGATTGGCAGCCGCGTCGACCGGGACCAGCTTCGCCACCGGGCGACCGCGCTTCGTGATCACGATCTCCTTGCGCTTGTGCTCGACCTCGTCCATCAGCGCGAGGCACTGGGATTTGAACTTCGCGGCGGCGACCTTCATGGCTGCTCCATGACCACTTGATGTGGCCATATTACCACACACCGCCTACAGCAGGGACTCCAGCCGGATGCGCGTCACCTTGCCCAGCACCGTCGGCAGGCGCTCGATGCGCCGGATCGCCGCGTCGACGTTCTTCTCGATCGCGAGGTGCGTCAGCATCACGATGTCGACGCGGCGCTCGCCCTCGCCCGGCTCCTTCTGCACCATGGCGTCGATCGAGATCCGCGAGTCGGCGAGCGCGCGCGTGATGTCGGCCAGCACCCCGGGCCGGTCCTGCACCCGCATGCGCAGGTAGTACGAGGTGCGCACGCGCGCCATCGGCAGGATCGGGTCCCGCGACAGGCGGTCGGGCTGGAACGCGAGGTGCGGCACGCGGTGCTCGGGGTCCGCGGTGATGAGGCGGGTGACGTCGACGAGGTCCGCCACCACCGCGCTCGCGGTCGGCTGGCTGCCCGCGCCCGCGCCGTAGTACAGCGTCGGGCCCACCGCGTCGCCCTTCACCAGGATCGCGTTCATCACGCCCTCGACGTTGGCGATCAGGCGCCGCGCCGGCACCAGCGTCGGGTGCACGCGCAGCTCGATGCCGCCGGCGGCGCGGCGCGTGATGCCGAGCAGCTTGATGCGGTAGCCGAGCTCCTCGGCGTAGCCGATGTCCTCGCGCGTGAGCTTCGAGATGCCCTCGGTGTAGGCCTTGCGCAGCTGCATCGGGATGCCGAAGGCGAGCGCCGAGAGGATGGTGAGCTTGTGCGCGGCGTCCACGCCCTCGATGTCGAAGCGGGGATCGGCCTCGGCGTAGCCGCGCTTCTGCGCGTCCTTGAGCGCGGCGCCGAAGGCGAGGCCCTGGTCGCGCATCTCCGAGAGGATGAAGTTCGAGGTGCCGTTGATGATCCCGGCGATCCATTCGATCCGGTTGGCCGTCAACCCCTCGCGCAGCGCCTTGATGATCGGGATGCCGCCGCCCACCGCGGCCTCGAACGCCACCATCACGCCTTTGTTCTGCGCCGCGGCGAAGATCTCGTTGCCGTGCGTGGCGAGCAGCGCCTTGTTGGCGGTCACCACGTGCTTGCCGTGGGCGATGGCGTCGAGCACCAGCTCGCGCGCGCTGCCGGTGCCGCCGATCAGCTCGATGACGATGTCGATGTCGCGCGCGCGCGTGACCTGGCGCGCATCGGCCGTGACCTTCGCCTTGCCGCCGACGATCTTCCTCGCCCGCTCGATCGCCTTGTCGGCGACGCACGTGATGCGGATGGCCCGGCCGGCGCGGCGCTGGATCTCGTCGGCGTTCCGGCCCAGCACCTCCCAGGTGCCGCTGCCGACCACGCCGATGCCGAGCAGGCCGGCGTCAATCGGCCTCATGGCGCCTCAGCCGCAGCTCCAGGTGCCGCTTCACGTCCGGCCACTCCGTCGCGAGCACGCTGTAGAGCACCGTGTCGCGCACGCTGCCGTCGCGGCGCGGCCAGTGGTGGCGGATGACACCGTCGCGCTTCGCCCCGAGCGCCTCGATGGCGCGCTGCGAGCGGAAGTTGAAGTTGTCGGTGCGCAGGCCCACCACCTTGCAGCCCGCTTGCTCGAAGCCGTAGCCGAAGAGCAGCAGCTTGCACGCGGTATTGACGTGGCTGCGCTGGCAGCGCCGCGCGTACCAGGTCCAGCCGATCTCGACGCGGTCGGCCGCGGGGACGATGTCGTGGTAGCGCGTGCTGCCGACGATCTCGCCGCTCGCGGTATCGCGCACCGCCCAGGGCAGCATATGGCCCGCCTCCTGGCCCTCCAGCGCCGCGGCGATGTAGGCGTCGGTCTCCCCGGGCGCGGGGACCGAGGTGAACCACAGCTCCCACAGCCTGCCGTCGGCGGCGGCCTGCTCCAGGCCGTCGCGGTGCTCGCTTGCCAGGGGCTCCAGCCGCACGCCGTGGCCCTCCAGCGTGGCCGGGTGCGGCGCAATCAAGCGGCGCCTTTCAGCAGCCCGTCCTTGCGGAACATGTCGCGCACGCCGCGCACCGCCTGGCGCAGGCGGTGCTCGTTCTCGATGAGCGCGATCCTGACGTGGTCGTCGCCGTGCTCGCCGAAGCCGACGCCCGGGGCCACCGCGATCCTGGCCCCCTCGAGCAGGCGCTTGGTGAACTCGATGCTCCCCATCGTTGCGTAGCAGTCGGGGATCTTCGCCCAGATATACATCGAGGCCCTGGGCTTCTCGACCATCCAGCCGGCCTCGTGCAAGCCCTTCACCATGAGGTCACGGCGCCGCTCGTAGGTCCTCCTCACTTCCTCGACGCAGTCCTGCGGGCCCTCCAGCGCCACGATCGAGGCGACCTGGATCGGCGTGAAGGTGCCGTAGTCGTGGTAGCTCTTGATGCGGGCGAGGGCGTGCACCAGGTCCCTGTTGCCGACCATGAAGCCGATGCGCCAGCCGGCCATGTTGTAGCTCTTGGACAGGGTGAAGAACTCGACCGCCACCTCGCGCGCGCCGGGCACCTGCATGATCGAGGGCGCCCTCCAGCCGTCGAAGGTGATGTCCGCGTAGGCGAGATCGTGCACCACCAGGATCTCGTGCTCGCGCGCGATCCTGATCACGCGCTCGAAGAAATCCAGCTCCACGCATTTCGCCGTAGGGTTGGACGGAAAGCCGATGACCAGCATCCTCGGCTTGGGGATCAGCTCGCGGATCGCGCGCTCGAGCTCGGCGAAGAAGTCCACGCCCGGGGTCATGCGCACCGAGCGGATGTCGGCGCCGGCGATGATCGCGCCGTAGATGTGGATCGGGTACGAGGGGTTGGGCACCAGCACCGTGTCGCCGCCCTCCAGGCACGCCAGCATCAGGTGCGCGAGCCCCTCCTTCGAGCCGATGGTGACGATCGCCTCGGCGTCCGGGTCGAGCTCGACCGCGTAACGGCGCCGGTACCAGTCGCAGATCGCGCGCCGCAGCCGCGGGATGCCCTTGGAGACCGAGTAGCCGTGGGTGTCCTGGCGCTGCGCCGCTTCCACCAGCTTGTCGACGATGTGCTTCGGCGTCGGCCCGTCGGGGTTGCCCATCGACAGGTCGATCACGTCCTCGCCGCGCCGGCGCGCGGCCATCTTCAGCTCGTTGGTGATGTTGAAGACGTACGGCGGGAGCCGCTTGATCCTCGAGAACTCGCGCATTGTAGAATTCTAGCAGTGAAGCTCCACGCGACCGCGCCGGGTGCCCGCAACACCTTCACCGCCTACGGCGAGGGCTACGTCGCCGTGAACGGCGCGCGGCACGCCTCGAGCCTCATCGTGCTCCCCGACCGGCTGCTGCCGTGGGAGGTCGCCGGCTTCGACGCGCTCGAGGAGTCGAGCTTCGCGGCGCTCGCCGGACTCCATCCCGAGATCGTGCTGCTCGGCACCGGCGCGCGGCAGCGCTTTCCGCACCCGCGCCTGACGCGCGCGCTGCTCGAAGCGCGCATCGGGCTGGAGGTGATGGACCTCCAGGCGGCGTGCCGCACCTACAACATCCTCGCCGCGGAGGAGCGGCGCGTCGCGGCGGCGCTGCTCTTCGCATGAGCCGCCTCTTTCCCGGCTTCAGGACGCGCGACATCCGCGCCTCCGGCGCGAGGATCCACCTCGCGGCGGGCGGGAGCGGCCCGCCGGTGCTGCTGCTGCACGGCTATCCCGAGACGCACGCGATGTGGCACAAGGTGGCGCCGGCGCTCGCGCGCGACTACAGCGTGGTGTGCGCCGACCTGCGCGGCTACGGCGACTCCTCCAAGCCGCGGGGCCTGCCGGATCACTCCAACTACTCCAAGCGCGCCATGGCGAGGGACATGGCGCAAGCCATGGCGGCGCTCGGCCATCGGCGCTTCCACGTCGTGGGGCATGACCGTGGCGCTCGCGTGGGCCATCGCCTGGCGCGCGACCACGGCAGCCGCGTGCTCTCGCTCACGGTGCTCGACATCTCGCCCACCCTCAAGATGTACGAGAGCACCGACCAGGCGTTCGCCACGGCCTACTACCACTGGTTCTTCCTCATCCAGAAGCCGCCGCTTCCCGAGATGCTGCTCGGGAACCAGGTGCCGGGCTACATCCTCGGGCGCATCGGCCGCGGGCGCTCGGGCCTGCGGCACTTCTCGAAGGCGGCGCAGCGCGAGTACATCCGCTGCTTCCGCGACCCGCGCACGATCCACGCCACCTGCGAGGACTACCGCGCGGCGGCGTCGATCGACCTCGAGCACGACCGCAAGGATCGCCGCCGCAAGCTGCGCATGCCGGTGCTGGTGTTGTGGGGCAGGCAGGGCGTGATCCAGAAGATGTTCAGGCCGCTCTCGGACTGGCGCGAGGTGGCGGCCGACGTGCGCGGCCGCGCGCTCGACTGCGGGCACTTTCTGCCCGAGGAGAAGCCGCTCGAGGTGCTGGGCGAGCTGCGGCGCTTCCTGAAATCGCTTTGATATCAGGCTCCTGCACGAGACTTGCGGAAGCGGCAAAAAACATGTCCAATGAACGCGTTGCGCCGCATAGCTAAGACGGTTTGCTAAGAAACACCTTGCATGCCGAGTAAGGCGGTCAGGGACTTCGAGCTCCCGAGCACCGGCGGCGGCGGCGCGTTCCGCCTCTCCGAGCACCGCGGCAAGCCGGTGGTGCTTTACTTCTATCCCAAGGACAACACCCCGGGCTGCACCGCCGAGGGCGCCGATTTCCGCGACCGGCACAAGGAGTTCGCGCAGGCCGGCGCCGTCGTGCTCGGCGTCTCGCGCGACTCCCTCAGGTCGCACGAGGGCTTCAAGGTGAAGATGGGATTCCCCTTCGATCTGCTCTCGGACGCCGGCGAAGCCGTCTGCAGGCAGTTCGGGGTCATCAAGATGAAGCACATGTACGGCAGGAAGGTCCGCGGCATCGAGCGCAGCACCTTCGTCATCGACGGCGAAGGGCGCCTCGCGCGCGAGTGGCGCGGAGTCAAGGTTCCAGGCCACGCACAGGAGGTACTCGACTTTGTTAAGACCCTCTGATCCCCCGGTCGATCTCCAAGACCAACAAGACCGGGCCGAAGCCGCAGCCCCACATCCCGACATGGCGAAACGCCCCCGCCCCGCCGCAAAGCAGCGCAGCCACAAGCTCTTCGTGCTCGACACCAACGTGCTGATGCACGATCCCTCGAGCCTGTTCAGGTTCGAGGAGCACGACGTCTACCTGCCGATGGGGACGCTGGAGGAGCTCGACAGCCACAAGATGGGGCTCTCGGACGTGGCGCGCAACGCGCGCCAGGCGAGCCGCTTCCTCGACGAGATCGTCTCGGCGCGCGTCGCCGACATCGCCGCGGGGCTGCCGATCCGCACGCGCGACGGCGGGCCGGCGGCGCGCGGGCGCCTGTTCCTGCAGACCGAGGCGATCAACGGCGAGCTGCCCGCCACCCTCGCCGCCGGCAAGACCGACAACCTGATCCTCTCGGTGGTGCGCCACCTGGCGAAGGAGGAACAGCGGCGCTCGCCCGCGCGCGAGGTGATCCTGGTGTCCAAGGACATCAACATGCGCATCAAGGCGCGCGCGCTGGGGCTCGCCGCGGAGGACTACTACAGCGACAAGGTGCTGGAGGACGCGGACCTGCTCTACACCGGGGTCTGCGCCCTGCCGCGCGATTTCTGGGACTCGCACGGGCGCGACATGGAGTCCTGGAAGAAGGAAGGCCACACCTACTACCGGGTGCGCGGGCCGCTGGTGCCGCGCCTGCACCTCAACCAGTTCGTCTACGACGAGTCGGGCGAGCGGCCGCTGCACGCCTGGGTGAAGGAGAAGTCCGGGCGCACCGCGCTGCTCGAGACGGTGCGCGACTACAGCCACGCCAAGCACGCGGTCTGGGGCATCAGCGCGCGCAACCGCGAGCAGAACTTCGCGCTCAACCTGCTGATGAGCCCGGCGATCGACTTCGTCACGCTGCTCGGCCAGGCCGGCACCGGCAAGACGCTGCTCGCGCTCGCCGCGGGCCTCACCCAGGTGCTGGACGAGAAGCGCTACGGCGAGATCATCGTGACGCGGGTCACGGTGCCGCTGGGCGAGGACATCGGCTTTCTCCCCGGCACCGAGGAGGAGAAGATGCAGCCCTGGATGGGGGCGCTGGAGGACAACCTCGACGTGCTCAACGTCTCGGACGACTCCGGCGGCGAGTGGGGGCGCGCGGCGACGCGGGACCTGGTGCGCTCGCGCATCCGCATCAAGTCGCTCAACTTCATGCGCGGCCGCACCTTCATCCACAAGTGGCTGATCATCGACGA